>Ga0210049_1006159_pt1 | contig 10082 bp, 9 predicted proteins | sample CryGeyCG2014_300_2_FD_183964 | JGI IMG/M metagenome (GOLD analysis project Ga0210049, IMG submission 183964) | Groundwater microbial communities from aquifer - Crystal Geyser CG06_land_8/20/14_3.00 (SPAdes) (version 2) | ecosystem: Environmental > Aquatic > Deep subsurface > Groundwater | place...
ATATTTCCAATTTAACTGATATGTCTGCTATGTTTGAATGTAGTGAGTTTAATGGAGATATTTCAAAATGGAATGTTTCTAATGTAACTAATATGTATAGTATGTTCTGTGAAAGTAAATTTAATGGTAACATCTCTAAGTGGGATGTTAGTAATGTCATTAATATGGAATATATATTTAAAAATAGCGAATTCAATGGTGACATTTCACAATGGAATGTTAATAATGTTACTAACATGGAAGCTATGTTCTATAAAAGTAATTTTACTGGAGACATTTCGCAGTGGAATGTTTCTAATGTTACTAATATGGCATTTATGTTTACCTTTAGTGACTTTATTGGTGACATTTCTAAATGGATTAAACAACCAACTTAATATACATGATGGATGATTAATACCCTTTACCATGCATGTGTTAAATAATCACTACACCTAAAAAGTGTAGTGGTTATTTTTTTATGCGTTTGATTTTATTTCAGTTACTTATATATAACATGTACTAGCTTATATATTACATCTAACATATTGTTTAGGTGATATATATGTTAGAAATCTCAAGGAGAATAAAAATGAACACAAAACAAAAAGTAGTAGTTGCAACAAAAGAAGAACTGATGAATATTATTAAAAGTTCACCAGTTGATGCTGATCTAAATTACATTGATGTGTCAGGTATAACCGACATGTCATATTTATTTACTAACAGTGAATTTACTGGGGATATTTCAAAATGGAATGTTAGTAATGTAATTTGCATGGAATATATGTTTTATGGTAGTAAATTCAATAGTGACATATCTAAATGGAATGTTTCTAATGTAACAAATATGGCAGCTATGTTTGAATGTAGCGAGTTTAATGGAGATATTTCAAAATGGAATGTTTCTAATGTAACTAATATGTATAGTATGTTCTATGATAGTAAATTTAATGGAGACATATCTAACTGGGATGTTAGTAATGTATTAAATATGTCGCACATGTTTGAATATAGTAAATTCAATAAAGATATATCCAATTGGAATGTATCTAATGTAACCAATATGTCATATATGTTTTATTACAGTGAGTTTAATAAAGATATATCCAGTTGGAATGTATCTAATGCCATTAATATGACTAGTATGTTTAACTTTAGTAGTTTTAATGGAGACATTTCTAAATGGGTAAAACAACCAACTTAATATACATGATGGATGATTAATACCCTTTACCTAGATATGTAAAATAACCACTACATCTAAAAAGTGTAGTGGTTATTTTTTTATGCATTTGATTTTATTTTAGTTACATATATATAACATGTACTAACTTATGTATTACATCTGAGCATATCGTTTAGGTGGTATATAGGTTAACATTTTTAAGGAGAAACAAAATGAACACAAAACAAACAGTAGTAGTTGCAACAAAAGAAGAACTGGTGAATATTATCAAAAATTCACCAATTGATGCTGACCTAAATTACCTTGATGTATCAAATATAACTGATATGTCAAGTTTGTTTGCTCATAGTAAATTTAATGGAGACATTTCTAAATGGGATGTTTCTAATGTAACTGATATGTCTAGCATGTTTGAATATAGTAATTTTAATGGTGATATTTCAAAATGGAATGTATCTAGTGTAACAGATATGTTTAATATGTTTAATAACAGTAAATTTAATGGAGACATTTCAAAATGGGATGTATCTAGTGTAATTTATATGTCTAATATGTTTCAGCATAGTAAATTCAATGGTGATATTTCGTATTGGAATGTGTCTAATGTCACTAACATGGAATATATGTTTTATAATAATACTATTTTTAAAGGAAATATTTCAAAATGGGTAAAACAACCAACTTAATATACATGGTAGATAATTAATACCCTTTACCTAGATATGTAAAATAACCACTACATTTTTTAGGTGTAGTGGTTATTTTTTTGTGTATTGGATAAAGTTTCAGTTACTTATATATAACATGTACTAACCTATGTATTACATCTAACATATCGTTTAGGTGATATGTAGGTTAATCTTTCTAAGGAGAATCAAAATGAACACAAAACAAACAGTGGTGGTTGCAACAAAAGAAGAACTAATGGAAATTATTAAAAGTTCAAAGGTTAATGCTAATCTAAATTATCTTGATGTGTCAGGTATAACTGACATGTCAGATTTGTTTGCTAATAGTAAGTTTAATGGTAACATCTCTAAGTGGGATGTTAGTAATGTTGAAGATATGGAATATATGTTTTATAACAGTAAGTTCAATAGTGACATTTCACAATGGAATGTTAATAATGTTACTAACATGGAAGCTATGTTCTGTAAAAGTAATTTTACTGGAGACATTTCGCAGTGGAATGTAGCTAATGTTACTAATATGGCATTTATGTTTAACTTTAGTAATTTTAATGGCGACATTTCTAAGTGGGTAAAACAACCAACTTAGATCGTGTAATAATATATAGATTAAAAATACTTAAGGAAAAAAAATGTCTATAGCTATTTTAAAAATAACACAAGAAGAAGCAAAAAATAAATTAAAAGTTGCAAACAATGCAGCCATTAATAACGATGGTGTAAATAAACTTATTGTGATTGTAAAAGAAATAAGAACAAATTTCCCAACAATAGAAAGAGGATTATTAAAAGAAGTAAAATATTCAGTTGAAATATTAAAAAGTTTTGGGTATGCATTTAATTTGAGATCAAAAAATCCAAACAAATGGATAACCAAAAACTAATGCTATCATTATTATTATGTAAAGGGTAAATAAAACTTTATTTAATTAGGTAATAATGTGGTAGAAAAATAAGCGAGTATGGTGAAATTGGTAGACACAAGGGACTTAAAATCCCTCGGCCAAAAGCTGTGCCAGTTCGACTCTGGCTACTCGCACCAAACAATTCCTTAATAGCTCAGTTGGTAGAGCGACGGACTGTTAATCCGCAGGTCCCTGGTTCAAGTCCAGGTTGAGGAGCCATTATGTGTAAAAAAGTTTAAAAGGGTCTGTAGCTCAGCTGGTTAGAGCAGTGGACTCATAATCCATTGGTCCTCGGTTCAAGTCCGAGCAGACCCACCAATTTAGCCCTCTTAGTTAAATGGATATAACTAGGGATTTCTACTCCCTTATTGGCAGTTCGATTCTGTCAGAGGGTACCAGTTTGAATTAAAAATATAACAAACACATTGGTAATATACCTTTGTGTTTGTTATATTTTTTAAATAAAAAGGAGAAACATTATGTCTTATTTATTAACAAATGTATTTTCATATACATTAGTATTTTTAGTATTATTTTTACATATTACAATTGTGGGTAATGATAATTTAAATACTGAAATTATATTTTTTAAAAATAAACCAATTGTGAAAAAATTACCAATTGACCAATCATTAAATAAAATAAATGATATAGCTTTTACACTGTTTGCTGAAGATAGATCTAATATTAAAGGTATGAAATATATTTTAAGTGTAATTTTAAATAGATCTAAAAACCATAAATTAAATACAATGCATAAAATTGTATTAGCTAAATATCAGTTTAGTTGTTGGCATAAAGGTAAAAAAGTTAGACAAACAAATAAAAATATAGATAAAAAAATGTATGCCAAAGCTATTACTCTTGTTAAACTTGCTATAAATGGAAAATTTAAACCTTTAACTACTGCTACTCATTATTATAATCCTAATAAAGTTATTGCTAAATGGGACAACGGTTCTTTTAAAGAAGTAGCTATTATTAATGATCATAAATTTCTTGTAGCTGTAAATTAAAACTTTAAAAATACCTCACTGCTATTTAAGCAATGAGGTATTTTTTTTTTATTCTTTAACTATATTAATTTGTTTAATAAAGAAATCAACTAAATATTCTATAATACTATATAAACCAGCTTCTTCAGGAGTCATCTTATCATTTATTTTAAGTAATTTATTCATATTACTAAGAATATAATATGCATTACTATAATAGAATCTAACATTAGCTACTAAATATAAACATAATTCATCTATATTATCTGCAGTATCTAAATCAATAGTTTTAATATATGCGTCATACATACCTTTAACTACTGCATTATAATCAGATATAGAATTAATAACTTCTTTTTCTTCTTCACCAGCTGCATCTAATTGAGAAAAGAAAAGATTATTAATTATAGTTTTAAATGTAATAAGTTTAGTATTACTTATAGTAACAGAATATGCACTTCTAACATTTAACCATATATTAGTATAGTAATCTTTACCATCAATTAATTTAGTAGTAGTTATGTCATAGTTATTAGTTTTGGCTATAAAACCAAATAAAGCTTCTATACCACAACCTGATTCTGCTAATTCATTGAATGATTCTTCATATACATATAAATCATAGTTTTTAGTGTTACCAATAATGATAGACACATTAGTCGCAGAATTAGTAGTAAGTAATTGTTTATTCCTAATAGTTTTTTCATACTGTTCTACTGTTTGATATAAATTAGCAGCATGAATATTTCTGTTATTAGCGGCCTTTACCCTTAATTGTAACATAGTATTATTAAGATTAAGATCAGTTCTAATAGATAGATTTCTATAAAATAAATAATTAGCTAAATTATAATTAAGAAGAGTTGGAATATCCATTGCATATTCTTGTTGTTCATTAACTATATAATTAAGAATAACTGATGGACCTATTTCATCTAACCATGATTTAATATATGTATCATAATCAACATTATCTGTAAGTAAATATGTTGATACATCAAAACCTTCTGTTAATGTATTTGTGTTAAATACATCTTTAACATTATTGGTAATTTCTTTATATTGCGATAACTCTGTATCAATTAACGGACTTCTAAATACACTAGGTAATTTATAATAATGAACATTAAAAAAGTCTTCTGGTTGTTTTTCTTTATAATTATCTAATGCAGAAATAATAGATTCATGTAATTCTTTTACTGCTACATTAACTACAGTTTTAGCATATTTAATATGTCCAGTAACTAATGTAGATAATTTATTTGTATAATCTTCCATAATAGCATCATGTGACGACATCGCATATGACTTTTCACCATTAGCACCAATTACATAATTACCACCACTCATAGTTTGTATCTGATCAATTACACCTTCATCAGATGAAATTGATATAGGACCATTATATCTTTGTACAGATAAACATAATTCCTGCAATGCTGTAGCATTTAAAAAATCTAATTTAATATTAGCAGTAACTAAATCTTTTGCAAAAGCTTCAGATACTTTAATCGTATTTTTAGTTAACATAATTATTTTCCTTTTAAGCTAAAAGCTTTTTCTTTAAACTGTTAACAATAGATAAATCAATTATATTTTTTGTTAACGATTGATTATTTATTACATCAGCAATGTCTACACCTGCACATTTTTTGATTACGGAACTAATTACTTCAACAGTATTAGCAATAACAATAGTATTATTAAGAATTTTATCACGATTTATGTTATCAGCAATAGATTGAAGATTGCTATTTACATTTTGATTATTATTATCCACAGGTAGTTGCTCCATAATTATTATTAAAAAATACACTCAAAGAATATATGAAGACTGTATTATAATTTTTTTATTTTTTTGTTACATAACTTGAATGTGAAAAGGAAAAACTAAATGAACACAAAACAAACAGTGGTGGTTGCAACTAAAAAAGAATTATTAGAACTTATAAATAATTCATCAGATAGTGCTGATTTAAATTATATTGATGTGTCTAATATTACTGATATGTCTTATTTGTTTTATGATTCCAAATTTAATGGAGACATTTCGCATTGGAATGTTTCTAATGTTACCATTATGGCTGGTATGTTTATTGGTTGTGAATTCAATGGTGATATTTCACATTGGAATGTTTCCAAAGTAAAAAATATGGAGTATATGTTTGACGAAAGTAAGTTTAATGGGGATATCTCGAAATGGAATATTTCCAATGTTAAAAATATGTCATATATGTTTTATTACAGTGAATTTAACAATGATATATTTAATTGGGATGTATCTAAGGCCACTGATATGTCATTTATGTTTTATAAGAGTAAATTCAATGGTGACATTTCTAAATGGGATGTAGCTAATGTTACTAATATGAGAAATATGTTTTATTATAGTGAATTTAATGGTAATATTTCTAAATGGAATGTATCTAAGGTTACTGACATGAGAAATATGTTTAATAATAGTGAATTTAATGGTAATATTTCTAAATGGAATGTTTCTAATGTCACTGATATGAGTTCTATGTTTAATAACAGTGAATTTAATGGTAATATTTCTAAATGGGATGTATCTAATGTTACTAATATGCGCTCTATGTTTTATTATACTAAGTTTATTGGAAATATTTCTAAATGGGATGTATCTAGTGTTACTGATATGTCTCACATGTTTGAACATAGTAAATTCAATGGAAACATTTCAGAGTGGAATATAGTTAATGTTACTACTACAGCATTTATGTTTTCTGAAAGTGAGTTTAATGGTGATATTTCTAAATGGGATGTATCTAATGTATTAGATATGGCATGTATGTTTTATAATACTAAGTTTAATGGAGATATTTCTAAATGGAATGTTTCCAATGTTATTGATGTTAGAAATATATTTTCTAGCAATAAATTAATTAATAATATTGTTAATATTAATAATACAGAACATATTGATTATAAATATTTAAACGTGTTACAAGTATGTTTTATAATAATACTAATTACGGTAATGATAACATTTTATTATTGCTACTATTATGGTGATATGCAATGAATATTTTTTTAGATAATGATGATAATTATAAAAGAGAAATAGATATAATAAAAGCATATGCTACACAATCTAGTTCATATTTACAGAAAATAAAAAATATATCTAAAGATAGTGCAGATAAGATAATGGTAGATATAATAAAAACTAAATTATTAGATAGAAAAATTAAACACTTTAGTAGAAAAGAAAATGGTGATAGAGAAATAATAGAAACTAGTTTATTAGGTTATATTTATAATAATATTAAAAATAATAATATTATAGTTCCTACATTTACCACATACCTTAATAGTAATGTAAAAAAATCAATGCTATCTGAATTTATTGCCAATAATGTTAAAGTTAGATCTATAGCTAAAAAAATAGCACAAAAAGCTAAAGTAAATAAAAATATGGATTTATATAATTCTAAAAATAATGAACAAAGTATGCTTAAGACTTATAACAATTCCTTATCAGGTGCATTTGCACAAAAATCTTGTATATTACATAATCCTACAGCTCATAGTACCTTAACTTCTATCACTAGAACTATGTCATCTTTAGCTAATGCTAATAATGAAAAACTTATAACTGGTAATAGATTTTATTACAGTCCATTAATTATGTTAAATAATATAATTTATATAGTTTCAAATGCAAATTTAATAATTCTTAAAGATGTAATAGATAAATATAATTTATATTTACCTAATGTTGATGATGTTGTAAATGTTTTAAAAAGAAGTTCAGATCTTTATTTTAGTGATTTACCTTATTATTTAACTAAAATTATACCATATTTAAATACACTTACACCATATGAAAGAGCTGCTATATGTTACTTAGGTGATTTTTATCATATACGTGTTTTTAATCCTGAATTTGTAAAAACGTTTATAACTGAATTATGTACTAAAATCAGTAGCAATGATACATCCCTAGATATACCTAATAAATTATATGCTACAAATGAAAGTATTTTAAATTTTACTCATTTAATATGGTTTAGCATGGTACGTGGTTATGGTAAGAAATATGAAGAATTACATACTGAAAATAAAGCAGCTAATTTATATTATACAACTTTACATATAGAAGAAGTATTAGTTAAATATAAAGATTTTATACATGGGTTTTTTGTAACTAATATATTACCTAATTCTAGTAACAGATTAAAATATATGAGAAGAAGGACTGTTGTACTTAGTGACACAGATTCTACTTGTTTTACAATGGAAGAATGGGTAAATTGGTACAATGGCTCTATAGTTATAAATGATGAAACTATAGCTGTAGCTGGTGCAGTTTGTTTATTAGCTACAGAAAATATAGCACATTTATTAGCTAAGTTATCAGCAAATTTAAATGTAGATAAATCATTATTACATACTCTTGCAATGAAAAATGAATATATGTGGACTGTGCACATACCAACTGAGGTATCTAAACATTATTTAGCTTATACTGTTATGCAAGAAGGCAGTGTTCATAGTGAACCAGAATTAGAGATAAAAGGTGTACATCTTAAAAATAATGCATTACCTAAAAATATAAAAGATGATATTAATAATCTTATAGAAGATATTTTAAAAACTATACATACTAATAATAAAATAAAAATAACTAATATATTATTACATATTAAAAATTTAGAAGACGAAATAAGAAGATCTGTATTAGCTGGTGAAGTTATTTATTATAAGAAATCATCTATTAAAAATAAAGAAGGATATGCTATGGATGAATTTCATTCTCCATATCAAAGACACATGTTCTGGGTAGATATATTTCAAGATAAATATGGTGAAGTAGCTGAACCACCTTATAATACTATAAAAATACCCACTATTATAATAAATAAAGTTACTATGAATGAATGGATTAATTCTATAGAAGATAAAGATATAGCAGATAAATTAAATACATGGTTAATTAAATATAATAAAAAAGATTTACCTACTTTATATCTTAATGTAGATTATGCTCAAGCATATGGTATACCTATTGAATTTATTAATATTATTGATGTAAAAAGAATTATTTTAGATTTAACTATTACATATAGATTAATATTAGAATCATTAGGGTTAATTATGGATAATAAATTATTAATTTCTGAGCAGTATCTTTTTTAATTGACATCTTGATATGTAAGGTTACCCTTACATATCAAGATCAATCTTGTGGGTTACTAAATTTAAAAGAAAGGGATAAAAAATATGCCTATAACACCAACACCAATTTCACCATCTGTAACATATTTTATAGATATGTCTGGTTCTAACCCAGCTAATTTAGTTTCAAATGAAATACATACAGTTAGTGAAGCACATTTTGCAGATTACTATTTTATAATTCCTAATTTTGCGCCATTTTATGCCCAAAATTTTGCCATGAGTATATCTATTAATGGTATAGTAACAACATTAATAGAGAATATAGATTATAGTTTAGTATTACCTTACGTAACTGGAACTAGAACAACTGGTAAACCAATGTACGGTGGAATAACCATACATAATTTAGCATTAAATGGTATATTATCTTTAACATATCAGACAATAGGTGGTGATCAGTTAGTAGATAGATTATATGTTTTAAATTATCTAGTAGAAAAAGCATATAACCCAAGAACAACAATATGGGATATTATAACAAATGTTCCTAATGCTCTTCCACCAAATCCTCATTATCAAGATTATAATCAATTTTTAGGTCAAGATTCGTTGATACTAAAATTAAATGAAATGAAAGATGCTATATTAGCTAATTCAACTAATACATCAGCACAAATACTTTCAATAGTAAATAACTTAAGTAATAATACAACTAATGGTTTAGCTTTCACTGGTGGTACAATGACTAGCCCACTTATATTAGCTGGTAATCCAAATACAGCACTTGAAGCTGCTACTAAACAATATGTTGATAGTAGTGACCTAGCATTACAAACTCAAGTTACAACATTACAAGGAGCAGTTACTACATTTAATGCTAGTACAGTTACCTTAACATATGTAGATACAAAAGATGCACTTAAGGTAAATAAGGCTGGTGATACCATGACTGGTCAACTAGTGTTACCAGGTGCTCCTACATTAACCACACATGCTACTGATAAAGGTTATGTTGATACACTAGTAACAACACATACTGCTAATGTAGCATTACATCTTACACCAACTCAAAATACATTATTAGATGCAGTAACTGTAACATCAACTGAAATCAATACTTTAGCTGGCGCTACATCTAATGTGCAAGCACAAATAAATACTAAACTTAGTTTAGCTGGTGGAA
>Ga0210049_1006160_pt1 | contig 10080 bp, 6 predicted proteins | sample CryGeyCG2014_300_2_FD_183964 | JGI IMG/M metagenome (GOLD analysis project Ga0210049, IMG submission 183964) | Groundwater microbial communities from aquifer - Crystal Geyser CG06_land_8/20/14_3.00 (SPAdes) (version 2) | ecosystem: Environmental > Aquatic > Deep subsurface > Groundwater | place...
GGACATTGAAATGGACTCTGTATATAATTCTTTTCTTGCACTCCGGACAGTAGGTTGAATTGAGTTTATGTCCCGGCACATTGCCTATTGTCACAAATTTCAGTCCGACTTCGGTAGATATGCTATGTGCTTCCTCAAGTGTTTTAATCGGTGTCGCTGGATTCTGTAATTTATTTGCTGGATGATACCTGGAGAAATGTAACGGGACATCTGGTCCGAGGTTTTCCGTTATCCAGATACACATCTCTTTGATTGTATCCGGGTCATCGTTATATCCGGGGACGACAAGATTTACAAGTTCCAGCCACACACCGCTTCGTTTTATTATTTTCATTGTCCGGAGGACCGGCTCAAGTTTTGCATTACCTGTTTCTTTATAAAATTTATCGCTGAACCCTTTAAAATCAATCGTTACTGCGGAAGTATATTTAAGCAATTCTTTAAGTGGCTCAGCGTTAATCATACCATTTGAATGTATTAAAATTCCTATATCTTTAGATTTTGCAATTTCTGCTATCTCATACATATATTCATAAAAAGATGTTGGCTCTGTATATGTAAAAGATATAGTCGGTATTTTCTTCTCTGCAGCAATTTCAACAATATCTGCAGGAAGGATATTATAATGTAGGACAGATTCAATTTCTGCCATGGAAATATGCCAGTTCTGGCAGAATATGCATCTTAAATTACAACCCGCAGTAGCTAAACATAGAATATCGCTTCCGGGCAAAAAATGCAGTTGCGGTTCTTTTTCAATCGGGTCAATATCAAGCGCACAGGCTCTACCGTAACTTAAAGCATAGAGTCTGCCTTCCCTGTTTGCCCGTGTTCTGCAATAACCTCTTCTGCCGGGATTGATAATACATTCACGGAAACACAGTTTACACTGCACTTTTTCATTTTCCAATGGTGTCCAATACATTGCCTCTTTAACAATCCCGACTTCTGTGAGGGATGGCGCCGCCTGTGTCAATCCATCTTCTTTCATTTTTTTTCTTCCATAATCGTTTGTAGCGTCCAGTTTTAACTGGACGATTTCTTAAGCCCCATAAAATAAACTATAAAGTCCCGCCTGTGAACGGGCAGGCAAGACCTGACCCCATCCACACTTACAGACTGTGTCGCAACCGGATTACCCAACTTGTTGGGGCTAAAAAATAACAAAAGAAATCAAAACATGACAAAACTTGATAGTACTACCCGAACAAGTTCGGGATTCCAATCGGGTTATGACACAGTCTGTTATATTTGAATGAATTATAACTAATTTATCTTAAAAAATCAAAAAAGTATTCATCAGAAAACGTTCAGAATTTGACATATATTATGCAAAAAGATAGAATTAATAATTATGAAAAATGTGATTGAAATAATTGCACTATGGAGAGAGAAACTTTACTCAGTCGGTAAAGTCCATTATTGACTTCTCGCCTACATTGGATTTTGAAATCTCCAGCAAAAAGTGGTACAATTATAGTAAAGGTTCTTGTAACAGAACATGGGGGTCAGGTCTCAACATTCAACAACTTTTAACAACTTTTAATTAACGTTAACGGTAGGAGATAATGATTAACCCCGATAAATCGGGGAATTCCATAATTTTACGGTAGGAGTTTCTAGAGTATGAAAAAAATTATTTTTGCGTTATTTGTTTGTATTCTTTGTCAGTATACCGGTGTTTTTTCCGCTGATTTTAAGGAGGGAAAGAAGATGAAAGTATTGGTAATATTTTATTCAAGGACAGGGAACACGGAACTGGTGGCAAAAACTATTGCACAGATGTTAAATGCAGATTTAAGAAAAGTTGAAGAGGTCAAAGAGAGAAAAGGGATATGGGGCTTTTTATCCGGCGGGATAGATGCCCTTAAAAATAAATGCAGCGATATTAAACCTGTTGATTTTGACCTGGCTAATTACGACCTTGTTTTTGTGGGTTCGCCTATCTGGGCGTCAAAAACGACTCCTGCAATTAACGCTTTTATTTCAAAAACTGATTTTAAAAATAAAAATGTGGTTGTATTTTTTACTCTGGGCGGGAACAGTTTTGTAGGAGCAGTAAAGGATATGACCGAAAAAATCGAGAAGAAAGAAGGTAAGGTTATCGGCTCGTTTGCCATAAGGTCAAGTAAAACGAAGGATGAAATGATAGAAAAAACTAAAGAAGCAGTAAAAGAAAGGTGTCCATAAAATGGGATGTGTCCCTAATTATTTGAAATTTATTTTAATTGCTCAGATATTTTTGATTGAGAATACATGTGTTGCTGAACCGAATGTTTTTTCTGAACTTATTGCAAAACAGAAAAGTGTTACAATTGACATCTCGGAACTTATACGTTTCTATGAAACTCTTAGCATAGATGAAAAAGACGAACAAATAAGGGACTGGGCTTTATACGGGTTACTTGCAAAGTTAAACATTTCTCAAAGGAGCGTATCAGAACTCCTCCAGGGGACGATGCCGATGAGGTATCCGTATTTAAAAAACGCAGTCAATAACGAAATCTCGCCGGGAAGAATAAAATATATAACTGAAAAAGATTGCCTCGTCCTGCTGCCGGAAGATAAATTAGAAGATAGGTCGCTGATAGGCAGTGTCGTTGATAAAAAATATTCACGGAATAACTACCTGCCTGAGTTAATACATATTTTTGGATACAGGACTGATTTATCCGCTGGTGCCATAATAGTCTCTTACAGCAGGACGACTCCTTCAAACAGGCTGTGGACAGCAGAATATAATTATGTGGAAAAAACCGTCAGGAATCTGGAAGACTTCAAATACTTTATTGATAATATTGATGATGTCACAAAAGTCCAGTGGTACGAAAAGAGCATTGTATTCGGAGGAAGAAAATATCCTGACGATTCAATGAGGTCTTTGACTTTAGAAGACATTGCAGTGCTTTATAAGGCATATAATGTTGTGGTGATACCGGAGAAAGAAGAAAACAACGTAGGCTTTTCTCTTGACCCGGGGTTTGATTACAACGGTATTTCCGAAGACTTGATGAAACTCTCAAATAAGGACGTGTCTTTTGTAGATATTGTTTCAACGGCAAAATCAGTAAAAAGACAACAAAGCCTTGAACCTGTCCTGGTTTTATTGAGGAGATACAATAATTCACAAAACAGCCAGGAGAAACGTTTCTGTGATATACTGAAACAGATTGAAATGAACAACTCTTACCAATCAGCGAGGTATGACGGCAGGCTCCAGGGCACTTCACCGGGTATGATATTATTTTACACTGATTTAACTGCGAAATTATGGGCACTGGATTATAACGGAGTTGCTCCGAAAGATAAAATACGGGGTTTCAGGACAATGTCTGAAATAAAAGTGTCCAAACTTTACTGGGATGATTTTTTGAGACTGTCAAAAACAAGGCTATGGTTTGGATTGCGGCAGGAAGGTTTTGACGTCCATGGTAGAAAAATTTTATTTGAGCCGACAGCGACCAGGGTTTATGCAGCGTCATCTGACCCGCTGTTCCCCGGAAAAGAAACAGAACCTAATTTCCAGAGCAGGGAGTTTCTGTCCTGGTGGGATAGACATTACTCAGCAATTTCTGAATGTGAACCCCAATATCATAAACTTAACCAGATACAGAAATGGAGTTGTATAATGGTAATACTGAGAGAAGAAAAATCGCATATACTGGATTTTTTACATCGGGTGCCGGTTACAGAGGGATATGATTTTGAGACCTGGTATAAAAATACAGAATACTTAAAATGTAAGACAGACATACCTTTTTTAGACAGGCATAGATATCATAGAAGAACAGAATGTCTCCGGTTAATGCGTTCCTTAGATTATCTTCTTATGGGTCAGCATTTCTTTTTATATGGTGGGGTATCCCTGGCGTCTAAAAAAGATATTATCCAAAAATTGAGAAAGAAGACAACAACAATAGCACAGACCACAAAAAAGGGCTTAACGTCTAAGACAGCAACCTTGACAGAAAAGACGATAAAACCCGGAAAGACTGTTGAGTTCACAACAAACCAGACGAAATTAAAACTGAACTGTAAACTCAACAATCTGGACTACGGCAATCTTCTTGCTGAAAAACATGAAAATTCAGTGAAATTAAAATGGAATAAGAATGAGGGAGCATTAATAAACGAACAGCTCAATAAATTTGTGGAAGTCCAGCAGTCAAGGCAGACAGGTTATAAAGACGAAAGAATTTTTAGAGCATTGCCCGGGATAGAAAGTGTAATCCGGGTTGAGGAATGGAAGACATATCTCTTAAAGACCGGCGAAATAAAAACTAAATGGGTGTACCTAAGTATCAATGAAAAGGGTAAAACTTCCGGTTATCCTGCAAAAGCTGCGGGGACCGAACCTGACTCCGATATTTTCTATGGTAAGTTAATTACAGGCGAGCAACTGAATAAGATTGTCCAGGGCAAGAACACCGTTAAGATATTTTAATTAAGATGAACAGGATAATTTTTAATCTACTGTTTCTAGGGTTTATATCTATTATCTCACAGACCATCCTTATCCGGGAGTTGCTGATAGTTTTCTCCGGCAACGAACTCACTATAGGTATAATTATTGCAAACTGGGTTCTTTTAATGGCCGCAGGCTCTGCCCTGGTTGGACGTATAGTTGACAAAATTACTTCGGGTGTCACCCTGAGATTGCCGAAGGGTCTCTATTTATATATTACACTTCAAATCATAACCGCATTGTTTCTACCAGTAACAATTATTCTTATCCGCAACGCAAAAAATATCCTCGGTATAATACCAGGACAGATGCTGGATTTATTCCAGACCTTCTATATATCCTTTATTGTTTTACTGCCGGTGAGTTTCTGTATCGGAGCAATGTTTTCCTGTGGAGTAAGGGTTTATGACGATTACCTGAAAGATTCCACCAGTGCTATAGGCAGGACTTATGCAATTGATGCCATAGGCGATATGCTGGGCGGTATTGTGTTGACGTATTTTCTTATAACAAAGTTTAATTCGGTAGAAATAAGTTTTATTATTGGATTGCTGATGTTTTTTTCCTGTATGTTACTCTCAAGAAAAATCCTGAAGGATAAAACCCTAAAGGGTAAATTCCAGGAATTAAGGGTTTACCCTTTTATAATTTCCCACATTCCTAAAATACTGTTTGTAGTTTATTTAGCGGTCTTATTAACAGGGTTTAGTAATATCCTGCACGATTATGCAATAAAAAGCCAGTGGAAAAATTATAATGTGGTTTACAATAAGAATTCAATCTACGGCAATATAACTGTTATCAAAAAAGAAAATCAATATACTTTCTTCAGTAACGGCCTGCCCACAATAAACATCCCCGTCCCGGATATAACATTCGTTGAAGAATTCAGCCATTTCCCGATGCTTTTTCAAAAACAACCCAGGCGAATACTTTTATTAAGCGGCGGATTGGGCGGTATAATAAACGAGCTACTAAAACATCCGGTAGAAAAAATAACTTATGTGGAACTTGACCCCGAAATTATAAAAACAGCAAAAACATTTCCTTCACCATTGATAAGCAGGGAACTCTCTGACAAAAGAGTTGAAATTATCAACACAGACGCAGGATTTTTTGTGAATCATACTGACGAAAAATATGATTTAGTATTTCTGAATATGCCTGCACCGGCGACTCTTGAAATCAATAAATATTACACATTGGAATTCCTTAAGAAAATCAAAAAAAACTTAACGGGTGACGGTATCCTTGCCTTAACTATTCCGGGTTCACTTATATATCTTAATTTAGAACTGCGGAACCTTAATTCCTGCATATATGAAACGATAAAAAAAGTCTATCCGGCAGTAAAAATTATTCCCGGAGATTCATTGAATTTGTATTTGTGTTCCCCGGATATCGAACTCATCAACACTACTCCGGAAATGGTTATAGAAAAGTTTAAGGCATCCGGTATAAAAACTAATTTGCTTACACCATTTTATATCAAGTACAGACTGGATAATAGATGGCCTGATTGGTTTTTTGATTCTCTGAAACAGGAGAAACCTGATATTGTGTTAAATTATGATTTCAGACCAACCGCTTTGTTTCATACGGTTTCCAACTTTAATGCAATGTTCTCACCAAAATTAGCAAAAATATTCAATGTGATAAGTAAGGTAAAATTTCACTGGATAATAATAGTAACATCTGTTATTTTTTTAATGCTATTCATAAGAAAAAAGAGTTTAAATACGACACTCCTGTCAGTAATATCCACCACAGGATTTGCCGGTATGAGCTATACTATAATATTATTTATTTCATTCCAGGTTTTCTTTGGATATCTATACTATAAATTGGGACTGCTTACAGCACTTTTTATGGCGGGACTGGCTGCCGGCTCTTTATGTTCAACAGTCTATGCAAATAGAATTGATAAAAATAAAATACTTAAAATTCTCTCTTTTATAGAACTTTTTATAATACTTTTTTCAGTTTTTTTACCATTGATACTTAATGCGGGTATAATTAAAACAGAATTTACATTTTTTGTATTAATGCTATTGAGCGGATTTCTGGTTGGTTTAGAATTTCCGCTGGCAAGTAAAACATCACCGTATATAAATACCGGGCAAAAGGCCGGGATACTCTATGCTATGGATTTAGCCGGTGCCTGGCTTGCGGCATTAGTAATAAGTGTGTGGTTCATACCGGTTTATGGTATATTAACCACCTGTATATTCACCGCATTACTGAAACTGTTCAGTCTCTCAATGGTAGTCCGATTATGCAGATTCACGGATAATTAATTTAGATGCCACTCTTTCACTCTTTACATCCATCCCTTTGATAAAATGAATCAACTTACTTGTAGATAATTTACCTATTTCAAAAAAAGGATTTTCTATAGTAGTGAGGGGGGGGTGATGTGAGAGTGGCTATATCCTGATTGTCAAAACCAATAATCCGCACAGCCTCAGGAATGCGGACATTTTCTTTTTTCAACCCTTCTAATAATCCGAAAGCCATTCTGTCATTTGCACAGACTATTGCTTCAGGTAATTCTTTTTTCAAAAACTCTTTTACTGCAAGAAATCCGCTTGTTCTTGAAAAGTTTCCATTAACCATATTAACCACTTTCATCTTATACTTCCTTGCAAGGTCTATAAATATTTTTTTTCTATCTATCGCATTTATATATTCTTCGTCACCACCTAAAAAACCTATTCTATTTATTTTTTTACTACTCAGGTACTGAAGAGATTCTTCCATTCCGGGTTTTGAGTCACAATCCACGTATAGATATGGTTTGTTTCTTACATAATAATGTATGAATATAAAAGGTATACCTTTCTTATATAAATAGGAAAACCTGTTATCCCCTATTTTACAAACAGGAAAAATCAGCCCGTCAACAGAATGAGAAAGAACCAGTTTCTCGAGTTCCTGGGAACTGAAACCGCTGTCGGCTATAATATTTATTGTATAACCTTCCCTGGATGCTGAAAGCAGAGCTCCAAAAAGCACCTTTGAAAAATATTCCGTCGGAAAAACACGCACCTTCTTATCATAACTGAAAGGCATGACAATACCTATACGGAAGCTTTTTTTCTGATAATAGTTTCTACCAAGATGTGAGGGGACATACCCTAATTCTTCAGCAATTTTTTTTACGCGATTTCTAGTGGATACAGGAATGGAAGGATTATCGTTTATTGCCCTTGATACTGTAGAAGGTGATACCCCTGCTTTTTTCGCAACGTCTTTTCTGTGTACTTTATTTTTCTTTGCTGAACGCAGCATCAAACCCAACCCTTGATGGTTCAAAATCCAGCTTTCTGACAAAACCGTATGCTTCCTTTGCCCCATGTTCTCTGTCCATACCACTGTCTTCCCACTCTACTGACAATGGACCTTGATAATTAATCCTGTTCAGAGAACGGATAATCTCTTCAAAGTTTACTGTCCCTCTGCCAGGAGAACGGAAGTCCCATCCTCTATTTGGCGCACCAAAATCCAGGTGTGATGAAAGTATACCTTCATAACCATTTAAGGTAACAATGGCGTCCTTAATATGCACATGATATATTCTGTCAGGAAATTCTTCTATGAAACGGACAGGATTTACTCCCTGCCAGTGCAGGTGCGACGGGTCAAAGTTAAAGCCAAACTCTTTACGGTTTCCTATTGCTTTAAGTGCTCGTTTTGCAGTTATAATGTCAAAAGCGATTTCCGTAGGATGAACTTCTAATGCAAACTTTATCTTATTCCTTTTATAAACGTCTAATATAGGATTCCACATTTTTGCAAAGTATTTATATCCTTTGTCTATATCCTTCTGTGTTATAGGCGGAAATGCATATATCATATGCCAGATAGATGACCCGGTGAATCCGCAAACAGTATCCACTCCAAGGTTCTTAGCGGCAAGCGCAGCGTTCTTCATTGATTCAACTGCCCACGTACGTTTTTTTTCAGCATTCCCTTTACATTCAGCAGGTACAAAAGCGTCAGAGCGGCTGTCGTTATCAGGGTCACACACCAGCTGTCCTGCGAGGTGATTGGATATTGCTTTAACCTGTAATTTGTGTTTTTTAAGTGTAGCGAGTTTCTTTTCACAATAAACCCTGTCAGAAGCAGCCTTAAATACATCTAAATGATCACCCCAGCAAGCAATTTCCAATCCATCATAACCGAAATCCGAGGCTTTCTTACACATTGTTTCAAACGGTAAGTCAGCCCATTGTCCTGTGAATAAAGTAATTAATCTTGCCATTTTTTATCTCCTCCTAGGACTTAAATACATCTGCAATTTTGGTCCATTTGACGTTATCGTTAAAACCGTTTTCCACCACCGCTTTAACGAACGCAAGCCCTTTAACTCCATCTTCTACCGTAGGAAAATCTTTTTCAAGTTCGGTGGGTTTTCTACCTTCATCTATAGCACGCATTGTATCCACCGCATTTATATAAATGTTAGCAAAAGCTTCAATGAACGCTTCGGGATGACCTGCCGGCAGTCTTGTCCCTCGTACTGCTGACTCACATAAATAATTACTTCCTCGTGTATAAGTCATAAGCGGGGTATTTTCTTTTTGCACCAAAAGATAATTTGGTTCTTCCTGTCTCCATGCAATTCGCCCCTTTTCGCAATATACACGGATATTCAGACCGTTCTCTTCACCAAACGATATTTGCGATGCGTGAAGAACACCCTTGGCACCGCCTTTATAACGTAGTAAAACATTTCCGTCATCGTCTAATTTTCGTCCGGGCATATATATTGTTAAATCGGCACAGACACTCTCAAGTTCAAGCCCCGTAATATAAGCTGCAAGATTTTCGCAGTGTGTCCCTATATCACCCATACAGCAGGATATACCGGACTTCTTCGGGTCTGTCCGCCACGATGCCTGTTTCTGTCCTTCTTTTTCAATAGTTTTTACGAGCCAGCCCTGGGGATACTCTACAATAATTTTTAATACCTTCCCCAGTTCTCTATTTTTGATAATGTGACGTGCCTGCTTGACCATCGGGTAACCGGTATAATTATGTGTTAATGCAAATACTTTTCCTGACGATTTCACTAATTTCTGTAATTCCAATCCTTCTTTTAAACTGTAGGCAAGCGGTTTATCGCAAACGACATGAAAACCAGCTTCAAGAAATAATTTTGCTGGAAGAAAGTGCATGTTATTCGGTGTTACGATAGATATGAAATCTATACGTTCGTTCTTGGGAAGTTTTGATTCTTTTTCTACCATCTGTTCAAAACTGTCATAGACTCTTTTACTATCAAGATTCAGTGCTTCACCTGTCTTTCTGGATTTTTCAGGACTGGATGAAAATGCTCCTGCCACTATTTCTATTTGGCCATCTAACCTTGCTGCTTTTCTGTGGACTTCACCTATAAAAGCATCTACGCTTCCTCCAACCATACCCATTTTAAATTTTCTTTTTGCCATTTAAGTCTCCTCGCGTACATATGGAATTAAATTATTAGCTACACTCGCACTTTCTAAAAAGGGCTTGGTATAAATTCCTCGCCGCCGCGACAATCCTTAAGATACTTAAGTGCCTTTAATTGTCCTACAAGTTCTAATTCTCCGCGGTATACAGGGTCGTGA
>Ga0210049_1006161_pt1 | contig 10080 bp, 9 predicted proteins | sample CryGeyCG2014_300_2_FD_183964 | JGI IMG/M metagenome (GOLD analysis project Ga0210049, IMG submission 183964) | Groundwater microbial communities from aquifer - Crystal Geyser CG06_land_8/20/14_3.00 (SPAdes) (version 2) | ecosystem: Environmental > Aquatic > Deep subsurface > Groundwater | place...
TCCTGTGTCTTCCCACTTCTCACTGATGACCGATGACTGATGACTGATGACTGATGTCCTCTGTCCTCTATGGACTATGGACTGTGGACTGTGGACTTTCTCGTGCCCTTGTGCACTCAAGAGTCTTTGCCAATCTTTAGGAAAGACATACCTTTGCCTTGCTACCTTTAAAAGGGCATCAATAACTGTATTTCCAGTAACATAGATAGAGTCTTCCTTTATTCCCATCTTTAGTAAGTTTCTTTTAGCTGAATTTGTGGGAGCAAAATGGAGGTCAGATAAGTAATCAGTCAACTGCCGGTTAACCTCTTCGGGGAAGGGTCTATATTTATCTTCAGTGCGTAGCCCAGCCTCAATGTGAGCTAAAGGGGTTTTATGGTAAAAAGAAGTTAAACTTGCCGCCAAGGCAGTGGTAGTATCTCCCTGGACCAGGACTAACTTTGGCTTCTCTTTCTCTATAATTCTTTCTAACCTAATCAGGACCCGGGTGGTAATCTGGGCTAAAGACTGCTCTCTTAACATAATATTTAAGTCATAATCTTTTTTTATCTTAAATTGCCTTAAGACCTGGTCTAACATTTCCCGGTGTTGAGCAGTAACTACTACTTTTAATCTTAGATGCGAAGACCTCTTTATCTCTTCAATTACCGGGGCCATCTTTATTGCCTCTGGTCGGGTTCCAAAGACAGCCATTACCTTAATAGAGCTCAAACCTCCACCCTCCTTTAGTTATAAACTTTTTACTTCCAGAAATTCAAACTTTTCAAAATATTTTGTATCTTTAGTCCTAAATTGAGCGGTTTTATGATACAAAAATAATCTTCGGCATTAAAGATAAGCCTTTTCAGAATATACCAAAATCACCTATTGGGTGAAAGTTAAGTCTGTCATTCCTATGGAAGCAGGAATCTACAACCTCTTATTTTTCTGGATTCCCACTGGAGTTTACCCCTGCGAAAGCAGGGGTGGGAATGACAATTGCAACCGGGAATGACAATTGCAACAGGATCAAACCAAGAATCGTCAATTTTAGGTCATATTTATCAAACAAGTCTAATATTCTGTCAACAACTGTTAATTTTGGGGCAATTTTTACCATCATTGGATTATCAATATAATCATCTTTTATTATTTGCATCGCCTCATTTGGAGGCAAAGGATTTTCTATCCTTCTACTATCAGTCATAACTGCAAATGTTTCTAAGATGTTTTGTAAAGATATACAGGCTTGTATTTCACCATTGTTCACCAAGTCTATTATCTTACGGCTGTGACTATGATATTCACTATCTTCATTAATAGCATAAATAAGAATATTAGAGTCTATTAGATACATAGTCATTGTAAAGTTCCCCTCTATTAAAGGGCTTCATCTTTCCAAGTTTTACTGTCCTGAAAACAGGAATATTTTTTTCTTCTCTTTATTCCTATTAAGTGACTCAGCGAAATTTAATACCTTAATTATTTTTTCTTCTGGAAGTTGCTCTAAAACTTCTATAAGTCTTTCTTTGTGTATAGCCATCCTTTAACCACCTCCCAATTTTAGTATATCACAGTTTGGATTCTCTGTCAATACTTCTTCATTTTTTTGTCAAGACTATTTAGAAATGTCCTATTCCTGTACCTGTCAAGTGTAGGGGTCGGGCACACAAACCCGAAGGGTTTGGGTCGTATCAAACCCGTAATGACGGGCGTAATATTTGACGCCCCCACCTTTAATACTTGACATTTTTAATCTAGTCTGCTATCCTCTAGAAAACTACTTCTGATGGCTAAATAGTTACCATTTGACTGGAGGTTAAATATATGCTGGAAGTTAAAGGAATCAGTGTCCAGAGAAATGGAAGGGCTATCTTATCTAATGTTGACCTATCCATTGAGAAAGGAGCAATTAACTCTCTTCTTGGACTTAACGGAGCGGGTAAAAGTACCTTAGCCTATACACTGATGGGACTGGAAGAATATGCTCCCAGCTCAGGTTCTCTCTTCTTTGAAGGAAAAGATATAACAACTCTTAACCTATCCCAGCGGGCTAAACTTGGGCTTACCCTGGCCTGGCAAGAACCAGCAAGGTTTGAGGGATTAACTGTTAAAGATTTTTTAAGTATTGGGTTAAGGGGAGAGAAAACATCTGCGGATGAGAGAATAAGAGAGGCACTTGAGCTTGTTGCCTTAGATTATAAATCTTATCTAGAGCGCAGTGTAGATAAGACACTCAGTGGCGGTGAGAGAAAGAGAGTGGAGCTTGCCTCTATATTCACAATGAAGCCTAAATTGGCTATACTTGACGAACCGGACACCGGAATAGATATGCTCTCTTTGAACGAGATAATAAATCTCATCAAAAGACTGAAAGATGAAGGAAGCACAGTTTTAGTTATTACCCATAGAGAGGAGATTGCCGTCTGTTGTGATTCTGCTTCTCTTATATGTAATGGCGAGATTATCCAAAATGGGAATCCGGCTGATATTACCAGATATTTCAAGAAAAGGTGTAAACCCTGTCTTTATCAAACACCATATAAAGGAAAAATAGAATGAATAATGATTATGAGTTAATGTTGAAAGCCTATGAACAATCGGGTGGAGAAAGGAAGATATTTACCAGCTCAAAGTTTCCTCATCTACTTTTAAAAGAGAACAAAATCCTCAGCTCTTCTGGTATAGAAGGTCTTGAGTTAAATATCAAGGAGACAAAGACGGGTATAAAAGGTGAGATTAGAGCAAAGAAAGGTATAAAGATTCCTGAGAAGGTTCATCTATGTTTTGGTGTTATTCCTGAAGATGGCCTGCAGGAAATACTGGTCAACTTTATTATTGAAGATGGTGCTGAAGTATCCTTCCTTGCTCACTGCACATTCCCCAACTCGGTAAAGGTAAAGCATATTATGAAGTCGGAGATTAAGCTCGGGAAAGATGCAACTATGGAATATAGTGAGTTTCATTATCACGGTGAGAAGGCTGGGGCTTTGGTCTTTCCTACTATTGATGCTCATGTTTCTGAAAAAGGGAAGTTCAGGGCTAACTTTTTTATAACCTCAGGAAGGGTGGGAAAACTTGTAATAAGATATAGGGTAACTGTTGAAGATTATGGTCTTGCGGAATTGGTGGCCAAGGCTTATGGGAAGAGTATTGATGAGGTAAGATTTGTAGAGAAGATATACTTAAACGGGAAATATTCAAGAGGTCTGATTAAATCAAGAGTTGCTCTTAGAGATAGAGCTAAAGGAAGGGTTATCAGTGGTACAGTGGGTAGGGGAGACTTTTGCCGGGGACATGTAGATTGTGTTGAGATAGTAAAAGACCAAGCAGATGCAAAGGCATTCCCGGTTGTTGAGGTTACCAACGACAAAGCAAAGGTAACCCATGAGGCAGCAATTGGAAGAGTGGATAAAAAACAACTGGATACACTTATGTCCCGAGGATTGAGTGAGGAAGAAGCAGTAGATGTGGTTGTGAGAGGAATGATGCGTTGAGGGGGAGAAGATATTATGGCAAAAATAGGATATGTTCCTGTTCACCGGGAGCCATTTAGTGTTGAACATGGTGAAGAGGTGAAGAAGGAAACTTTAAGAGAACTAAAGAAGCTAAAGATTAAATTTGTCTCTCCGGAAGGTCTTGTCTTTAACGAGTCTACGGCAGAAAGATGCGCTACTCTCTTTTTAAAAGAAAAAGTAGAAGGCATATTTCTCCAGCATGTAACCTTCGGGGCTGAAGAGGCCGCCCTTGAGGTTGTTAGATTATTGCCCGGGGTTCCTATTCTCTTAGGAGCCAGCAAGGAGCCACCATTTGATGAAAAAGGAAATCAAGTCAGTGGTTCATGCTGTGGTAAATATATGACCTCTTATGCTCTTCATAAGATACATAGACCCTACATTAGAGTAGCTGACCACAAGGTGGGAGATGAAATATTTAAAAGAGGTATTCTTGAGTTTAATCAGGTCTGTGAAGCTGTATCGGCAGTAAGGAAGGCAAGGATTGGATTGGTTGGACCACGTCCTGCGGACTTTCATTCCTGTGCTTATGATGAGACTTTATTAAAGACTGCTCTTGGTCCAAAGACAATACCTATAACTTTAGCTCAGGTCTTTAGACTGGCTAGGGAGATAAAGAGTAAGGATAACACCCTAAAGTCTCTAATTAAGGAGCTCACCTCTGACTGCTCACCTTCAGTCTCTAATCTTAGCCTGGAGAAGGCGGCCCGATTAGAGATTGCCTTAAAGCAATTAATTGCTGAGTTAAATTTAACTGCTCTGGCAATTCAGTGCTGGACAGAAATGCAGTTATCCTACGGGCTTGTTCCCTGCTTTACCATGGGGAGGCTGACTGACCAGGGGATAATGTCCGCCTGCGAGGCTGATGTTATTGGCTGTGTTACAATGATTATTGAAAGTGCTCTGGTTAAAGAGCCACCGTTTTTTGTAGATATTGTCTTTCCTCATCAAAAAAAGAAGAATATATTCTTTGCCTGGCACTGCGGAAATGCCCCTCAATCCTTGGCGGCTGGCAAAGTTAGATTTGGAGTCCATCCGATTATGCCTGATAAAGATGGAATTACTACCAATTTGAGAATAAGAGAAGGAGAGGTTACCGTTGCTCGCTTATTAGAGCTTGACCACTCATATAAGATGTTTATTGGAGAAGGGGTGGTAGTTGACCTTAAAGATAACCTGAGGGGTTCTTATGGCTGGGTTAAAGTTAATGACTGGGAAAGATGGGATAGGACTTTAATGGATGAAGGGTTTTGCCATCATTATTCTCTAGCTTATGGTAATATCAGCAGTCAACTCATTAACTTCTGCAAAACCCTGGGCATTAAAGAAGTGGTAGTTTAACCTAGGAGGGGTCTAAACCATAGGCTAAAGCCTTTCTACCCGACTTTAGTCGAGGGTTCAAGAGTTTTAACCTATATTGTAGGGGTTTGATTTATCAAACCCGCAATTGACGGGCGTCATAAATGTCGCCCCTACATTTGAATAGGCTAAAGCCTTTCTACCCGACTTTAGTCGAGGGTTCAAGAGTTTTAACCTATATGGAGTGCACAAAGCTGTTGTTGTATGCATTGACATGGTCAATGCACTCCATACCATAGGCTAAAGCCTTGTATCTGCAGTTATTTTTGACAATCTGCGTCTGAATAAGGGGGAGAGCAATGATTACCAAGCAAGAGCTGGAAGAAGCCCGGAGGAAGGCAATTGAGTATCTGGAAAAGGCAAAGATAATAATTACTGAAGAGGAAAAAGCAAATATGGAGGTTGTTGACCTTGGACTAAGTGACCTGAAGCATTTTGGGTTAGAAATAGTTGTCTATATAAATACGAAGATGTATTGTGCAAAGGAATTAGTTCTTTTTCCCCGGCAAATATGCGTTGAGCATCGTCATCCTCCATTTGACAATAGCCCGGGAAAACAAGAGACTTTCCGCTGTCGTTGGGGAAAAGTCTTTCTTTATACCGAACCTCCGCTGGACAAGCCTGTCCAGCGAAGACCTGACGCAGGCGAACCCGGGGAAAGATCTCCTTCCCTTGGTTGTATAATTCCTAAGGGGAAGGAAAAATGTTTTACTGTCAGATATGAAATAATTCTTAATCCTGGAGAACAATACACAATTCCCCCCAACACTTTACACTGGTTTCAGTCCGGTGATGAAGGAGCAGTTGTTTCCGAATTCTCTACCCAGAGCAGGGATGAGTTTGATATCTTTACTGACCCGGCTGTGAGGCGGCTTACTGTGGTGAAGTAATTACCAGAGGATTTCAGGAATAATCGTGCCTAAAGGCACTCCTACCAACATAAACATATTAGGAGAGGAGGAGAAGAAAATGAAGGCGGTTGTATTTGAGAAACCAGGAAAACTCCTGGTAAAGGATGTGCCCAAGCCAGAGGTAAAACCCGGGCATGTAATTGTCAAAGTAATGGCTTGCGGAGTATGTGGAACAGATCTGCATATCTATAAAGGAAAATTCCTGGGTGGATTTCCTTTAATTCCCGGACATGAGTTTTGCGGAGTCGTGGATGAGGTTGGAGAGAAAGTGGAAGGGATATCCCGAGGAGAACGAGTTACTGTTGACAATCCATTTTATTGTGGAGAGTGTTACTATTGTAAGCGTAATCTTGAACATTATTGTGAGAATTTCAAATCCTTAGGAGTTACGCATCCGGGAGGATTTGCTCAGTATGTGATTGTTCAGTCCAGCCAGATTTTGAAAATTTCTGATAATTTATCCTTTGAGTCGGCGGCTTTTGCTGAACCAACTGCCTGTGTTGTGCACGCTGTAGATAGTCTGGGAATGAAAGCAGGAGAAGAGGTTCTTCTGTTTGGCTCTGGACCAGCTGGTCTAACACTCCTGCAGGTTCTCCGTCATGCGGGGGCAGCCCGGGTGGTGGTAGCTGCTCCAACTGAGAAGAAACTCCAACTGGCCAGGAAATTCGGAGCCACAACTGTGCAAATAGACCGTCAACACCCAGAAAGATACATTGAGGAAATAAAAGAGATTGCTCCTTACGGGTTTGATCTGGTGATTGATGCTACTGGCGTCCCCAAAGTAGTAGAAGGTTTATTTCAATGGACAAAGTTTGGGGCAAAAGTTCTCTTCTTTGGTGTTTGCCCAAGTGATGCTCGGATAACCATAAATCCCTATGACATATATCGTCGGGAAATTAAGGTAATTGGGACTTTTGCTCAACTGTACAATTTCCCCCAGGCATTGAGCTTGCTTGAGAACAAGGTGATTGATGTCCAAAGTCTTATCAGCCAGAGGATGACTCTTGAGGAGTTTCCGAAGGCGATGGAGTTGATGCTTACCTCCCATGAGCGCCTAAAGATAATCATAAAACCTAATGGATAATTAGCAACCACAGAGAAATGAAACCACGAATTAACACGAATTAACATAAATAAAAACTACAGAGGAATAAAACCACAGATTAACACAGATTAACACAGATTAACACAGAATCCAAATGAAATCCAAAATCCAAATAACAACTAAGAACTAAGAACTAAGAACTAACATGAAAACCACGAATAAACACGAATAAATACGAATAAAACCACAGATTAACACAGATAAACACAGAATCCAAATGAAATCCAAAATCCAAATACTACCAAATCCAAAACAAATCCAAAATCCCAATAACAACTAAGAACTAACAACTAAGAACTAACCTGTTAGCACAGATTATTCTTACCGAGCAAGGAGTCTTAATTGGTTTCGAAAATGATAAGAAGCAGGCTGGTTGAACCAGAGAGGGTTATTCTTGAAGAAGTAGATAAGCCAGCACCCAGAAAGGGAGAGGTGCTGGTGCAGGTAGCAACCTGCGGAATCTGTGGGTCTGATATCCATGCTTACTATGGTCGGCATCCTTTTATCAAGTGTCCGATAGTCCAGGGGCATGAATTTAGCGGGATAGTAACTGAGCTGGGAGAGGATATAAAGACTGTCCTAATTGGGCAGAGGGTTACGGTAATCCCGCATCTGGTCTGCGGAAAATGTTATGGCTGTCAACTCGGTAAGTCAAATCTTTGTGAGAATTTGAAATTCATTGGCTGTCAAGAAAGCGGGGCAATGGCTGAGTATCTGGCTGTCCCCGCGGAGATGACAGTCAACCTGCCTGAGGAGATTGACTTTGAGGAAGGGGCATTGATTGAACCGTTGGCGGTGGGAGTTCATGCCCTGAGGAGGTCTAATTTAAACCAAGGGGAGAGAGTGCTAATATATGGAGCTGGACCTATTGGTCTATTAACTCTGCAAGTAGCAAAAGCAAAAGGAGCTGGGGAGATAATTATTGTTGATCTTTCTGACTCACGGTTGGAAAAAGCAAAAGAGCTGTCTGCGTCTTATATCGTTAATCCCTCAAAAGAAAATCTAGGGGAATATATAAGAACTCACTTCCCCCAAAGAGGAGTTGACCTTATTTTTGAATGTATAGGAGCTAATTCAACAATTCAAGAGGCAGTAGAGATTGCCCGAAAAGGCACCCAGATTATTGTTGTGGGAGTCTTTGGGAAAGAGGTGCCAATTAAGATGAGCTGGATTCAGGACCATGAGCTGGATTTACTGGGCAGTTGTAGTTATCTGCGGGAAGATTTTCAGGAAGCAATTGAGCTTATCCAGAAGAAAAAAGCAAATGTTAAAAGTTTGATTACAAATAAGCTCCCCTTAGCAAAGGTTGCTTCTGCATATAAACTAATTGAAAAACAAAAAGACAAAACCCTGAAGGTACTACTCCAGATTAAATAAATTTGAAACGACGGACTATACCCCTTCCTCATTATAATATTTTAGAGAGCAGATAGAAAGGTAATCCATTATGAAGAGATGTCTTGTTACCGGTGCTTGTGGATTTATTAATCATCTCCTTTTAAATAATGTGGTGTATTTAGAAGTTAAATTAAGAAATAAATCTCCATATTCCACACTTGGCTCAATCTCTGACCCCTCATGCCATTCATTAAATGAGGTAATCAAAATCCAATCAGGCTTTGATAAGATTGCTTTCTTAAAGAGTTCTTCATAAAGCCTTCCATCTTCTCTTTCACATACCATTGGACCCTTCCTGTCAATATATGAATCATCATAACCAGGAATAACTGTCACACAGGCAATCTTTTTGTATCTTCTTGCTCTTTCAACAAAATTTCTATAACTTTCAAACATATCTTTTCCGAATATAATCTCTACCACTGGATTGTATGTATGCCCACCATCAAATGTTCTTATAATTTCTGATGGTAGCTCATTGAAGACTAAATCAGCGATAAATAAACTCGGGTATTCTTTTTTAACCTTAGATAATACTTCTTTCCATTCAAAACTGTTAAGATGGAACATTGCTCTTGAATAGACAAAGATTACAGGTTGACCTTTTACTTTAAAGAAAGCAGGACTTCTTGAATAATTTTCTAAGATGTAGATAAAATCAGATATTGCCGCTTCCGGACTTTCATCAGGAACAAGTTCATAATAGATTGTAAATTTTATCTTACTTTTCTCGGCTACATTTAATATTACTTTGAACACATCATCAGTCTCACTCTTCTCTCCCCACCAGCTACAGATGAATACATCAATTCCTGATTTTTCAGCCATCTTTATATGTCTTTTAATCAATTCTGGATTACTTGAGTCATAGACTCCAATTTTAGGAATGTTGGTGGTAGAGACTTCAGGGTGTCCTTTTTCATTAGATAAATCTGGCACTCCACAGCCCCAGTGGCTCCAGAATCCCGAAAAATCTTTTGTCCTGTACCAGGGATAATAAAAAGCTAAGACTTTTTTGGGCATCTTCCAGAGAATGCTTCTATCTAATTTGAACTTGCCCTTCTTCTCTATGATTTTTTCCCCTATCTCTGATTCTACAATATATGTATATGTCCCATCTGGAACTACCTTGCCATTTTTATCCTTTCCGTCCCAGATTATCCTACTCTTTCCAGAAGGCAAGGTCAGTTTGTAAGAAAGACCAACCTTTTCGTTAAAGATTCTAAGCGATACATCTAATTTTTCTCTTGAATAAAAGTAAAATTTTATAAAATCGTCAACATCATCATTGTTTGGAGAAAAAACCTCGGGTCTTGTCCAGACAAATAAATCATTTGAGGAAACTAATTGCGAATTAAAGAATAAAGTTAATCCTGTTAATAATATGAAAATTTTTCTCATAATTTTAAATAAATGAGATTGTCCCGTCCATTGTTGAAACTTGTGCCCGTGAAGACGGGTATTGGTGGCAGATTGTTAGCATCTTATGTTGCCTCCTAAAAGCATGATAGTATATTTTAGCGATTTTGTAGAGGCAGGACTTTAGTCCTGCTTTGTTTTAGCGACTCTAAAGAGTCGCCTCTACAGTCCTGCTTTGTTTTAGCGACTTTGTAGAGGCAGGACTTTAGTCCTGCTTTGTTTTAGCGACTCTAAAGAATCGCTTCTACAGTCCTGCTTTGTTTTAAGCGTTTCTCCGCCTCAATTAACCCTGTCACTGTCCAGCGGAGTGCCATGCCTCCATTCTGCCACCTACTCATATTATAACTCACGTCCCGAATAATGGAAAGTGTGCCCCTGCCTTCGCAGGGACAAG
>Ga0210049_1006167_pt1 | contig 10071 bp, 9 predicted proteins | sample CryGeyCG2014_300_2_FD_183964 | JGI IMG/M metagenome (GOLD analysis project Ga0210049, IMG submission 183964) | Groundwater microbial communities from aquifer - Crystal Geyser CG06_land_8/20/14_3.00 (SPAdes) (version 2) | ecosystem: Environmental > Aquatic > Deep subsurface > Groundwater | place...
ATACTGTATTAGTCCACAGTCCGAGTGATATTAATATTAATATAACCCATTTTAAATATCCCAATGTTCGAAATCCAATAGAAAGCATTGCTCCGAGAAAGAGATAAATGAAAATATAAAGCGGAAGTAAGTGAATACTATAAACTCTATGGCCAATTATTGCCGCAATTAGTACGGTTGTTACGATAGAGGTGGCGAAGATAAATAATTTATCGTAATATTGTTTGGCCCTAAAAAGTCCAATTAAGCTGAGAAATAATAAGACTATTGCAATTTTATCCCGAGGAAAAATTGCATAGTTGGTTGTATTAAGCAAATTTCCAATATTTGTTAAATAATCCGATAAACTTAACCCCATTCCTTCGAGATCATTGAAAAGGATATTAAAAAACCTTTCACGGTAATAAAATAACTGCGGTATTAAAAAGATGACACTTATAATAAAATAAACTAATAAATGAGAAAACATTTTATGGAATAGACATTTTTTTTCATGGAAGAATTCTACTAATAACCAAATAATAAAAGCTGGGAGGGTAAAAATAACACTAGAGTTAATATTGACAGAAAATATTAGTAAAAAGACATGTCCGAAAAATAATAATCGTTTTCTTGTTTTGATATATTCGCAAAAATAAAACAAGGAAAAAATAAAAAAGAATAAACTCACATATGGAGAATAGAGGTTTGTAGCGTCTAGCATCGCAAAAGAAGATGTATAAATAACCAAACTGAAAATACCCGATTCATAGTTAAATAATCTGTACCCGATTTTGTAGATAAAATATCCGCCTATTGTTTGTAATAAAGCCACAGATAAAAAGATAAAACGTGCATTATCAAAAAGTGAAGTAACAAACGCGAGCAGATAATAATAATATGGTCCATAAAATAATCCATTAATACCACTCATATTGTGTCCTAAAAGCAGATGTTCTCCGAATTTGATAATATGACGGCTAACCAAAAGATCGCGTCCCTCGTCTTCTTCTAAAACAGAGAAGTGAACTAGTTTCCACAATCTTAACCCAAACAATATCATAATCAATATTATGAGAATAATTTTACGGGTTTTTATATCTTTTACTTTATTTATTAACATTTGATATAATCTTAAATGATTCCATTTCAGATTAGTGGTATTTTATTTCATTTCATCAAAGCCCAGGATAAAACAAACTTATTTATTAATTATTTTAAATATCTATGGGTAGCAATCAATCTGGTTGGAAATTAGATCGAATCGTTTTGGCCCTTTTTTTTCTGTTTTTCCTTTAGCTATAATTATCAATATGTTAATTGTGAGTTGAAAGATATTATTTGTCAAAACTAATCATGAAATTTAAAATACCACTATCTCAACCGAATTTGAATCGAGACGACTTTCTTCAAATAAAAAAATGTTTTGATTCCAGTTGGATTTCATCAAAAAGCCCGTGGGTGGATAAATTTGAAAAAGAATTTGCTTGTCAGGTTAGTCAAACAAAATATGCAATTGCCGTTAATAGCGGGACATCTGCACTTTTTTTAGCATTGAAAAGCCTGGGGATTGGTCAAGGAGATGAGGTAATACTTCCTACTTTGACGATGATTGCAACCGTTAACGCTGTCGTTTGGGCTGGGGCAAAACCAATTCTGGTTGACAGTAATAATCATAAGGATTGGAACATGAACTTAACACAGTTAAAACAGAAAATAAACAAGAACACGAAAGCGATAATTCCCGTTCATTTATATGGTTATCCCGTTGATATGCATCGATTAATGGCAATTGCTAAGGAACACAAACTTTTTGTGGTTGAAGATACTGCTGAAGCGATGGGTTCAGTTTATCACCATAAAGCAGTTGGAAGCTGGGGAGATCTGTCTTGTTATTCGCTCTATTCCAACAAAATTATCACAACGGGTAATGGCGGTATAATTGCGACTAATAGTAAGCGCCTTTATTTATTATTAAAACAAATTAGTTTTTTTGACTTTCACCAAGAAAGTCATTTTCTTCATCATCAAATGGGATACAATCTTGTATTGTCTGGTCTACAGTCAGCTCTTGGATGTTCACAAGTAGGGCGTTTTAAAAGCCTTCTTGAGCATAGACAGACAGTATATTCTTGGTATAGACAAAATCTATATGGACATGTTGACTTTATATGTCCGCTAGCTAAAACAATACCAAATTATTGGTTTCCAGCAATCATCTTTCGTAGCGCACAAGATAAATATAAAGTTATTAAAGCCCTTAATAATGTTGCGATCGAAACCCGGGAATTTTTCCTTCCCATTCATCTGCAACCGCTATATAAAAGTGTTTTTAAGAATGAAAAATATCCAATCGCTGATTATTTTTACAATCATGGCCTTTTATTACCATCATACTTTGAATTAAAACAAAATCAGATTAAACATATTTGTGAAATAATAAAGACCACCCTAAAACTTAAAGATGATTGACTACTCGATTTTTCCAATCACAAAATCACTGAAAGCGAAGTTTTCGGTTGTGAGATATATGATTTTTCCGACATTAATAACTTGTTCTTCGCCATAAATCAACTGTCGGTCAACTTCTTTTAATTTGATCCTTATTTTTACCACAAGATATTTTCTCACGTCTGTGATTGAGGCATTAGAGTTACCGAATAAATCAGAAGAAATTATGGTTGTATCACTTGATGTTTTATCCATAATTTCTAATACCTGTTTTTGTCCATTGGAATAGACATCTCCAACTTTTATTGCATCATATTCCCATGGATATGCCAGTTTTTTTGTTAAATATATAATTTTTTCTACACTCTGATCTATAAAGGGTTGATTACTAATTGCAATAATGGTTCCGGTAACAGGTGAAGATGGGAACTCGAAATCAATTGGTGAGCTAACACCAATAGCCGAACGCTTGAAAGAATATTTATTAGTTTTTTGACTGCCGGAAACTGCTATCTTAACAATAAGATAGGTATCATATTGATTCTCTTGTCGACTAGGATAATAAGTAACATCAACAATTTCGGCAAGGGGTTTTCCGGTCAGGTCACGCTCGATCTCTCCTTTTTTTATTCCTTTCACATACCAGATACTTGGTTTATTAGTTGCCGCCCACCACAGACCTTGGCCAACCTTGACTTTTGTATAAATATAAATTGGTTGTTTCCTAATAATCTTTATTAGAGCAACAAAACAAACCAAGATAATTACCGCAAAAAAAATAATAAAAAGCCAGCTATTTTTAATCTTTATTAATAATGCATTTTTCTTCATACAGGCATTATACTATAATCCAATTTATATCCATGTATTTATTAATAAACAGATTGTTAGCTTTGTTTCTGTTAATTTTACTTCTGCCGTTTTTTTTTGTTTTGTTTTTAGTTGTTAAAATAGAATCTCATGGTTCATTTTTTTACCGACAAACCCGTATCGGTAAAAATAAAAAGAAATTTATTATGTACAAAATTCGCACAATGATAACGAACGCAAATCGGATTAAAAATAGATACAGAAGTTTTAATGAAGCCGATGGACCAGTCTTTAAGATTTATGATGACCCACGTTATACAAGAATCGGTCGATTTCTTTCTCACACCGGTCTTGATGAGTTACCGCAGCTTATTAATATCATTAAAGGAGAAATGGCGTTTGTTGGCCCGAGACCATTACCTGTAGACGAAGCCTTACGGGTTCCTAAAAAATATCAAGCGCGATTTTCTGTTTCGCCGGGTATTTCTTCACTATGGGTAGTAAAGGGCTGTCATCAATTAACATTCAAACAGTGGATGGATACTGACGTCAATTATATACAGAATAAATCAATACGGTTAGATTTTGAAATCTCTTGTCAAACAATTAATCTAATGTTGGGGTATTTAATAAATATAATATTAATTAAAAAAAAATGTTAGTTGTTTTTACATATTTTTATTTAGCGATGATCTTTCTTGTAGAAGGCTTTGGCGTGAATAGAGGAAGAGAGCTAGTTCTTCTATTAATTGTGACAATGCCATTGTTTCTCGTATTAGGATCGTTGATTTCTAAAAAGAATTTGTTTGTATCGAGAGTAACGGGACTATTTTTAATAGTATTCATAGTTTTATCTCTAATTCCTACCTTATTTTCAATTGATCGACAAATATCATTTGAACAATGGTTGTATTTGCTCTCTTTAGTATTAATCTATGTTTGGTCGGTAAATAATAAACAAATTCTAAGGCGTTGGTTGGATTTGTTTATTATAGTTATGGGGGTAGTATTATGTTGCGTCTCAAGATTCTTTCAATTATTTCCGACAATTAGCCTCTTTTCTGTAAATGATTTTAACTTAATTATCTTAAATAGTTTTGTTCATAATCACCTTGGTGACTTTTTAGGGTTAGCAATAATCGTAACAACGTTTAAACTATTTGAAAAAAAAAGGCTGTATTTAATCGTACTACTATTAATATTTATTTATCATTTTTTATTTGCATTTTCCCGCACAGCGTATTTGTCGTTATTCATTACACTTATAATATCTTTGATAAAGATAAAAAACAAACATCCTATAAAAATAATTTTAATCTGCATGATAATTATCATCGCTGGCGCAGCGTTGTTATTGGTTAACAAGGAATTTCATAATCTATTACATTGGAATAGCTTATATAAAACACTTGAGACAGTTTTTCATTATCAGGATAAAAGCTTATTTTCCAATCGTGACATTTATTTTAGGTGGGCTTGGCAGTCGATTATAGAAAGACCTTTTGCAGGGGTAGGTTTGGGTAACTTTTATCAAGTCTCTTTAAGATATAGTCTTATTCCTTTCCACGGAAGCATGTCTTCGATGAACATTTTTCTCGATTATTTCGCTGAGGGAGGATTAATCTTTGGATTTTTTATTATCGTTTTTGCAATTTATTTATATAAACGAATTACTTTTAATTCATCAATAATTTATCTTTTTCTTACTTTTCAAACCTATTGGATGCACAAATTTTATGTAATTTTTCTTTTATTTATTTTAATGATTGGATTGTCTAACAAGGATAATATTAAAGCTACTAAAATAAATGTGAATAAAGTACTATTAGTTAGTGCTGTAATCCTATTTATTATTTCGAATAGAATCATTATTTCGCAAGCCTTATTGAATGTAAATAATCCAACTCGATCTCATATGGCATTAATGCTTTATCCTTTAAATAAGCTTGCCATATTTCAACGTGCCTATCAACAGACTTCGCTATTTGGATTTAATTATTATGTCAAACGATATTTGCGGGTTAGTCAAGCGTCAATAGTTGACAATTATTTATTAGGAAAAACATATCTAGAATATGGAAATAAACATAAAGCCCTTAATATGTTTATAAAGGTGTATTATTGGTCGCCATTTTATTTTGAAGATGACTTTGGTAATCGTGCAATTGGGGGGAAAATGCTTTTTAAACGAATTTTTTTATTAAAGAAAAAACTAATTGGGGTAAAAAATGCAATGTTTTTTGCCGACCAATATTTAACGAAAGTATCGTCAATTAATAAAATAAATAACTATCCCGACCTTATTTTTAATGATGCTAAATATTTTTGTAAAGAATTATATGGCAATAAATGCCCTTATGATTTAGAATATCCACATTAATGGAAACAAAATATTTAAATATCGCCGGGTTTGTTATCAGAATAAATTTTAAACTGACTGAGTGGGAATTTGCCTTAAATAAATGTAAAGAAGGCATAAATGAGTATTATGGCGGATTTATGATGAAAGATAAGTCAAAAAAAATTGACTACACAATTAACTTTGTTGAAAGGAAAATATTGGAAATGACATATCGAAAAAAAGAAAAAATCAATTTGATTAATTTTTTTGAAATTTTAAATAAAGACACAATTGTTACTTTTTATCAGATTAGTATTTTCCAGTTCCAAATAATTATCCGCACCATTCTTCAAGAATTATTAACAAGTGGCAAGGGTTTTATGCTACACAGTTCATCTATCGAAATAAATAATTATGCATACATTTTTACCGGTAAAAATGGTGCTGGTAAATCAACTGCAATGAAACTTTTATCAGGTAAATATCGTGCCTTGGCCGATGATACGGTAATTGTTCGTAAAATCAATAGAAAGTATTACATGTTTCAAACGCCGTTTATTGAGAAAGAGGCTTGGGTTAAAAAAAACAGCGACCAACTACCAATTGCCGGCTTTTTTTTCTTAGAAAAAGCTCATTATTTTAAAATTGAAACGATTAAGGATAAAAATTATACACTAAACCGACTGATAAAACAGTTTTTTACAGAACAAGAGTATGTAAAAAAACAAATAAAAATATTGATGGGTTTTGTCAACCATTTTGATCATTTTAATAAGCTTTATTTTGCCAAAGACGCAGTAAAATTGGGGTGGGAGTTACAAAATTATCAACGATTTACATGAAGAAATATAAAATCAACAAAAATTATATTGTTCAAAGAACTGGTAACAAAACCAGTATCTTTGACAGTGAAGAGTCAATACTTTATACACTTAACGGAACCGCATCATATATATTCAATCTCCTAAGAAAAGGAGTTGCAGAAGTAGAAATAAGCTTACGCATAACAAAACAGTATTCTATCAACAACGCTCAAGCGATTAAAGATACTAAACAATTAGTGAAGGAATTGAAAAAATTAAACATTATCATTTCGAACTAGTTTAGTTATCAGTTGTTGATATTGACTTATCATTTCTCTTTCAGAATAAAACAAACTTCTTTTGAAAGCTTTATGTGCCATTTTTTGATACAAGGTCGGTTTTTTTAACAACTTAATAATTTGACTTGACATTATAAGAGTGTTGTTTGGTGGGACAAGAAATCCGTATTTTCCATAATCTAATATTTCCCTTGGTCCATAAGAGACGTCTGTTGCAATAACCGGGAGACCAACAGACATTGCCTCAAGAAGAACCCAGGAAAAACCTTCTCTGTTTGAAGAAAGTACAAAAACATCTGCACTATTTAAATAGGGGATGACGTTTTGTTTCCAGCCGACAAATTTAACTTTGTCTGCACATTTCGTTTTATTCGTTGTTTGTTGGAGTAGGTCTCTTTTTAATCCATCCCCGACGATCAACAACTGACTGTTGGGAATAGTTTGGTTAACTTTAATAAATGCGTTGATTAAATTGTCAAAATCTTTTTGTTCTGTTAATCGACCCACTGATATGATTGTATTTTCTAGCTTAGCTGAGTAATTAGATTGACGTTTTTGGTAAGGCCTAATACCGTAAGAAATGGACAATATTTTTTTACTAATTTTAAATTTATTTGACATATCCTTTGATAACTCACTTGATGGAGTGATTAAAACATCCGCTTTTCCATAAAAAAAAGATATTAGAAATCGAATTATTGTACTAATAAATTTACTTGATTTTTCACCGAGCGTCTTGAAAATATCAATGTGTGTTGTAAGAATTGTTTTTATTGTGCGAAAGCCGAATATCTTTAAGATTTGGATAATTAAATTAGCATGAATGTCAACTCCCAAGATAATCTGAGCATGATGATGGTTAATCTCTTGATTAACCCACATTATTTCTTTAATAAAATCATATACGAGTTTAAAAGAGAGGTCATATTTTTCAGGATAGTGATTTTTTTCATGAAGAAACCTAAAAAATCGATTAAATTTCGGGTTAATAATTCGAAAACTTGGCTTCTCCAATACACAAACAACAATATCAACACGCTTCATCTGTAGTAGTTGGAGCACATATGTTCCTGTTCCGCCATCGATACTTTTAACAACTATTAGCAGCTTGGTTTTTTTGGGATAAAACTCTATTTTTGGCATTGTTAATAACAAATAATGTTAATTTAAGCACATAGTACAATCCATGTGCAATTAATTTCGGATGAAGAATATAATACAATTTTTTTAAGGCGATGTCTTCATAATATAAAAATATTAGAGCGGCTTTTTTCAAGCGGGTTATTAACGAAGGAATATAATCAAACAGTTCCTTCTCGTATCTAAAGAATCGGTAGATTCCCAGCGAATAGTTCAGGTTTTTACAGTAGTTATTTCTTAGAAATCGATATGGAGGATTGATCTGAAAATACTTTTTAAGAATATAAAAAGAGGGAAAAATATAGTTTAATATCTTATATTTTTTCGCGTCTTGGAAAATCTGTCTCCAATTGATGTTTTTACTTTTTTTAATCACGTCAACCATCAGGTCAAAGCGATTAATACCGTTCCAATTGTGACCATACTGGTGGATTGCTAAATACATTATGAGATTTTCAGTATTGAGGATGTTTATTAATTGTCCAGAGAAAGTAATTGTCTTTTTAGTCTCTAAATAAAAATCAGTTAACATTTGTTCTTCGTGTTGGAGCATCTTAATGGGAAGTGCGACTTTATGGGAACTTAATGCAATGATAAAGTGAATATCGAAGGTGATTGGAACTCCTTGTTCTAATTTACTATATTCGATTTCTTTTAGACCTTTAGTTAAAAATCTACTAAGCGATTCATATTTATTGGGATTTTCTGGTTGGAATCCCAGTTTTTTTAATATATTATCAACGATAATTTGATATTTGTTTTCAATCAATAGGTCGCAGTCTGCATACAGACGATTCGGGAAAGTTTTATTGTATTTTTGATAAACAGGGAGACCCTTTAAGATTAAGTAATTTACTCCTTCAACATTTAATGCTCTACACAATTGAATAATGGCGCGAGTATAAAATAAAGACTGTATCTGATACAAGTCAGACAATTTAATAAGTTTTCCTTGGCGCTTAATTTCAGTTACTTTTCCCACTAACCGGTTTGATGTAAGCCTCCCGTCGGTAATTGGATTATTGTCACCTTTGGTAACGAAATATTTTTTTGATTTATATATCAAGCGGTGTGTTAATAAACGCGATTTATCATTGATAATAACAATATCATGGAGATGGCATGAAAATAGTTTATTTTTCTTCCAAATTAACACGTCGTTAGGCTCAAATAAAGGAAGCATACTTTTTCCTGTTGCTTGAATTACTTTATCTTTCGATTTAGTTGAAAACTCATGAACTATTTTTTTAACCCTAAGATTACAGTAATTAGATTTATAATTGTTCATAGTTCACAAAATTATATTTTAATAAGAAGTTTACATAATACAGATGTAGATACAAGTTTTTATTCAATTTAGCAAATACACTTGGTGCTCAAGTGTATATAATCAGTACAGGTGCAGCCGGTTAGAAGTAGACCCTCGATGTCAGAAAGATTAGATGGTAAAATCCTTCGGAAATAATTAATGTACATTTTTCTATGTTTTATGGTCGGTCGGACATATCTGTTTTTTTTCATAATTTAAAAAATACTTAATTCCGTACGGATTACGTCTTGACCTAGTGCTTTTGTCATGTCAAAATACCGAGAATTTTTTATCTTAACATTACTTTTCAATGCATTTTTTAACTCAGTTGTCTTGATAAGGACGCGATTATTTCCTTGGTATTGATAGATAAATAAAGGGGTTTTTTTGTTAGTGTCTATTCTCATTTTTTCAAGAAGTTTACCATTTTTATCGACCAAATTGAATGTGCATCTGTTGTCATTTTCCCACGTTAGTTGATTAACAGTTCCCTCAATCTCAGACATATAATTGAGGCTCCAATGGTTGTTTGGGTCCTTTTTTAATGTACTCAAATATTGGATTTGTTCAGGATGAACAAACTGGTCTTCCTTAGATAAGGTTGTTTTTGTTATATTGGATTGATTTTGAGTTATGATTGTGTCCCCAAAAAAATAATACCCAATTTCCCCAATTGTTACTAAAAGTAGGATAACGAAAATTGCTGTGAGAAGTTTATTAAAAGTCCTCATATTTTAAGTTTATTAAACCTTTATTTTAATGTCAATTGCTATTCACTCCTCTCAAAATAAGCTTTAAGAATATCCCGGGCGATTGGAGCAGCCACATCTGATCCTTGTCCACTGTTTTCCAGCAGAACCGAAACCACAATCTCCGGTTTATCAAAGGGAGCATATGTTGTAAACCAGGCATGGGGATCTTTATCTTTAGTGATCGATT
>Ga0210049_1006170_pt1 | contig 10069 bp, 13 predicted proteins | sample CryGeyCG2014_300_2_FD_183964 | JGI IMG/M metagenome (GOLD analysis project Ga0210049, IMG submission 183964) | Groundwater microbial communities from aquifer - Crystal Geyser CG06_land_8/20/14_3.00 (SPAdes) (version 2) | ecosystem: Environmental > Aquatic > Deep subsurface > Groundwater | place...
TTAACATCCGCCGGCGCCAAATTAATGGTTATTTTTCTGTTTTCTTTGTTCGGCGGCTTGACTCCGCTATTTTTCAAAGCCGAATTCACCCTTTCTTTCGCTTCATTCAACGCTTTATCCGCCAATCCAACTATATTAAAAGAGTGGAGGCCAACATTTATGTCAGTCTCCACTTCTATTAACTTCGCGTCAATTCCTTCAAGCTCGGCCGAATAAACCTTAGAAAAATTCTTCATAAATCACCGGATTGCGAATTAGTTATTAGTTGATTTTTTGCACTCTTTGCAGAATCTTGATTCTGGCGCCGCTTCCAAAACGTCCAACGAAATTTGCTTTCCGCATTTCTCGCAAATGCCATATTTATGCTTTTTCATTTTGTTCAAAGCGGTATCAACGTTCGCCAATTTTTCTTTATAATTTTGCGCGATTGACAATTGAGCGCCAAATCTTTCGGTTTCTTCGGATTCTTCATCGCCCGAATCGACATCGTCGCCGAAATCCGGAACTTTTTGAAGATTTTTTATTCTGCCCCCAAGAAAATTTTTCAAATGAATCAGCTGATTTTTAAATTTTGTTAAAAATTGCATATTCATTAAATTTTTTTATTTATTATCTATTATTTTTTATTTAAATTGATGGCATTTGCGCCGGAAAAATCCAGTTTGAAAAAATAAAATATCCTAAAAATCCGATGCCCATAACCGCGAGAATAATCGCCATTATTATCATTAAAGATTTTAACCGGCCTGTTTTTTCCGCTGCCGGCACTGCCAAATCTTCTCTTGGTAAAATTCCGGACATTGGCGAAAAAATCGGTTTTTCCGACCCGGCATATCCGGCAACTTCAAATTTCTTTTCCTGGTTTTCCTGTGGTTGCAAAAAAGTTTTTGGAGCGATTATTTCTCCCCCGCTTCGTTCCAACCCCTTAATGTCAGACTCCATTGTCCGAATGCTTATTTCCGGAGCCGGAGGCGCCGGCACTTCTTTTTTTTGCTCGCTAAAATTTCCGTCCATAAATATATTTTACAATGGCCGGAAATTAAAGCAAGCCCAGATAACACTACTTTAACTTAATCACGATAAATCGTGATTAGACTGAAGCAATGTTTTTTACTTACGTGCCAAAGGCGTTGCCGCCGCCTCTTTCGTTTCGAGAGTTGCCTGCGAACATTCCTCGGAGCTCATTTTTATTCAGCAATTCTAAATAAAGCGCGAGCGCGATCTTATCGGAAAACCAGTAAGAGCCGAGATTCATAATCGCCGAGAGAATCAAGGCGACGAGCGCGCCCTGCTGCCCACCAAAGTAATAACCGACCGCGAGCATAAGAGCGGTTAATCCTCCTAAAAGCAAAGTTGTTTTGAGACGGTTCATATATTTATTATTGCTTAAGAATTTCCCCCAGTTGCCTTATCGCCTCGCCGTAGGCTGCCCAATCACCATCCCTTTGCGCTCGGAGCGCCTTTTCATATGCAGTAGCAGCTTTTCGTATGCGTTCCTCGTCATCTTTGGTTTGCGGCAACTGCGATTTTAGGAGAGCGCTTCCTTGGGGTTTCCCTCCCGCTCCACTGCCAAATATTTTCGCCAGCCCCTCCTCCAGCGTCTCTTCCATGACAATTTTATTTCCATACGCCACAACCACCCGTTTTAACTCCGGAATTTTTCCAGTCTCGGCCTTAAGATAGAGGGGCCGCACATACAAAAGAGATTCTTCAATCGGAATAACCAAAAGCGGGCCTTGGATTACTTGCGAACCGCCTTGACTCCAAAGCGAGATCTGCTGGCTAATCTCGGAGTCTTGGTTAATTCTACCGATTATTTGTTTGGGTCCGAACACAAGCTTGTCTTTGGGGAAACGATAGATCGACAACTTGCCGTAATGTTCCCCATCGTTGCGGGCGACCATCCAAGCGGATAAGTTATCTTTTGCCCTGGGGGTAAAGGGTAGCATCAAAATATATTCCTCTTTCTTCTCGCCCGGCAATTTCATAATAATATGCCGTGGTTGCATCGGCGGAATTGCGTCTGCGCGTGACGCTCCCTCTCCTTCTGCCACAATGGCCGGAATTTCCCACTGGTCTTCTTTGTTGTAAAAAATCTGCGGATCGTCCATGTGGTAAACTGAATACGCTGCAGTCTGCAGGGTAAAGATATCTTCGGGATAGCGTAAATGAGAAACCAGACTCCCTGGCATCTCCGAAAGCGGCCGGAATGTTCCGGGGAAAATTTTGCCATAAGTTTTTATAATTGGATCCTCTGTGTCCGCCTGATAGAAGACAACCGCGCCATTATACGCATCAACCACTACTTTTACCGAGTTTCTTATATAGTTTACCCTGAGCGGAGTCGAAGGGTCGTTTAACCGCAACGGCTGGGAATACGGATACCGGTCGCTCGTCGTATAGGCGTCGACGATCCAATACACTTTGCCATCGGCGATGACAAGATACGGGTCTCGGTCAAATGTCAAAAACGGCGCGATCTTCTCGACTCTCTCGGCAATAGCGCGGTAGTACATAATTCGGCTCTCCCTGGTTACATCGTTGGACAAAAGCAGTTTAAGCGACTGAAATTTCATCGCATAAAAGACACGCCTTAAAAAAGAGCTTATCTCCACTCCGCCCGCGCCTTCGTATGTTGCGTAGACATTTTCTTCGCCCTTGGGGTAGTCAAACTCGTGGGATTTTGTTTTGGTAATGATATAGTCGTTTGAAAGTTCGCCGTAGTAGATTTCAGGACGTGAAATTTCAAGCTCTTTTACGTCTGATTTGGGCGGCAAGTCTTTCACAAACAGAACCGGCAAACCTTCGGGAGTAACTTGGTTGACCGGTCCGGCCGCTACGCCATAACCGTGCGTGAAGGTTAATCGCTCGTTAATCCAATTTCTATTTGGTAAACTTGCCGAAGCGAGCTCGCGCGGAGAAAGCATAATCTGGCGAATTTCTCCGTCTATGATATAGCGATCATTATCCACTTCGGCAAACTCGTAATAAGTTCTGATTTCTTGAATTTGGGAAAAAGTCGATAAAAGCGGTTTTCTGTCCCAAAGCCGCACATTTTTAACCGTGAGATTGTTGGCTGAAATATCAGCACTGGTGATGGGCTTATCTCCAGAGATTTCTCGTTCCTCTATTTTATCAAGCGCAAACCCCTTTCGGGTAGCGGCAATATTGTGTTCAATAAATGGTGTTTCTTTTACAAGCTCATTGGGAGAAACTACTAGTTTTTGGATAAGAGACGGGATCACCGCTCCGGCGAATCCTACGACAATATACAAAGAAACTGCTCCAACAAATGGCAATAACTTTCCTTTCCACGCCCAAAAAAGAGCCAAAACTGCCGCGAGCGCCGCCGCAGTTATTGAAATCCAAAGCATGAATATTCTCACGGTTGCATCTATGTATGTCGCGCCAAACACTAAACCGCCCTGACTTGTGAGCAATGCGAAACGAGAAAGGTAAATCCCGGCGGCAATGATTGAAAGAAAAATGGCAAGCAGGATACCAAGATGGATTCTTGCCGCTCGCTCTACCTGTAATCGCTTGAATGACTGTAGGCTTGCTCTTCGAATCTCGGCGACCTCGGAGTCGAAAACCTGCGTAGATAAACCCGAAAAATTAAGGCTGCCTCGCAAAAAAATATGATCGCAGAACCGACAAACGATGACAGAACGAGAAATTTTATTAACCCTAATCCTGTTTGAAAAACAGGGAGAGAGAAGATATAAAATCCAATGTCTCTATTTAATATGGGGTCTACCGTGCCGAAAGCCGTACTGGAAATGTACTTCAGTATCTCCTGCCAATTACTAGCGGCTACAAATCCGAAAAAAACCGCGATTACCAAGCTAAAAACAACGGTTAATTTTTTAACAATGCGATTGTCAAAACTTACTGGTCGGCCGATTAACGCCGCCGGTAACATTGCCGTCCAAGAGGTTTTCGAGCGAGTCGCCAAAGAGAAGTTGGCGAGCAAAAAAACCGCGGCAAAAATTCCCGCTGACGAAAACAACGCTATTTTAGCAACCAGAGATTTAATAAAGATTTAAGTGTGGCCAACCTCGGAAAACCACCACCAGTCAGTAACAAAGCCAACAACACTTGAAAAAAGGATAAAGACGGCAAAAAGGCCGATAAAGGAGATTCGTGTAAGATACTTTGGGATAGTAGTCATATTATTTATTTTAATGGCAGAATCACTCGCCATCAAGATTTTTCATTTTGGCGCTAATTAATCTTTGTGTTCTTTGCTAAAGAGAGAATTCTATTGGCGCGGGAGAAAATCTTGCGAGGCTCTGTAGGTATCCGCCTATGTCGCGAGAAAGATCGGTTGCGCTGCCGTACACCTAATAATTCAAGACCGATAATTGCTAACCAAGAACCGGGGGTGAGCGGGGTAAAAAAAGCGGCAAGTCCAATAAGAATTAAAATAACGCCAACTACTTTTTTGAGTTTCGGTCTATTGTGGATGTATTCTTTAATTGTTTTAAATAAGTTCGTAAACATTTAAATTAATTTCTTCTATTCTAACATAATTTCAAGCATTTTCATAGCGTTTTTTACGAATAAACCAGACGATTGCTGCCACGCTTAGAGCGCCAGCGAAAATAAATAAATATTTTCCCGTTTGCGCGACGGCTTGAGCATATTTTAAATATGCCGTTCCCGCATACCAACCCAAAAGCCCTAACAAGAATCCGCGGATTGCTGCGCCGAAAATGGTAACAACGAGAAAGTGATAAATAGGATACCGGATAAAACCGCAAAAACTTGATATAGCCACGCTCGGAACTATGGGCAGGATGCGCAGTCCCAGTAAAACTAATTCATCGCGATATCCGCTTCTGTCAGTTGAGCTTGAGGGGGAAGTAAAAAAAACCAGCCGCCATCGGCACAACCGGAGATGGTATAAAGAATACGATTTCTTCAAGGAGCGCGGCTATAAAAACGCCCGCGGGTCCGCCCGCGGAAACCATTGACGACGTAACTTGCATGAATTTTTCTAACATGTAGTTTTTATTTTTCCTTTTCTTTTCTTTGTTTCCAGCGCGCGGATTTCTTTTTCATCAAAACCCAGATGATGACCGACTTCGTGCCACACTACCTCATAAATCAATTTTTTCAACTTCTTTTCGTCGCGACCGGCTAATTCTTCTATTGGTTGCTGAAAGATGGTAATTTTGTCCGGCAGGACACCGAAATAATTTTCTCGGTTTGTTTTCGGAACGCCCTCGTAGAGGCCGAGTAACACCTCGTTCACTTTAATGCCAATCTCCTTCCTTTTCTTGCGGCGCGCTTCCTTCTCCACAACAAACGAAACATTATCCATGGCTTTTTTCCCGTGTTCTGGTAAGGCCGCGACGGCTTCGCGGATTAATTGTTCAAAATAATTTCTTTTCATATTGATATGACAACCTTTCTTCGGTAAAAAAATTTGCGTATCTCCTCGACCAAAATTATTGACCCGGCAATTAGAATAATGATAAACCATTCCGAAATCGAGAGTGGCGTGGTGCGCAAAATTTTCTGCAGAAATGGCGTATAGAGCGCGGCAAATTGTAAACAGATAACTATTGCGGTGGCGCCGATTAGAAATTTATTGGAAAACGGATTCATCTGGAAAATGGATTTGCTTTCGGATTTACAATTCCAAGCATTAAACCATTGGAACACTGCAAGCGTTGTCAGCGAAATTGTCCATGCTTTAATAATATCGGTTTCAAAATATCCTTTGAAAAGATAGAGTGTTCCGATAGCCATCGGCAACGCCATTAAAAACATTCTTTGCGCCATCAGTCCATCCACAATCCATTTTTGGGGCCGCTCAAATTTTCCCTGCATTAGTCCTTTTTCTTTTGGTTCCATAGCGAGAGCAACATCAAGGAAGCCGTCGGTAATAAAATTAAGCCAGATGATTTGAGCGGCGAGAAGAGGCAACGGGTATCCTAAGACAAGCGCGCCAGCGATGACCAATACCTCGCCCGTGCTCGTGGAAAAAAAATAAAGAATAACTTTTTTAATTGTCTTATAAATCCCTCTACCTTCTTCAGCGACTGAAATTATACTTGCGAAGTTGTCGTCGAGCAGGACAATATCAGAAGCCTCCTTTGCCACCTCGGTCCCGATTTTCCCCATCGCAACGCCGAGGTCGGCGGCAACAAGAGATGGCGCGTCGTTCACGCCGTCTCCAGTCATGGCCACAATTTCGCCTCGCTTGCGATATGCTTGAATAATACGAAGTTTGTGATCCGGTGCGACTCGCGCAAAAACAGTGGCGCGGGCGATTTTTTCCGATAGTTCATCATCGGACATTTTATCAATTTCTTCCCCGGTAAGAACACTGTCGCCTTCACGCCAAATATCCGCCTCTTTAGCAATTGCCTGCGCCGTGAGACGATGATCGCCCGTAATCATTATCACGCGCATATCCGCCGCTCTTACTCTTTGCATCGCTTCTTTAACTTCGGGACGAAGCGCGTCACTCATACCAAAAAAACCGACAAAAGTGAGTGGCGGTATCGCACCTGCCTTGCCGGCAGGCAGGTTCCCATCAACGCTCCGCCCAGTATCTGGATTGATGGCATAGGCAACTACTCGAAAACCACTTTGCGCAAGATTATGGAAAGCTAATTCTAATTCTTTTTTCTTTTCTCCGCCCAGAGTTTCAGTTCCATTTTTGCGCCAGATATTTTTACAAAGCTCAAGCACTTTCTCCGGCGCGCCAACAATAGTAAGGAAATTTTTGCCGTCAACCGCTCGAATTGTGGCGTGATACTTTTTTTGATAGTCAAACGGCATTTCAAAAATTTTTGGTGTTTCCTGCTCCAGCGCTTCGTGGATAAATCCAATCTTTTCAGAAAGCACCAACATCGCCGCCTCGGTGGGGTCGCCAGAAATCTTCCAAATACTGGTTTCTTCCCCGCCCGCGCCAGGCCCGCCTGACCGGTAGGCAGGCCCGCCTGACCGGTAGGCAGGGCTTCGGCGGGCAGGCAAAAAATACAGTCGCGCGTTGGCGCAGAACGCCGCGATTTTTCCGCTAAAAAGAAGCTCGGGATGGTTTAGTGGGTCAATATTTTTACCATTAAAAATTGCTTCGCCTTTTGGCTCGTATCCATTACCCGTGATGTCAAAAGTTTTTCCATCCACATACACGCGCTGAATGACCATCTCGTTTCTGGTGAGCGTCCCGGTTTTATCCACAGCAATAACTTTTGTTTGTCCCAATGCTTCCACCGCTTGCAGTCGTTTCACTATCACATTGCGCTTCGACATTCGGAAAACGCCAGTTGCCAAAACTAAAGTCATTACAACTGGCAGACCTTCCGGAATTATAGAAACCGAAAGCGCCACCGCCGTGATAAACATTTCTTTAAGGGATTTATCAGAAAGAACACCGAGAACAATGAGCGAGGCGCTAACGACGGCTACCGTAATGATAATAACGCGAGAGAGATAACGAATATTGGTTTTTAGAGGAATCTCGGTATCAATCGAGGAGATTTTCTGCGCAATTTTTCCAATTTCTGTTGCAAGTCCGGTAGCCGCAACAACCGCAATGCCATTTCCGCTCAAAATGTGAGTCCCCTTAAATACCATGTTTTTCTGATCCGCCACTGGCAGACCTGCCTCGCCGGCGGGCAGGTTGTCGGATAGCGCTACTGTATCAATTTTAATCACTGGTTCTGATTCTCCAGTAAGACTTGCCTCATCAACTTTCAGGGTGTTGGAGAAAATAATTCGCGCGTCAGCCGGCACTTTTTCTCCTTCCTGCAATATAATAATATCCCCGGGCATTACCTCGATATCTGGGACGATAATTTCTTTTCCATCTCGCAATACAGTTGCCGAAGTCTCGGCAAACTTTTTCAAAGCAAGTAGGGTATTTTGCGCCTTGCCCTCCTGAATTGTTCCTACAATCGCATTAAAAAGAAGCACCGCAAAGATAATCGAAGCGTCAATAACTTCTCCCATTGCAAAAACAATCCCCGCCGCGACAAAAAGAATGTAAATTAATGGACTTTTAAATTGCCGCAAAAAAATGAGGAGCAAACTATCTACTTTCCCTTCGGGAAGTTTATTGAATCCGTATTCTTGAAAACGCTTGGTCGCTTCTTCTTTTGTTAAACCGCGTTCACGAGAATGGAGCGCGTCAAGAACCTCGGGAACTGTTTTTGTATGCCATGAAATTTGTTGCATTATTGCCATAGAATTATTTGATCAAATCCTCAATCGGAACGTTTAACGCTTTTGCGATTTTTTTGATTGTATCAACAGTCGGGTTTTGTTGCTTGCCAGCCTCAATGTTGATTATCGTATTATTGGAAACATCGGCAAGCCGGGCCAGTTTTTCCTGCGACAAGCCCAGTTTTTCCCTTAATCGTTTTATTTTGCTTGACTCTACCATATTTGAATAGTAATATTAAATTGTGGTATAATTGAATTATGTCTAAACTTTACAACCACAATATAATATTACCAAAATATTTGGAAATGGTAAAGAAAAAAGGGAGTTCCTTAATCTTTTCCGCGCTGGGCGGGAGGGGCAAGGAAAAGATATTTTTGAAGCCCGCCGCTCGAAAAAAGTTCGCGCAAAGTGTATAATTACAGCACAAATAATTTTTTAACTCCTTAGCTAAAAGATATGACCCAAAACGAACCCTTTATTATTTACAAAGACAAAAATTTTTTGGCGGTTCATAAGCCCGCCGGTTTGTTGGCGCATCCGGTAAAAATTTCAAGTTTCAAGCTTCAAGCTTCAAATTCCTTAACGGATTGGCTGGTTGAAAATTATCCCGAAGTAAGAAATGTGGGCGATCTGCCTGCCGGCAGGCAGGTAAACCAAATCCGGCCGGGAATCGTGCACCGCTTGGACAAAGACGTTTCCGGAATAATGTTGGTTGCCCGAAACCAAAAATATTTTGAATACTTAAAAAATCTTTTTCAAACCCGGCAGATTAAAAAAATTTATCTGGCTTTGGTTTACGGCAAAATTAAATCAAAAAGGGGAGTAATAGACAAACCGATTTCCATAAAATCGGGAATGATTAAAAGAACTGTTTATCACGGAAAAGATGAGAAGCAAGCGGTAACGGAATATAGGGTTTTAAAAAGTTTCAAGCTTCCCGCCGACGCCGAGGCTTTGGCGGGCAGGCAAGTTTCAGGCTCCAAAGAAGATGATTTTTCTTTGGTTGAGATATCGCCCAGAACCGGGCGTACTCATCAAATAAGAATTCACTTAGCTTCAATTGGCCATCCGATTGTTGGCGACTCGCTTTACGGGCATAAAGAAAATCCATTCGGCCTGAAAAGGATATTTTTGCATGCCAAATCGCTGGAGTTTAGCCCCGAGGAAGGTAAAAGAATCAAATTGGAAGCGGCCATGCCCGATGAATTGAAGAATTTGCTGAATTTTTATTTTACGGCGATTCTTGACCTTTTTTCAAAAAAGCATTAGTATATTCGTACAAAATTATTAATATGATTCCAGAACAAATTTTGAAACAAATAAAGCCGGGAGCCACGGTGGCGGTCCAAGACAAACTTGGGACTTTTAAGGGTGTGGTTTTGGCGAGAAAGCATGGCAAAGAAAGCGGCGCCACTTTTACGGTGCGCGCGACTTTGCATGAAGTCGGGGTGGAAAAGGTTTATCCCATAAATTCTCCCAATATCGTAAAAGTAAAAATTGTCAGCTCGCCCCAAAAAGTCCACAAATCAAAACTTTATTTCCTTAGAAATTTTTCGAAGAAAAAAACCCGCCAGAAAATTGGTAGCGCGGCGTAGAATTCAAAAATGTGATTTGTTTGTCACGGAAACGTTCTAAAATAGAAAAATTGTTGGGGACAACAGGTATAAAATTATAAACTCGCGCGGGTGGCGAAATCGGCAGACGCGCCATTTTGAGGTGATGGTGCCCGTAAGGGCTTGGAGGTTCGAGTCCTCTCCCGCGCACCATTTAGGAAATTGCAAGGAAAATGTGTTCGCCTCGCTTCGCTCGGCGACTAATTTGTATTCAATTTTGGGGGCAAAAACGAATTGGCGGTTTCGCAAAATATGGTTCGAGCCGATGTTTTTC
>Ga0210049_1006171_pt1 | contig 10068 bp, 7 predicted proteins | sample CryGeyCG2014_300_2_FD_183964 | JGI IMG/M metagenome (GOLD analysis project Ga0210049, IMG submission 183964) | Groundwater microbial communities from aquifer - Crystal Geyser CG06_land_8/20/14_3.00 (SPAdes) (version 2) | ecosystem: Environmental > Aquatic > Deep subsurface > Groundwater | place...
CACTGTACAAACAGTTATAATTTGCTCACGTGCTTAATCCTCACTCCTCCCTCGCGAAGTCTACGGCGTCGCGAGGGAGGCAAAACCATCAACAGAAAAATAACGCAACACTATTGGGCGCGGCCACTGCTGCGACACACAACCAAGCACACCAGAACAGCGACGCTTGTGTTTGCAGGGCGCAGAGAAATCTGCGCAGGGGTAGTGGCGTGCAAGGCGTTGGCATGATGATCGATCCTCCCTCATACATACTGTCGTGGCGTCCGGGTACGCGGGTCGATGTGTTCGCAATGCGGGCTCGCCTGCCCTCGCGCCATTTCTGGACTATACCAGATTACCGCAGTTTGGCGAACTACAGTAAAAAAGCGGATATCGGAGTGCGGCTCTGGCTTGCCGATCCCGAGGATCGGGCACGCACCATCGGGGAAAGGATTCCCCTTCTACGCCGCGGGCAGTGTGGCATTGCAGGAAACCGCGCGCAACCCAAATCACCGAATTCCTGCATTGACACCAATGCGGACTTCGAGTATGGTCGGTGCGTTATTGTAGATTCGGGATTGGGGATTCCCGTCACAGGAGAGAACCATGTTCAGCCAAGTCCTTCCACCTCAACCGACAGCGGATCAATGGGAATTTGTCCATGAACTTCAGGAGCCGCTGTGGAAAGCGCATCACTGGGCCGCTCGCCCGCCGCACGCGAGTGAAGCGGATCTGAGGCATGGCGCCAAAATCGTCGCAGGCTCCGACGATCCGGACGGCCTCCTTGCCACCGCCTACGATGACCTCAAGCGTTTCCTGCGTACAGGGGACGTTTGTTTGGTGGCGGACTACACCATCGAGACGGGTTACACCCCCACGGACATTCCCGAGACCTTCCACGTTGAGGTCACTCCTCACCGTTGCCGGATTCTCGCCGGAGAAACTGAAGGCATCCGCCGCGGTATTTTCTTCATCGAGGACGAAATGCTGCGCGCCGGCGGCCCGTTTTTGCCCCTTGGAACCGCTGAGCGAAGTCCTTTCATTCGGCGCCGTATCTCCCGGTGTTTTTTCGGTCCCATCAAACGCCCCCCCGGCAACCGTGATGAACTGATGGACGAGGTGGACTACTACCCCGATGAATACCTCAACCGCCTGGCTCATGACGGAGTGAACGGTCTCTGGCTCACGATCGAGTTCCGAGCCCTCTGCAACACTTCCATCACGCCAGCATACGGGCAGGACGCGGAGAAGCGTCTGGTGAAGCTGCGCCGAACGGTCGACAAGTGTCGTCGCTACGGCATCCAAACTTACGTTTTCTGCATCGAGCCACGAGCGTGGGAGCCGGACAGTCCGGTGTTGACGAGACACCCGGAGATGGGCCGCGGTGGCACAACCTACGACAGCCGCCTGCTTTTCTGTCCCTTCTCCGAGGCTGCGCAAACATACCTCTACGAAGCCGTCAACGGCATCTTTACCGCGGTACCCAACTTGGGGGGGCTGATCAATATCAGCCACGGAGAGCGCAGCACGTCCTGCTTGAGCGCCCTTGCTGCAACCGGACAGGGCACGATGCACTGTCCGGTCTGTTCGCAGAAGGAGCCGTGGGAAATACTGCACGCGTCCCTTTCCGCCATGGAGAGCGGGATGCGCGACGCCAACCCGCAGGCCGCTCTCATCAGTTGGCTGTATATGCCTCAGTCCGACGATCTCGCGGATTGGGTCTATGAAATCCCCGCTCACACGCCAGAGAACGTGATTCTCCAGTTTAACTTTGAGAGTGGAGTGAAGAAACAGCAACTTGGGTCACTTCAGACGGGGGGCGATTACTGGCTTTCCGCTCCGGGTCCGAGTGACCGATTCGTCCGCGTCGCCCGCACTGCCCGGGATCATGGCGCCCGTGTGTCTGCAAAGATCCAGACCGGTTGCTCCCATGAAGTGGCCAGCGTTCCTTTCGTCCCGATCCCTGCCCAACTCCATCAGAAATTCTCCTCGATGCGTGAGCTTGGCGTGGACACAGCGATGTTGTGCTGGTATTTCGGCAACTATCCCGGTTTGATGAACAAAGCCGCAGGGGAGCTTTCCTTCGAGCCTTTCAGCGAGTCCTCGGAAGATTTCCTTCTTTCGCTTGCGCAAATCTACTGGGGCGATGATGCACAAACCGTCTGCGAAGCCTGGCGGCGCTTTACGGAAGGCTACGTGAATTACCCGCTAACGAATATGTTTCAATACTATGGGCCCGTGCACGATGGCCCCGTGTGGCCGCTCCTTCTCAAGCCGCAAGACGCGCCTCTGAATCCTACGTGGCAAATATCCTCTCCTCACACCCTTGAGCCTTTCCCCCCCGGTGGCGATCGGATTGGCGAATCCTTCTGCCCCAGCCATACCCTTGAACAGGTGCTGGAGTTGACGCGGCAAATGACCGAGTCGTGGGATCGAGGGGTGGCACTCCTTGAGAGCATTGAGCATCGGTACGTCAACGATCGGCAACGACTCCTGGACATCGGGGTCGCCAAGGCCCTCGCGATCCAGTTCCGAAGTGGATACAACATCTTCCGGTTCTACGACCTGCGCGAGAAGATGCTACGCATGGACGGACTGGAGCTACTCGATCTGCTTGATGAGATGAGGTCCATTGCTGAAGAGGAATTAGCGAACAACCAAACACTGCTGGCGCTGTGCGAGCGCGATTCCCGCCTCGGATTCCACTCAGAGGCGGAAGGCTACAAGTACTATCCCGCGAAGATACGGTGGAGAATGCAGCAGTTACGGGACGTTCTGTTTACGGACTTCTCGGAATTTGAGCACTCGATTCGCAACGGCCAACTGCTCAATCCTGAGTATACCGGCAGGAAGATTACCGGCCCCTCCGTAGTTTGTCGGCGCGTCCCCGACGCCGCAAGTTGCTGGGAGAACCCCGAACGCGGTTTCCCCGAAGGCGTCGAATTCCGCTACAGCGAGGTCAGTAACCTTGCGCCTGGTCAGGAGACGGACGACCGAAAAACCAAGTGGGCCGTCTGTCGTGATGACGCGGCACTGTACCTGCTATTTCGTTGTGTCGAGCCGAACATGAACACGCTACTGGAACTCGAAACCGCCGAGAACACATCGACCGCGATAGGCACTGATTCAGTCATCCTCAAACTTGAGCCGCGTCGCCTCTATCCGTGCAGACGATTTGTTGTCATTGCAGGGGGGGGCACATCAACCGAAGGCGACTTTGGGGCGACGGTCGTCAGGGCAGACGACGGGTGGCAGGGGACGATGAGAATTCCCTTTGCATCCATCGAACTCGACCCCGCCACCCTCACGCCAATACGCATCGATGTGCAGCGTTTACTCCCCGGTGAGCAAACCAGCGGAAACAATGTTGGCTTTTTCTGGATCGAGCAACATCCCTTCCACCCCCGCCTCCGCCTTGGCGCCGACAACCCTGCGGATTTGGGGTGGGTGGTGTTTGAGTGAATCGCTGGAGCAACCGCTCAACAACATCACGTGGCAACCGGTGCCACCGTCGCAATCCGGGGGGATACCAGCATGGAAGATCTGCAGTCCATCGCGCATTGTCCGACACAAGGTATTGTGCTATATTTCCCACATGGAACTTCTATCAGCTGTGACAGTACTCCTTACCGTCCACAATTATACAGGTATACCTCAAACCGGCGCGCCGGTGCGGGGCGGTGTGCCGTTGCCCATTGGCTCGGTCAAGGAGTGCCAGATAGCGACGCTGCTTCACTCGAACGGCCGGTCTGTTCCTTGCCACGTTCGACCAACCGCGCGCTGGCACGACGGCAGCGTAAAGTGGGTATTGGTGGATGCGCTTGTGGACGTTCCCGCTGATGGCGAGACACAGCTCAAGTTGATTCTCGGTGAAGCGCGGAAACACAGCGGACCCAAGGTGGCAGTTGCAGAAACTGCGGACAGCGTCACCATCGACACCGGCCCATCCCGCTTCCTCTTCTCAAAGCGACAATTCGGCTTGCCGTTTGCGGCGTGGGCGGACCTCAACGGCGACGGCAAGACCGACACGAAAGTTGTTAGTGCCGGCGGCGAATTCGTGTGCGAGGTGGAGCACACGCCGCCGGGTCCCCCCGAAGAGGAGAACTGGCTGCGAGACGCGGCAGGAGGTGACCGCGAGCGGTTCACTGCCGATGCCAGCGGCGACTACAAGGCGGAGGTTGAGAACTCCAATGATCTCCACGCGGTTGTCAAACTCAGCGGCTGGTTGGTGAACACCAACGGGCGTCGCCTGCTGAAATATGTAGTTCGCGCGCACGCCTACGCCGGACGACCGGAACTGCGAATTGTCCATACGTTCGTTTACGCGGGCAAGCCCAAAGAGGATTTTATCCGCAATCTCAGCTTGCGATTCCCGTGGCAGCCTCGTGGAGGCGTTTCTTATCAGTTGGGAGCCGAAACTGCCCAGGCGGGCAATCTGAAAGGGAATGACCGCGTTAATCTCTTTGAGGTCGGGCCGAAGAAGATCTACCATCTCGCTCCCCATACTCTCGACAAGACCGTGGGCTACTCATTGACTCGCAACGGCGCTGCGATCGCAAACGGGAAAGACGCAGCCGGATGGGCGACTATAGCCGACGGCAAGTCATCTTTAAGCGTTGCTGTGCGGAATTTCTGGCAGATGCACCCGAAGGAGTTGCAGCTTGACTTCAACGGAATGACTGTTTATCTGTGGCCCGAGAGTGGCGGCAAGGTGCTCGACCTCCGCCGACGCAGTGACGAGGTTGATAACGTGTACCACTATGACCGGAGCCTGTGGGAGTATGGCGGCGAGGGCGTGGGGGTCACCCATGAGATGGCGGTGAGCTACGGGCCACCCGCTGCGCAAAGCGCGCAGGCGATGGCGGCGACGCTCAACGCTCCGCTGTTGCTGGAGTGCTCGCCCCAATGGTACGCCGACTCCAACGCCTTCGGTCCGTTTGCCGTGGCCGATCCCAAGGGCTATCCGCGTCTCGAAGGACTCCAGAACGTGGATGTCGAGTGGATCCGTCACAACCAGCGAACCTTCCACTGGGACGGAATGATCGACTACGGAGACACTCTTTTTCACGGGTACGCTACTCGTTCGCATTACGGTTATGTCGCTCCGCAGGGATGGTGCAGCCGCGGCTATGTGGGTTGGCTCTGCAACGACGGCACGCTCACCCACTCGCTTTTTCTCCAGTACCTGCGCACGGGAGACTACCCCACTTTCCTCACAGCGGAGGCAATGGCGCGACACGTGATGGAGGTGGACACCTGTCATTACTGTGAGAAGGAGCCCTACTCTGTGGGCGGTGGTCACCGACACGACCAGCAGCACTGGGGAAACGGCGTGCGTGGCTACGGCACGGCCACACACGGAGCCATCGACTACTACCTCCTCACAGGCGATGAGCGCGCCTACGATGTGGTGCAGGAGTATGCAAACTTCCACTACACCGGCGAAGCCCCTGTCGAAAACGAAGATGGCATTGGCTGCATGATTCGTATGTGGGAGATTACCGGCGAAGACCGTTACAAGCAAAAGGCAGATGATCTGGTCGCGCAAGAGTTGCGCGGCTACGAAGACAAGGACTGGAAATTCCGCACGGGTCGCCATTTCCGGTTCGTCTCCAACACCAGCGTCAGCCTGCTCTACTATTTGTGCAGCGCGCCTCCCGCCGCCGCCGAGAAGCTGTGGGTGGCTGTAATTCAGAGTCTCGACCATCTGGAGCCACGGTTTATGAGCTCGTGGGAGGATGCTGGCTATCTGCCGTTCATTCTCACCTCTCTCGCCTCTCAGCGCACCAAAGACCCGCGCTACGCGAAGACGATCGTGGCGCTCCTGCGGCGTCTCTGGACGACGCCGCGTGGGGCAGTCAATATCCCTATCCCTGACAACTATCTGTCGGCTCTCCGCCCAATGTCCTTCGATGAGATGCTGACCACCGCGCAGCAGTGGGGTGTAAACAACGTCTACATGGCGGGAATTCACCACCTCTGCGGTCTGCCGTACGCTGTGAAGGCGTTGCAGGACGCCGGCATGGATGAGGCGGCCGTCTGGTCGCTCAAGCTCGATGAGGCAACACCCGCTCCCTTTGAGGAAACACTGAACCTGGAGAATGTCCGCCCTGAGATTGGCTTCTGCTACATCGTGGGGATGGAGCATGGTTCTCCCAGTGACGTTGCCGGTGGTCACTCCGACCTTGTTCTGCTGGAAGACGGAAAGACCCTCGGTCCGGCGCACTCCTCGCACGCGTCCATTCGCACCGATGGCAAGGGGCGTTACAGCCACTGGGGTTCACGGAGCCTCTACTTCTCCGCGTCCGACAACAGTGACCCGCGGAAAAACGGACGTGAGTACCGGGTTGTCTACAAGCCAGCCCCCCATTGAAGCGGAGCGATCACATGACTTCAAGAGAACGAATGCTGGCAACGCTGGAATACCGGGCAGTCGACTACATCCCCTGTTCCTTTATGCTCTTCCACAATCTCTATCGCAAGGTTCAGAGCGAGCGGGAATACGTCGAGCGGCAACTCGACATGGGCCTGGACGCCCACGTTTATGTCGGTCATCTGCGCCATTCGTTGCATCCCGACGCGCAACATCATACATGGACGGAAGAGCGGAACGGCGAGAAGGCATTCTGCCGACGGATTGACACCCCCGCCGGACCTCTCACAGGACGCGTTCGACAACGCGACAACTGGCCGCACGAAGACAATTTCCCTCTGTTTGACGACTGGATCGTCACGCGCGCGGAGGAGATTCTCGTCAAGCCGGAGCAAGACCTCGAAAAGCTGAAGTACGTCTTCGGTCCGTTCCGTGACGAGGACATCCAGTATCTCAAGACCCGCGCACTCGAAGCCAAACGCATCGCCGAAGAACATCGAGCGCTGCAAGTCGGTGGGTGGAAGGGGTTTGTGGAACCGGGGTTTCATACCGACGCTGGAGTTATGGGGTTCGACTGCATGGCGTGGCTTTCCGGGTACGAAGAGATCATGGCGCTTTCTCTGACCAACTCGGAGATTATCAAGGCATACGCCAACATTATCCTTGAGTGGAACCTGAAGCAGATCGAGATCTACCTCGATGTGACCGACGCAGACATCATTTGGCGACGCGCCTGGTACGAGACCACCGAGTTCTGGACACCCAACACCTACCGGCAACTCGTGGCCCCGGTGCTCAAACGTGAAGTCGACCTCGTCCATCAGGGCGGGAAGAAGTACGGCTACATCATCACCAGCGCGTTTCTGCCGATCATTGACGACATCCTCGACACCGGCATCGACGTGCTGATTGGTCTCGACCCGAAGGAAGGTAAGGGCACGGACCTGAGCATAGTGAAGCGGAAGTTCATGGACAAGAGGCGAACAGTGTGGGGCGGCGTCAGCGGCGCGGTAACGGTGGAGATGGGCACCGAGATGCAGACCCGACAGGCCGTGAAGCAGGCCGTCGACATCCTCGGCGACGGTGGGGGTTTGATTCTCTCCCCGGTTGACAACGTGCGCGAAGACACGGAAAATGCCTGGCGGAACACACGTGCGTTTGTTGATGCCTGGAAAGAATACCGACATCCCAACCACGCTCGAGGTGCGCACGGAACCTGCGCTTTCTCTTCATCCTCTATCCCGCCACGAAGCGGGAATATTCATCAAGGAGCAGTACTGTGACCAGAAGAGTTCGAGTTGGCATACTTGGTGGAGGCGGCATTCTTGGCGCTCACGCGGCCGGGTTCCGGGCACACACCGACAAGGCCGAAGTTGTGGCCGTGGCAGAACCGCGCCCCGAGCAGGTGGAGTGGATACAACAGCTTTTTGGTGATGAAGTGCGAGTCGAAGCGGATTACCACGATCTCCTCGCCGAGGACGACATCGACGCGGTGGACATCCTCCTTCCTCACAACCTGCACGCACTCGCGACCATCGCCGCGGCGGGGGCCGGTAAGCCCGTGCTGGTGGAGAAGCCGATGGCCCGCAATATCCACGAGTGCGACCAGATGATCGAGGCTTGCGACCGCGCGGGGGTATCCCTTACCGTGTGTCACGACCGTCGCTACGACTCCGAGTGGATGGCGCTTAAGCAGGTTGTCGATTCCGGGGCTTTGGGAGACATCTTCTGGTGGAAACTGGATCACAACCAGAACGTCGTCTTCGGCCCAGGCAGTTGGGCGCGTACGCGTGACGGCATTGGCGGTGGAGCGATCATGAGCTGTCTCACCCACCAAATTGACGCTCTCCGCTGGTACGGGGGAGAAGTTGAGTCGGTCACCTGCATGACGAAGACGATCCCCGCGCGCATGGAGGGGGAGTTTGCCGGCGTTGTCACGGCGAAGATGAAGTCCGGCGCTCTCGCGCACTTGTCGATCAACTGGTGGACCAAGTCCCATCAGGGGAAGAATGCTCTCTGGTACGAGATGGCGCAGGTGTGCGGCACAAGAGGCGAGGCGTACTTTACCTTGGGCAAAGGCACTTTCGTCAGGCTGCACGAACAGCAGGAAGTCCCCTGGACCTATGAGCAGAAGGATGACGGCGGGTTTACCCGGGTGAAGATCGGCGACTGGCGGGGTCACGTCGGCTGCATTGGCGAGTGGCTGAAAAGCCTGCGCGGCGAAGAATGTAACATTACCACCGACGGGCGCGCCGCCCGCGGCACCGTCGAGGTCGCTGAAGCCGCGTACCTCGCGGAAGAAATGGGACAAGTGGTGAAGCTGCCCATTGAGCCGCGGGAGTGGGGATGCCAAATTTGATTCGAAGGGTTCCATCGTGCAACGCATTCTGATTTGGGCTTGCCAACCCGGTTGTTTCACTGGCTGTTGGCGTTCGGTTTCCTGACGGCATTCGGCAGCGCAAAGTGGGTCGGGGACGACAGTCCCGTATTCTCCGTCCACATGCTGCTGGGGTTGGTGATTGGCCCGATGGTTGCAATCAGGATTCTCTGGGGGTTTGCAGGATCACAGTACGCGCGCTTCCGCTCGTTTCTGTTCGGTCCGGGAGAGGTCCTCGCATACTTGCAGGGAACTCTGACGAGTAAGGGCAAGCGGTATACCGGTTACAATCCCGGCTTGAGTTACGCCATCTATGCCATGCTGCTCCTCCTTCTCGGTATTGTGCTCACCGGTCTGCTTAGACGGGGCGGTAACAAAGTATTTGAGGAACTGCGCGAGCTGCTGGTCACGGCAATGATCATCGTCGTGGCGGTACACGTGCTGGGCGTTGTTGCGCACATCGTCACTCATTGGGAGAACATCGTCCGGAGTATGCTGGACGGAACCAAAGAGGGGACAGCGGAAGACGGGATCCGTTCATCTCATTCGGTTGTTGGCTTTGTCTTTCTGTTGTTGGTGATGCTGTGGGCGGGGGGACTGTTCCGCAGCTTCGATCCCTCCTCGCGCCAAACGGTTCTGCCGATCGTTGGCGTGACTGTGGGACTCGGCGAGGACGAGGAACAAGAAGACGACGAGCACCATGGGGAGGATGATTAGGTCTTCTGGCGCGTGACGGGGGATTCCGACGTCTGGCAGCGGATGTCGAATGGCGGACGCGGCCCCTACGCAAAAAAACACAAGTGGCGATTCTCAACCTAAACGAGTATAAGTCGCCGTGGCTGGATTCGGCGACAGGCGAATCACTGCTGTACAGTCTGGGACAGGAGGTCGGCGTCGATGAGGTCTTGTGGTCGCCCCGAGGATCGTTTGGCTGCGATAAGATGCTCCTTTGCGGTGAAGACAACGGTGAGTCCGTCAAGATCCACCTCACCGCGTGCCTGCCAGGTCTCCGAGGTGCCTTTCACTTTGCAGGCGTGAACGATGAGTTCCCAAGTAGCCTGAAATTTGCCCTGGGGCGACTGAGCCTGCCAGAACTGGACATCAAAGGATCGGTCGAGGTCCTCGATCGGTCCCTTGCGCTCCATGATAGTGTCTGCCATAGTGGCTGAATTATGGCACATTCAAGGGGCGTGCCGGGGCGTACGAAGTTAGTGGCCTTCACCAGAAATGAGAGAATTCTTCCTAGTGCATCGTTTTGGAAGTTCCCCTACAAAAGGACACCGGATCGCTTCAGCGTCCGGTAGCTCACACAGGCAGCTACACGATGAAGGCTACCCTC
>Ga0210049_1006172_pt1 | contig 10066 bp, 10 predicted proteins | sample CryGeyCG2014_300_2_FD_183964 | JGI IMG/M metagenome (GOLD analysis project Ga0210049, IMG submission 183964) | Groundwater microbial communities from aquifer - Crystal Geyser CG06_land_8/20/14_3.00 (SPAdes) (version 2) | ecosystem: Environmental > Aquatic > Deep subsurface > Groundwater | place...
AACCCAACAGGGTTCGACTTGACCCCGGCGAAGAGGTGCACGAGGGTCAAGCCGAGCAGGCTCGGGCGAACCGGCAAAACGTCCTGAACGTCGCGTACGCGACCCACCCGGAACGGTTTGTACGCAAACCGCCCGAACCGCCCAAACTACCCGCCGCAGTGTGGATCGATCCACCCGCCAACAACAATGACAATGACAACCAACCTACACAATCAAAACGCTACACTAATTCCGTAACGAAGGTGTCCCAGAAGTATTGACAACTTCCGCTTTCCCCCTCACCCCGGCCCTCTCCCCATCGGGGGAGAGGGTCGGGGTGAGGGGGTGTTTTCACCCGTAACGAGTATAACGTACTGTAGTTTGGCAAACTTGCGGTTCCGGTGGGTGGGAGGCATCTCCAGACGGCGAACTCTGTAAGTTCGATGTCTGGAGACGCCTTCTACATTTGGTGTCCACCGAAATTTGCCAAACTACAGTAACGTATTGAGCCAGGTATCAGCACCGACAAACCCGGGAACGCGACTGGAGACGCATCCGGATAACGGTGGCAATCCGAAAACGCACCGCAGGATGGCGACGGGGGGAGCGCGCTACGGCGACTTCCATTGTTCTGGAACTATCTGAGGGAGGCACACTCGAAAAGTCGTGCCCTCCCCCATTCTGCTATCAACCTCCACGGTGCCGTTGTGGGAATCAATGATGGACTTCACGATGCACAGTCCGAGTCCAGTCCCGACCGCAGCGAACTCCCGGCCTCGTTTCGCCCTGAAGAACTCGCCAAAAATCAGCGGAATCTCTTCTTCGTCAATCCCTATACCGGTGTCGCGCACTTCAATCACGGCCTTTCCGGACTCGCTGGCTATCCGCAGAGCTACCCGTCCTCCTCCCGGGGTATACTTGATTCCGTTCGCAATCAAGTTGGTGAACATGGCTTCGAGTTCCTCAGCATCTCCCAATACAGGGGCAAGTCCAGGCTGAATCTCGAATGCGAGGTCAATCCCCTCCTGGTCGGCCTGAGGTGACAACAGCTCCAGTACTCGTTGCCCGACATTCCCGAGATCCACCGGTTCGAGGCGCTCCCTGGGCTTCACATCGCGGGAGCGAAGGAGCGTCAACAGGTCACTGAGGGTTTGCAGCAAGCTTCGCACACGATTCAGGGACCGCTCCGTCACGTTCCTGCGCTTTCCTTCATCGGTCACCATGTTGCTCACGACCAGATTCAGCATACTCTCAATCGCTGCCAGTGGAGACCTCAGCTCATGGGACACTTTCCGCATGTACTGTGTCTGCAGGGTCTGTGTATGGGATAGCATGTCATAGGCATCTTGGAGTTTCTCGTTCTGCTCAGCCAATTGGACGGAGAGTGATAGCGTCTTCCTTTCGTGGGTCCGGAGTCGTTGCGTGATGGATGTAGCCATATAGACTGAGATACCGACGGTGGTGGTGAAGACCAGTTGAACCGCCGGTACGTACAGCGTGTGTAATAACTCCACCGGAAGGAAATTACTGAGGTGCACGTGGGGAATCAGACCCGCGTTTTCCGCGAGCGCCATCCCATTGTAGAGTAGGATAGCCAACGCGGCCTGGAGATAGGTTGCCAAACGGGAAAGGAGGATACTGGCAATGATCATGTGGAATATGAAATAGAAGGCAAATGGGTTCTCCGCACCCCCAGAGTAATGCAGCAGCAGCGTCAGTGATACCAGGTCAATCGCGATTTGCGCGTTGGCAAAGCAACATGCCCGGAGCGAGTGCCGGGGAAGAGCATTCACGCGAATCACTACGTGGCAGGCAGTGTTATGCGAAACCATGAATACAATTACGCCGAGCAGGGGAAAGATGGGTGCTTCGAGGTGAAAGATGAGATTGCCGACGAGGATTGTACCCAGCACCCCGCATACGGCAATCCACCGCATGGCAATGAACCAGGCAATCCGTTCATCGAGTTCCTGCTCAATGGACGCGGTGGGGTGCAAGCCAAACTCGGAATTCGGAAAGACGCCTGCTCGCCCAAGGGCAGACTGCAGCCAGGAGGTGACTGAAGATAGCAACCCTTGTCTCATCATCGCGCACTCCTCCGGTAGCACTACACCGACATTTTACACCATTTCGAGTACCTTCTGCCGGATCAGAGCGGCCGCCTCGGAAACACCACAAGACACTTCTTGTGATAGCTCCAGCGAATAATCAATGGAAGCAGGCTGTATCCCGCATATCCAGAAAGTAGGTCTCGCTCCCAAATGCTCTGCGAGAGATATAGCTTGTGCGATGCCCAATCCGTGTGACGATCGCATGGTGCAATGCTCTTCGGTCATCATTTCGTCGTGACGGAACCAACGAACTGTGCCGGGGGTCGCGTTCAGTCTCACCGCGTCCACAATGACGATATGCTCAACATCGTCGACCACCAGCGCCAGGTCCAGACCCGCGGTTCCCATATCGTACACTTCGACGCCAACAGGGACGCCCTCGCTCAACAGCCGTTCCACAACTCTGACCCCTATGCCATCGTCACCACGTAGCACATTGCCAATTCCCAACACACGCACTCGCGGCATTCCCCATCCCTCTCAAAAGTAGATCCGGCGCGCCCGATAGTCTCACTTTGGTGTGTGCAAGTGTACTGCCTCTCCTCGGGGCGACTCTCGGGCGTTCGCTCTTTGCGACCACTGCCGTTAGCTTCGCGACAGCCAATGTTGAGAGCAATTGATCGAGTGGTGTGCCGAGTTCTGACACCTTGTCAATGGATCGCGTCAATCACTTCGTCGTGCGCGCAGGTAAAATCGCTGGTTGGGTCGGACACCGATACGAGATCTCGCCCAGTATCCTGACCGGCAGACCTGCGAGAGGTGCGTTCTGCCCGTCCACCAAGATCAGCGGGGCCCCGGTAGCTGTGGACACAAATAGTGCGCCAGCACTTTTTTTTTCATTTGTGTTGAAAATATCACGCGCTTTGGGCAATAATAGTGTAACTTCAGGTCACACATACTGGTTGTGACGAAAGGGTGAGGAAAGGCATGGATTTTGCTGCATTGTCGGAGGCGGTCATCAACGGAGATCGAAACGCTGCGGTCAAGCTGACGGAGGAGGGTCTTGCGAGGGACGTTCTCCCTCAGGACATTCTCCAGAAGGGCCTGGTTGCGGGGATGGACGTCGTGGGTAAGAAGTTCAAGGCGAACGAGTTCTATGTGCCGGAAGTCCTCGTTGCTGCGAGAGCGATGAAGAGCGCGATGGCACTACTGCGCCCCAAACTTGCTGAAGCAAATATTGAGGGCGTCGCCAAGGTTGTCATCGGGACCGTCAGAGGCGACCTGCACGACATCGGCAAGAACCTGGTTGCCATGATGCTCGAAGGGGCAGGTTTCGACATCATCGACATCGGCGTAGACTGCTCTCCGGAGAAGTTCATTCAGGGCGTGAAGGAGAAAGGCGGAACTGTGGTTGCCATGTCTGCTCTCCTCACAACCACGATGCCCTCGATGAAGGACACCATTGCGGAGTTCGAAAGTGCCGGGATACGCGGCGATGTTAAGATGATGATTGGCGGAGCGCCCATTACTCAAGACTACGCAGATAGCATCGGCGCCGACGGGTATGCGCCTGACGCAGCCAGTGCCGTTGACTTGGCGAAAGAGCTGCTCGCAGCGTGAGAGTGTGAGCATTGCCTGCTCGTCCATGCCTGCGGTGAACTGTTCTGTACGTTCCTGAAGCGGTGAACACGTTCTTCCTCGATTGGGCGTAAAGCCTGCTCCATGGGAGTGACACCCGACGCGGGGCAGCTTCGTAAAATGACGCAACCGAACCGGGCGACAGAAGTCCGTCCGTCTGCGGGGGATCAATTGCCGGACGGCGGTGTATTGCACTGACATCAGGCGGCCACAGCACCGACGCCTCAGGAAGAGCCGGAAGTGCGGTTGGGCGGCGTCGGAAGGAGCAATGGAGCTCCCGCCCGCAGACGTTGCCATCCGGCAAACTCAGCGCAATCCGAATAAGCTCTCCTCACAAGGCCTATCAAAGAAGTCCCTTGGTTACTCGAAACTCGCGCAAATCCTGCGCAGACCCACTTGTCTCTGGCTCGTTGAAGGAAGAAGATATCCATTGAACAATTACGCTGAATTCTCTGTGCACGTGATGCCCGACGATCTGACCGCGAGCGTGCCAGCGAGTACGCCACTCGTTGCCGCGATTTTACAGGCGGGGATCGCAGTGGACATTCCCTGCGGAGGGTTTGGGCTTTGCGGAAAATGCAAGGCAAGGATCACGGAAGGCACTCCCCAACCGACCTCGAGAGAAGTGGAACATCTGTCCCCGGATGAACTTCAGGATGGCTGGCGGCTGCTCTGCCGTCATGCGCTGAAACGTGACACCCAGATTCATATCACCGAAAGCATTAGATCGCGCCCCTCGCCCATTCTCACTCAGTCTGCCGGGCGGGAGTGCGACCTTGCGCCTGCTGTGCGAAGACTTCATGTCACCGTCCCTGCCCCGACAACGAGCGACGAACGGAGCGACGTTGCCCGCTTGATAGATGCCGTGGGCAGCACACACGGCGTACACATTTCTCCGTCGGGACTACCCGTAAAGATTGTGCGTTCACTCCCTTCTGCGTTGCGGGACGCGGGGTTCGATGTTTCCGTATTGCTGTACGAGGGGGGCAATCACGCCGGTCCATGCGAAGTACTGGCCGTGGAGTCCACGTCTTTGACTGCACAACAACCTGTGCTGGGTATGGCCTTCGATATTGGGACAACCACACTTGTCGGGTATCTCGTGGATCTTGAAACCGGACACGAGTTGGCGTGCGCTTCGCGCCTTAACCCACAAATCCCGATGGGAGACGATGTAGTCTCGCGTTTGTCGACAGCCACTCAGCAGGAGGACGGACTTAAATCGTTACAGCGGTCGGTGCTCAAGGGGATCAACGAGATCGTCGACGAATGCGTTGCCAATTCCGGAACCGAACCTTCGAGAATCTTTGAGGTCGTCGTGGCGGGGAACACAACCATGCTGCACCTGCTTCTGGGAGTCGATCCGGCGCCAATCTCCCTGGCCCCCTATGTCCCCGTGTTCTCCTCGGCGATCACCATGGACGCCCGACCATTGGGTATCCATATACATCCCCACGGAAAGGTCACCGCGCTCCCATGTCCAGCAGGTTACGTGGGTGCAGACACCGTCGGCGTGGTGCTTACACATCTCTGCGACCCCGACGGACCCACAGCACTGGCCATCGACATCGGCACCAACGGCGAGGTAGTGCTCCGACATGAAGGTAAATTCTATTGTACTTCCGCAGCAGCCGGGCCGGCCTTTGAGGGCGGTCGGATATTCCAGGGAATGCGTGCCGCATCCGGAGCCATCTCGGAGGTGGCTCTCTGTTCGGAAGCAGGGCGCCGATGGCTACGCGTCACAACCATCGATGAAGCGCCCCCGTCCGGCATCTGCGGTTCCGGGCTGATTGATGCCATTGCAGCCCTGCTGGATGCAGGTGTCATTGATAGCGCTGGCAGAATGTCTTTAGACACCACTCCGAATGAATGGCGGGAAAGGATCGTTACTGTCAACGATCAAAAATCATTCCAGTTATCGGCGGGAGCAGAGGCGGTAGTGCTGACCCAAAGAGACATCCGGGAGTTCCAGATGGCTAAAGGTTCTCTAAGCGCCGTAACGGAGGTTCTCCTTGCGACGGCTGGCGTCGGGTGGGATGATGTCTCGTCGGTGTACGTCGCTGGGGCGTTTGGCATGTTCGTCAATCTGCGTTCAGCACAACGAATCGGGCTACTGACCTCCGTTCCCCTGGAGCGGATACTCACCGTGGGCAATGCAGCCGGGGCCGGCGCGAAACTATCCCTCTGTTCCGTCGTCCAGCGCGACATCGCCAGTGAACTGGCCTATAGAATGCGCCACGTACCCATGACCACAAACCTCACCTATGAAGATGCCTTGATTGAGCAGATTGGGTTCCCGAAAGTCCCAGGGGAGTGCGCGTGAGAGGGGCTGGATAGACGCCCTCAACCCTCTTCCATGGCCGGGGACCAACGAGCTGGCTTCCGCCAAGAGGCGGACAGAGTCCTCCCCCATGAGGGTCTCCAAACACACCGACTGCAACTCAAGAATGCTGCGAACACTCCTCGTCGCCATTGCCGGCCAGCAGGACGTTCCCGACGGCGTTCTCGTGAAGAAATTCCAGTCCGCGATCGAGAATGCTGGTCGCGCCCCTTCGCGTATTCTCCGGAAAGCTCCGCCCGGCACATCGTCGCGAAAACACCCCTATTTGCGACATCGTAAAGCCCGTTGCGGGTCCTATCATGTCGAGCCGTTGCCTCAGCCCTCAAGGACTTGGCGGACGCTCACCCGATGGTCCGATGACAGAAGTCCGACCTGAGCGGAGAAATTGGTGATAACCAATCCCAAATGGGCTAATCCTTTGCACAATCGATATCAGGGTTGGACACTTCTCTGAATCAATGCAACGGGCTTGTGTACCCAAAGTGAAAGGCATCAAACGCATACTTCTGGTGGACGACTCAACCGACACTCTCGCTGCATTGTCTGCGATTCTGCGACGACGCGGGTACGAGGTGGATTGTGCATCTTCCTCGGAGACTGCACTCGACCTGACGGAGAATTGCTCCTTTGACGTGGTGGTGACCGATCTCAAGATGCCAGGTCTGAACGGCATCGACCTCATTCGACAACTCGAAGGAATAGCGCCAAGGCCTCACTTCGTGCTGATCACCGGTTACCCGAGCGAATTTCAGTCCCTTGCAGAGACTACCCCCAATATTATTGATGCGCTGTTCATCAAGCCTTTCGACCCGGGTCTCTTTGTCCGGACCATTTCTGAATTCTCACCCGCAGACCCCGGAACGCACTCCCCTCGATAGATCTCCCGGACATCTACCGCGAAGTCTGAGAGCATGCAGTTCCGTCCCATCGTCCGTGCATCGGTGGGCATGTGGAGGCACAAGTTCGATTTGCGGCAGTGGCGGATCTGACTTGCACGCAGGCACATTCGGGAGATCCAACTGGAAAATCCCTTGCACGGTTAGGGTTCGTCTGGCACACTATAGGAAATTCTGTAGGGAGGGTAACCATACGATGTTCATTTCTGGAATAGCAGATGAAGCGGGGCAGGACATTGCCACTCAGGTCAAGGCAAACAAAGAGCTTGGCTGGAGCCATATTGAGGTACGGAATGTCAACGAAACGAATCTGACCGACGTTCCGGACGATGGGTTTGATCAAATCCTCAGGGCGGTCACGGACGCGAAGCTTCAGATTTCGTGCTTTGCTTCACGCATCGCCAACTGGGCAAAGGACATCTCCGACCCGTCGTCTTTTGAGTCTGACCAGGAGGAATTGGCTCGCGCCATTCCGCGCATGAAAAAGGCCGGAACGCCTTTCATTCGCATCATGAGCTATGCAAACAAGCAAAACATGCCTGACGCCGAGTGGCGCGACCAGGCTGTTGAGCGTATCTCAACGCTGGCAAGGATGGCCGAGGATGGGGAGATAACACTCCTTCATGAGAATTGTGATGGGTGGGGCGGTCTGGGCCCGGCTCAAACGTTGGAGTTGCTGGCTGCGGTTAACTCTCCTGCTCTCCGCCTTGTCTTTGATACCGGCAACACCGTCCCGCATTGTCAGGACACAATGGATTACTACCAGAAGGTGCGCCGCTACATCGACTACGTGCACATCAAAGACGCCAGGAAAGTCGGGGGTTCTTGCACGTTCTGCTTTGTTGGCGACGGGGACGCAAGAGTTGCTGAAATCATCACTGACCTGAAGAACACAGGCTACAATGGAGGCTTTTCCATTGAGCCTCACGTTGCCGCTATCGTGCATGAAAGGAAAACCGCTACGGCGGAAGAGCTGTACTCATCGTATATTGAGTATGGACGGCGGCTCAACAAAATCGTCGAGGGCATTATGGGATCACAAGGCTGACGGCGAAACGGTCGGCGACATGGGAGACGCGCTTCACTTGACGTCTTCTACCAAGATGTCAGGTTCCGCGTCGATCTGCAGGTTGTCAATCAGCCGACGCGTCAGAACGATGTGCTTGCGCCACCGGCGGTTGTCCGGCTCGGGGTAATCGGACCTTCGGTGGGCACCACGACTCTCGGTGCGCAGTAGCGCCGACAGAGCAACAAGCCTTGCCAGTTGAGCCATGTTTGTCAATTCCCACGCCTTGGGTCCTTCGGGCAGCCTTGCAGTTTCCGCCTGTATCATGTCAATTCGAGTGACTGCATCCTGCAAGGCTTCATCCGAGCGCAGCAGCCCCACCTGACGCCACATGACCGTCTGAAGCTCCTTGCGCAGCCGCTCAGGTGGCTTCCCCTCCCTCCCCCGAGGGCAAGTCGGCACGAAGATGGCAGATAGATCGGGAGCGACAGGCTGTTGCCGATCCACCATCCGCCGCGCTGCTGTCACGGCTCTACTGCCAAAAACCATCCCTTCCAGGAGAGAATTGCTTGCCAAACGATTCGCTCCATGAACGCCTGTACAGGCTGCTTCACCGCAGGCATAGAGCCGTCTAATATTAGTCTCACCGTTGAGACCTGTTTTCACTCCGCCCATCGTGTAATGCGCCGCGGGAGAAACAGGAATGGGTTGTGCGGACGGGTCGATGCCCTGCTCCTCACAGGTGCGGAAGATGGTGGGGAAGCGATGCTGGATGGCCTCCCGGGAGTGAGCGGTGAGGTCCAGCAGAACATGCTTGGTATGGGTTTTGTGCATCTCCTCGAGGATGCTCTTGCTGACAACGTCACGCGGCGCAAGCTCGGCGAGGGGGTGGTAATGGGGCATAAATCGTTCCCCGTGAAGGTTCAGTAACTGGGCGCCTTCTCCCCTGACGGCTTCACTGATCAGGAACTTGGGGGACACCGAATCCCCGCTCGATTCATCGACCGATGCGAGCGCCGTCGGATGGAACTGCATAAACTCCAGATCCTGAAGCTGCGCGCCCGCGCGGAAGGCCATTGCCGCTCCATCGCCCGTCACCACGGTCGGGTTTGTGGTAACGTCGAAAAGCTGACCCGCTCCTCCCGAAGCGATGATGGTGACTTCACCACGGAAAAGGACAAACTCACCTTTGGGGACTGACCAGCCCAATACCCCGACACATTCATCGCGCTGAGTCAGCAGGTCAACCCCAAACATTTTCTCGTGAACGTCGACTCGGCTCTTCTGTATCTCAGCGATCAGCGCACGTTCTACTTCCCTTCCGGTCTGGTCGCCCTGCGCCCGGACAATGCGGCGGATTCCGTGCGCCCCTTCCCGCGCCAATACCAATTGTCCGTTCTCTTGATCAAACTCCGCCCCCCTCCGGACCAATTGCTTGACCCGTTGAGGACCCTCTGTCACGAGGACGGAAACAGCTTCGCGATTACACAGACCGGCGCCCGCGTCCATCGTGTCCTGCAGGTGCAGCGCGGGGCTGTCTTGAGGACACAACGCTGCAGCGATTCCGCCCTGCGCATATTTCGTTGAACCTTCGTCACGAGGTCCCTTGGTGACAATGGCGACGCTGCCATGCCCCATCGCCTCCAGGGCACACCAAAGTCCGGCGATGCCGCTTCCCAGGATGACGTAATCATACTTCAGTTGGCGAATTCTGGACGGGTCAAATGACGTGAGGTAGCGTGAGATCATGACACCTTCTGTTTCACGAATGATAGCACTGCTCTGAGACAATAGTGTTGCGTTATTTTTCTGTTGATGGTTTTGCCTCCCTCGCGATGCCGTAGATGTCGCGAGGGAGAGGCGATGATTAAGCACGTGAGCAGATTATAACTGTTTGTACAGTGAGATGCAAGGCACTTTGACAACTTGCGACCACTTTTTGGGTGGAACCGATGGGAGTTTGAGTCCTCGCTTCGGAGCCATAGGGACATGAGGACTTGCGCGGCTCTCGGTGCGGGGTAATACTAAAGGAATCTCCCATGCGCGGTTTCGCACCACGCGAAATGAAAATGGGGGTCACATCGGCTATACTGTCTGCGCCACGTGTCTGCAAAGAGGTCGTTGTTTCTCTGGTGCTTCGAGCCCGAGAAGGAGT
>Ga0210049_1006175_pt1 | contig 10064 bp, 10 predicted proteins | sample CryGeyCG2014_300_2_FD_183964 | JGI IMG/M metagenome (GOLD analysis project Ga0210049, IMG submission 183964) | Groundwater microbial communities from aquifer - Crystal Geyser CG06_land_8/20/14_3.00 (SPAdes) (version 2) | ecosystem: Environmental > Aquatic > Deep subsurface > Groundwater | place...
AAAGAAGCAAATTGTTCTTTGAATGGCACAAATTATATTCTTGAATTAACATTAAAAAACAATGGAAGATTTAACATTGCAGGATTTTACATTCATGCTTCAAATGATTCATCACAGGAGATAGCAACTATAAATTTGGCTGATAAAATTAATGACGGTGGAGTAAAATTCGGAGAAACGATTTTGTTTAATATTGGCAATTCAAATACATTAAAAATAAACAAAGAGAAAACAATAACATTTATTTTAGAAGAAGAAATATTTTTATTGAGCATCATTCCTACAAGGTTTAATGAAATAGAAGGAAAAACAAAATATGTGGGTTGCAACAATGGAAAAGCAAGAGAATTAATAGATTGCAGTTAAATTTATAAAAACGAAAAATAATATTAAAATATGAAAAATAAAAAAAGAGGAGTGTCGCCAACAATTGCAACAATATTATTAATTGCACTTGTAATCGTCGCAGCAATAATTGTTTTTGTCTGGTTCAAAAGCATGTCAAAAGAAGCAGTTACAAAATTCGGAGATAAGAATATTGAACTTGTTTGTGAAGATGTTGAATTTGAAGCAAGTTACATAGGAGGAATTTTATCTATTTCAAATTTAGGAAACGTTCCTATTTATAGCATTAATCTAAAGCAATATATGGAAGGGGGTTATGAAACAACAGATATAAAAGATATTTCAGGAAATTGGCCTGGTGCTGGTTTATCTCAGGGAGGAACATTTTCTGACACAATAGATTTTACCGACGCTGATAAAATAATTTTAATTCCTGTTCTTGCTGGAAATTCTGAATCAGGACAGAGGATAGTCCCTTGTGGTGAAGGGCACGGATTTGAAATAACATTTTGAGAAAATTAAATTTATAAAAACAAAAAACTATTTTTGAAATTAACAAAAAATGAAACCAAAAAATCGTGGGGGAATTTCAGGAGTTATTTCAATGATATTAATGATTGCAATTACAATTGTGGCTGTTGCAATTATATGGGGTGTAATTAATAATTTTATAAGCAATAAAACAAAAAGTGCTGAATGCATTGGTGTTTTTGAAAAGGTATTGATAAATAATTATTACACTTGTTATAATTCAAGTTCAAATGAATTAAAAATTTCTGTTGAATTAAAAGATATTAAAATTGATAGTGCTATTGTTGCTGTTTATGATGAATCTAAATCAAAAACATTTGAATTGCCGTCGGCAGGATATTTTTATGTAAAACCATATAGTGGGAGTTACAATGATGCTTTAATCCTTCCGTCACAAAATTCTGCATCAACTTATATCTTTAATGTAAATAGTTCAGGAATTGAAAATGCTTCAATGATAAAAATTTCTCCAAAAATTGAAGGTTATCAGTGTGAGGTTTCTGATACACTTCTTAATATTGATGATTGTTAGTCAAAAGATTAATAAAGTTATTTGAAATATTTTAAATATGAAAAGAGGTTTAAATAATCAGGTAAAATCAGGGATTTTTCATTATAATTTTTTTTTAAAAAACCGTAAAGGACAAATCTGGATTGAAACAGTTATTTATACTCTTATTATAATGGTTTTAATCGGGGTTGTGTTAAGTTATGCAAATCCAAAAATAGAAAGTTTTAGAGATAAAATATCAATTGAAAGAACAATGAATTTTTTGATGGCGCTTGATAATACAATGAATGATATTCAAAATGTGCCTGGAAATAAAAGAGTTATTGATTTTACTCTCAGCGACGGAGAGATAAGAATAGACGGAATTGAGAACAGAATAATATTTGAAATCCAAAGTAGATATCAATATAGTGAAGAAGGGGAAACTTTTACTGAAAACGGATTTAGCATTAATACAGAAAGCCAGGGAAAATACAAAAAAGTCAATATTTCAAAAACATATCAATATAATTTAACTTATGCTGGTTCAGATCAATTAAAAACAATCAGCAAAGCCTCGACGCCATATAAAATTTCAATTTCAAATAATGGCTTTTCAGGAAATGTGACTATTATGGATATTTCAATAAATTAAAATGTTCAACAGAGAAAAACTAAATAAAATAAATGAATATGAAAGAGTTCCTCTTAATTTTTATCCTGAAATTCCGAACTTAAAAAAAATACTTGACAAAACAAAAATCGATGTCCGTTATCCACTAATTGAACCTTTTGCTTTTGCACATATTTATTGGAATCCAAAAATTTACGAACTTTTTTATGAAATTGAAGAACCTTTAATGAACAGCGAAGAGATTGAAATAAAAAATAAAATTGTCAGGATAATGAGGGAGATAATTGATTTTGAAGAAGTTGTGGAAAAAAATGAAGATAATTTAATGAAATATATTGATGAAAGATTTAAATTTCTGGCAACAGAACTTGGAATGAACATTCCTTATGAAAGCTACAAAAAAATATATTATTATCTTTGCAGGGATTTTATTGGATTTAATGAACTTGATCCTTTGCTCAAGGATTTTTTTGTGGAGGACATTGAATGCAATGGAACAGAAACACCAATATATATTGTTCATCGTCAATTTCGTAATTTAAAAACAAATCTTGTTTACAAAAATTATGATGTGCTTGAAGGGTTTGTTGAAAAACTTGCGCAGAGATGCGGAAAATATATTTCTTATTCAAAACCAATTCTCGACGGGAGTTTGCCTGACGGAAGCCGTGTAAATGCAACATATACAAAAGATATTACTTCTCGCGGGCCGACATTTACAATAAGAAAATTCACAAAGATTCCATGGACTCCAACGCATTTAATTTCTTTTGGAACTCTTAGCCCTGAAATGCTCGCTTATCTATGGTTGTTAATTCAATATAAAATGAATATTTTAATTGTCGGGGGGACTTCATCGGGTAAAACAACTTTTCTTAATGCGCTTGCATTTTTTATTCCTCCGGAGATGAGGGTTGTTAGTATTGAAGACAGCGTTACAGGAGATTCAAGAATTATAATAAAAGAAAAAGGAAAAATAAGAAATGTTACAATAAAAGAATTTGTCGACGGGAAAATTGATGCAGAGGTTATGACGCTTGACGAAAAAGGTAAAATAATTTTTGCAAAACCAAGTTCCTATATTAAACATAAAGTGAAAAAAGATATTTATGGGATAACTACAAAGACAGGAAGAAAAATAAAAGTTACAGAAGATCATTCGCTATTTTCCCTCGGTGAAAACGGGTTAAGAGAAGTAAAGCCGACTGAATTAGAAGAGAAAAAATCATTTATCGCAGTTCCAAGAATTTTGCCAATTGATGGAAAGAATATTAAAAAAATAAATCTCCTTGATTATTCAGATGTTTTTGAAAAAGATTTTCTGATTGGAAAACCTGTTCAAAAGATTTTTGAAAAATATTCAAAAGATGATTTTAATGTTTCAAAAGAAAAATATCGGTGGTGGAAAAAAAGAAATATTATCCAGATAAATGAACTGGCTAAAGTCAAATTTGATTTTACCGAAGATGAATTGAAGAAATTAAAGATAAAAAGCCATAATCGGTCTTCGGTTCCGGTGATTTTTGGCGTTTCAAAAAATTTTCTTGAATTTCTCGGATTATGGGTCGGCGACGGGTGTTATGATAACTACAATAAAAATTCAGTAATAATTTCAAATCAGGATATAGAATGCAGAAACGTTTTTCTAAAGTTATGCGATTATCTCGGTTCAAATTATTCAATAATGAATGATAAAAATGTCTCGATGAGAATTCACAATTCTGTATTTTACAAATTCATGAAAAACGTTCTGAAATTTGACGGCTATTCTGATTCAAAAAAAATTCCGGATTTTATATTTAATTTATCCAATGAGCAGATAAGACATTTTATCAGAGGATATTTTAGCGCCGACGGAACAATGAAAAAGAATGAAGTTTCGTGCAGTTCACAAAGCTACACTTTACTTGAAGATTTGCAGACATTATTTTTAAGGCAGGGGATTATTTCCAGGATAAATGATTTTGACAGAAAAGACAAATGTATTAATCTTTCGATTTCGTCGTCGGAAAATATTGAAAAATTTAAAGAAATTGGTTTTTTACAGGACAGAAAAAATAATCCCTTATATTCATATAATAAAAAATCCCCGCATACTTTTTCAGATGTTATTCCTCTGTCAATTACACAGATTAAAGAAATAGATAAAGAACATTCAAAATTGTCGTGGCCGTATCTCAATGGAAAGCAGAACATAGGAAGAGGTTATCTTCAGGGAATTGCAATTCCTAATTCAAAGTATAATGATTTATCCCACAATGATATTTTATGGGATAAAATCAGATCTATAAAAAAAATAACCGAAGAGGAGACAGAAGTTTTTGATTTAAGCATTCCTAAATTTGAAAAATTTTTATGCAATAATATTTTTGTTCATAACACGCGTGAAATTAATCTGCCGAGGGAAAACTGGCTGCCAAGTGTGACAAGAAGTGCTACTGGTTTGGAAGAAAAAGAAGACATTGATTTATTCACTTTATTAAAAAGTTCGTTTCGTCAAAATCCAGAATATTTAATTGTCGGTGAGGTTAGAGGTAAAGAAGCATCTGTGCTTTTTCAGGGAATGGCTTCTGGACACGCTTCTATCTCGACAATGCACGCTGATTCTGTTGACACAGTTATTAAAAGATTGCAAACACCACCGATTGAATTATCTCCTGCACTGCTTGATGTTTTAGATTGTGTTTGTGTAATGACGCATGCTATTGTTAATAAACAAGAAACAAGAAAATTAAGGGAGATAGTTGAAATACAAAATGTTGACGACGAGGGTGTTGCAAATACAAACACTCCTTTTGTATGGAATCCTTCAGACAACCAATTTTATTCTAAAACAAACAGCATAATAATGAATAAAATAAGTAGAAGATATGGAATTAGCCAAAAAGAAATTGGAGAAGAATTTCAAAGAAGAGTTAATATAATTTATCGTATTTATGAAGAAAAAATTTTTGATTTCAGAGAAATTCAGAGAATAATTAATGAGTATTATAAAAAGCCAAAAGAGATTTTAAAAAAATTGGGATTAGAATAATTAGAATTTTTATCTGATATTAATGCGAAAATGAGAAATCGAATTTAACAAAATATTTAATAAAGTGATTTGTATTATAATTTATGGAAAAACAAGGGGTGGTAGTTTTTAATCAATTATTAAAATCACTTGAAGAGGCAGAAACAAATTTTGAGGGGGCTTACAAAAAAAGAGATTATGATAATTTTGCAAAATTAAAGAAAATTATTTTGGAAATTCAGAATAAAATTCTGGCAGAAATCAAATGATAACTTCAAGTAAAGATATTTTTATTGAACTGAAAAAAACAAGTGCAAAAGAGAAAAAATTACTGAATGAGTTTATCAATTTATCTGCAGGTCTTGCAGATGCAAAAAATGAAGAAAGAACAATGATTTCTGGGGAAATTAATAAATTGAAAAAAGAAATTGAAGCAAATGCAAAAGATTATATTTTAAAAATAGAAAATATAAAACTAACGCGTCCTTTAAATGAGATGCCCGAGGAAAAAAAAGAGATTACTAAGGTGACTAAAACAGAAAAAAAATCAGGGATTAAAAAAGAAATATCCTGGCTTGAAAGAGATATTTTAAAGAGGTCTAAAAAAGAAAAACAAGAAATTGCTTTTGAAAGAGAAATAAAACCCCGTATTTATGTCGGAGTTGCAAATAAATTATTTTTTAGATATTCTGGAAAACTAACTAAGAAATATGAATTTAATGAATTGAAAAAAAATTTGCTTAAGGCAAATATGCAACTTGTTCCTGAAAATTATATTTCTATTATTATTCTCACAACAATAATTGCTTTTTTTTTCTCAATGATTATATCTGCTTTTTTTATTCTTTTTGAACCCCGTCTTGCTCCTCCATTTATTTCTTTTAGTACAAATCCAATTTTAATACAAATAATAAAATATTTGTGGATTGTTATTGTTGTCCCTGCTGTAACCTGCTTGTTTGTGTATTATTATCCTTCTCTTGAAAAAAAATCTGCTGGAAATCGCATCGACCAGGAACTTCCTTTTGCGACAATTCACATGGCTGCAATTGCAGAATCAATGTTAAATCCAAAGGGTATTTTCAGTATATTAATCAAAACAGGGGAGTATAAGGAATTAAAAAAAGAATTTACAAAATTAGTAAATGAGATAAATGTCCATGGAATGAATCTTGTGAGTGCATTAAGAGATAGTGCATTAAAAAGCCCAAGTACGAATCTTACGGATTTATTTAACGGGCTTGCAATCACAATTAATTCAGGAGGAGATTTGAAAGATTTTTTTGATGAAAGGGCGAAAACACTTTTATTTGAACACAAAATAACAAGAGAAAAAAATACTAAAATTGCAGAAACGTTCATGGATATTTATATCAGTATTGTCATTGCAGCGCCGATGATTTTCATGCTTTTACTGATGATTATGAATATTAGCGGAATCGGGTTAAATCTAACACCTTCAATGATTGGCTTATTAATAATAGTAGGAGTTGCATTAATTAATTTTGTGTTTTTAATATTTATTTATATAAAAAGCCCACCAACAGGTTAAATGAGAATAAAAAAAACAGACATTATTGGAATTGGAATAGGACTACTATTAGTTGGCTGTTCGTTTTTACTATTTCATACAAAATGGTTTGTAATAATGATTGGAGGAGGAATTATTATTGGTGTCGGTCCTTTTATTTACAAAATTTTAAGAACATCATCTATAGAATTAGAAAAAGAACAAATGTTTATAGAGTTTATGCGAAATATTGCAGAGAGTGTAAGAACAGGGACGCCGATTAGCAAAAGCATTGTTAATGTAAGAAAAAAACCATATGGTGTTCTTGGAATTCATGTTGAAAAACTTGCAAATCAAATTTTAATTGGAATTCCTTTTAATAGTGCATTGCAGACATTTTCAAAAGATGTAAATAACAGTACTATATCAAGAGCATTAAAATTAATCGGGCAGGCAGAAAGGGCAGGAGGTGATATTGGACAAATTCTTGAATCAGTTTCAAATGCAGTCAGCACAACAGATAAATTAAACAAAGAAAGAAAGTCCGCAATTTCTGCACTTGTGGTTCAGGGTTATATTATTTTTGTTATTTTTATTGCAATTGTTCTTGTCATGCAATTTAAAATCTTTCCGATGATAGCGGGAATAACTGGTTTTGATGAAGCAGGACTTAGCGGGAGTGGCGCTGTTGACCCGAAAGATATTGGGAATTCATTTGTTTATCTTATGATTGTTCAGGGATTTTTCAGCGGACTTGTTATAGGGAAACTTTCAGAAGGTAATTTTAAAAGAGGGATAAAACATTCATTTGCGTTGATGATAATGGCTTTTATGGTTTCAACAATTGCAAATATAATTATAGGATGATGGAAAACAAAACCGGAATGTCTCATATAGGATTCATGCTTTCATTCTCGATTTTTGTAGTTTTTTTAATATTTGCATATACTATTTTATGGCAGGAAAATTTTTTTTCAGAAGGAAAACAAAATGTTGCGGACATTCTTGAAAAAAATTTCATAAAAGAGATTGAATCAAATGTAACAATTGCAACAATTTTTGAAAATGCTTCTGGATATGATTGTGTTAGTTTTGATGCAAGTGATTTTGAAAATTATAGTTATTATATTGTTAAGGAAAATGAGCAAATAGTAGGAGCATACAAAACAGAAAATATTCTGAAAATGGAATATGACGGAACACCGACGCTGTTTAAAGTCTATTTTTCAGATAGTTCTTTTGAAGGGAATACGACTTCAAATTCAAACTGCATTAGTTCTGATATAAAATATATTCAGAAAAGAAAAGAAATATTTGAGGAAAAAATTCTCGAGACAGATGATTATTATAAAAGTGCATATGATTATTTAAAAGAGGACTTAAAAATTCCATATGAAAGGGATTTTGGTTTTGAATTTGAATATGAAAACGGAACAATAATTAAAACAGAAGAGAAAAATATCCTTGGAGAAATTTATGTAGAAGAAATTCCGATTCATTATTTTGATGCAGGAGGGAATTTTTTAGAAGGTAAAATTCGTTTAAAAGTATGGTGAATAAAAAATCAAAAAATTTTCATTGCAATTTTTTAAAAAACCGCAAAGGATGGCTAGAAATGGTGGAAGCATTTTTAGCAATTTTATTAATAACAATGTTTCTTTTTATTCTGGTTTCAAGAGAAAATATTCAAAGTAAATTTAATGAAAATGTTTATGCCGAAGAAACAAGAATATTGAAATCAATTGAAATGAACAAATCAATGAGAGAAGAAATTCATAATATTGGAAATTTGCCTGTTGCATGGGATGATGCGAATTTTCCGATAGAAGTAAAAAATAAAATAATTAATGAAAACCCAAATTATCTGAATTGCACTGCAAAGATTTGTGAAATAAAAGATGATTGTTTATCTGATGAAATTTCAGATGTTGATATTTATTCGCGTTCTGTTGGAATTTTTGCGAGTGAAACAAGATACAAGCCAAGGCAATTGAAGATGTTTTGCTGGGTTGGGGCCCCTGGAGAAGTTGTTGAAGTTGGAGTGTATTGCGGTGATGGAAACTGTGATGCAGATGAAGGAGAAACTTCTGATAATTGTCCTGAGGATTGTCCTGTGTCACCACCTGAACCTGAGAAAACTTGTGCAGAATTAGGAGGAGAAGTTTGTGGAGAAGGATATTACTGTATTGAGGATTATCTTTCTGCTAATGATAGCGACGAGTGTTGCCCAGTAGGAAGTTGTGTAGAGATACCTTTGCTAAAGGCAGATGTAACTTTGTTGTTTAGTGATGTTGTTTATAGATTGGTTGGAGGAGTTAATCACACATATACTCACACAAGAACATTTACAGAAAGTGGAGGGGTTGGTGTGACGTTGACAGAAGGGCAGATATGCTATTTACAACCTTCATTCCATTGTGATCCAAAAGGAACAGTTAATTATAGAATTGAAGCAAATAACAATTTAATAAGAGAAAATGAAATATTTTGGACAAATTATGATAAGGATGTATTTACTTTACAATACTGGGGAACAGACGACAATAGTCACAATATTTATTTAAATCAATCAATGTGTGTTAAGAAAAATAAGTTTTATCCAAATACTTTAACTTGTTAAAAAATTAATTAAAGAGTTCCACCTTGCCCACCTTCATCTTCTTCAGTAGTGTTGTCAGAAGAACCTGAGCTACTGCTCCCACCACCTGAGCCAATTGCTATTCCTACTCCTATCTCTAAAGCAGTTGTTCCTATTGTTCTCCAAAAGTTTTTTTCAAAAGGATTATACACTTTGTGTTCACTTCCAACTAATTTTGAGGCCCCATTTATTGTTGTAGCTATAACTCCCCATGCAGGAGACAGAATTCCCCCTTCTTTAAATGGTTTAAAGTAAAATGGAATAATTTTTGATTCTCCTGTTGATGCAGTGTTATAAGGATGTATTGGAGTGGTGGCTCCATGACCAAATTCTTTTATAGGTCTTGTAAACCAGTTTCCTTCATATTTTTCATAATATGCCTCAGAAGAATTTATTTTAAGATTAGGAACACTGCTTAATCCTGCTACTTGGGATTCAAGGGAATTATCTCCTGAATTATATTTTGTATTTTTGCCTTCTCCGAAAAAAGGAAGAGGAATAGAATATACTGCAGTAACTTTTGTTTTATAATCATTTTTATTGACTCTTAATCTCCATCCTTCTGCATTAGATATGTTAGGCACAGAAGCAAACAGCATTCCCGTAGCTAATGTTCCTGCTACTAATTTTGAAAAATATTTTTTTACCATTTTGATACTATCACTCAAGTACAACACCTTTATAAATTTTATTGTAGTTGAAAAATTAAAGAAAATAGATTCTCTTCCAGTTTTTCAAGATTAATAAGTGAATTCTCGCCTGATTTATTGCAGTGTGATGAATTTGAAGATTTGAAACTCAATTTAAATAATATCAAATTTTCTCCAGAACATAATTAGATTATTACCTTTTTTTGATTAATTATTTTAATCATTTGATTGTGGGACAGCGTCGTTTGTTATA
>Ga0210049_1006176_pt1 | contig 10063 bp, 9 predicted proteins | sample CryGeyCG2014_300_2_FD_183964 | JGI IMG/M metagenome (GOLD analysis project Ga0210049, IMG submission 183964) | Groundwater microbial communities from aquifer - Crystal Geyser CG06_land_8/20/14_3.00 (SPAdes) (version 2) | ecosystem: Environmental > Aquatic > Deep subsurface > Groundwater | place...
AAGCACTTTAATAAAGAAGACGGATTTGCAGATAGTTCAGTTACTGTTTTAGACCCTGCGGCAGGTACTCTTACCTTTTTAGCAGAAGCAACTAAATTGGCAGTAGAAGAATGTGTTTCCAAGTATGGTGAGGTCACGGGGGAAATGGTTATAAAAGAGTATGTTCTTGAAAATTTCTATGCCTTTGAACTGATGATGGCACCTTACGCAGTAGGGCATTTAAAGATGGCATTTCTCTTAGAAGAACTTGGCTATAAGCTACAGGAGGATGACAGGTTCAAACTCTATCTTACCAATACATTAGAGATGGAAGAACTTGCTCAAATTGAAATTCCAGGATTGTCTTCACTTTCTGAAGAATCTCACTTAGCAGGTAAAGTAAAAAAAGAACAGCCCATCTTGGTTATACTTGGCAATCCACCATATTCAGGACATTCTGCGAATGTAAGCGAAAAATATATTACAATAACATCAAACAATGGAAGGGGAAAAAGAAAGAAAATAAAGACCTGGATAGGTAATCTTATTGAGGATTACAAATTAGTTGATGGTAAACCACTTGGTGAGAAAAATCCAAAGTGGTTACAGGATGATTATGTTAAGTTCATCCGTTTTGCCCAGTGGAAAATAGAACAGGCAGGTGAAGGAGTTTTAGGGTTTATTACCAATCATAGCTATCTTGATAATCCAACCTTTAGAGGTATGCGACAGTCTCTGATGAAAACTTTTAATGAGATTCATATCCTTAATTTGCACGGCAATAGTCTGAAGAAGGAAAAATGCCCGGATGGCTCTAAAGATGAAAATGTCTTTGACATCCGACAGGGGGTGGCAATTACTTTTTTCGTAAAAAGACAAGAAAAGAAAAACGAACCAAAATACCCTATGCAAAACCCTTCGCCTCAACAGAAACTATTTGTCAAAAAACCTCCTAAAGAAAAACCTAAGAAGCATAAATGCAATGTCTATTATGCTGAGGTGTGGGGTCTGCGAAAGTTCAAGTGTGATGACTGGCTCTTGAACAATGATATAAAAACGACAAAATGGCAGAAGTTGTTGCCAAAATCTGAATTTTATCTTTTTATTCCAAGAGATGTGAAACTCATAAAAGTATATGAAAAATACCCAAAAATAACAGATATTTTCCCATTAAATAGTGTAGGAATAGTTACTGCAAGGGATAAATTAACTATAAAATGGATACCTGAGGAGGTTTGGAATACGGTATTAAATTTTTCAAAAATGGATAGTGAATTAGCACGGCAAGCCTATAACTTGGGCAAGGATGCAAGGGACTGGAAAGTAGATTTGGCTCAAAAAGATTTAATAGACAGTGGTTTAGATAAAAAGAAGATAGTGCCAATTCTGTATAGGCCCTTTGATATAAGATATACCTATTACACTGGTAAATCTCGTGGTTTTCACTGTATGCCCCGTCCTGAAGTTATGCACCATATGAAGCAGGGGAATTTGGGATTAATAACTATCCGTCGTTCAAGAAGTTCAGATAGTTGGAAACATGCTTTTGCAACAGATAAGATTATTGCTGGTGCAACATCCATTACATCTCTTGATATAAACTATCTTTTTCCTCTCTATCTCTACAAAGAAAAAGAACCTAAAAAGCGAGGTAATCCAGGTAAAATTATGATGATTTTTGAACCAGAAGCAGATTACGGGACAAAACAGCCAAACTTGTCCCCACTTGTAATTGAACAGTTGACTACATTCTACAAAAAAGCCCCTGCACCAGAAGAAATATTTTATTACATTTATGCTATTCTCTATTCCAATACCTATAGAACCAAATATGCCGAATTTCTGAAAATAGATTTTCCAAGAATTCCTTTTACAAAAGATTATAAGCTGTTTAAGAAAGTGGGAGAGTATGGGAAAAAGCTTGTAGATTTGCATCTTTTAAAATTAGCAGAACTTGACCCATCTGTTGCTAAATTACAAGGCAAAGGTGATAACAAAATTGAAAAATTAAGATATGAAGATGTAGGGGCAGGTCATGACCTGCCCAAAGTCTATATCAATCAAAACCAATATTTTGAAAGAATTACTAAAGAAGTCTGGCAGTATCAAATAGGTGGTTATCAAGTTTGTCATAAATGGCTAAAAGATAGAAAAGGAAGAAAGTTATCCCTTGATAATATAAAACATTACTTCAAGATTATTACTGCCCTGCAAAGGACAATCGAAATTCAAAAAGCGATTGATAATATTTATCCAGAAGTGGAGAAGGAGACCATAGAGTTTAAAGAACCACCACAGCACGGTGTATAGGGTTCTTAAGTTTAAGCCCTTTTGCATATTCAGTCTTTAGGGTGGCCATCTCTTACTCTTCTTTCACCACCCTATTCTTTAGTGTTCCTATCTTCTCTACAAACACCTCCACTCTATCTCCAACTGCTAAAGGTGATATTCCTTCCGGAGTGCCAGTGCTGATTACATCAGCGGGTAGGAGTGTCATATACTTAGACTGTGATTCAGACAGTAGGGGGCTATATTGCCCCCTGAGGTGTCATTGCGACCCCTGATTTAATCAGGGGGAAGCAATCTCATGGGATTGCTTCGGTCGTTTCACTCCTCGCAATGACATTACTTCAAGGACTACCCAGCATCCGATAGGCGGGACATTCTTGTCCCGCATCACCCAGCACCCAGGCATCTATCACCCACCACTTAAGTAGAGACGACCCGACGGGTCGTCTCTACAATCCGCATCACAATGAAGGATTGCGGTCTTATGGACTAAGCGTCCGCCCATCTACTGTCTGAATCACAGCCTTAATATACCCTTTCTCATAAATGAGGCTCAACCTCTCTTGGAGGTTGAGCCTCAATATTAAGCCTAGGCCTTATTTGACCTCCTCCTTTAGCTTACTCCCAGCCTTAAAGACAGGGACCTTCTTGGCTTTTATCTTAATCTTCTCCCCGGTCTGGGGATTAATCCCCATCCTGGCTTTACGCTTTGCCACTGAATAAATACCAAATCCGGCTAAGGCTACCTTTTCCCCTTTCTTCAGTGCCTTGGTAATAGCCTCATTCACCGTGTCTAAAGTCTCGTCCACCTTGCTTTTAGATAAGCCGGTGACCTTTGCTACCTGTTCAACTAACTCTTGCTTGTTCATTGCTCACCTCCTCTCCCTAAATAGTTCCACAAATTCAGGCAAAATCCTTTTGTAGATTTAATCGGGCGGAGGGGGAGGGATTCGAACCCCCGAACCTCATCGGTTAACGGTTTTCAAGACCGCCGCCATCAACCACTCGGCCACCCCTCCAACTTTGTTAATGTTGAATTGTAAATTGTAAGTTTTAAGTTTTAAGACAAAAAAACAGACTTGCAATGACACTTCATGTCGGATTGCTATGCCCTTCGGCCTTGCGACAATGGTTCCCTTGCTTATGCTCGGGACAAGGTTTTGGTCATTGGGATTTTGGATTTGTTTTGGATTTGGTAGTATTTGGATTTGGGATTTGTTAATTGTGTTTTTTATATTTGATTTCTCTCATCCCTCCCATATACTCTCTTAATACCTCTGGAATTACTATACTTCCATCTTCCTGCTGATAATTTTCCAGAATAGCAATTAAGGTCCGACCAATTGCACAGGCAGTTCCGTTCAAAGTATGGACAAAGAGAACCTTCTTATCTTCTTGGCGGCGATAGCGGATATTTAGTCGCCGAGCCTGAAAATCTGTGCAGTTAGAGCAAGAATGAGTCTCCCGGTAGCGATTCTGCCCCGGAAGCCAAGCCTCAAGGTCATATTTTTTGGCGGCTGGCATTCCTAAATCCCCACTACACATTATTACCACTTGATAAGGTATCTTTAATTCCTGCATAATCTTCTCCTCAGAGGAGACTAAAAATTCATGTTCTTTTAAAGAATCCTCTGGTCGGCAAAATTCAAACATCTCTACCTTATCAAATTGATGCACCCGTAATATCCCCCGGACATCCTGACCATAAGAGCCTGCCTCTCTTCTAAAACAGGAGGAAAAACCGGCATATCTTTGAGGCAGACTCTCCTCGCCTAAGATTTCGTCCTTGAACATTGGTCCGATAGTCTGCTCAGAGGTAGCCGCCAGACGCAAACCATCCAGAGTAGTCTTATACATCTCCTTATCGGCATTGGGCAAATATCCCATCCCCTCAAATATCTCTTCCTTGGCTAAAACCGGCGGCACCACAGGAATAAAACCTTCTTTCCTTAAAAGATTTATTACCCAGAAGACAAGAGCAAACTCTAAAAGGACAGCCTCACCTTTTAAATAATAAAATCTTGAACCAGAGACCTTGGCTGCTCGATTAACATCAATTAGATTTAAGCTTTCTCCAATCTCCAGATGGTCCCTAGCTTTAAAGGTAAATTTAGGAGGTTCTCCCCACTTGCGTTCTATCTTATTCTCTCTCTCATCCTTTCCCTCGGGAACACTCTTATCCGGAAGGTTAGGAAGCTTAAGCAGAAGATTATTTAACTCTTCCGCCCTCTCTCTTAACTTAGGCTCCAGACTCTTAAGGGAAGTAGAGACCTCTTTCACCTCCCTGATTTTTCTTTTCTTATCCTCACCTTGAGCTGAAGCAATCTCCTGGCTAGCCTGGTTTTGTCTTGCCCTTAATTCTTCTACCTGAGAAAGTAAGTCTCGCTTTTCCTTATCCAGATGCAGGAGATAATCAATATCCACTTCAACTTGTTTCTTTCTCAAGCCTTCTTTTATTAGCTCAATATTTTCCCGGATAAACTTTAAATCAAGCATCTCTCACCTTTAAAAAGACCTCCTCTGCTGCCTTTACTCCTTCCCCTAATTTTAGACTATATCCCAACTCGGATAATGTCATCTCTAAAGAAGATAGGAGAGAGATTATATCTAACTTATCTACCCAGCCTAAATGGCCAATTCTAAAAATCTTATCGGAAAGCCTTTGCTGACCACCAGCAACTACTACTTGATACTTCTCCCGCATGATTTTACGCAAACTCTTTATCTCTATGCCTGGGGGAGCTTTAACTGAGGTTACTGTTTGAGAAGCAAACCTGCCCTGGGCAAACAACTCTAAACCTAAAGCCTTTACTCCCTGGCGGGTTGCAGAGGCTAATATTTTATGTCTTTTAAAGTTATTTTTTAATCCTTCTTCTTTAAGGATTTGCAAGGATTCTCTCAGACCAAAGAGCTGAGGTAGAGCTGGTGTATAAGGAGTTTGACTCTTCTTCATAGAACTCTTCAGAGAGACAAAATCCCAGTAAAATTTAGGCATCTTTGCTTTCTCCACCGCAAGCCACCCCTTTTTACTTAAACTCACAAATGATAATCCTGGAGGCAGCATAAAGGCTTTCTGCGAGCCAGCAATTACTACATCTATCCCCCAGAGGTCAGTCTTTAAGTCAATTGCTCCCAGGGAAGATATGGCATCTACTAATACCAGCTTATCTTGCTCTCTAATTACTTCACTAATTGCCTTAACATCATTAGTAACCCCGGTTGAGGTCTCATTATGAGTAAGGAGGACAGCTTTAATCTTTGCATCCTTCTTTAGGGCATCTTTAATTATCTCCCCGTCTGCCGCCTCTCCCCAGGGAAAATCCAATTTTTGGACTTTAGCCCCGAAGATTTGAGCAATCTTGGCAAACCTATCCCCGAAGACACCAATACTTACAGCTAATACTTTATCTCCCGGTGATAAGAGATTGACTATACTTGCCTCTAAGGCTCCTGTTCCAGAAGACGGAAAGACCATAATATCACTCTTAGTTTGAAAGATACTCTTTAGTCCAGCCTGGGTCTCCTCCCAGAGTTGAGCAAACTCTGGACCCCGATGGTTAATCTGGGGCTTACTCATTGCCCGCAGAATGCGGGGTGGGACTGGGGTTGGACCCGGAATCAATAAAATCTCTTTTTCTAACATTCTTACCTCCCTTAATGCCTTTGGCATGTTCTGGATACTGGATGCTGGATACTGGATACTAGATGCTGGATACTGGATATTTGGCATTTATCATTTGAGTCTTGTTTCTTCTAATTTAGCAGAAAGAGATTGCTTTGTCAAGTCATTTTCGCCCCGAGAGCAAGTTAGTAGGTAGGAGTGCCTTCAGGCACGACTATATCAGAGACTGCGGACTATGGACTAAAAAGGAAAAGAGAAACAAAAAGGAAAGGCTACTCATTTCTCCTAAGTTTTCTAATAGCTTTTATAACTATTCCTTTTGTTACAAACAGACTACTTTCATCATATAAATCATTTATTCCCTTTTCTGCATCTTTAAATGTTATCAAGCCGAGTCTGTATGCCTTAACAATAATTCCAACAGAGCCATGCACATCCAATCCAAGTTCCATTCCTGCCTCTCTGGCATCTAAATCATCTGTTAGAAATAGTTGCACTTTCAGCTTTTCACATAGAGATATAACACTTGCTTCTGTATCATCAAGTTTAAATTTAGAAACTGCTCTTTTGATTTTGTCAATTTCTTTTCTGTTAACTCTTTTGACTTTTAGGTTCTTCCAGAAGGGAATATTTTTTATTCCGGGTTCAGAGCCTTTAGATATTTCAACAATAACCTGTGGAGTAGTATAAATATGGGGAAAGAGAGAAAAAATATGCAGAAGATTTATTTGAGCAAGGTGGATAAACGGACCAGAGTTACAGCAGGCCTGAGTCATTTTGAAAGCCCCCAGGAAATATCCTCCTGGCAAGCTTTATCCTGTTTTTCTGCAAGTTTTACCAAATCCAAGCCGACAAGAGATATTACTTTCTTTCTTGAAATCTTGCCAAGAATATACTCTTCTAAAATTGCATCCGTCCAGAGTCTATTTATACCAATTTCTAATGCTTTTGTAAGCAAATTTGAGAAATCGAGTTTTTTATTTTTAAAAAGTTCGTTTATTTGGGAAGATGTAGAAACAGCCATAATTCTCACCTCCATCATAAATTATATCATATATAAAAGTACTTGTCAATTTTAGGTTCTTCCTTACCTCCCTTAATGTCTTTGGCATGTTCTGGATACTGGATGCCGGATATTTGACATTTGGGCTTTAGACTTGATTTGACATTTTGGTTTTGGCATTTATCATTTGAGTCTTGTTTCTTCTAATTTAGCAGAAAGAGATTGCTTTGTCAAGTCATTTTCGCCAAAACTCCGAAAAACTCTTGACAAAATCGCAGAAATATGGTATATTAAAATAGGGGTAACCATTTAGCCACGAATTAACACGAATGGACACAAATGAAAATTAACCACAGAGAAGTAGAGGCGATTCTTGTAGAGGCGACTCTTTAGAGTCGCTGAAACAAAGCAGGACTAAAGTCCTGCCTCTACTTCAAAGCAGGACCGTAGAGGCGACTCTTTAGAGTCGCTGAAACAAAGCAGGACTAAAGTCCTGCCTCTACTTCAAAGCAGGACTGTAGAGGCGACTCTTTAGAGTCGCTGAAACAAAGCAGGACTAAAGTCCTGCCTCTACACCCGTTTTCTCATTATTCGTGGTAATTAGTGATAATTTGTGGCTAAGTAAATACAAGGTTAGTTCATTTAAGAAGAGTTATTTAGAAAGGTATTGGTAGTGTCAAAAGTAAGATGAAAGAAAAGGCAATAAGGATGAAGATGATGGGTAGAGAAACAAGTCAAATAAAAGATGAAGTAAAGAAAATAGTAGACATTCTTAAAGAAGAAGGAGCGAAGAAAATTATTCTATTTGGTTCAAGTATAGAACCTTCCGAAGACAAGGTATCAGATATTGATGTAGCATGTGAAGGGATTGAGGATTCGAGATTTTTCAGTGTTTTAGGGCGATTGATGTTGGAAATTCCTTATAGAATTGATCTTGTTGATTTATCGGAGCCGGGTCGCTTCACAAGAATGATTCAAGAAAAAGGAGTTACACTTTATGAAGAATGAACTCCTATCAGAAATTTCAATTGAAGTTGAAAACATTCAAGAAATTTTTAAACATCATTTCTTTATACATGGTTATGGATTCAAATTGAAATGGGAACAACTGAAACCTCTGGCAGAAGATGCAGAAAATCTCTTCAGCGAGTTCAAAAAGCAGTTGGATGAATTTCTTAAAATGATATAAGATTCTTAATGCTTGTCGTAGAATCAAACCAGTAAGAAAGTATTTATGCTCGAAGGTAGGAGTGCCTCGTAGGCACGATTGTATTTCAGGCAAAAGATTTTTTAAAAAACCTCGACAGAATTGCAAAGATATGGTATATTAAAGCAGAGGTCAGAAAAAAGAAGACAAAGAACAGGTTAGTTTTCAGTTTCTTAGTCATCTGAGTTATGTGCTTATTTTTGTCATAAAGGTGACAAAAGATGAAAAAGGTTAAAAAAGTAATTTTGTTAGGATTAGTTTTTAGTTTAGTTTTAGGATTTACAAACTTAATCTATGCGCAGAATGGTAAGCCAGATTTTCCGTCAGCAAACATTAAAAGAATTGTAAAACAAAAGATACACAAAAAATTAGAGAGCAGAGTTTCAAGAATATTAGAGACTACTAAGGTAAAAGGAAAAGTAACAGGTGAGAGTCTTGCTATACAGAAAGGGGCAAAGTTTAAAGAAGGTGGTTTGGAGTTAGAAATATATACAAAGGAAGGATTAACTGATATTGCTATTCAAAAATTAAAAAATATTGGTGTAAGAGTAACTGGCTACTATATGCATCTTGTTCAGATAGAAACTCCAATTAGTTTAATTCCTGAAATAGAAAAGATTGAAGAGATAAATTTTATAAGTATTCCTGCTTACGCTCAGCCTAAAGTAGTTATAAGTGAAGGAGTAAATGTTATTGGTGCTGATGTATGGCACAATAAAGGTTTAAATGGAACAGGAGTAAAAGTTGGTGTTTTAGATAGTTTCCAAGGATATACTTCGTTACTTGGAACAGAATTACCTGCAAATGTTACAACACAGGATTTTGGATGTAGTCCACCTATTGAAGGAAGTAGTAACCACGGAACAGCAGTTGCAGAAATAATTTATGATATTGCACCACAGGCAAGTTTTTATTTGACCTGCATTGCAACAAAGATAGATTTTGGTAATGCTATAGACTATTTAATTTCACAAGGTGTAAATGTTATAAATGCATCTATTGGTTTTGGTAACTCTGGTGAGCCTTGCGATGCTGAAGGTGGTGGAGATGTAACTTGTGCTGCGGTAAAGAAAGCAAGAGAGAACGAAATTTTGTATATAAATGCCTCCGGGAATGAAGGTGAAAGGCATTGGGGTGGTGTGTTTAAAGATGATGATGGGGATGACATGCATGAGTGGTCAGGGACAGATGAATTAAACACTGTTTATTTAGTTGCAGGAGTACCAATATTAATCATTCTTAGATGGAATGATTGGCCCTACTCAGACCAAGATTATGATTTGCTTCTTTTTGATGCATCATTAGAGCTTGTTGCTCTCTCCATCGTCACTCAAGATGGCACTCAACCACCACTTGAAGGAATTTTTTATACTCCATCATCTAGTGGAAATTACTACATAGCAATTGAAAAATACGATGCTGATGTTAATGTTGATTTTGATTTAATAATTGTCGGTGGTTATAGTTTAACAGACGGGTATTATACAAAATCAAGAAGTCTAGCTTTACCATCAGATTCTCCTTTTGCCTTTACAGTTGGTGCTGTAGGTGGAACAACTGTAACTCCTGCTTGTGATAATGATGTTCTTGCCTCTTATTCATCACAAGGACCGACACATGATGAAAGAATAAAACCCGATGTATCTGCACCAACTGGGGTTTCAACAGTTACTTATGAGCCAAGAGATTGCGGTACTGCTGGGACTGGATTTGAAGGCACTTCCTCGTCAACACCTCATGTAGCAGGAATTTCGGCACTGGTAAAACAAAAATTTCCATCTTGGACACCATCTCAAATCCAAACTTATATTGAAAATCATGCAATTGAGTTAGGGGTCGCAGGAAAAGACAATGGGTATGGTTGGGGACGGATTCAATTAGATGTAACTTCACCTGGTGCAATTACTAATGTTACCTTAGCAGATACACCATCAGATAATGGAGGAAGTCTAACTGTAGGCTG
>Ga0210049_1006177_pt1 | contig 10062 bp, 9 predicted proteins | sample CryGeyCG2014_300_2_FD_183964 | JGI IMG/M metagenome (GOLD analysis project Ga0210049, IMG submission 183964) | Groundwater microbial communities from aquifer - Crystal Geyser CG06_land_8/20/14_3.00 (SPAdes) (version 2) | ecosystem: Environmental > Aquatic > Deep subsurface > Groundwater | place...
CGAAGAGCGGTGAAATGGCGTCAGCGGAAGCGGCAAAGCATGGAAATCACGGTTATAAACCAACAGAAGAAAATCAGGATACCAAAAAGGACTCTGGAAATTCAGGCGCATAAGGTCTTTGATGCGATGCGAAGGACGCGGCAGGGACGTGCCGTATGCCCGGATGCATCCGCGGTTGAACTTTCAATTGTCCTGGTTAACAATAGCGAAATCCGCCGGTTGAACCGTTCGTGGAGAGGCGTAGATTCCGTAACGGACGTCATTGCTTTTCCTCTGGATAAAAAGACGGCAAAACATGGAGAACCCGTTCTCGGGGATATCCTTATTTCTGTCGAGCAGGCAAAAAGACAGGCGGGACAGTTCGGGCATTCACTCACTACGGAACTACGGATACTCCTCACGCACGGAATTCTTCATACGCTGGGGTGGCGCGACGATACTCCAGGCCGCCGTAAAGCAATGACAAAAAAAGTACAGGAACTGTTATGACAGGAAGAATTATAACAATCATAGTTATGATTGGACTTTCGGGTTTTCTTTCGGCATCCGAGGCAGCACTTTTGTCTCTGGAACGGTTGCGGATGAGGAGAATTATTCATCGTGGCGGCAGGGCTGGCCGGCTTTTGATTTTCTGGAAAGACCATCCAAATGAGATGATTTCAACGATTTTGATATTGAATAATCTTGTTAACATTCTGGCCAGTGTTCTGGCATCTGCAATTGCAGTGGAGCTATTTCCATCAAACGGAATAGCGATTCCTACAGGCGTTATGACTTTCCTTATCATAACTTTTGGGGAAGTTACGCCAAAGATTTATGCACGTGCAAACGGTGAGCGACTTGCATTTGTAGCATTGACTGCCCTTATACCCTGCTCAAAATTCTTGACGCCGGTAGTAAAATTCTTTACATTACTTGGCGTGGGATTGAGCCGGCTTATCGGAGGTAGAGTCGTAAGTAGACAAAACCTCCTTATATCCGACTCGGACCTGCGTGCGCTCTTCGACGAAAGTGCCGAAGAAGGCGTGCTGGCTCAGGATGAGAAAAAAATGCTTGGCAGGGTTTTGACTTTTAGTGATACAATTGTTCGTGAAGTTATGGTACCTCGGCCTGATATGGAATGTATAAACATTGACGAAGATAGAGACCACTTTGTTCAGAAAGTGCTCGGGACAGGGCATTCGCGTTTCCCTGTTTATCGTGAAAGCTTTGATAACGTTATAGGTACAATCTACGTGAAAGATATACTCGGTGCGCTTGTAAAAGGCGGGGAAGTCAATATAGAAATGCTTCTGCGTGAACCGTATCTCATCCCGGAAACAAAGAAACTAAGCGAACTTTTGCGTGAATTCAGAAGCGGCCGCCAGCACATGGCGATTGTCATAGACGAACACGGTGTTACTGTGGGACTGGTTACGCTTGAAGACCTTCTTGAGGAGATAACGGGCGAGATATGGGATGAATATGACCTTGCTGAAAAGACGATAGAAAGACAGCAGGATGGCTCATATCTGGTATCTGCCAAGGAAGATATATACAAAATAAACGAAGTGCTGAATCTTGATATGCCGGCAGGGGAATTTGATACTCTCGGTGGACTCGCACTTGATTTTCTCGGGCGCTTGCCCAAGAAAGGCGAAGAATTTACTTATCGTGGTCTGAAGTTCCGTATTGAAGATGCAAACCGCAGCCGCATCATCAAAATACGATTAAAGAAACTGGATACATGATAAAAACACCTGCTGTTATACTCTCCAGCCGTTCTGGCGACCGCGGTAGAAAAAATCTCGTGTATTTCACCAGGCAACTCGGGAAGCTCTACGTCATAGCTGCCGGAGCGCGCAAATCATCGAATCATTTTGGCGCTGGCACAGAGCCGCTCTGTCAGGCGGAAATAATGGTCCACTGGCGCCCTGGCCGGCCATACCATCTCCTCACGGGGATGTCCCTCATTGACCCGTACTGGCATCTGAATGATAATATTATCGCTCTTTCTCTTGCGTCTCAGGCAGCAGAAATTACGGACCGCCTTACCGAGCCGGAACACCCCATACCGGAACTTTACGACCTAATATGTTTTATCCTCGGTTCCCTTGATAGAATTCATCCACCCATGCAGAGGTTTCTGTGGTATTTCGTAATTCATGCGCTAACTTTACTTGGTTGGGAGCCAGTGCTTGACCGCTGCGCACACTGCGGCGCCGCTGTCATTACCGGGGACGCGGTAGCCGCAGGCTTTAGCCAAAGATTGGTAGCCGCAGGCTTTAGCCTGCGCAAGCAATCTCATACCGCACCTGTACTTTATTTCAGCCCTTCTGATGGCGGGATTCTATGTCCTGCTTGTGCAAGGAATCTGCACCGTGGTTACACAGGAGCACGTACAGTTTTCCCTCTCAGTAAACAAGCATTTAGATATCTTCTGAAATTGTCCACTACAAGACCGTCGGAAATTATCAATATCGCAATACCAAAGTCAGTTGGAAAAGAATTATCAACTGCTCTGTCCGGCTACCTGGAATGGTTCCTACCTGTCCGATTGAAGAGCAGTCAGTTCCTTAACCGTTACCAGTCTAACAGGATACAGGTTTCTTGATTTGTATCGCTTAAACAATCGCCTGCTTCTGTTGACACACACGCTTTACTTTTGCTACAGATAATTAACTATGTCTCTTACTCTACAGGAAATCATTCAGACACTTGAAAACTATTGGGCAAAGGAAGATTGTATTATCCTCCAGCCATACGATATAGAAAAAGGCGCAGGCACGTTCAATCCTGCAACGTTCCTGAGATGTCTCGGCACCAAACCATGGGCTTGTGCCTATGTCGAGCCATCCAGGCGTCCTCAAGATGGGCGTTACGGTGAAAACCCAAATCGTCTGCGTCAGCACTTCCAGTTTCAGGTAGTTATAAAACCGCCTCCAGCAAATATCCAATCTATATATCTCAATTCTCTTACAAAGCTCGGTATCCGCCGCAATGAACACGACATTCGTTTTATGGAAGATGACTGGCAGGCGCCAACGCTTGGCGCGTGGGGGGTCGGCTGGGAGGTCTGGCTGGATGGTCTTGAAATTACTCAGTTTACGTATTTTCAGCAGGCAGGGGGGATTGACCTCAAACCAATTACTGTCGAGCTCACTTACGGCCTTGAGCGGATTGCAATGTTCATTCAAAAAACCGATAACGTGTTCAATGTCCAATGGTCAGAAAATACTGGCTATGGCGACCTTTTTCTCGAATCAGAACAGGAATTCTCACGATATAATTTTCAGGTGAGCGACCCCGAATTTCTGAAGCAGGCCTTTAACAAATACCGTTCCGAGTGCACACGCCTTCTCAAAAACGGTTTACTCCTTCCTGCTTATGATTTCGTCCTGAAGTGCTCGCATACTTTCAACGTGCTTGATGCGCGCGGCACGCTCGAACATTCCGAACGGAACAGGTATATCGCTGACGTCCGAGAACTTGCAAACGCCGTTGCGGACGCATGGGTTAAGAAACATGGCTGATTTTTTAGTTGAAATTGGTTCCGAAGAACTTCCACCACGTGAAGCGCCGTTAGCGCTGAGGCAATTCACGGATAATCTTGTCCAGATGTTCAAAGACCAGCGCATTGCTCACGGTGAGGTGAAACCGTACGGAACAAACCGCCGTCTTGCAGTACTGGTCCATAACGTTAGTTCGAATCAGACAAATATATCCCAGACAGTAATTGGTCCATCTATAGAAGTTGGGATGGACAGTGAAGGTCAGGTTACTCATCAGGCATTGGGGTTTGCGCGGAAGCACGGCGTTAAACCAGAAAATTTAGAGAAAGTCGTCACACCAAAAGGTGAGTATCTCGCAGTTGTTGAGGTCCAACAAGGGCGCCGTACCATTGACGTTTTGAAAGAGACCATTGCCGGCGTTATTCAGAGCATAACTTTTCCAAAAGCAATAAAGTGTCCCGAGACAGGCGTGTCATTTGCGCGTCCGATACGCTGGCTCGTTGCGATGCTCGGAAAACAGCCAATAAAATTCTCTATTGGTGAACTATCTTCAGGCCGGAAGAGCAGGGGGCATCTTCTGCTGTCAGACTGCTGGGTTAATATTACCGAGCCGGCAAAGTATCCATCAATAATGCGACAGTCACACGTTATTGTCGACCCTGAAGAACGTTTGCAGATGATAACCAAACAGGTCAACGCGCAGGCGAGCAGGCATGATGGAAGGGTGTCGGAAGGACAGGAACTATATGAACTTGCAAACTGGCTTGTAGAATATCCTACCGCAGTAACAGGTAGTTATTCAGAGAAATTTACTTCTTTGCCGCGTGAAGTCCTAACGGTTTGCATTGTCCATTATCAAAAGTTCTTTCCGCTGGTGTCACGGACAGGTACAAAACCAATCGGTAAATTCGTAGGTATAAGGAATGGGATTTCTGAATATACAGAGAACGTCAGGCGTGGGTATGAAGCGGTCGTCGAAGCGCGGCTTGCTGACGCACAGTTTTTCTTTTCCGAGGACCAGCGCGAACCCCTCAAGTCCAGGGCCTCTCGTCTGAAAGGTATTATATTCAATGAGAAACTGGGCACGATGTCCGACAAGACTCAGCGTGTAACGAAACTCGCACTCGCCCTCGGTCCGACAGCCAAAGCTAATCTCAATCTTGTAGAACAGATTGCAAATCTTGCAAAAGCAGACCTTACGACGCATCTTGTTGATGAAATGCCGGAACTTGCCGGGATTGCCGGACGCGAATATGCACTGAAAAATGGTGAGTCGCCTGAAGTTGCTCTGGGAATTTACGAACACTATTTACCTGACAATCGTTCCACCAAGTTGCCATCTAGCCCAGAGGCAGCCATAGTTGGGATTGCAGACCGTTTGGACACTTTATGCGGTGACTTTGCAATCGGACTTGTGCCTGCCGGTTCTCAGGACCCATACGGACTTAAGAAGCAGTGTGATGGTCTTATCACGATACTCAGAAAGAAAAGTATTCCGCTTGACGTCCAAGAAATTGTGGTACTTGCGTGCAAGCAATTCGACGAAGTCGTTGCAAAGGACGCGGTAGCCGCAGGCTTTAGCCTGCGCAAGCAATTCGCATCGGTTGCTTCATCGCAATCAGGGCTTGTTAGCCAGGTAGTGGATTTTATAGTACAACGTTTGCGGAACGTTCTTTCCCAGGAAGGGTATACGCATGGAGAAATAGAGGCCTGCATTTCTGCCGGCTGTTCCCGGCTTGACCATTTTGACGGACGTATCACATCACTCAAGGCAATTCGCAATCACAACGACCTCAAGGCAATATCAATTGCTTTCAAACGCGCAACAAACATACTGAAACAGGCACGAAAGAATGGAATGGATATAGATGGCCTGACGTTCTCCCGTGGACTGCTGGTAGAGCCGGAAGAAAAGACACTTGCAGATGCAGTTGCTGACACAAGGAAGTCGGTTCAGGGTTTTGTAAGTGCTCTTGATTATGCAAATGCGTTAAAGGAGATAGCACACATAAGACCACCGCTTGATATATTCTTTGATAAGGTTTTGGTGATGGCTGAAGACCAAAAAATGAGAGAAAACCGGCTTGCTTTACTCAAGGAAGTACTTGATATTTTTTCGCCGATAGCGGATTTTGCCCAGCTGTAGCCGCAGGCTTTAGCCTGCGTATATAAGCGCACCTTAAAAGGTGCGGCTACAGCCTGCGTAGTAAGGAGACAACAATATGTCTGGTAAACATCTTCCACGCTGGTTGTGGGTAATAATTATTATAGTATGCGTCGTTGCTATTATGACAGGCATAGTTTACCTTGACGTTGTTTTGAGAGCGCGCAGCGCGTATCTGAAAGCTGAAAAGGCGCGAGCAGAAGGGAATTACCGCGATGCCGAAATGTGGTACGATACGGCGATCGAATTGCACTCACCTCCTGAAAGCAAGTGGGTAAAAATGAGCCGCGAGGCGGTTGAGTCATTGCGCTCTTCTTTTAACCGACAAACAGATGACCCCTAATAGTTCTCGCACACACGGTAAATCAAACCTTCTCTGTATTGATATAGGGAACACGAGTACCTCCGCAGGGTTGTTCCATAACGACCGGCTGAGCAGGGCAGGCAAGATTCTTACAAGCCCACTTACTGCTGCAAATCTTATCTCACGTCTTCATCTCAGGTTACAGCCAACTGACGTTCATGGTATTTGCATATGTTCCGTTATTCCATCATTGACTGGTCCTGTTATCCGGTTGCTCAAGCATAACTACAGAACCGAAGTACTCGAATTTACATATAAAACCAGGACGTCAATGCGTATCGCATATAAGCATCCGAATGAAGTAGGGCCCGACAGGATTGCAAATGCGCTTGCTGCGCGAGAGCGCTTTGGTGCGCCAATACTTGTAGTTGACTATGGTACTGCTACTACGTTTGACATCGTTGGTTCCGATGGTTCATATCAAGGCGGCATAATTGCTCCCGGTATCGGTATATCAGCTTCTTCTCTGGCTCAATATACTGCACGTTTACCGCTTGTCGAGATAAGAAAACCCGGGCGTGTTATCGGGCAGACGACTACCGAGTGTATCCGTTCAGGGCTTTTCTTAAGCCAGGTAGGCCTTACGAAAGAAATCATAAGACAACTTAAATCACATCTCGGCTTGCGTCATGTCAAAGTCGTTGGCACAGGCGGCTATGTCTCCTTGCTCAAAGACATTTTTCCATTTGACGCTATAGACCCGTGGCTAACCCTCCGTGGCCTATCCCTTGTATGGCAGCAGTTGCGTGAGTGAGTACCCCCCCACCCCGGAATCCCGTTATAATCACGCATAAGCGGTGTACACCTCGTGCCTTTCGGCACTCGGCGACAATTTGCCTCGCTTTATCCTCCACAGGAGGCGCGAGACAAATTGTAGGATTAGACCCGAGCGGTAGCCGCAGGCTTTAGCCTGCGAAGGTTCTGCCTGAAAGTTGATGTCCGATGTGAAAGTTAGGTCAGCAACTGTGAATTATGTGTATAACGTTGTGAATAACTTGGGACACTATCCTGCCTGGCGTGTATAGGTTCAGTATATAGGTAACACATTTAGATAGGTCGCCGCGCCGGCGTTCCCGCTAAGCGGACATTGATTTTTTGGCTTATGGTATTTAATGTAGTAAATTTTTCATTATGCCAAAAAATCTATAGCGAGGCATTAAAATAATCTAAACCTAACATAAAGTATTGCCACGAGCGTGTCCGCGTGTGGGACGCCAGGCAGGCGACCTTTTAGTGTGGACCATTTATCTGAACCTAGAAGTGGCGAGCCGACGCGTGCCGGCATCGCTTGCGCCTGGTTGAAAAATGAGAAAAAATGGGATAAATGGAATAAAACAGAGATATTTGCCTTTATTTTGCATTTTAGTTTATTTTCTGGCATTCGCAGGGTCTTGACATATTTACTCAATTTGAGTAAATTAGCACTCTAACAGCGAGAGTGCTAATTGCCCTCATCGCCAGAATTAGCACAGAACGCAAGCGCAAATTACATAAAAGGAGGTAAGCGTGAACATGAAGTTTAAACCACTTGGAGACAGAGTGCTCCTGAAACCAATTGAGGAAGAAGAGAAAAAAGGTGGCATCATAATTCCTGATACCGCAAAAGAGAAACCTCAAAAAGGGGAAGTCGTTGCTGTTGGCCCCGGCAAGAAGGATGAAAGCGGAAAGTTAATCGAAATGAACGTGAAAGTCGGCGACAAGATTCTCTATGGTAAGTATTCCGGTACCGAAATAAAGTTAGAGGGTATTAATTACCTCATAGTTAACGAAGATGATATCCTTGGAGTAGTTGAATAGTTAAGGTAAAAGGAACCGAAAGGAGGAGGTAACCATGGCAGCAAAACAGATGAAGTACAATCAGGAAGCAATGGAAGCGATACGTTCTGGCATACGGAAGCTTGCGGATGCGGTGCGTATAACACTTGGACCACGCGGTCACTACGTCGTAATTGACAAAAAGTTTGGTTCTCCGACAATAACCAATGACGGAGTAACTATCGCCAAAGAGATAGACCTTGATGACCCGTTTGAGAACGTCGGCGCACAGCTTGTGCGTGAAGTTGCTTCCAAAACAAACGACATTGCAGGTGATGGTACGACCACCGCAGTTGCTCTTAGTGATATCATTTTCCGCGAGGGAATGAAGAATATAACTGCTGGCGCAAATCCCGTGCATGTCAAGAGTGGTCTGGACAAGGCAGTTTCGGCAGTCATAAAAGAGATAAAGTCAAAAGCAAAACAGATAAAAGGAAAAGATGAAGTTTCGCAGGTAGCTACAATTGCTGCAAATTCGAAAGAAATCGGCGACCTTATTGCAAACGCAATGGACAAAGTTGGCAAAGATGGAGTAATTACCGTAGAAGAAGGGAAAAGTGCTGAGACCACGCTCGACGTAGTCGAAGGAATGCAGTTTGACCGTGGCTACATATCGCCGTATTTCGTAACCGATGCAGAGCGTATGGAAACAGTGCTTGAGGACGTGAATATTCTCATTACCGACAAGAAATTGAGCGTGATGAGTGACTTGCTTCCTGTCCTGGAGAAGAGTGCCCGTACGGGTAAACCAATGCTAATCATTGCTGACGAAGTGGAGGGCGAGGCACTTGCGACCCTCGTAGTTAACAAACTACGCGGCACTCTTAAATGCGCCGCAGTAAAAGCACCTGGTTTTGGCGACAGACGCAAGGAAATGTTAGCGGATATTGCAGTCCTGACCAAAGGCCAGGTTATTTCAGAGGAACTGGGAATTAAACTGGAAAAAGCAGACCTGAGCATGCTTGGCCAGGCACGTAGAATAACAATTGACAAGGAAAATACGACTATCGTAGGCGGTGCAGGAGAGAAAAAGGATATTCAGGACCGCTGTGCTCAGATTAAGAAACAAATTGAAGAGACGACTTCTGATTACGACCGCGAAAAACTTGAAGAGCGCCTTGCGCGGATTTCAGGCGGTGTAGCAGTAATAAATGTAGGCGCTGCTACAGAGACAGAGATGAAATCAAAGAAGTTCAAAGTAGAAGATGCAATGCACGCAACACGTGCTGCTGTTGAGGAAGGAATAATAGCAGGTGGCGGCGTTGCGTTGTTAGCTGCTTCCAAAATTCTGGATGACATCAAGACATCGGACCCTGATGAACGGACAGGTATAAACATTATCAAGCGTGCGCTTGAAGAGCCAATCAGGCAAATTGCAGAAAATGCCGGCCGGGAGGGTTCTATTGTCGTAGAAAAAGTTAGAAACTCAGAGCCCGGCATTGGCTTTGACGCAAATAGTATGAAATACGTCAAAATGGTAGAATCGGGTATCGTTGACCCCGTAAAGGTGACAAGAACGGCGCTCGAGAATGCATCGAGCATTGCATCAATACTTCTGACAACTGAGTGTGTCATCACTGAAGTGCCAGAAAAGGAAACACCAGCAGGAGCAGGATACCCGCCACCCGAGTATTAATATAAAGTTTAATAAAGGGGACTGTGGCTTTTAGCCATAGCCCCTCTGTCTTTTCTTACTATGTACGCAATAGTGAATTGCAAGCTTATTACGCCGTCCAGAACAATCAATGACGGTGTGATAGCTATCGATAAAGACAAAATCGTTTCTGTGGGCAGAAGGCGTGCTGTTAGAGTGCCCCGGTATGCGACAGAACTCGACGCGCATGGCTGTTTTGTCGTGCCTGGTTTTATTGATATCCACGTTCACGGCGCTGATGGAGAGGACTTTAGCACAGCAGACGAAACAGGAATCAGAAAAATCCTCAAGTTGCATTCCAGATTTGGTACGACTTCTTTACTTTCCACTCTTGTTCCAATGCCAGAAAGAAACACAAAGAAAGCAGTCCATACCCTCAGGAAGATTATGGAAGAAGCCCCGTTAGACGCCGAGATTCTTGGCATCAATATGGAGGGACCGTATCTCAATCCTCTAAAAAAAGGCGCACTTTCCGGACGATATCTGCAGAAATCATCCTCAAGCACAATACGTTTGGTCAATGATGTCCGTGATGTGCTTCGTATGATGGTAGTCGCTCCTGAACTTCCCGGAG
>Ga0210049_1006178_pt1 | contig 10057 bp, 14 predicted proteins | sample CryGeyCG2014_300_2_FD_183964 | JGI IMG/M metagenome (GOLD analysis project Ga0210049, IMG submission 183964) | Groundwater microbial communities from aquifer - Crystal Geyser CG06_land_8/20/14_3.00 (SPAdes) (version 2) | ecosystem: Environmental > Aquatic > Deep subsurface > Groundwater | place...
ACCCCGAGCTTGTCGAGGGGTTCCGCGTAGTTCAGCGATAAACAACGGGAGCAGGAGGATAGTTTGGCAAAAGAATGCTTGATAGCAAAACAAAAAAGAACGCCTAAATTCAAAGTGAGAAAATACAATAGATGCAAATTGTGCGGCAGGCCGGCCGCATATTTGAGAAAATTCCAGATCTGCCGTTTGTGCTTCAGGGAAATGGCGTCACGCGGAGACATACCGGGCGTAACGAAAGCAAGTTGGTAGTAGTTTAAAGGCAAAGGCCGAGAATGGGCACATTTTAATGTGCCTGTTTGTGAAGGCCTTTGCGACAAAATTGCAGGGCTGCCAAAACAGTTCAGGGACAAGGGGAATATATGAATTTAACAGATCCGATAAGCAATGCGTTGACAGTAATCAGAAACGGGAGCACGGCAAGGAAAATAAAGGTGGACATTCAGTTTTCCAGGATATCCGAAGAGATATTGAATATACTTAAAAGAGAGAAATACATAAAGGATTTTAAATTTGTAGACGACAAAAAACAAGGCGCGTTAAGGGTTTATTTAAAATATACAAGCGGCGAAGAACCTGTTATAAAAGGCCTTAGCCGGATATCTAAGCCGAGCCTTAGGATCTACGTGAAAAAAGACAGGATCCCGAAGGTTTTTGGAGGGCTTGGCATAGCTATTTTATCTACCTCCAGAGGCATTGTAACAGATACGCAGGCAAGCGAAATGCAGACAGGCGGAGAGGTTTTGTGTTACGTATGGTGATATAAAGGCAAAGGCCGAGACATCCCTGTAGGGGAACCTTAAGGTTCCCCTACAGGGATGTTTGTGAAGGCCTTTGCGACAAAATTGTAGGGCAGACTTTAGTCTGCCGAAACAACAAATAAGAAAAAGATGTCTCTCATCGGCAAAAAACCAATACATATTCCGGATAAGGTAAAAATAAAGATAGAATCCGGAAAAATTTTTGTAGAAGGCCCGAAGGGCAAATTGGATTGGCACCTGCCTTCTGAAGTAGAGGCGCAGATTAGCGATTCAAGCGTTATTGTCAAGAGATTAAAGGAAGACAAAACCGCGTTTGCCATGCATGGCCTGGCCAGGGCCTGTATAAACAATATGGTAAAGGGTGTGAGCGAAGGCTATATAATAACTCTTGAAATAGTGGGCGTTGGTTATCGCGCTCAGGCAGATGGCAAGAAACTTACTTTAAATTTAGGTTTTTCACACCAGATAGTTTATCCGATACCTGACGGTATAACAATCAAGGCTCCCCCAAAACCCGCCTATATTATTATAGAAGGCATTGATAAAGCAAGGGTCGGCCAGGCAGCTGCCGAGATAAGGGCATTCTTTGAGCCGGAGCCTTATAAAGGCAGGGGCATAAGATATTTAGGAGAGTTTGTCAGAAAGAAAGCCGGCAAGGCAGTCGGAGGCACGGAGAAGTAACATGAACCCCGCTCTTCCTTTTGGGCGGGGTGCGTATGAGGAAGGAAGGCCGGGGTGAAAAGAAAAATCAAAAGCCAATCGGAATTAGGAAGAATAAAAAGGCATTACAAGATACGCAAAAAACTATCAGGCACAAAAGATGTGCCGAGGCTTATCGTACATAGAAGCCACGGCAATCTTTATATTCAGTTCATAGATGACACGGCAAGCCGCACCATGCTTTCACTTTCCACTAATGATAGTTCTTTTAAGAAAGAATTTACGGCCAAGGGCGGAAATGTAGAGGCTGCCAAGAAAATGGGCGCGTATATCGCGGAAGAGGCGTTTAAAAAAGATATTAAAAAAATCGTATTTGACAGAGGCGGCTATCTGTATCACGGCAGGATAAAGGCCCTTGCTGATGCCGCGAGAGAAGCGGGGCTAAAATTTTAAATAACATAGCAGCAAGCTGCTTAGCAATTTGTAAAATTCAGCCATCGAAATGCATCAATTCCTTAGCCAATTTTGCAGATTGCTTTTGCAATCTGCAAAATTCAGAGGCGACTATACATGGCGGAGAAGATTCAGGCAAAAGAAAGACTAATGCGAAAACTTGACGCAGCCCAGGAAGACCAGTATATAGAAAAAGTGATAACCATCAACAGGGTTTCAAAGGTTGTGAAAGGCGGAAAAAGATTTTCATTTACCGCGCTCATCGCCGTAGGAAACGGCAACGGTACAGTCGGATGCGGTTATGGAAAGGCAAACGATGTCGCGAATGCGATAAGAAAAGGGCTTACCAACGCGAAGAAAAATTTTTTTAAAGTCCCTGTCAGAGGGAAGACTATACCTCATGAAATCGTGGGCCACTTTGGGGCGGCAAAGGTCCTTTTAAAACCCGCGCTTGAAGGAACAGGCGTTATCGCGGGAGGATCTGTGCGCGCTATATGCGACGCAGCCGGAATAAAAGACATACTTACAAAATCGCTTGGTTCCGAGAATCCTATAAACGTGACAAAGGCAGCGATTGACGGCTTGAAGAGATTAAGATTAGAACGAGACATGTCAGAGAGTGGAGCATGAACCCCGCCCTTTCTACAGGAAAATAATATTTTAATGTAAAAAGGGCGGGATATGTAATCGGAAAGGGAGAACAGGGTGAAAATACAGGATCTAAGGCCTGCTATAGGCGCAAAAAAAAGAAGAAAGATTGTAGGAAGAGGCCCTGGTTCAGGCCATGGCAAAACTTCCACTAGAGGCCATAAGGGCCAGATGTCCCGTTCCGGCGCGGGAAGGTCTCCGGGTTTTGAAGGCGGGCAGATGCCGCTGATAAGGAAAATACCAAAAAGAGGGTTTAGAAAAAGGCCTGTGGTAGGGCGTTCGATCGTGAATCTGGATGTGTTTTCAAAATTAAAAAAAGAGGCGTCCGTAACGCCGGAATTATTAAAGGAAAAAGGCATAATAAAAGGCCCTGTAAATTTTTTAAAGATACTAGGCAGAGGAGAGATAAAAATCCCTGTGCACGTAAAGGCCCACGCGTTTTCAAAGTCAGCGGAAGAAAAAATAAAAAGCGCCGGCGGAAAATGTGAAATTATAACATAGAGTGATCCATGCAAAATAACCAAGATACAAGAAACAATAACCAGACAATGACCAATACAAATCTCGATAACCAAACATTACCACTGTTTGATTATTGGTTATTGAATATTGGAATTTATTTGGTGTTTGTATCTTGATTATTGGTTATTTTATGATGATTTTAAAATAAATTATGCTCCAGGCATTAGTAAATTCTTTTAAGATACCGGACCTTAGAAAAAAGTTATTCATCACGCTTTTACTTTTAGCGATTTACAGGATTGGCGCCTATATACCTACGCCGGGTGTAAACGGTGCGGCTTTATTACAGTTCTTTAATAATGTAGCAAGGTCCCAGGGCGGCGGGCTTTTCGGCATCATGGATATGTTTTCAGGAGGCGCCTTGACGCGCCTTACCATATTCGCTCTCGGTATAATGCCCTATATCTCAGCCTCTATCATACTGCAGCTTCTCGTGACGGTCGTTCCCTATCTTGAGAAACTTTCAAAAGAAGGCGAAGCAGGCAGGCGCAAGATGATACAATATACGCGGTATGGTACGATAGTGCTTTCTGTCGTGCAGGCATTTTTTATAAGCATGTGGCTCGAGAGCCCCGCGAGATTTCAGGGCTTGCAGATTGTTGACAATCCCGGCTGGAGCTTTAGATTGATTACAGTACTTACTCTTACGACAGGCACTGCTTTTATAATGTGGATAGGGGAGCAGATTCAGGAGTATGGCATAGGAAACGGCATATCTCTTGTAATAACAGCCGGCATTATTTCCAGGCTGCCCACGGCTTTAGAACAGGTCTTTACATTAATATTTGCTCCTCAAAAAAGCATAATAAAATACCCGTTTTTTACATTGGCATTTATGTCAGTGATAGGTGTTGCCGTAGTGGTAGCTGTCATATTGATTACCCAGGGCCAGAGAAAAATTCCTGTGCAGTACGCTAAAAGGATCGTGGGCAGAAAAGTATACGGCGGACAAAACACCTATATACCATTAAGAGTAAATCAGGCAGGTGTTATACCTATAATATTTGCTCAGTCAATAATACTTTTTCCGGCGACAGTAGCCGGTTTTATACCTAATGCCGGGCTTCAGAGGTTCGCGGAGGCCTTGATGCGGGGCCATATTTTATATACCGTTCTTTATAGCGTGCTGATCATATTCTTTGCTTATTTTTACACGGCCATTACCTTTAATCCTGCTGATGTGGCTGATAACATGAAAAAATACGGAGGATTTGTTCCTGGCGTAAGGCCGGGCAGGCCAACCGCGGAATATTTTGATTTTATAATGACAAGGATTACTCTTCCCGGCGCGATATTCCTTGCGTTCATAGCTGTTTTTCCTGACATGCTCGGCGCATGGCTTAAAATACCATATCTTATAGCCAGTTTTTTTGGCGGCACGGCGCTATTGATAGTAGTCGGAGTAATGCTTGATACCATGAGAGCGGTGGAATCCCAGCTTTTAATGAGGCATTACGAAGGTTTTCTGAAGAAGGGGAAAATCAGGGGCAGGAGATAGTAATGAGAATGGTATTGTTAGGCCCTCCAGGAGCAGGGAAAGGGACGCAGGCAGTTATGCTTCAGGAGAAAAAAGGATTTTTACATTTGTCTACGGGGGATATATTAAGAGAGAATGTAAAAAATAATACGGATATAGGCAAAAAGGCAAAAGCCTTTATGGAAAAAGGAGAGCTGGTTCCGGACGATATTGTAATAGAAACGATGCTGGATACAATAAAGAACGTTCAAGACAAGAAAGATTTTGTTCTGGACGGTTTCCCAAGAACTGTATATCAGGCAAAAAAGCTGGATAACGAGCTAAGCAAGTTAAAGTTACCTATAGATATAGTAGTGTATTTCAGGACCGGCATAAGCACGGTTATTTTAAGGCTTACGGGCAGAAGGCTTTGCTCTAAATGCGGGGCAAATTATCATATAGTCAACATGCCGCCAAAAAAACAGGGTGTATGCGACAAGTGCGGGGCAAAGCTTTATCAGAGAAAAGACGATAGCGAAGAGACTATAAAAAAGAGGCTGGAAGTTTACGATAATCAGACAAAAGAACTGATAGATTATTATAAAGCGCAAGGCATACTTAAAGAGGTTTCAGGCGACATGGAAGCCGGTAAAGTTTATAGCGAGTTATCTGAGATACTGAACGAATAACCACGAATAAAAACCAGGGTATTAATTTGCGGTAATTCGATAAAAATTCGCGGTAATTCGTGATTAAGATGATAGACATAAAATCAGAAAATGAGCTCAAGCTTATATCTGAGGCAGGGGAAATAGTTAATTTAATACTGAAGGAGCTTAAGGCCGGCGTAAGACCAGGCGTAACAACCGCTGATTTGGAAAGAAAGGCAGTTGAAATAATAAAAAAGTTCGATGCCAGGTCTGCATTTCAGGGATACAGGGGTTTCCCCGGGGTTATATGCACTTCTTTAAACGAACAAGTAGTGCACGGCATCCCGGGGAACACCAGGCTTTCTTCGGGGGACATATTAAGTATAGATGTAGGTATTGAAAAGAACGGATATTACGCGGACAGCGCGCTTACTGTGCCGATCGGGGATAAAATTTCTGAAAAGGCGCTTTCTCTGATAGAGGTTACAGAAAAAGCCCTGCGCCTCGCGATAGAAAAAGCCGTAGAAGGCAACAGGCTCTTTGATATTTCAAATGCCGTACAAGAATTTGCGGAATCGCATGGTTACGGAGTAGTCCGGGAATTCGTAGGCCATGGCATAGGCAAAAGCCTGCACGAGGATCCGGAAGTGCCTAATTTTGGCAGGCAGGGTACGGGCCCCAGGTTAAAAAGAGGGATGGTGCTAGCGATAGAGCCCATGATAAACGAAGGCGGGTATGAAGTAGAGGTTTTAAGCGACGGCTGGACAGCTGTCACGAAAGATAGATTATTATCAGCTCATTTCGAACATACAGTTGCGATTACCGAAGGAGAAGCAAGGATATTGACATAAAATCGCAGAACTAACGCGGAAGCCGTTCCTTGCTTTGCTCGGAACAGACGCGGAATTACGCTGAAACTCAAATATAGCTTCCGCGTTTTTCTGCGTGGAGTTTACCCCGAGCTTGCCGAGGGGTTCTGCGTAGTTCCGCGATAGCATGAAAGCAGAGTTAAGCTATGGCAAAAGAAGAAGCGATAGAAGTTGAAGGCACGGTAGTAGAATCATTGCCGAACGCAATGTTCAGGGTCGAATTAGAAAACGGCCACAAAGTGCTTGCGCATGTTTCCGGGAAAATGAGGATGAACTTTATAAAAATTTTACCGGGCGATAAGGTTAAAATGGAACTTTCCCCTTATGACCTGACAAGAGGAAGAATTACGTACAGAGCGAAATAGGCAAGGAGTAAATATGAAAGTCAAAGCTTCTGTAAAAGTTATTTGTGAAAGATGCAAAGTAATAAGGCGTAAAGGCGTAGTTAGAATAATTTGTTCAAACCCTAAACATAAACAGAGACAGGGATAAGGAGTAAAAGCATGGCAAGGATCGCGGGTATTGATTTACCAAAAGAAAAACGCATAGAGATAGCCTTGACCTATATTTATGGCATAGGGAGGCCGCTTTCAAACAAAATATTGAAACAGGCAGGAGTGAATCCTGACACAAGGGCAAAGGACCTAAAGGAAGACGAAATTTCAAGGGTAGCGGCTATTATTCAAAAGGAGTATAAAGTAGAAGGAGATTTGAGAAGGGAGATTTCTCAGAATATAAAAAGACTTATAGATGTTGGTTCGTACAGAGGATTGAGGCACAGAAAATCCTTGCCTGTAAGAGGCCAGAGAACAAGGACCAACGCGAGAACCAGAAAAGGCCCAAGAAAAACTGTCGGCGTGATTAGAAAAGCTACCAAGGCTACAGCAGCGGCCCCGGCGGAGAAATAACAAACAAATTAAAGGAGATTTATGACAGAGCAGGCAAAGGCAAAACCTAAAACAACGAAGAAAAAGATCACTAAGAATATTACCACCGGCATAGCCCATGTTTTAGCGACTTTCAATAATACAATAGTTACAATAAGCGATAAACAGGGCAATGCTGTAGCTTGGTCCAGCTGCGGATCTGTGGGTTTTACGGGTTCCAAGAAATCAACGCCCTTTGCCGCTCAGGTTACTGCCAGTGATGCCGCAAAAAAAGCCATTGAGCATGGCCTTAAGGATGTTGAAGTTTTCATCAAGGGCCCGGGATCCGGCAGGGAAGCGGCAATAAGAGCTATACAGGCAGCCGGGCTGCATATAAGCGCTATAAGGGATGTTACGCCTATCCCGCATAATGGCTGCAGGCCGCCTAAAAAGAGAAGGGTTTAAACATGGCAAGATATACGGGATCATCGTGCAGGGTATGCAGAAGAGAAGGCGCCAAGCTTTTTTTAAAAGGGCAAAGGTGTTATACGGAAAAATGCGGTTTTGTTAAGAGAAGTTATGCCCCGGGCCAGCATGGAAAAGGCCAGAGGACAAAGCCTTCAAACTATGGCCTGCAATTAAGAGAAAAACAGAAAGTAAAAAAGATATATGGGATATTAGAACGCCAATTCAGAAAATATTTTCAGACAGCCAGCCGTTCAAAAGGGGTTACCGGCTCAAAACTCTTAGAGCTTTTAGAAAGAAGGCTGGATAATGTTGTATTTAAATCTTGCTTTGCTTCCTCAATGCCTGAGGCGAGGCAGATAGTGATACATGGCCATGTGCTTGTCAACGGCAGAAAAACGGACATACCGTCTTATTCAGTAAAAACAGGCGATATCGTGGCCATAAAACCAAAAGAGAAGACCGTAAAAAGAGTCAAAGACTCTGTAGAGAAATTAAAAGACAGGGGTTACCCTGCATGGATCGAGGTTGATAAAGAAAATCTTAAGACAAAGATTACGAGGCTTCCGGAGAGAAGGGACACAGCAGCCGACATAAAAGAGCAGTTGATTATAGAGTTGTATTCGAAATAATAATCGCGGAACCACGCAGAAGCCCGCCATTGTTTCGTTGGCGGGACGCGGAACTACGCTGAAAACTTAAGTATAGTTTCTGCGTTTTTCCGCGTGGGGTTTACCCCGAGCTTGTCGAGGGGTTCCGCGTAGTTCAGCGATAAACAACGAGAGCAAGAAGGAGGGACAATGGGGATAAGCTGGAAGACGTTTGAAATGCCTAAGAGATTGGAGTGCGAAGAAGCCAGTTATTCTAAGACATATGGAAAATTTACCGCAGAACCGTTTGAAAGGGGTTTTGGGTCTACAATAGGGAATTCCCTGAGGCGCATTCTTATATCTTCTATCGACGGAACCGCGGTTACCTCTATAAAAATAGACGGGGTGTTGCACGAATTTTCTACAATACCCGGTGTATTAGAAGATGTCCCGCAGATTATTTTAAACATAAAACAGCTGATTCTTAAATCAGAATCCCGTATCCCGAAGATATTGCGCTTGAAGGCGTCTAAAAAAGGCGAGATTACGGCAAAAAATATAGCGACTGACGAAACTGTGGAAATAATAAATCCGGATCTGCATATAGCGGCTCTCACAAAAGATACAAGTTTTAACATGGAGCTTGAGATAGGCAGGGGGAGAGGATTTGTCCCTTCAGAAAGAAATAAAAAAGAAGGCCAGGCGATAGGCGTAATTCCCGTGGATTCCATATTTGCGCCCGTGAGAAGAGTGAGTTATTACGTGGAAAATACCAGGGTCGGGCATATTACGGATTACGACAAGCTGATACTGGAGATATGGACAAACGGCAGTATGGAACCGAAAGACACTATCCTGTACGCGTCCCACATATTGCAGAAGCATCTGGAGGTATTTTTAAAATTCGGACAGATCGTAGTAGAAGACGAAACTAAGGAAAAAGTTACTCAGGAAAACAAGGAATTGCTTGAAAAATTAAAACTTCCTGTTTCAGAGCTTGAGCTTTCCGTAAGAAGCGGCAACTGCCTGAGAGAGGCCCGTATAAAAACTATAGGGGAGCTTGTGACAAAAACAGAGCAGGAAATGCTTCAATACAGGAATTTCGGCAAAAAATCGCTTCAGGAAATAGAGGAAATAATTAAAGAAATGGGGCTTTCTTTAGGCATGGAAATACCGAAGGAGACTAAAAAAGCAGGATAGAATAAATGTTATCTGACGTTGTCTGAGGTTGTCAAATGTTATTTGAAGTTGCAGGTTACAGGAAGTTGCAAAAGCAACCTGCAACCTCAGATAACCTTAGATAACATCAGATAACTTCAGGCAACCTCTCTAAGAAAAAGGATACAATATGCGGCATCACAGGCACAGCGTAAGGTTCGGAAGACAGAGGAGTCATTACAAGGCAACTCTCAAGAGTCTGGTTTCAGGGCTTATTATCAATAAGAGCATCTGCACAACGAAGACAAAGGCAAAAGAGACTTCGCGTCTGGCCGACAAGCTTATAACTCTTGGAAAAGAAAAAACAGTAACTAATCAACGCAGGGCTTATTCTATCCTTTGCGGCAGAAAGTTAGTTAGCATACTTTTTAATGATATCGCGCCCCTATTTAAGGATAGAAAGGGTGGATATACCAGAGTTATGCTGACCGAAAAAAGGCGCGGGGATAACGCGCAGATGGCCATACTTGAATTTGTTGAAAAGCCAAAGACTTTGGAGCATGAAAAGAAAGCGGCAAAAAAAGAGAAAAAACCCGCTCCAGCAGTAGTAGGGGACGGTTTTAAACCGTCCCAAAAAGAAGAGAAAGCTATTCCGTCCGAGCCAAAGAAAGAAGAGCACAAAAGAGAAGAACATAAAAAAGAAGCGCTGCAGCCCAAGAAACGCGAGAAACCAATGCAGAGGCCCGGGTTTTTTAAGAAGTTTTTTGGGCGAAAAGGCGATTGAAAACTAGGGACAGCGACCTGTTTTCATCTAGAAAATAAAAAAAGAAAGAAAACAGGTCGCTGTGCAGATTCAAGTTTCTAATGCAACAGTTTTCCAAAAGCCTCATGCGGTGTTAAAAATTCTAAAGTTTTCCGCGGCCGGTCATTTAACATATCTTGTGTCCGTTTGATGCTTTTTA
>Ga0210049_1006179_pt1 | contig 10057 bp, 9 predicted proteins | sample CryGeyCG2014_300_2_FD_183964 | JGI IMG/M metagenome (GOLD analysis project Ga0210049, IMG submission 183964) | Groundwater microbial communities from aquifer - Crystal Geyser CG06_land_8/20/14_3.00 (SPAdes) (version 2) | ecosystem: Environmental > Aquatic > Deep subsurface > Groundwater | place...
CACAAAACTCACCTCCCTATAATTTTATTATCCCTTGCCACAATGGCTCGAGAATCTTAAGAACTTCGCTATAGATATAACATATTTTTGATGAATAAACAAATAAATTATCTATTTCTCTTTTAGATAACACCTAAAATCTTGCACGGTTTTAACTCGATGTTTTAGCACCGCGTTATAAAAATCAATACTAATAACCTTGTCGCGATAACCGTCGCCTATATACCATAATTTTTTCAACTTAAGAATTGTCTGACGCTGTTCATTTGACACGTCTTGTTCTGAAATTTGATACACCTGAATATCATCTTTCTTAGCAAACCAAATATCTATTTTCCATTCGCCTGAAGGTTGCACAGAACGAAGGCCAAGATAGTACGCATGCGGAAGATACGCCTTATCTTTTCGCCAATCACGGCGTAGCTCACGGAAATTGCTAAATTGAACCTTTTGAATAGTTGGCAAAAACACTAATCGCGGTATTAAAGCAACGATTTTTTGAAGATCGTAAACCTTAACATATGCGTGAAGATCAATATCTTTAGCGATAATAAGACCGCTGGCCACACTACCCACTATTTTCGGTTCAGAGATTTCTCCTAAAACCTCCAAAAGCCCAAGCTCTTTTAAAATTTGCCGCGCTTGTTGCTGAAGTTTTTTTGCTTCGTTGATAAGATTAATGTTAGGCATAAATTATTTTATTATAGGAAAAAACGGGCTATGGCAAAAATACATTAATGCTTTTCTAAATTTAGATAACATAATTTTAGCTATCAAACATTTTATCAAGAAATTTACCGTCCTTAATGAGGTTGGCATCAATCATGTCTTGTTTAGACAGCCAAAGTATTTCTAATTTTTCAGGAGAAGAAAAATCAATTGGCGTTTGCAGATCGTGAATATAATAAATAAAAACACTGTGTGTTGTTTTATCACTAGAAATATAATTCCAAACGTCAAACAACTTGGGCATTGAACCCAACGAAAAATCTAATTCCTCTTTGAGCTCACGATTTAAAGCACCGAACAAAGATTCCCCAAATTCAATTTTGCCACCGGGAAAACTAATAACGCCGTTAGGATGCTTGAGAACTAAAATTTTATCTTGAAACCGCAAAATTAATTTTTGGGCAACCGAAGGATATTGTGACATAGACTTTTAATTAATAATTTCGAATTTATCTTTAAAGTAGTTTTTTATTTTTCCCTTCCATTCATTTTCCGTATAATAAATCAAATTTTCTTTTTTAAATTTAACATAAAGCTAGAAATTTCTTTTGAATTTTTCGTGATGCTGTTTTTTGGGCGCTTTATGGGCAATATGATAAGCGGCGGCCTCTAAAATAGGGACCACATACATCCCCGAGGCAATCAATTTTGCCGCCAAATGCGTATCTTCTAGAATATTTTTTTCAAATCTGGTATCAAAGCCACCCACCTTGATAATTTTCTTTCTGGGGACACTGGCATTACAGGTTAAAAACATAAATGGCAAATCCCAAATGCCAATAATTTTTCCTTTAATTCAATCATTTTTAGTTCCCGGCCAACCGTTAATTCGTAAAAACGCTCTAAACGATAATCTAAAAAAATTATTAGGCGCGTCACCTTTTGTTCTGGCAAAACCGCAGTTACGTCTCTGACTTACAGAACAGGCCGATTCTATTAGATCTATGATATCACGACAAATGATAATTTTAAATATTTACCATGAATTGTTATTAAAAAATAAGGGAAAGTAATTTGCCTTCCCTTAGGGTTCAGGTGCTAGTCGCACCAATGACCTTTGAGCACCATTATTATCACACCTCCTCGTAAATGGCCCACAATGATAATTCCCGACGACAAAGAATGGATGTTAAGAATAGTGGACACTGAGAACAATTCATATTATCCCTTCTTGCCTTACCCAGAAAATATTTCATCATAATCAAAATGCATAGCGTTCCGTACCAGCTTAAGTGTTTCCGCTGCCTCTTTTTGGGTTCTATGTGTTCCAGAAATAATAGCTTTTCTTACAAGGTTGGGATTAGACTCAAGCTCTCTTCTTCTTTCTCTTATGGGGTCCAAGAATTTATTAAGAACTTCAATTAGCCTCTGCTTTACAGCCACATCGCCAATTTTACCTTTTCTGTATTTCTCTTTTAAGTCCCTAACCTCTGCTCCGTCTTTATCAAACGCGTCTAAATAGGCAAACGCTATATTCCCCCTTATATGCCCGGGATCAGTCGCGTGGATTCGAGTCGGATCAGTGTAAATCTTCATCACTTTCCGCGCCACCTCATCAGGAGAATCCTTTAAAAAGATGGCGTTATTTCGACTTTTGCTCATTTTTTGGCCATCTATGCCAGGAAGTCGCGGAAACTCACCCAACAATGCTTTCGGCATTGGAAAAACCCTTCCAAAAGTCTTGTTAAAAGACTGGGCAATATCTCTTGTCTGCTCAACATGTGCTTGCTGATCTGCGCCTGCCGGAACAAGATCCGCTCGGACAGATAAAATATCTGCTGCCTGCGAGACTGGGTAGCCTAAAAATCCGTAAGTCATTTCCGTTTTCCCTAATCTCGTAGCCCGAACCTCCTCCTTGACTGTGGGGTTACGTTGTAACCTAGGAATAGTTACCAGCATGGAAAAATACATTGTAAGCTCCGCGATCTCTGGGATTTTAGATTGAACAAAAAAAGCACTTTTTTGCGGGTCCATACCTACGGATAACCAATCTATCGCTATTTCTAAGATATTTTTACTGATTTTTTCTGTTTCACGCAAATGATCAGTCAAGACCTGATAATCAGCGATAATAAAAAAACACTCATATTCATCCTGTAACCTTACGCGATTTTCCAGCGAACCAACATAATGCCCTATATGGAGCGACCCCGTGGGACGATCGCCTGTAAGTATCCTTTTTTTCATACTAATTTTACTCATATTTTAACATCCTATCATAGTTGTCCGATATTTTCAAGATTGTCACAAGAACTATTTTATTTTTTTGGGCACGATATCATCGATCTTCTCAAAACGTTCGGGCATGCCACCTTGTTTGTTAACTAATTTCACCATACTCTGCTTTTCGTTGTCTGGCAGAATAGGGAAGATCTCCGTTTCCACCAACGGCCACAAAGAACAACAGACGGGATCTGGCAAAGTATCTGATCCCTTTAAGTAAAAAGCATCAGCCCGACAACCCGCGCCACAAAGCTTTAGATAACGACAATCAAAACACTGATTAATGTCTTTAATCTTTATCGCATAAAAGGCATGAGATTTAGCTTTGCGGATAGCGTCTTCTAGCGTCTCAAATTCCCTCACATTGCCCAAAACTAAATTATAAGCGGCGCAAACCGTAATATCTCCGTTTGGCTTAATACAGATCACATCGTCATAAGAACAAGGATGGATTTCAAGGTCAAATTCGCCATACGGCATATCGGCAATCTGAGACTTGTACATATTGGCGATCCCCAAGTGAAACGGCTTTCCATCGCCGAGATAAACAGAGATCATATTCCGGCAAGCAACAACTACCTCCTCGAAAGACCCTTGTTTAAATTGACCGACCACTGCTTGATATCTGCCTGCCAAAAAGGGCAAATCTAATCGCCAATGCTCAATAGACAGCTCCCTTAGAATCTCATAAATCGCCATTAACTCTTGGAGTATTTCAGAGCTCAACATTGTGGTAACCCCAACGGTCAACCGAGAACCGACAAAAAGCCGAATTATATTGATTACATCTACCCCCCTGCTTCCTAAACGATACTTATCATGCGCATCCAGTCCGTCAAGGCTGATCCGTAGCCCCTTAAGCATTGGAATTTCTTCCAGCATGGCAACAGTTGCCGCGGTTATCATTGTAGCATTGGTGAAAACAATCGTAGGGGCTTGACAACATTTTACAAGCTTAAGTAGCCATGGCGCCAAAAACGGCTCGCCCCCAGAAATCGTGTATCTTCGACATCCCATCCTGTTTGCCTCATCAATAATTTTTGCCCATTCACAAAAACTTAATTCGTTTTTAATTGCGTCAGGCGTGTTATAGCTTGCATTATAACAACACACGCAATGTAAATTACATATCCCAGTAATTTCAAGGTGTAACCTCATTCTCCTCTCCTCCTTTTTATACTCATTCCCACATAAAAAAACAACACAGAATTACCTCTCCCGTAGCGACGACCCGATTCGTCTTTTTAGCCATAGCTTATTAACACAGCCTCATCAAGGATATGTTTCATTTTTTCAAGACCTCTGTTTAGATTGTTAAGAAACATTCCGTAACGCCAAATCAACAATAACAAAATTAATGCCGTTCAAAAAATGTCCACAAACCATCATTCTCGTTTATTGCCGCATCTAAACATTATCCTAGCTATTTATCTTTGTCAAATATATTGCGCGGAATCGCTGCTGTTGACATTTTTTCGTCTGCTTGGTAACCTTACCATGTCAATCCAGAATACGAAATTATTTTTATCATTAACGGATTAAAGAGGGTGAAAAAATGGATTTTATCAGTAAGGCTTCTATTATTGAAAACCACACGAAAGATATTGATGATATCAAGACGGATTTTTGTAAAAAAATAACCAAAGCATTACAATCTTGCTTTGGAAATGTTATAGCCATCAATATCCCCCACGATCTTCCAAGGGAGACTCTTGATGAAATAATCGCAGACCTCGAAAAGGCAGGATGGACAGTCAAAAAACGCAACAAACTTGTCGGGTTGAGTAATGTTCAAATGCTAAACATCAGCTAACATCCTGTTTTTGCCCTTGATAATCGTCTATAAGCGGACATCTTGAATATTTTTATTTAAGATATCCGCTTTTTTATTGACCAAATTGTAACTTTTTGAAATGTTTAAAGAAATTATTCTAGCCAGTAAATTTAAACTCTACGCCGAAAAAATGATCAGTGTTTTTTTGACTGATTATCGATAAAATCATAAAAGCGCCGTTGATGCTTGAAGAAACTAGGTTAATATTTTGTGGCGAGGCCTTATTAGCCAAACTATTCATTAAAAGAAATGCCATACCTAGAAAAACAATCGTGCTAAGAACTTTCTTAACTTTCATTACAAATCGCTCCTTGTCCGTCAGTTAAAAGTTGTTTAATTTTTCAGCTTTATTCAGTTGTTAACGAACTAATCTTTACTAACCCAACCTAACCGAAACTAGTCAATTTGCAAACTCTTGAGGAATAAGTCAAAAACTGTTTTGTCGTTTTTGTTATTGAGGGAAGCATTATGCTTGGTATAGCTGATATTAAATGCCTTATCATTCTTTACCAGAATCATCGTGGTGCGTATAAGGATATCTGACGCAACCGGTTCTTCGAAACTAAAATCAATAGCAGACAGGCCATTAACGGTTGTATCCTTAAAAGAATCGAGATTGCTGTCTTTTTCTTCGTGCTCCACTCCCAGCATGCGGTCGTCATTTTTACTAGCCCATCGATTCCACTCTCGCGGACTAAGCCTTTCGGGGTTGCCGTAGACAGAAATGCGAATGGTCGAGCGTCCCATTTCTTTCTTCAGCGAAAAATTTTCCCTTTCAATCTGAGCGAAAAAAGGGGCGTATTCGCGGTCAAAATCAGTTCTCGTCTCTGTCCCAAATTGGTAATCCCTCGGATATTTTACCAAAAAGCCATTTTTCTCACTTTTGTAGGTTCTCCAGTAAATCGTGGGAAAAAACTTTGGTTGAATCAAAAAAGCCCAACTGGCCGAAACAATACCTAAAACCACGATACAGATTAAAACGACCAAAACAATCTTTTTCTTTTTACTTTTTTTAGTGTCTATGTTTAAATTTTGTTCAAGATTTTCCATGTTTTTTGCTATTGAATAATTTACAAAAGATTATCTTAAAATTACGACTATAAATATTATTTGTCAAGACCACATTTTTTTCAAAAAGACAAGCTTTGACAGCTTGTCTTTTGTTAATGTCCATTAAAAACTAAACCTATTTCTCCACCCAGCCGGGAGGGGGGAAAGCGGAATTGAGAGTTCTAGTCAATCAACAAATTTACCTTTTAGAATCTAGCCTATTTTAAGCTTGCGCCTTATCAAGAAGCCATTTCCACAATGGTTTGAAATGAATAGTTTTTTCATGCTCTTCCACTTCTCGTTCTTCGCTCCAAGTCAGTAAAACTAAATTAGAAACATTCAATTCTTGGGAGGCCTCTACCAATGCTTTTATTTCTCTTTGCTCAACTTCGTGGTTGTTTAACTCGTACGCTACCTGAATCAATTCAATTACTTCCGTGCCTTTTTTCACGACAAAATCTATTTCGCGATCATTTCTAGTTTTGTAATAAAAAACTTCTCGATTAGATTCATATCCGCGTTTTGCCAGCTCGGTAAAAACTAAATTCTCCATATATTTACCAGTATCGGGTGAATGTTGGACTGCCTTCGCAGTCATAAACCCATTATCTACCACATAAACTTTCTTGGGAGATTTTATTCTTACGCCTGGCTTAGCAGAATATCGCATAAGAGGAAACAAAAGATACGCCTCATTCAGATAACCCAAATATCTGTCAAGAGTAATATCGCTCTTGAAGCCAAGGACGTTCGCCAGCTTTCGACTGGTGTATTGGCCGGCAACATTATTTATCAAATACGATCCAAGATTATCTATTTGCTCGGAAAATCTAATTTTGTGTCGCTTAACCACATCTTTAAAAATCAAAGAATCAAACAGAACATCAAGATACCCTCGGGGATCAAGATTCTTTGTGACCACTTCCGGATATCCGCCGTTTGTCATGTATTCGTTTAGATAGTCGAGGAATTTTGCTTTTTCTTCGGGCACTAAAAGTTTATCAACAGATACTTCATAATCTTTGGCTTTTAGTATCTCCTCAAAATCAAACGGCAATATTTGTATCGGAATATGCCTACCAGTTAAGGCAGTAGCCAATTCTTTAGAAAGAAGCCGTGCGTTAGAACCGGTAAGGACAAGATTGTATCCTTCTCGATGCAAACGGCTAACAAATAGTTCCCACTTAGGAAGATTTTGTATTTCGTCAAAAAGAATATACTTCGTTTCGCCGTAAGCCTGCCTCAATTCAGACATAAACTCATCAAGGTTAAGCTTTTTTTCTCCAACAATAGATTCATCGTCAAAATTAAAATAAGCGAACTGCCGATCTTTTAACAACATCAAAGAAAAAACTGATTTGCCGGCTCGGCGAGGCCCTAAAACGACCTTTATTAAATCCAAATCAAGCCATTTTTTAGCCTCCTTTTCTTTTACCCTGACTATATAAGACAGAGACAGGAGTCGTTCTTTTTCCTGTTTTTGCTTTAAAACTGTGGATTTTAGCATATTTATTTCGATATGGTATGCAAAAAACCTCCTTTTTGCATACTACAAACAAGTATAATACGCAAAAAGGAGAAAGACAAGTGCATAACACCAAAAAGACAAGCTTTTGTAGCTTGTCTTTTGTTAACATTAAACCTATTTTTCCACCCAGCCTGGAGGCGGAAACGCGGAATTAAGAACTTTAGTTACCTGATCCCATCTACCAGCATTATCAGTTACCTTCAAAGTAATACTAATTTGTTTTTTGTTTACTTTCCAACCGCCAACCATAGATCCAGTTTGGGCTGGATTACCATCATCAAAAGTCCAATTATAAGTAGAAATCGCCGCTCCTTCGCTTGGACTAGACCAAAGGTCAGCCCGATAACAAATTTTATCTACGCCAACTTTGGGCTTGGTAGTCGAATCCGTACAAACCCTCCAATCACCGACCGGCCAATCACCAGCCCCACAAGCCGCACAATTGGGTTTACCATAACAACATCTAAAGTCAGCAAACACATCCTGTTTGATCACGATTGTCTTTGATGCTAACGGACTAGATAGGCCACCCGTATCGGTTGTCTTTAATGTAAATGGATAATTGCCCGGGCTAGCCGGAGAAAAAAGCTGATTACCGCAATCCCCTGAAAATCCACCGCCTGCCCAAACACAAGCTAAATTACAAGGGGCGTTAGGGAAAGCACCCGGACAATCTTCTGGGTCTGATGAATCATTGGCATTCAAGATTATCCCATCATTAGCAAACGCCGAACAAGATGCGGGGTCACAAGTAATATTAGCCGTAGGCGCGGTATTGGCCTTGGTTTTAAATTCCCAAATAGCCGACCCGGCGGGGCTACCATTAGAGTCAATGGCTACTACGCGCCAATAATACATAGTATTTAAAACTAACTTGCCCGGGTTAGGATAATCATACGGGTTAATTCCTGATAGTCCGGCTAATCCTCCTGGAGTAATTAAATTTAAAGCGGCTATGTTAGTGCCAAAATATACGTAATAAGTTACGGCGTCGCCATCCGGGTCCGGAGCCGCGCCGCCAGTTGGCTTCCATTTTAAGGTTGGGCCGGTATTACTGGCCGCGGGATCTTCAATCGGCACAGAGCCCTGGACATAGGCACAAGGACCGCCATCGCCGTTTGTTTCGTTAAACGGGCAAACCACTTGCGGGATAAATGGGGGATTGTTACAATCTGAATCAATAAATGCAGGGCAGCCAGCTGGACAACAGCCATCCGCATTAACTCCGCAGGCTCGCGCGGTAAAATCACATACATCTGTACCTTCGTTACACGTGCCCGGAGAAATTAAACAAGCATCAACGATTGTGCATGATCGATTAGCCCCTTGGCAAGTGCCATTATTACAAGCATCATTAATAGAGCAATACTGGCCGTCATTACAACCTGTGCCATTGGCTTGGTCAGCATAGTTACAAACACCCGTGGCTGGATTACAAACTCCAGCTTGTTTACAAACAACTGGGGCTGGACAAATAGTCGGTGCGCCAGCACAAGCGCCGTTAGTACAAACATCACTGGAAGTACAATTATTGTTGTCGTTACAAACAATGCCATTGGGTTTATTGGCATAAGTACAGACGCCAGTGGCTGGGTTCCAAACACCCGCTTGTTTACAAGCAGTTGCTCCATTGCAAGCGCCAACAACCGTAACCGTAGTTTGGGCTGTTGTAGATATTGCGCCTCGCGACACAGTAACACTAGCAAGCTTGGCTCCCACCGAAGGATATCTACATTTAAATTTATTCCCAAGGCCAGCAATAATTTCCGGGATCGTATTAGCAATTACACCATCGGCGCCACAAAGATAATTAGAATAATTATTTGAACCTGGAGCCGTACCACTAACCGAAATGGTCAATTCGGTTATAGCGTTTACAACCAAAGAGGGGGAATTAGCCACCATAGATGCTGCTAGAGTATCTGTCACCATAATTTCGGCAGTTACTGTTTTTTCGTGTCCGCCTCGCGACACCTTAACGCTGGCAATTTTAGGATCAAAATGATTCCAATCCCAAACAGAGGCCGTAGCATAAGTACAGCTAAAAGTAGCTGCGGTATCACTAAGTTTTTGAAAATTAGAAACCGTACCGCCATCGCCACAAGTATAATCAGAAAAATTGGTATTGCCAGTAGCCGATCCACCAACTATAACAGTTAAATTGGATGTTTGACCAACATCAATATCGGTAGGATTGGCAGATAAAACAGCGGTTAAAGACCACGGAGCGCAACACGCGCAAACAGGGCCAAGGGGAGTACCGTCACAGGCATTAACCGGACCGGAGCCAATTTGTTCATCATCATAGCACCCAGTACACGAGGCATAGGTTGTTCCAGACGGACAAGAAGCAATTGCACAACTAGAAGTAGGAGTGCCGCAAAACCCGCCATTACAAGAAAGACCCGAACAACAATCCGCTGGTACCGTGCAAACTCCACCGTTGGGCTGGCAGGAACCGCTACCGCTACAAGCCCCGTCAGTCCCAGAAACACAAATATAAGGGATAGTTGTCCCCGCAGACGAACCACACTGCGCTAATGAAGTCGCCTCATCGGCAAGAGTAGCCTTTGTGCAAGAGGTGCAAGATGCCGAATTAAGCAAATTACCGCCCGCATCGATACATCTAGTCTTTAAAGTATTCTCAAGCTGGCAACTCGAACCCCAACCATTTAATGTACACGGTGAAAATA
>Ga0210049_1006191_pt1 | contig 10049 bp, 8 predicted proteins | sample CryGeyCG2014_300_2_FD_183964 | JGI IMG/M metagenome (GOLD analysis project Ga0210049, IMG submission 183964) | Groundwater microbial communities from aquifer - Crystal Geyser CG06_land_8/20/14_3.00 (SPAdes) (version 2) | ecosystem: Environmental > Aquatic > Deep subsurface > Groundwater | place...
AGTATGTATTGAGAAGGGAAGCTGCTCAAAATATAGGCAAGGAACGTTTGGATTATATGAATATCACCGGACAGGTGCCGGAGAAAAAGGAAAGCAGGCCCGTAGAGGTCGTGATCTACAATATACTTGACCCCGAAGATGTTGTCGCAAGGGGCATAGCAGCCAATGAAAACGTAATCATCAATCCGGTAGTATCTTCATACAATATCAACGGACCAATGCGCAGAGTGATACAGACAGATAGGTAAAAAATGAGTTCAGAAATCTTTACATTTGAGCCAGATTTAGTCGAACCGAGGGATTATAGTTCGACGTGGAATACCATTTCGACACCATTTGACAGTGGAACGAGTCAGTTTCAACAAGAATGGAGTCGCAATATTAATGAATTCCGTTTTATCTATCGTGGCTTCCACGAGGATTCTCGTTGGAATTTAATCGAAGCTTTCTTTAATGCTCGCAGGGGCAGGGGAGATAATTTCTATCTTCCGTCCTGGAGAGAAGAAACAAAACTTACCACTCCCTATACTACTGGTGTGGGCCTGGATTTGACAAATACCATTTTCTTTTCAGCAATTGCAGGTAAGCCAGGAAATATTATTCACATCAAGCATCCCAATGGTACGCCCGAAGAAGTTGGGCAGGTTGCTGAAGTAGTTAGTGGGGTGCATCTCCATCTGGTTTCAGAACTAACTTATGATTATCCCACTGATACGATTGTTCAGAGAGGTTATCTGGTTCGGTTTTTGGTAGATAAGATGCCTTCCCTTAAATATATGGGCATGGATATATTCGAAATAGAGTTTATTTTCAGAGAGGATATTTAAAGGTGAGTCCATATAATACGAGTGCCGAGTTTTTAGCTGAATCCAAGAAGAAAACGAATCGTCCAGTTATCCTCGTGGCATTGGAGATAACGGATTCCCAGACACTTTATTTCGCAAGAGACAATGAGGATGTGACTTACTTTAAGCCCAGAACTTCAACACCACAGGTATATACCAAATTTTGGTTTACGGCTGGTCCACAGGGTTCAAATGTGGAGGGACAGATTGATACGCTTAATGTTAGGGCTTCAAATGTATTCCAGGAACTCGGGGGATTGATTCAATATTATGGTGGTCTACTTGGTAATAAGGTTACGACCATTATTGCCTTTAAAGATCTCCTGGATGATTCCAATGCCTGTATTGTAAATGAATACTATATTGATGCTCCAGGGGGTTCAAAACAAGCGGTAGAATTCAAATGTTCGACGAAGTTTAACACTCTCAATGTACGCCTCCCCAGGGAGGTCTATAGTCGTAATTACTGTCAGTATCGGTATATGCCGACCCCCCTTTATCAGGGTACGGCAACAAGCATTGTCGAAAATGTTTTGTACGATAGTGTGAACTTGCCTGTGAGCGTTCCGTTGACGATTACGGGTCGTGTACTTTACATGACGGGGAATGGAACTGCTTACGGGATTATCTATGTCAAGAATCCTAACGGAATAGTTGTTGATCGCAATATTTCTTATTCAAGCGGTCTTTATAAAATCGGTACGGAGTGTGGTTACTTCGGCGGCTTACCCACTTGTGACCATACAAAGGAGTGTGCTGACGGGTGTGTAGCACATAATAATGTGCTGCGGTTTGGGGCGCAGCCGGGTATTCCACGAAGACGACCCTATACAATGTAATGGAAGAAAAGGATCTACAAGAATTGTTAAAATTTAAGGATTTTAAATTCAGGGGCCGAAACAAGGGGGGAATTGATTGTTTCGGATTTTTTTTAGAATGTTGTAAGCGTATGGGAATGGATGTTCCAGACTATGTTTATACTGAACAGAATGCAGCCAAACTTTTATTGAGGGAATACCATAAGTATTTTGAGAGGGTTGATTCTCCCCTGGTTGGAGATGCAATTCTTTTTCATAGTGAGATTATCCATATCGGAATTTATTTAGGAAACGGTCAATTTGTCCATTTCAGAAAAGAGGATGGTGCAAGAGTTGACTACCTCTACCATGGGCCATGGTTCGGTCAAGTCCGTGGTTTTTTTCATTATATAGGTTCAAATGCCCAAGGTTCTGTATAAGCCAAACATTATCGAGGCCAAGGAACTGGCCTGCTATTTGACAGCTTCTACGATCAGGGAAGCCATAGATAGAATGGCAGAACTTTATCCCGAGTTTGCCAAGATTTTAGAAATGGGAGGATATGACTGTTTTATAGTTTCCGTGAATGATCTTGAAATCCCCAAAGATATGTGGGCGGCTTATCCAGTTAGTGAACGGGATGAAATTGTTTTATCGCACGAAATAGGGTTTGTGGGTTTATTAGGCAGCATGCTTGGCATTTATGGAACACTTGCGACTACCTTATCCTATGTTATGATTAGTCTAATTATTAATGTTGCCATTTATGCCCTTAATTACTTTACACGTCCCGATCCTCCGAAATTAAGCGGGGGCAATGATTTTACCAGCACCAGCCCGACTTATGCTTGGTCTGGTATTGTTACGACACATGACGTTGATATACCTATCCCCGTGGGATATGGTAAACACCGACTTGGTGGTAATGTCATCAACCATTTTATTTCGACAGAAGGAGACAAGAATTACTGGAATGTACTGATTGCTCTATGCCATGGTCCAATTGGCGGTATTTGGAAGGCCGATGGTTCGGGACTCTGCCAAAATACTGAGGATATAATTCAGAATCCCACGGCTGCACAAATGAGCCAATCTGGTTTATCGGTATGGAATCCAGACCTACTTTTTAATAATAATGTCGATGATCAGGCTTTTCATACTAACAATGCCACAAGCGGATCTTATATGCGTATCGATCTCGGTGCGGGCAATAGCAGGGCCTATCGGGCTGCACGATTGTATGCGAAAGCTTCCAATGCCCTGTGGAATGCCTCAATGCATGTTCTTGAAGTACCAGAATCAAATATACCAGGGGCCAGTATAAACTATGCTATCTGGGACATACAATATGCCGATGATCCCGGGGGATCATGGACGACTATAGGAACCATAGGACCATGTACCTCTGGTCTGACAAGTGAAGCAACCTGGGCCGATGTCGGTGCACATCGTTGTTGGCAATTTGTAATCAATAATGGTCCTGTGTCCTCTGGAGCGTGGATTTCCGAACTCTGCATGTTGACTGATTTGATTGACATTCCCGATATTCTGGTAAATGGGAATCCATTTATAAACTATAGTAATATTGGATGGGATTTCAGAATCGGTACTTTAGACCAGACACAAATTGAAGGTTTTGATGCCACTTATACTATTTTCTCGCTTTCTGGAGTGAAATTAACCCAGACTGGATATATTTATACTACGACCGATATAGTGGAAGCTATCGAATTAAAATTGACCTGTCCGGGTGGGCTTTGGAAAATGGATGGTGCGGGGAATATCTTAGAAAATAGTGTTACCTATAATGTGAAGTTCAGGCTCTATGGAACCGAGGATTGGACAGATGATGGGGATTATACCATTGCGGATAAATCAAAAACTGCTCTATACCGATACTATAAAAGGGCTGGCATAAATGGTAGATATGATTTTAAAATTACAAGGGTTTCCCCGGAGGAGTTTGGTTTCAGGGCTTCGTCCGATCTATATCTAATGAGTGTTTCGGAAATTGTATATGAAAGTTTAGCCTATCCAGGCATTGCTCTTTTTGCTGCCAAGATATTAGCGACCGAGTACTTACAGGGAGAACTGCCAAACTTCCAGATTCTATGCGATTTAAAAACCGTAATGGTCCCCAAACTAACTTACGGGGGGATTGTTGTTGAATACGATAATACATATTGGAACTCGATTTCCGAAACCTATGTTTATGCGAATTGGGATAGCAATGGGCATTGGGTTTCCGATATTGGAACTTGCACCAATACCGGAGATTGGGTAGCCCAAACGACTAAAAATCCTATCTGGAATACTCAAGACCTGATCCAGAACAGGAGATATGGTCATGGTGAATATATCAATCTTGAAACAGTGGATATTGAGCGTCACAAACTGGAAGCCCAATATGCCCATGAACTTGTCCGTACCGATGGGGTGGCCGATGTTTGGGAGCATCGTTTTGAAATGGATGGGGTAATTGATGGGCAATCCTCTTCCGTTGACCTGATGGCTCAGGTGGCCTCAACATATGATGGTGTTCCATTATGGGTAGATGGAACCTATAAAATTATTTTAGACCGTCCACAAATTCCTGCAAAAATGTTAAATATGGGTAATATTGTCAAGGATAGTTTTAAATGGGCTTTTTATCCCCTCAGCCAGAGACCCAACGCCTTTGTTGCTTCCTTTCTTGATAAGACAAGTGATTATGCAAGGGATAATAGAGAAATTGTGGACACCCTTGTTTACACTAATAATATTCCCATACGTTCCCATAGTATTCATGTGCCTCTCGTGACAAGGGAAAGCCAAATCTTGAGACTTCTCAAGAAATTACTCAATGTTTCCAAATATAGAACCCAACTAATTGAGTTCAGCGGTGGCATTGATAGCATTGGTCTACAGGGGGGAGATACCTTCTATTTTTCACATGATGTTAATCAATGGTTAGTTGGGGGAAGGGTTCTTGCCATTACGGGAACCTCTCTTACCCTGGATCGTCCGGTAACAATTGACACGGGAACTTATAAAATTACGGTTCGCCTTCCAGATCCAGCCTATCCGGGCCGGGAAATGTTTGAAAGTCGGAACATTACCAATCCTCCTGGCACTTATGAGGTAGTTACCATAGAAAGTGCCTTCAGCGTTGTTCCAGTGGCCTGGGAGACACTTTACGTCTTCGGCCTATCCACTGATGTAATAAAACAGTTCAGGGCCTTGTCGTCCAGTTTTGACGAGAAAAGACAGGTATCTATTAAGGCGGTTGAGACTACCGATGCTATTTGGACGGGTTTGGGGGGGACCATCATTGATGTACCGACTCCACACCTTCCCGATGCCTTCCTCCCCCCAGGTGATGTAATTGATCTAATAATTGAAGAAACTGCGGATCGACCCGGGCTCAGGATTTCCTATAATAAGCCAGAGAATGATGCGACTTGGTATAGAACGGAGATTTTACTTTCGCTTGATGGTATCCATTATTTTACGATTAACCCGGGTTTTCAGGGAACCTCTTTTGAATATTTTGATGTTATGCCGGGAATGCAATACTATGTTAAGGTGGTATCCTTTTCCAAGATGAACGTATCGTCTTTAAATCCTCCAATTGGAACCGTGACGATATTGGGTATCGAAAATTGGGTTCCCGATATTGGGGGTTTGGAGCTTTTTGGACAGGGAAATGATCAGGAATGGAGAAATAGGGATGCCAAGTTTGCATGGAGACCGATTGCTCTGAGAAGTGGGGCTGGGGTTTTGGATGCGGATACGGAAAATCTCAACGCCGGTCAGGGTTATCCCGATGAGTTCTGGCAAAGTTATAAGATTGAAATGTGGGTTTCGGGAAATCTGGTCAGAACCGAATATGTCGCAGATCCCTACTATATTTATAGCCATGAAAAGAATGTTGAAGACAACGTAATAGCTTCCCCCACTATAACAATTAAGGTTTGGAACTATTCTATATTTAATGTTCTTTCGGTTAATCCTGCCATACTGATTGTGACAAATTCTATACCACCGCTAATCGTTGGACTTACCTCGAATGCGGTTGGTGGTGGTGTTGAATTTACATGGAATCCCTCATCGGCCAAGGATCATGACTATTATGAAGTCAGAACTTCCGTAGGGACTGGAGGCTGGAGTTCTTGGGTGAAAGTGGAGGATTGTTATTATTACAGGGAACTCACGAGTTCCGAAATCTTACTCTATGGCAGTACGGCGGAGATTTACATTCAAGTCAGAGATGTCGATACCTTCGGTCAGACCTCTTCGGCAGTAGCTACAAACAAATTGAGTGGCTATGTTTGGGGTGAGTTACTCACGGGCAAAATTTCGTCTCCAGACGGAAAAACATACTTCGATCTCGAATATCCAGAAATTCATTGCGAGCATCCCGTATCGGGGGATTATTCAAAGCTTTCCTACGGGGCATTGAAATTCTACAAATTTGGCATATCAAATCCATACTGGTATACGAGAAGATTAAAATCTGGAATAGCTTCAGACGGAACCTATATTACCTTGAATTGGGAACTGATGCCCAAAGTTACGGTAGCCATCAAGAAGGTTCAAACATGGGTGGCAAGCGAACCTGGGGATCAATTTGTGCAATGTTATGCGGAGGAAATTTCGAGCACTGGTTTTCGTGTTAAATGCAAATTAATAACAGAAGAAGGCTCTACATACACAGATCAGAATGTAACCATATTATCCGAGGGTTCCTTTATCAATAATCCCACCATTGAGGAACCTACTGCCGTGACAGTTAAAAAGATCATGCTCGTCCAGGAAGTCTTTACCCCATGCTATTATGGAGTGGAGGAAATTCTTGGCAAGGATACTCCGGTTACGTATCGGTATAAGATCAACCTTACGTATAAATTATATTACAAACTGCACTCGGAGTCGACAACGTGGACATTGGTGGGGACATTTGTAACCGCGCTTAGTATAACGGCGGGATGGACATGGAATAATACAATCTTTGAGAATCAACCAGTGGATCGATATGATTTTAAAGTGGAATATACTGGCATAGCGCAGGGAAATCTTATAGATATGATTAGCGGTAGCTATGGGGATTGGCATGGAACCGCTGGTGAATCTGGCTATTATGTTTATACTGGCGGAGGTTCTTTATATCAGGGGGACGTTGCTTATTTGGCCTTAGAGGGAGGTTAATGCGAACTTTCATAGTCGTGAATATTAAAACTGGGGAGCTTCTCTACTTTGACTGCCCCATAAATTGTTTTAATGTGGATTTGCCTACAATTCCGCAGCATTTAATCGGATATGAACCTCCGAATATTGAAGATTTTAGACTCGTTGTTGCACCTGGGTTAGTGACTATTCATGAGGCCAGGCGACGGGAGATGAAATATGATTCCGGGGAACAAAAAATTATTGCTAAGGATGGCTGGTCGGTGGATGTGAAAACCTTATGAGAGTGTTTGATAACCAACCATTGGCTCTTTATCTTGCCCTGAAGGAAGAGAAAAAAATAGGTAAGTTTATCGGGCGGTTTGGCACTACCGGCCACATTCACGATGGGCACCTTACAAACCTGAGAAAGATGAGGGCGAGATGCGATGTTCTCGTGGTGTCTTTTGTATATTATTTTCCCGCATTATTTAGTGCTATCAGCCATGGAGCCTATGTTGCTGATTATTATGACTTGATGTACCGTGACCTGTCAATGTTTGATACATTGGATTTTCCGATAGACTATGTTTCCTTTGATTATCTGAATCGTCAGATGTTTATGGTGGGTCTGGAGAATCGGGCATTGATCGAAAGTGATCCCATTTTCGATAATTTTAGTGAGAACGTGAAGAATTCGGATTACGTTAAGACCTATGTCGCTTCCTTAATGACAAGGCCACGACATGAATTATTGGCAGATGTATCCTGGATTTCAGAAAAAGATGGACTTCCCCTTATTACGACAATCAGGTTAAATCGGGAAGCTAATTATATTATCTGCCCTGCCGTGAGAAGACCGGACGGTGCATTATATGATTCTAAGGACCAGGCCATACCCGAAGCAGTTAGGGGCGAAAAGTATAGGTTGGGCGTGGCCTCCCTGGAATACCAGAAACTTTTGCATGAGAATCGAACTTTACCGGAAATAGAAGAAGAGGTAAAACATATCCTGGGTTCTCAAATAGAACTCAAGGGATCATTGGTTTTGGATTTAGATACGATGGAAAACGTCAACTCTATCAGGAAAAATATTTACTATGAATTCGTTACCGTGCTTGGAAATATCCGTTTTACGGATGCGAAAGTGATGGTCGAGGATAAGAAGTCATGGCTTCCAATCGAAAAATTTTAAAAAAGTTTGGCATTGGATCTTATAATTTCGTTGATCCCCGTTTTTGTTTATATGATAAGAGGCTGGCACTTATCGAAATGCTTAAGGATCGTGCCCAAAAAAACAATATTGATCCGGGAGTTATTGAATTTTTTAATAATTTAAGATCCGACTTATCCAAACAATCCACCGACCAATACCACTGGTTTATCCAAAAAGAAGGCAACGAAGAATTTATCGGTCTGGTTTATCTTTTTATTATAAGGGGAACCTATCACCTCCTAATCTACAGGAACACTTATCTTGTTGAATTTAGAAGGGCATTGCATTGTCTGATATTTAAGATATTTGAATTATTGGATTGCGAATCTATTATTAGTTACCCCATGCTTCCGACCTCTAAATTGGAGAAAATGAATAAAATTAAAAAAAGCAAATTGGAGATTGGTAATATCCATTCTTTTAAGGATTATTCCGTTGTTGAGGCGGTTCTGCATAGAAAAGATTGGAAATTTAACTCTCCGGAGGATGTCCTGAATTATAATTTCGTAGACGATGAAGATTTAATTAAACTGGCGAGGGGGGAAGATATTGAAGAAAATTGATACATTTTGGGCGGCCATTGACCTAAACCTGGACTGTAATAGAAATTGTTATTTTTGTTGCAATCGGAAAGAGGATGAACTTGTACAAGAAATAGGCAGACAGGTTTACACTCCACACATGATCGACCTCGCACTTTACAAATTAAAATTTGTAATCGAAAAATATAACGGCAAAAGACTCTGCTTCCCGATTCTTGGGGGGGAACCGTTGCTTTATCCCCATTTGCCCCCTCTTCTTCAAGATAGGGCAAGGGCAATATTGCCCTGCGAGGTTGACATTTGGCTCTATACAAACGGTGATTTTTTAACGAAAGAGATTATGGATGAATATAGCAAGAGAAGGATTTGGGTCACGCTTTCCCTTGCAGATTCAAAAATAACAGAAGTTTTAGATAAAATCGCATTCCTAAAACAATATTACAGGATTCCCAGATTATCCATCACTCTTTCGACAGAAAATCTATTACGATTAGAGGCATTGATAGATGCGTCCCTTAATATGCGCTTTGCGATTCGGTTTCGGCATCTATATGATGTTACCCTTGAACCGGAATTAGCCAAATTATATGCTGAGATCATGCCGAAAATGCTATGCAAATACCTTGAAGCCCCCTTTTTAACGGCAAATAACTTAGCCGTAACCTATGAAGATGCCATACCGGGTTGGAATGAAATAAAATCTCCCTATGTCTGTGGTAGAAGCTTTTTTCATTTTTGCTCTAATGGTAATATTCGTACCTGTTCTGGTGATCCCAACTCGTGGGTATTGGGGAGTATTTTTGAAAAAGAAGAAATGGATTTGTATGAACGTCTGCGACAAGCCGTGGAGATGGGAAATAGCGGAAGATGGTCGGCAAAAGATATTGGGGAATGCCAGGGATGTCAGGTATATGGCGTATGCCAGGGGGGATGCCCAATGACACGCAAATGTTTCCATGGCGTCTTCAATAAACCCAGTCCATATTGTGATGGACTTAGGGAATGCCATCAAATTTTGCAGAAACACATGGGAGATATAGATGTCACAATATAAAATTGGAACCGTAACCGTGATCAATGGTAGCAATATCGTGACTGGGGATGGCACGGTTTGGTTAGCTAATATCAGTGTCGGTGACTGGTTCAAGATAGATGATATTTCAACTATTTACCAAATTGCTTCCGTTGATAGTGACATACAGATTACGTTATCTGTCAATTATGCGGGTGCGAATGGTTCGGGTTTAGCTTATTGTATTGTCAGGGATTTTACCCCCGCACTTAGCATTCCTATAATTTATAGGGGGGATATAGATTGGCCTGATTTTTATAATCGAGGGATGAATGTACTTGATTCATGCGCTTTCCTTCCTGGTCGATCTGGTGGACAGAAACTGATTGGTGGAACTACCGCAACAGATAGTCTCAAACTCCAAGGAACGTCTGGAGATGGAACTCTCACCTCTCCAGCGATTCAGTTGTTGGTTGGAAATAATGGAGACAC
>Ga0210049_1006202_pt1 | contig 10039 bp, 9 predicted proteins | sample CryGeyCG2014_300_2_FD_183964 | JGI IMG/M metagenome (GOLD analysis project Ga0210049, IMG submission 183964) | Groundwater microbial communities from aquifer - Crystal Geyser CG06_land_8/20/14_3.00 (SPAdes) (version 2) | ecosystem: Environmental > Aquatic > Deep subsurface > Groundwater | place...
TCCCATTTGTCCCTAAAAGTGAGCCCACTTCCCCTTTCACTCGCAAACATTCGTGTGAAAGCATTATAGATTATAGTTTTTACATCCACTTTTTCCACCTTGTTATCCCTCCTCATCCCTTGGCTGCCAAAAGCCTGTTAAGTGCGTTCATATATGCCTTGGCACTGGCCACGATGATATCGGTAGAGGCACCCCGGCCGGTATAAGTGATGCCCTCACTCTCAATTCTTATTAATACCTCTCCAATAGCATCAATGCCTTCGGTAATCGATTTAATAGTAAATTCTGTAAGCTTGTTAGGTATGCCCACTATACGGTTAATAGCTTTGTAGACAGCGTCCACCGGTCCAGTGCCCAAGGCGGCATCAGCTAGGCTTTGTCCGTCAGGTCCAATGAGCCTCACTGTAGCTGTAGGAAGGCTATGGTCACCACAAGAAACCTCGACATGGTCGAGGTGGTATACTTCGGTGGCAGCGCGAAGTTCTTCAGCTACCAAGGATTCGATATCACGATCAGTAATCTCCTTTTTCTTATCAGCTAGCCCTTTGAAGCTCTGAAATGCGCGGCTCAGAGCCTCTTCACTTAGAGTGTAGCCAAGTTCTATTAACCTCTCCTTGAAAGCATGTTTACCACTCAATTTACTTAATACCAGGCTGCTTGCCGGTATACCAACCGACTTTGGATTCATAATTTCATAAGTTATGGCTTTCTTTATTAAACCATCCTGATGGATACCTGATTGATGGCGAAAGGCATTCGCCCCAACAATGGCTTTATTGGCTTGAATAGAGAAGCCAGTAAGTTCACTCACAAGACGACTTGTCTTGTATATCTGGGTAGTGTCAATATTGGTAGTGAGATTAAAGGAATCCTGGCGAATCTTTAGCGCCATTACGATCTCTTCCAGAGAGGCGTTACCAGCACGTTCTCCGATGCCATTGATAGTGCATTCAACCTGCCGGGCGCCATTGCGTATTGCCTCAAGGCTGTTAGCTACCGCTAATCCTAAATCATTATGGCAATGAATGCTTATTATGACTTTATAGATATTGGGCACTTTAACTAGAATGCCTTGGATCAAGCTGCCAAATTCTTCTGGTGTAGCATAGCCTACAGTATCAGGTATGTTTACTGTGGTTGCCCCAGCATCAATCGCAGCTTCTAAGATATGATAGAGGTAAGCAGGCTCAGTGCGACTAGCGTCCATAGGTGAGAACTCAACATCGTCAACATAACTTTTAGCTCGAGCCACCATTTTCTGAGCCATCTCCAGAATTTCCTCTCGGCTTTTATTAAGCTGGTAGAGAAGGTGGATATCCGAGGCAGAGAGGAAAACATGGATTCGGGAGTGAGATGCCTCCTTAATTGCCTGCCAAGCTCTATCCACAGCCACAGCATTGGCATGGGATAAAGCACAAATTATGGGACGCCGAACTTCTCTGCTGATAAGTTGAACAGCTTCAAAATCGCCAGGCGAGCTAATAGGAAAACCAGCTTCAATAACATCAACGCCAAGCCTATCCAATTGCTTAGCTATTTCTAGCTTTTCCTGAGCATTTAGACTTGCCCCTGCCGCTTGTTCCCCATCTCGCAAAGTGGTGTCAAAGATAATTACTTTGTCCGTTTTTTACCTCTTCTTAGGAATCATTTCAAGAAGCTTCCTAACCGTTATTTTTATTCTTCCAGCATAGGTAAACACTTCTTCCATGCTAAGTCCAGCTTCGTAAAAATTGCTATGTAAGTAGCTAGCCTGACTAAAGCCATTCCATATGCTTTCATCCTTGCTTCTTTTCGCCAACTCCCTAGCATACCTTCCAATTTCCTGATGAGTATTAAGCTCTCTTCCTCTGCTTGCCGCTACGGCCTTTAATGCTTGTGCCATGCTTCCCCAGAGAAACTCACCTGCCTTCTCTGGGTTACCAACTTTAATAAATTTAAAGGCATTCTCCAAGTAATGTATGCTCTGGGGCTTGTATTTCTCGTTATTTATTGCTTCCACGTCAAATTTCCTCAGGCGGAATGGAATATTCTAAAATATCTGCCGCCTTGGCATCTATCTTAATCTTAGCTATCCTAGTGTGCAAAAGGCCCACATCGATTTCTACTGTCCAGATATTGTCTTCCTTAGCAGCTTTGATTGGCTGCTGTGGTATAAACTGGTAATGCTCCTTCAAAAAGGATAAAGCTATTTCTGTAGCCTCTGCGGCGGATTTTACCTTAATTGGCTCTGCCCTTGTTACTTCTTCCCCTTCTTTAGACATCGCTTCCTTAATTAGCTCTAGCAATTTAGGCAACTCAGCCAAATCGGTAAAGTAACACCACTTATAGCCCTTCCTTTCCCTTAATTCAGGGTGAGTTCTTATCCATTTGGGAAACTGAATCGTTATCGATTGGCCTCGCTTGTGAGAGTACAGAGCGCAAATCACCCCTTTAGGTCCATGTACTGAATACCAGCCTTCCGGTTTGATACCTCTAATTTCGGCTCCTATTGAAGTGACTCCCTTCTTCAATGCCTCTAACAATTCTTGGCTGCTCATTTCTACCTCCCTTATCTTCTCAACATGCCTAATATTTTTGCAATCAAATCTTACGCTTAGGCGCAATGTCTTGTGCTCAAGTGCTGGTTGATATTATCCCTTAAGCCAGGGCATCATATCCCTGAGCTTTTTGCCCACAATCTCGATTGGGTGCTCTGCTTCCTTTCTCTTCATAGCATTAAAGCTAGGGCGACCAGCCTGGTTTTCCAAAATCCATTCTCTGGCAAAGCTGCCATCCTGAATCTCTGCTAGGATTTGCTCCATTTCCTCTTTGACTAAATCGTTAATAACCCGTGGCCCACGGGTATAATCACCATACTCAGCCGTGTCGCTTACAGAGTACCTCATGTAATTCAAGCCACCTTGGTACATGAGGTCAACAATAAGCTTCAGCTCATGGAAACACTCAAAGTAAGCGATCTCAGGCTGGTAGCCAGCCTCCACCAAAGTCTCGAAACCAGCTTTGACCAAGGAGGATACTCCTCCACAGAGTACCGTTTGCTCACCAAAAAGGTCAGTTTCAGTCTCTTCGGCAAAAGTTGTTTCCAGAACCCCAGCCCTGGTACAGCCGATACCTTTGGCATAAGCCAGAGCAATATCCTTTGCTTTACCTGAAACATCTTGATGAATAGCAATTAAAGCCGGAGGTCCTAAACCTTCGGTATAAAGTCGCCGTAATATATGCCCCGGACATTTAGGGGCTATCATGCTAACGTCAATGCTAGAAGGCGGCACAATTTGTGAATAGTGAATGTTAAAGCCGTGGGCGAACATCAAGGTTTTGCCTTTAGATAGTTCCTTCTCGATTGACTCATGGTAGATTAGTGGATGTAAATTATCTGGAGCAAGCATAACAATGATATCGGCATGCTTTGTTACTTCAGCGGCGTTTGTTACCTTAAAACCAGCGCTTTCTGCTGCTTTCCAGCCTGCACTATCTAAGGCTTCAGCAACAATAACTTGGCAGCCACTGTCCCTCAGATTCTGGGCATGGGCATGCCCCTGACTACCATAGCCGATAATGCCAATCGTTTTACCCTTGATTAAGTCCAGGTTGGAATCCTTGTCATAGTAAATTTTAGCCATAACACTCCCTCCTTCAGAGAAATCCTAATTTCTAATATCTAAATCCTAAACAAATCCATTTGAAATGCAAAAGGCAAAAATAAAAATGCAAAATGACAGAGCAAAAGTTAAAAAGTTTGCATTTTGAATTATCATTTTGACTTTTGACCTTTGATTTTTAATTTTCTATATTGCTTCGGATTTTCACTGGGTGCCTCCACGAGTTAGAGCAACCCTTCCTGTTCTGGTGACCTCTTTAATACCAAAGCTGCGGAGAAGTTCAAATAGCGACTCTACTTTATCCTCGTCGCCGGTGACTTCCACTGTTAGTGAATCCGAGGCAACATCAACTATATTGGCTCTAAAAATATCCACGATCTGTATAATCTCGCTTCTTGTTGCAGCAGTAGCATTGACTTTGATTAAGGCTAACTCCCTGGCTACTATATTTCCTTCGGTTATGTCAGTCACTTTAATCACATTGATTAGTTTGTCTAATTGCTTCCTAACTTGTTCCACCACTGCAGAATCACCACTGACAACAACAGTCATGCGAGATAATCCAGGCTGTTCACTATGTCCTACAGCAAGGCTTTGTATATTAAAGGCTCGGCGGCGAAAAAGGCTAGCTACTCTATTCAACACACCAGGCTTATCTTCTACTAAAGCTACTAGGGTATGTTTCGTATCAGACAATTTACTCCTTTTTCACCCTCACCTTATTCCTCTCCCTTCAAGGGAGAGGTTAGGTGAGGGCATTTCTGCCTTTGGCAGTTCTAAAGTTTCGGATAAACTTCCTCCCAGCGGTACCATAGGATAGACATTTTCCTCTGGCTCAACAACAAAGTCGATAAGAAAGGCCCCAGGGTAATCCATCGCTTTCTGTATAGCTGGAATTACCTCCTCCAGGCGTTTTACTCTTATTCCAGGGATATCGTAGGCTTCGGCAATCTTAACAAAATCCGGGTTCCAGAGTTTTGTATCAACATAGCGACGCTCATAAAATAACTCCTGCCACTGCCTTACCATCCCCAAATAGCCATTATTAATAATCGCTATTTTTATAGCAATTTTCTCCTGCGTTATGGTAGCTAATTCTTGAATAGTCATCTGAAAGCCACCGTCGCCAGCGATGCACCATACCATCTCCCCAGGGCACCCCACTTTAGCCCCTATAGCGGCTGGAAGCTCAAATCCCATAGTGCCTAGGCCGCCCGACGAAATAAGGCTGTCAGGTTTAGTATAAACGAAGTGTTGTGCGGCCCACATTTGATTCTGCCCTATCCCAGTAACTACAATGGCATTTCCTTGGGTGGCTTCATAGATCTGGCGAATAACATATTGAGGTAAAAGCTCGTCATTTCGCTTAATATCCGGCGATGGATGCTCATACCTCCATTGATCTAGCTGAGAGAGCCAATCCAAATGGTCTCTGAAGTCAATTTCCTTATTAATAGCTTTTAATACATTTTTAACATCACCAACTATGGGCACATCTACCCTCACATTCTTTCCTATCTCTGCCGGGTCAATATCAATATGAACAATATGGGCATTAGGAGCAAAACCGCTGGTATTTGCCGTAGCCCGATCATCAAATCTCATGCCAATGGCGATAATAAGGTCAGCACTTTGCACTGCCATGTTGGCATAAGTCATACCATGTATCCCCATCATGCCGAGGCTAAGAACATGGTTTTGGGGGAAAGAACCAAGGCCAAGGAGTGTATTAACCACTGGTATTTGTGCCTTCTCAGCTAATTCCTTGAGCTCATCATAAGCCTGGGAAATAATTATTCCTCTGCCGGCAACAATAAGGGGTCTTTCGGCTTCATTAATGAGCCCGGCTGCTCTTTTAACCTGAACTGAATGGCCTCGGGAGATAAACTTGTAGCCTGGCAAATCAACTTTCTCAGGATAAACAAATTCTACTTCCTCTTGCTGCACATCTTTTGGTATATCAATAAGCACGGGGCCTGGCCTCCCTGTCTGAGCAATATAAAAAGCCTCCTTAACTGTCCTTGCTAGTTCGATGGCATCAGAAACAAAATAATTATGCTTGGTGATGGGGAGTGTAATGCCGGTAATATCTGCCTCTTGGAAGGCATCCTTGCCAATAAAGGGCCTGGCTACCTGGCCAGTTATAGCTACCATAGGAGAGGAGTCCATAAAAGCATTGGCAATACCAGTTACCAAATTAGTAGCTCCCGGGCCCGAAGTAGCTATACATACACCTGCTTTATGGGTAGCGCGAGCATAACCATCAGCAGCATGGGCTGCCCCTTGCTCATGGCGAACCAGTATATGCCGAAGTTGAGGATATTGAGGAAAGGTATCATATATGGGCAAAACAGCTCCGCCAAGGATACCAAAAATAACTTCTACTCCCTCTTTAATTAAGCTTTCACACAAAATCTGAGCGCCAGTCTTCTTCATAATAGCTCCTCTTAGTCAGCAAACACCGCTCCAGTGCTGGCTGAGGTCACCTTATCAGCATAGCGTTTAAGATAGCCAGTTTTAGCCTTTGGTTCAAAAGGAGGCAATAAGTTTAATCGCTGCTCTATCTCCTTTTGCGTTAATTCTACCTCTAATTTGTGGTTAGGTATATCTATTTTGACAATATCGCCGTCTTTCACAGCAGCTATAGGCCCTCCCGCTGCTGCCTCTGGTGAGACATGGCCGATGGCGGCACCCCTTGTTGCTCCAGAGAAGCGACCGTCGGTAATCAGAGCTACCTTACCATCCATACCCATGCCACTGAGAAGAGAAGTTGGCGTCAGCATTTCACGCATCCCAGGTCCCCCTTTTGGTCCCTCATAGCGAATAATAATTACCTCCCCAGATTTGAATTCCCCTTTTATTATTGCTGTAGTAGCTGCTTCTTCACTATCGAAGACCCGTGCTGGGCCCTGATGGACCAGCATCTCGGGAGCTACTGCAGCGCTTTTCACCACTGCACCTTCAGGCGCTAGATTGCCAAATAATATACCAATACCACCGGTAATGCTATAGGGATTAGATAGACTACGAATTACCTCTCTATTCTTAACTTTAGCTTCCTTTATCGTCTCGCCCACTGGTTTCCCTAACACTGTCTGTGCCTCAAGATTTAGCAATTGGCATATCTCCTGCATCACTGCTGGAATGCCACCAGCTAAGTCTAAATCTTCAATGTGATAATCGCTTGCCGGGCTTAATTTACATATATGGGGAATACGCTGGCTAATTTCACTTACCAAAGACAAAGGGAAGGTAATACCTGCCTCATGAGCTATGGCCATAAGGTGCAATGTAGAATTAGTGCTGCCACCCAAAGCCATATCTACAGCGAAGGCATTATAAATGGAATCTCTGGTAATGACGTCTTTAGGCCGAATATTCTTAGCCAATACATCCATAACTTGCTGGCCGGCTTGATAGGCTAATTGGGTTCGCCGTGCTTGTACCGCCGGTATTGTCCCATTACCAGGTAAGGCCATACCCAAAGCTTCAGTAAGGCAATTCATAGTATTAGCGGTAAACATGCCAGCACAGCTGCCACAGCCAGGACAAGCAACTCTCTCTAATTCCGCCAGCTCAGTCTCCGACATGTTTCCCCTGATAGTCTCGCCCACCGCTTGGAAAACTGAGCTAAGGTCGACTGACTTCGCTTGATTACCCTGATAAAACTTTCCCGCCATCATAGGGCCACCACTTACAAATACGCCAGGCAAGTTAAGTCTCACCGCAGCCATCAACATTCCTGGTATTACCTTGTCACAATTGGGGATAAAAACTAAACCATCAAAAGCATGAGCCTCAGCCAGAATCTCAACAGAGTCAGCAATAAGTTCTCGGCTGGGCAGACTATACCTCATTCCTGGGTGATTCATGGCAATACCATCACAAACAACTATAGTATTAACTTCAAAAGGCACTCCTCCTCGACTGCGGATTCCCTCCTTTACTGCCCGGGCAATAGACTGCAAATGAATATGCCCAGGGACAACTTCACTGAAGCTATTAATCACCCCAATAAAAGGTTTATCCCAATCGTCTGGAGCGCAACCTACAGCATGAAGTAATGACCTATGAGGGGACCGCTCGATACCTTTCTTGACAACATCGCTTCTCATCAGCTTCTCCTTTAACTTAAAAAGTGGAAACTACCACAAATAGCTAGCAGGGTCAAACTGCTTCCAGAGCTTTTATTTTATTTAATCTCAGGATATGCCTGCCGCCTTCAAAATTGGTAGATAGGTAGGTCCTAACAATTTCCAAAGCTAAATCAACATCTACATTCTCAGCTCCGAGGCACAGGATATTGGCATCATTGTCTTGACGGGCTCGTTGTGCCGTAAAGGTGTCATGGCATAAAGCTGCTCTTATGCCCTTTATTTTGTTAGCTGCCATACTCATGCCTATGCCAGTGCTGCATATTAGAATGCCTTGGTCAAAGTCACCCGAAATCACTGCTTCGCCTACTTTTTGAGCAATATCGGGATAGTCTACCGACTCAATGTTATAGCAGCCAAAATCATGATAGTCATGATTTAGCTTTGGCAGAAATTCCATAATCGCCTGTTTTATTCTGAAGCCGCGATGGTCACAACCTAAAGCGATATGCATGACCTTTTGCCTCACAATATTCTTTATAGGCTTTATCAATTTCATGTGTGGATATAATACCTTGACGCAAAATCGTAGGCACTTCGCCTGTGACATCTACTATAGTTGATTCACTGCCACCAGGGCACTTGCCACCATCAATGATAAGGTCAACTTTATCTCCTAACTGTTGCCCAACCTCATCAGCAATCAAAATGCTTGGCTTGCCACTGATATTGGCGCTAGTCCCAATTATTGGGTTTCCCAAGCTTTGGATAAGGGCTAGAGGAATGGGATGGTTAGGGACACGCACTGCTATAGTAGATTGGCTAGTAAGATAAGTAGGCAACGAAGCTGCTTTAGGCAAAAGCAAAGTTAAGCCTCCCGGCCAAAAGTATCGTGCTAGGAACCAAGCAAGCTCAGGTATCTGCTCAGCTACGGTGCTTACTTGAGATATATCAGCAAGGAGCAAGGGAAAGGATAAATGCCTGGGGCGTTTTTTTACTGCGTAAATTCTCTCTACCGCCTTATGGTTGAAGGCATCAGCTCCTAACCCGTAAACTGTATCAGTAGGAAAAGCAATTATCCCACCCTTTTTAAGTATTTGAACTGCTTTCCTCACCTGTTCTTGCAAGGCATTCATGAGAGTATTTACCAACCTTACTTGTAGGCCCTGAGCCTTTCGCTTCCTGTCATTCTGAGGGAGGAAAGCGACCGAAGAATCTCATAGCGCTCAGGGCAGGCTCAGCGAAAAATCTAGAGCCCCTTCACTTCATTCAGGGTGACAACGAATACCGGCATTCATCGCCTTGACGCTAGTATAGCACAGTGATAATCTAGCATAACATTATCAGCGTAACTCTGAAATGGAAAACGAACTGCAAAGCCACCGGGTCTCTGCTAGCGATGACATCGAAGTCTCTACTTACCTAGAGATCGCCAAAGAATTGCGCGGTGAGCAACCAACATTTGAGCCTAAGGCGCTGCCGCCGGGTGAAAAAGAAACCATAGTGGTGATTGATTTTGGCGCTCAGTATAATATGCTCATTGTCAGGCGAGTGCGAGAATGCCATGTTTACTGCGAGCTTGTGCCCTATGATACCCCCTGGGAGAAAATAGCTACTCTTAACCCCAAAGGTTTTATCCTTTCCGGAGGCCCAGCTAGTGTCTATGCTCTTGGGGCTCCTTTGGCTCCAACATATATTTATGAGAAACACCTGCCAGTAATAGGCATTTGCTATGGCATGCAGGTCATTGCCTATCAACTAGGTGGTCAAGTATCTCCAGGTGAAAAGCATGAATATGGTCATGCTATCCTACACATAAGTACTGAAGACTCTCCTCTTTTCGCTGGCCTCCCTACATCTCTTCCTGTGTGGATGAGCCATGGTGACCAAATAATAGAGATGCCTCCCGGCTTCAAGGCTTTAGCTTACACCGAAAATTCGCCCATCGCCGTTATGGGCAGTGATAAGGGCATTTTTGGACTCCAGTTTCATCCTGAAGTGGCTCATACGCCACAAGGGAAAAGCATATTTCAGAACTTTGTCTATCGAATATGTGGCTGTCAAGGCAATTGGACCCCTACTAGATTCATAGCTGAGAGCATAGACAAGATTAAGAAACAAGTGGGCGCTGGTAGGGCTATCTGCGCCCTTTCCGGTGGTGTTGATTCGGCAGTAACCGCTACTCTTGTTCACCGCGCTATTGGTGACAATTTGACTTGTTTATTTATCAATAATGGCTTGCTACGTCGCGAGGAGCCAGAGAGAGTGCTTAATACTTTCCAGCGCAATCTCAAAATGGATATAGTTCATGTAGATGCCAGCGAAAGATTTCTGGAGCGACTT
>Ga0210049_1006203_pt1 | contig 10038 bp, 11 predicted proteins | sample CryGeyCG2014_300_2_FD_183964 | JGI IMG/M metagenome (GOLD analysis project Ga0210049, IMG submission 183964) | Groundwater microbial communities from aquifer - Crystal Geyser CG06_land_8/20/14_3.00 (SPAdes) (version 2) | ecosystem: Environmental > Aquatic > Deep subsurface > Groundwater | place...
TTGTTTACAGGGATTATCCATCAGGAGAAATAGCCTTTTTCAGATATGCACAAGGAGAATACAAGAATATCATATTTACTGATATTGCTTCCCTCATGAAACATGGTTATTCCTTAAAAGGAGTTGTATCCGACTGGAAGGGTTCAATTGTGGCTGCGGTGAAGGAGATTCCTGTCAAATATTTTGAGGGTAATCTTCCACACCAAAGATGCCTGGTTCATACTCAACTTCAGTGCCAGACATTTTTAACCCAAAGACCAAAAACTGACGCGGGAAGAAACCTTTTGGAATTGGTCCATTTATTAAATCAGGTGAAAAATATTCATCACCGGAATATTCTCTTTCTATGGTTAAGCAGGTTTGAGGAAAGGTTTATACCTGTCATTAAAGAAAGAACATATTCTGAGGATAAAAAGAGCTGGTGGTATACGCATAAATATTTAAGACGTGCATTTCTTATCCTGAAAAACAACTGGGATCATTTGTTTACCTATCTTGATTATCCCTTTTTAGTGAAGGATACCAATAGGCTTGAAGGATTATTTTCCCAACTGGATAATTCTTTAGGAAGGCATAGGGGTTTATCGAGGAAAAACAGAGCTAATTTTCTTTACTGGTTTTTCTTCCTAAAAAGATTTCCTAACACAAAACTATCGGATATTAGAAAACATCGTATATAACTAATCCCATCAACACATAATTGCAATTAAGCCAATTTTTGTTATGTATTTCGGAGTCTTCTTCTATAAAGGCTACCAATTCGGCATCTCAAAAAGAGAGAAACTCAGCAAAGAAAAAACATATTTATCCACGACCAAACAACTTGAAGAAATGAAACCTGTAGCCAGAGAACACTGGAACCGTTCACAAGAGCTATTTAAACAAATGCGTGAAATGCAAGACAATCCCGCCGAAGTTAAAAAGCTAAACGATGAAAATATATCTGAAATAAATAAGGCATTAGAAATTGAACCTGGTAATCCTCGAATTTGGGCGATGCATATACCTGGATCAGCAATAAAGGCAGTTTAGAGGAAGGCCTGAAAGCATATAAGAAAGCAGAAGAGCTTGACCAGAATAATATAATTTATATCAATTTTGTTGGTGACATGCTGATAAGGATGGGTAAATACGATGAAGCAATTCTGCAGTTTCAGAAAACCTTAAGGATTCCTAATGAATCTGGATATGCCAATCTCAGTATTGCCAAGGCATACAAACAGTTTAAAATATATAATTCGGCCCGTGAACATTATCAAAAAGCTATAGAAGTCTTCTCAAGGAATAATAAAGACGGTCAGTTCGACAAAGAAATTCTTGAAGCCAGAAAAGAAATAGCACAACTGCCGAAATGAAATATTCAGGGGAGATTTATTACCTTCACCTTCTTTAATACTTTTTTTACAATATTCAAATCAGTTGTAGTTAATATTGTCTGTTGATTTTCGATCACTTCAAAGATGATCTTCTGGTGTGAAGAGTCCAGCTCAGAAAATATATCATCAAGAAGAAGTACCGGTTTCTCACCTGTTTCTTTTTCGATATAGGCTAGTTCGCAGATCTTCAACCAAAGTATCGCCAGTCTCTGTTCGCCTCTGCTGCCAAAAAGGGACAAGTCCCGAAAATCATTTTTATAGTTTTTTATTCCCGTGCTCTGAATTTCAAAATGTACATCATCTCTGTGTGGACCGACCAAAGTCACTCCGGAGGAAATCTCCTCCTTCGTATATTGCTCCAACCTGCTTTTTGAGATAATACTTTTATCATAAATTAGATGATATTTACCAATTATTTGAAATTTTGTTTCAGATAGCTCATAACTATTTATGAAATCGATATATGCTTCTCTTTTTTTGGTAATATACTCTCCGGCTTTAATAATAAGCTGATCCCAAAAAATCAACTGATGCCGGTGAGCTCCATGTTCACGGATGGCTTCAAGTACACGATTTCTTTGCCTTATGCCTCTTTCATATGAAATTAAGGTTCTTCTGTACTCTCTGTCTACCTGGGTAAGTAAAAAGTCTAAATACTTTCTTCTTATGGAAGGAGAATCCGTAACAAGTTCCATATCCTGCGGCCAGAAGAGCACTGTTTTTAGGTTCCCAACATAATCGATGATTCTTTTTCCCACTCCATTAACCTGGCATTTTTTATATGGAGTTTTTATTCCTGTAACTTCACCCTTGGTTAAAATTACTTCAAGGTTTGTACTCCTGTTATCAGGTTTTTCAACTGTACCCATAACTCTACCAATTTCCTGTCCAAAATAAATCGCTTCCCTATCCGGAATATCTCTAAAACTTTTCGTAAGTCCCAATATGAAGATAGCCTCTATCAAGTTTGTCTTGCCTGAAGCATTCGGACCAACAACCACGGTTATACCAGGTGAAAAAGAATACTCACTTTTATTAAAACTCCGGAAATTCGAGAGGACTATTTTGGAAATGATCATTTATTATTACTATACACGACTGTACCGATAAAGGTTTTTTGATTTAATAGGTTGCTCAGATTATCCAGATTGCTTCCAATTGAATATAAGGTCAAACCAAGTTTTTTAGCTAATTTTGTGGCTAGAGGATCAAATGGAGAATTGGTACCTGGAGACCATTTATCATCTATAAGTTTTTCAAACTCTTCCCAAGTCAATCTGTATAACGGCTTGGCATCTTTATATTTATTTGGGTCTTTATCATAAATCAGACTGGTGTTGGACATATTGATAATCATCTCCGCCTGATAATCCCTTGCCAATACCACGGCATCGTAATCCGTGGAATGTCCTGGTTTCCAACCTGATGCAATAACAAGCGGCTCTTTCAAATCAACAATCTTCTTCTCATAATTCTCTACTATTCTGGGATGGGCCACATCGTGGAATATCGTACGAATAAGATGGGCATTCAACCTGGTTGAATGAATACCTAACCAATCTAAATCCCAATCGGTAATATTACCTACAGTGTCTTTAGCGGCCTGAATATAATGTCTCGCCAAAGATCCTCCACCCACCACAATAAAAAATCGCCTCTTCTGGGCGATTTGATTCCTTATAAATCGGTTAAACTGGATACAGAATTTTGTGTCTATCCCTCCATTGGGAACAACCAAAGAACCTCCAAGGGAAATTACAATCGGTTTGTCGTCAACCATAGGATTGCTGTTATCTTATCAGATATACATATCTAAGTCAAAATATATCTGGATTTCGGCGCTTCAGATGTTGCTAAATAATAGTAATGGTATATAATAATCTTGTGACGATATATTTTACCGCTTCAATTGTCGGAAAAAAGCATTTCCTCAAAAATTACCTTACAATCGTCGATCTTCTTAAAACAAATAACGGAAAAGTTATTTCCGATCATATTATCAATTCTTCAGAGAACAAATTAATCATGGAAACCAGAGAGGAAAGAATCAAGTTCCAAGAGCAGTTGGATAAATGGATAAACTCTTCAGACTGTGTGGTAGCTGAAGTATCTTTCCCTAGTATCAGCGTAGGATATGAAATATCTCTTGCCTTAAACAGGGGTAAACCTGTCTTAATCCTTTATACCAACAGCCATCCTCCGTCTCTTTTAGCCCATCATAAGAACGAAAAACTTGTATGCGAGAAATATAATCCCAATAATGCCGGGGACATCATTGAGGATTTTCTAAATTACGTCAAAGGCACCGAAGATTCCAGATTCACTTTCTACATCTCATCAGAAATCGCTTCATATTTGGACAAAGTATCCAGGAAAAATAAAGTACCAAAAGCTGTATATCTTCGTAAGATCATCGAAAAAGACATGCGGGATAACAAATAATCCTCAATATAATCAATGAAGCTCCACGGGCTTACGCCCGTGGTATCCTCAAATTCTTCGGCGAGCGAAATCCGCCGAAGCATTACCCTTCGACTCTCCTTCGACAAGCTCAGGATTCGCTCAGGGTATCCGCAATATCGCATTCATCCACGAGTTTACACTCGTGGTTTTCTGCGAAGGCGGATAAATCCTTCTGTATATATCTATGCATCGTTGTGATGTATTGAGATAGTAATGTACTTTAGATAAAAATAACTCTATCGTATGATACCCAAAGAACAAATGACAGTATCTCCAATACAAGTCAATTACGGAGGTTATCATTTACCCCAAGATGCATCTGATCTAATTTGCGGAGCAATCCATGATAAGAAAACTATCAGGTATGGTCCAGTGAGACAATTCGAGAAAGGCCCTATTACTGGATTTGAATTATCTATAGACTCTTCGAATCCAGGTACTGAATTAGTTAGAAGGTGGAATATCGAGGAAATGTTAAAAGGTTAATTAGAGTATTTCTGGCATTTGGGGCAGAAGAAGGTACCTCTTCCTCCCAGTTTCATCCTTTCTATTTTTTCTCCACAACCATTCGGGCAATTTTCTCCGTCCTTTTGGTATACATAGAAATGCTTCTGTACTTCCCCCATCTGGCCTAAAGCATCCCGGAAATGTTGCTCTGAAGCTCCCCGCCAGCGGATAGCGTCTTTTAGGATTTTAACAAGGTTCTTATGTAACTTAATAGCTTCATCGCTTGATAAATTGCTTGCCGGCGTCTTGGGATGGATACCAGAAAGAAACAATGCATCATTGGCATATATATTCCCTACTCCCGATATCTTTTCCTGATCCATGAGAACGATTTTAATGGGTCTGCTACTTTCATGAATAATCCGGTAAAATTCTTTTCCGTCAATTGCAAATGGTTCCGGCCCAAGATTTTCTACTAGATCATTAACGTCAGAGATTTTAAGTTTTAAGCTGAGGTTTTGAGATTTGAGATTTGAGATTTGAGATTTTACAATTTTCATCCACCCGAAAATCCTCATATCATTGAAGAAAAGCTTGTCTCCGCTTGTAAAATAAACAATCACTCTGGTATGTTTGTTAGGAAGTGTAAAAAGCATCGGGTCAACTACTTCTATTTTTGCCGGCTGTCTTTCTCCCCTGTAGATGAGTTGTCCTGTTAATTTAAGATGAATGACTAAAGAAAAATTGCTATCCAAAACAAGAACCAGCATTTTCCCGAATCGCTGTACTCTTACAATTTTGGCTCCAATAACTTGTTTTCCCTCTCCTTTGAAGGATTTCACCTTCAATATCTCTACTTTTCTTATGGTTAATCCGAGAAGATACTGGTTTAATTGTATTCTCAATGTTTCAACTTCTGGAAGTTCCGGCATATATCATATAACATTGAACATTAAACATTTAACAAGTATTAATCATTAGAATAATTTCAGTAATTTGTTTATGGTTTGTTAAATGTTATCTGTTAAATGTTCTCTAATAAACTCCTTAATTTCCTTCTTAAATCTTTCTTTAGAAAATTTCCTTGCCTGTTTTATGCATTCTTCCCTTTTTATTTTCAATTTAGATAATTTGCTGATAGCTTTGCTTAAGCTATCAGCACTAAGTTCGTCAAAAAATACACCTGTTTTACCATCAATTACTGTCTCCTTCACTCCTCCGCTTCTGTAAGCAACTACAGGTATACCTTGAGCCATTGCCTCAATCGGAATTATCCCGAAATCCTCATATTCTGAAGGAAATAATAATGCTTCAGCACCTTTATATAAATTTACTAACTCTATTTCACTTACTTCTCCGATAAATTTGATTGTCGGTCCGGCAATACCTCTTAATTCATCCATATAGTCTGCGAAAGATTTCCCAAAAACTTTCAGAGGTAAATTCAATCTGTTACACGCTTCGATTGCTATATTTATGTGTTTTGCCCTAGCTAACCTTCCTCCGGTTAAATAATATTTTCTACCTTTGGTATTTTGTTTCGAGTTTCGAGTTTCGAGTTTCGAGTTTATTAAAACGGGTGGGTAAATAACAGTCGCTTCCTTTCGATAAAATTTCCAAATCCGTCTTTTTATCTCCAAAGAATTGGCTATAAAAAAATCCGGCCTTTGAGCTGCCATGAAATCTACCTGCCTAAGATCGTGATTGACATATTCTCCAACTATTCTTCCTAATGCATTTTTTTTCCAATTTCTGGCAGTCGGATAACCATACAGATATCTCGGCGGTGTATGACAGTAACAAATCTGAAGAGTCTCAGGTTTGCGTACAATCAGATTGGGGAAAAAAGCTCCCGTAGCGGATACGACAATCAAATCGAAATCCGAAAAATCCCAATTCTCGAAAACCCAAGGAGTGAGGATTCTTAAAGGACTGATGAGCTTGTGTACAAAGGGAATATTTTGAAACCAGGATGTCCTGATTTCCCAATCCTTAAACCTGGTCTTATGAGGTCCTAAAAACTCCGGCAGATACACCGTCGTAAAAATAGGTGCGTCCGGCCAGATTTCATGCAGAACCTCCAACACCCTTTCTGCCCCCCCGTATTCCTTTATATAGTCATGAATAATTGCGACTTTCATAGATCAGATAACAAAAATATATAACAATATTTATAATAAACTTATCTGCTCGTTTTTGTTGGTTTTTTGTTTTATGCTGTCTTTTTTTTGTTCTTTATCTCGCGCTATTTGCTTATTGTTGTTCCCGCCTAGTCTGGGTATTAGGCTGCGTAACCCCAATTTCTCCAGAAAAGAAACGATGTTGGGCTTAAGTAAAGCACCAAGCTTGAGCTTGTCAAAATCCACTACGATCGGGACATCATGAATAATAGTTGCAAGCTGTTTAGACAATATGGCCAAGTTCTTATTTTGTTCAAGTTTGTTTCTTAATTTCATATTCTCGATATCATATAAATGATCATATATGTTCTCTAAAGTGTGGAATTTGCAAAGCAGACTACTGGCGCTTTTCGGGCCTATACCCGGCACACCCGGATAATTATCCGACTGATCTCCAACCAACGCTTTGTAGTCGATTATCTGGGAAGCTTTAACGCCGAATTTCTTTTCAACCTGCTCCTCACCATACAACATAGACTCAGACAATCCTTTCACAGGCATATAGACTTTTGTCTTTTCTTCAACCAACTGTAAAATATCTCTATCACCTGTGACAATCACTGTTTCAATATCCTCATCGGAGATTTGGTTTTGAGTTGTGGATTTAAGATTTTTTACTTTACTTACTAATGTTCCAATCACATCATCTGCCTCGTATCCATCCATCTCGTAAATAGCTAAACCCATCTTTTTTACCACCTCATGAACCATCTCAATCTGTCCTGACAGCTCTTTGTCCATTTCCGGACGTTTAGCCTGATAATGTTTATACATTTTCTTACGAAATGTCGGTTTGGGACGGTCAAATGTCACAGCAATAAATTTCGGCTGCAAATCGTTTATTACTTTCAAAAGCATGGAAGTAAAACCAAATACTGCGTTTACCAGTTTCCCTTCTGAATTAGTTAAAGGCGGTATAGCATGATAAGCCCGATGTAGAATAGCATGACCGTCAATAAGAATAAGCCTCTGCATGGGATTATTTTAACATATATCGCTGAAGAATGGGTTTCCTGAGGATCAATAATCTTACTATTTCTTAATAATTTTATCTATTTTCCAATCTTGTTCTCACCTTTTTATACTTGGTTTCACTGTTTTTTTACAACCAACCAACTTTTCAAAATCCTCTGCTTCAAGGGTTTCTCTATTTATAAGTTCAGCGGCCACAATATCCAATTTTTTCTTGTTTCTCTTAAGGATATCCTCAGCCCTCCGATAAGCTTCATCAATGATTTTCTTAATTTCATTGTCTATTTTATTTTGCATTTCCTGAGATATCTTGGCTTCATTCATATAACGTCCACCCCACTCCGTAACGTCCATGGAAGACCCAAAATTAATCGGTCCTAACGATGACATACCAAATTCAATAACCATGTCCTTGGCAAGAGAAGTGGCTTTATCGATATCGCTTGCCGCACCTGTCGTCATTTCATTGAAAATAAGCTCTTCTGCTGCTCTTCCACCTAACATTGAAGTAATCTGCTCAACCAGATGAGTGCGTGTTTCATGTATCCTGTCTTTCTGAGGAGGAATAAGAGTATAACCAAGAGTCATACCCCTGGACACGATCGAAATCCTATGCACAATATCCATATTGGGAAGCTCGTGTGTAACAATACCGTGACCTGCTTCATGGTAAGCAGTCATCTTCCTATCCAAATCGCTTTGGAGTCTTTTCTTTTCAGGTCCCAGTTTCACTTTTGTAGCTGCTTCTTCTATATCATCCGCATCTATAGCCTTTTTATTTTTTTTAGCTGCCTGTATAGCCGCTTCATTAAGCATATTTTCGAGATCTGCACCCGAAAAGCCTACTGTTCTTTTTGCCACTTGATCCCACTTTACGTTGTTTTCAATCGGTTTTCCTTGAATATGGATTTTTAATATCGCCTCCCTGCCCACCATATCAGGCAAATCCAAAACTGTCCTTCTGTCAAATCTACCCGGACGAAGAAGAGCCGGGTCTAAAAGATCACCCCTGTTGGTAGCAGCAACAACCACCACATTTTCATTCGGAGTAAAACCATCCATCTCTACTAATATCTGATTTAGCGTCTGTTCTCTCTCATCATGCCCACCCATAACACCCACAGATCTTACTCTACCTATGGCATCAATCTCATCGATGAATATTATCGCCGGAGAATTTTTCTTGGCGGTATTGAAAAGATCACGTACACGACTTGCCCCAACCCCTACCAACATTTCCATAAACTCACTGCCTGCCATGGAGAAGAACGGTACATTTGCTTCCCCTGCCAAAGCTCGAGCAAGAAGTGTCTTTCCGGTTCCGCTGGGACCGATAAGAAGTACTCCTTTGGGAGTTCTGGCTCCCAAAGCACGATATTTCATGGAGTTTTTTAGAAAATCTACCACTTCTGACATTTCTTCCTTTGCCTCATCCACACCTGCTACGTCTTTGAAAGTCACTTTAGGACTGTCTTTGGCAAAAAGTTTTGCTTTGGATTGTCCGAAAGAAAAGAGAGTATCTTGTGCGCCTCTGGCTTGTCTTATCAGGAAAAGGAAAAATCCTACCATAAGCAGCAAAGGCAATACGTTTGAAAGTATATTAAACCAAATTGCCCCGCCTGTAGTATCTTTTATTTCAATTTCCACCTGGTTAGGATCAACACCAGAGTCCTTTAGTACTTCATATATTGAAGATTGAGTTTCTTTATAAGAAGTGTAGATTTTTTCGTCTTTATACGTAGCTATCAGTTTACTGTCGATAACTTCAATTTTCTTTACGTCACTGTTTTTTACATCACCAATCAGGTTTGATAGAGGCTTCTGGGGATATAACCTTGAAACATCACTCGCACTTACAAACATCAAAAGTAAGATGGAGATTATAATAATCCACAGAAAAATATTTTTAGGTGTTAGGTTTATAGGAATTTTTACTATCCTCATTTTCCTGTTGTTACTGTTTTTCGAAACTGATTTATTTGTAGTCATATAACTTCAGTCGATTCTTTTCACCTGACAATTGTTCCTGCCGGAATAGAATTTGAGATTTTGATTATTTTGACATCATTGCCTGTATCGGCACATAAGATCATACCGTTGCTCATTTCCTTCAACATTTGTTTTGGAGCTAAATTTGCCAGAAAAACAAACTTCTTATTTTTCAAATAAGCAGGCTTGTACCATTTAGCCAAACCTGCAAGTATTTTTCTCTCCCCGTATTCTTCGCCCAAATCCACATTCATTCTAATAAGATTTTTCGAGCCTTTCACTAATTCAGCTGATCTGACTAGACCTACCCTCAAATCAAGTTTCTGGAAATCCGTAAATGAAACTATATCCTTTTGCATTAGAAAATATATTATACCTTATCTAAGAGGCTGAAACAATGAATTTGCAGATAGATGTTGTAGGGAGGTCAGCACATAGTATACACTTTTCCGATCCGCAACGATTCATAAACTACAGAGACAGGGGTGTATTCTAAAACGAAGTGCAACCGTTAGAATGGTTGCATATGAACTACAAACATTTAACGGCTGCAGTCCGGGGAGCAATGGAAGCATTACTCAAGGAAAATTATACAAAGAAGGAGGTGGCAG
>Ga0210049_1006211_pt1 | contig 10028 bp, 10 predicted proteins | sample CryGeyCG2014_300_2_FD_183964 | JGI IMG/M metagenome (GOLD analysis project Ga0210049, IMG submission 183964) | Groundwater microbial communities from aquifer - Crystal Geyser CG06_land_8/20/14_3.00 (SPAdes) (version 2) | ecosystem: Environmental > Aquatic > Deep subsurface > Groundwater | place...
CTTATATATCTCAAATATATTAGATGATGAAAAAATATCTTCCACGGCCTGTTTCTGGCCAAAGCCCATTTCCAATAAAACGCTCCCGCCTTTTTCCAGATATCTATGCGCCTCTTTCGCTATGACCCTGTAAAATCCCAGCCCGTCTTTTCCACCGTTCAAAGCAACCGCAGGCTCCCTCGTCACTTCCTTTTGTAAAAAAGGGGCTTCCTCATCCTTTATATAAGGCGGATTGCAGACTATTATATCAAATTTAGGATTTATATCAAATACTAAAGCGTTAAAAGCATTTCCTTTATAAAATTTTACCTTATCGCTTACGTCATGCCGCTCCGCATTTTTCTCCGCTATCTTTAAAGCAGCTTCAGATATGTCAACAGCTGTTATTTCAACCTGCGGCATTAATTTAGCTAAAGTTACGGCAATATTGCCGCTGCCTGTGCAGAGGTCTAATATCTTAACTTCTCGACTCTGCTCTCTTGATATGTTATCATGGCCGCTCGAAGAATATTGCTGAGAACTCACCCTGTCGTTCCAATAGTGTTCGAGCGAGTCTCGCCGAAGGCGGACGAGTCGAGAACTGTTGATAATTTCATTTACTAATAACTCTGTTTCCGGTCTAGGGATAAAGGTATCTTTGGTTACAATAAAATCCATGCCCATGAATTCCGCATGGCCGGTAATATACTGCACAGGATCTCCGCTCAGGCGGCGTTCAATCAAAAAATCGTATAATTCCTCTATTGTGTCAGTCACGACAAAATCTTTGACATATAAATCCAGTCTTGCGCAGTTAAACAGGTACTCTAAAAGCATCTCCGCTTCCACTATAGATATGGTTCCGGAATATTTATTCATCAGGTAAAATATATCTCTTTTATAATCAGCTGTTTTTAATTTCATATTTATATGCGCCAAGTTGACACTGTGACAATGAGGCTGTGTCGTAATAGCAAGAACGTGTCATTGCGAGGAGCGAACGAAGTGAGCGACGAAGCAATCTCCGACGGTAAGATGAGATTGCTTCGGCCGCTTCGCGGCCTCGCAATGACAAATATGACATTGTAACACAGTCTGAATGTCAGAGTGTCAACTTTGAACGGCGCTTAATTTCAATTTTTTCTCGGCCTGGATTAACGCGTCTATGATCTTGTCCATTTCGCCTTCCATCACATTCGGCAGGTCGTATATCGTAAAGCCTATCCTGTGGTCTGTAACTCTGCGGTCCGGAAAATTATAAGTCCTTATCTTCTCGCTCCTATCCCCTGTACCGACCTGGATACGCCTGTCTTTTGCTATTTTTTCTTCATGCTCTTTTCTGTTATGCTCAAGAAGCCTCGCCCTCAATACCCTCATGGCCTTTTCCTTGTTTTTACTCTGAGATCTTTCATCCTGGCAAATGACAACCATGCCCGAAGATATATGCGTAATACGCACAGCCGACTCTATTTTATTCACACCCTGTCCGCCCGCGCCTGAAGCCCTGAATACATCTATCCTTAAATCCTGTGGATTAATCTGAACATCTACATCTTCTGCCTCGGCGAGAACCGCCACGGTCACGGCAGATGTATGAATCCTGCCGGACGCCTCAGTAGCGGGGACCCTTTGAACCCTGTGGCCGCCTTTTTCGTATTTAAGCTTTTTATAAACGCCCCTGCCTTTTACGGCAAATATCACTTCTTTGAATCCGCCTCCTTCGGCAGAATGAGCGTCCATGATTTCCACTTTCCAGTTATTCTTCGCGGCATACTTGGAGTACATCCTGAAAAGATCTCCGGCAAACAGGGACGCCTCTGCCCCGCCTGTCCCGGCCCTTATCTCCATGATCACGCCCCTATCCGCGTCAGGGTCTTCTTCCAGTATTATCTCTTCTAATTCAAGCTGGAGCTGTTTTTTTCTTGTCTCCAGCTCTACCGTCTCTTTGCGGGCCATTTCAATGATTTCTTTATCTGTTTCTTCCTCTAAAAGATGTTTTGAATCACCTATCTCGGAAATAATCTTTTTATACTCATTATATTTTTTAACAACCTTTTCGAGTGAAGACAGCTCCCTGGCGAGTTTCTGATATCTATCAATATTGGAAATCACGCCGTGATCTGCCATCAATCCGCGCAATTCGCCGTAACGCTTCAATATAGAGTCTAATTTTTCGAACATAACAACCATCATCTCCTGTACAGTTTATTTCTTTTCTCCCTTCTTACTATACTTCTTTAAAAACTTCTCTACCCTGCCTGCGGAATCCACGAACTTCTGCTTGCCAGTGAAAAACGGGTGGCATTTAGAGCATATCTCCACGCGCAGGTTCTGCTTTGTAGAACGCGTGTGGATGACCTCTCCACATGCGCAGGTGATCGTGGCTTCCTTGTACTCTGGATGAATTTTGTCTTTCATTGCATATCCTCCTATTTAATGTAGGGGACAGGCATGCCTGTCCCCTACTTATTCATGCTATCCAAGAAATCTTCATTTGTCTTGGTTTTGCTGATTTTCTCTATAAGAAGCTCCATTGCTTCTACGCTGTTTAATTCATTCAGAACTTTTCTGAGGAGCCATATCCTCTGAAGTTCTTTTCCTTCTACGAGCAGTTCCTCTTTCCTTGTATTAGACCTCTTGATGTCTATCGCGGGATAAACCCTTTTTTGGAACAAGGTCCTGTCAAGCTGCAGCTCCATATTGCCCGTGCCTTTAAACTCTTCAAAAATAACTTCATCCATCCTGCTGCCGGTATCCACAAGAGCCGTGGCTATTACAGTAAGGCTCCCGCCCTCTTCTATGTTTCTCGCCGCGCCGAAAAACCTCTTTGGCTTATGGAGGGCGTTCGAATCCACGCCTCCTGAAAGTATTTTGCCGGAATGCGGCACTACCGTGTTATACGCCCTGGCAAGCCTTGTGATGCTGTCCAGGAGTATCACCACATCTTTCTTGTGCTCTACCAGCCTCTTTGCCTTTTCCAGCACCATCTCCGCAACCTGCACATGTCTTTCGGCAGGCTCATCAAATGTGGAGCTGATAACCTCTCCTTTTACAGACCTTTGCATGTCAGTGACTTCTTCGGGCCGCTCATCTATCAATAACACCATGATAATAGTATCCGGAAAATTGGTCGCGATACTATTGGCCATCTTCTGCATTATTATAGTTTTGCCGCTGTAAGGAGGCGCGACTATCATCCCTCTCTGGCCTTTCCCTATAGGGGTCAACAAATCTATTATACGCATAGATGTGTCTACGGTTTTCGTCTCCAATTTATACCTTACGTTAGGGTATATCGGAGTGAGGTTATCAAAAAGCACTTTGTCCTTTGCCGCCTCCGGGCTTTCAAAATTAACAGCCTCTACCTTTAATAACGCAAAATATCTTTCACCTTCTTTGGGAGGCCGTATCTGCCCGCTTACCGTATCTCCTGTTCTCAGCTCGAATTTCCTGATCTGCGAAGGCGATATGTATATGTCGTCAGGGCAGGGCAGGTAATTATAGTTCGGGGAACGCAGAAAACCAAACCCGTCAGGCAATATCTCCAGCACCCCTTCCCCGAATATGAGCCCGTCTTTTTCTGTCTGAGCCTGAAGGATCTTGAATATCATGTCTTGTTTTCTTAACCCGCTTGCGCCGTTTATGTTCATGTCATGCGCAAGTTTGTTAAGTTCGATTATCTTCATTGATTTCAATTTTTCAATATCCAGTTTTTCTTTCACGTCCATATTATGCTCCTTGTTTTTTCCAGATCTCCCTGACCTGGGTTAATGTTTTAGTTTTTGATCCGCTATTATCTATGATAAAATCCGCGAATGCCAGTTTTTTCTTAAAAGGCATCTGCATCCTTATTCTCTTCAGGGTTTCTTCGGCAGATAATCCCCTGTCTTTTCTTATTCTTTTAATCTGCTCTTCTTTTTTATTTGACACCACTATTACCTTATTCACTTCTTTATAAAAACCTGTTTCCACCAAGAGAGGCGCCTCAATAATTATAACCCTGCCTCTTTTGGATTTCACTATGTCTTTTATCTCTTTTATGACCCCGGGATGAGTAATGCTATTCAGAAGTTTAAGTTTTGATTTTTTTTTAAAAACAACCCTGCCGAGTTTTTTCCTGTCTATCTGCCCTGCCCTGCCTAATATATCTTTGCCAAAATGCCCGGCTATTTTTTTATAACAACTTTTACCTGGCCTTATGAGCGAATGATAAACCTTATCCGCGTCAATCGCATAAGCGCCGAGCCGGCCAAACATTTTCGCAACCGTCGTCTTCCCGCTTCCAAAACTTCCCGTTATGCCTATTATCATAGCTTCCGCGATTAGTCCGCCATCTCCAGCCAATTTTTCCCGTATTGCACGCTTACCTTGACGGGGACTGACAACCTTACAGCCCCTTCCATCTCTTCTTTCACAAGTTTTTTCATCTTATCTAATTCGTCCTCAGGGACTTCAAAAACAAGTTCGTCATGCACCTGCAGGGTCATGAGCGATTTAAAATTATTCCTTTTCATCTTTCTATGTATATTTATCATTGCGATCTTTATAAGGTCGGCCGCCGAACCCTGAACAGGTGTATTTATGGCAATCCTCTCCGCCTGCTGCTGCTCCCTCATGCCCCCTGTTTTTATTTCAGGGATATATCTCCGCCTGTTAAAGAGGGTTGTCACATATCCGGAACTTCTGGCTTCTTCTATTTTATCTTCCATGTAAACTTTTACGCGGGGGTATCTCTCGAAATAAGAATCTATAAATTGCTGGGCGCTCCCCGGGTCTATATTAAGGCCCCTGCTTAACCCAAAAGCGCTGATGCCGTATATTATGCCGAAGTTCACTGTCTTGGCATTTCCTCTCATTTCCGGTGTTACCTCGTTTTCGTTCACGCCAAAAATCAGAGAAGCGGTATGGGTATGCACGTCCCTGTTGTTTTCAAACGCGGATACGAGTTCAGGGTCTTTCGAGAGATGCGCCAGTATCCTGAGCTCTATCTGGGAATAATCAGCTGACATTATAAAATTACCGTTCTCTCCTATAAATGCCTTTCTTATTTTCCTGCCCTCCTCTGTCTTTATCGGGATATTCTGAAGATTCGGATTGGACGATGAAAGCCTTCCCGTAGCGGTAACCGCCTGGTTAAAAGAAGTGTGAAGCCTCCCTGTTTTTTTATTAATCAGCTCCGGCAGCGCGTCCACGTAAGTGGATTTCAGCTTGGATAACTCCCTGTACCTCAATAGCTCTTTTGGCAGCGTGTGCAAAGAAGAAAGCTTCTCAAGAACCTCTACGTCCGTAGACGCGCCTGTTTTTGTCTTTTTTACAACAGGCAGGCCTAATTTCTCAAATAGAATATGACTGAGCTGTTTCGGAGAATTGATGTTAAATTCCCCGCCCGCTATCCTATATATCTCCTTAATCAGGGCAGAAAGTTCATTCTCCATATCAGACGATGCCTCTTTTAAAAAATCAACATCTATCTTTATCCCATTCTTCTCCATCTTGCTCAAAACCTCTATAAGCGGCAGTTCTATATCTTTAAAAAGCACTTCCAGTCCTTTTTTTAAAATCTCTTTTTCAAATATATTTTTAAGCCTCATGGTAACATCGCTATCTTCGCATGAATACATGGAAACCTTTTCAATATCCACCATATCCATAGTAACTTTTTTCCTGCCGGTTCCGAGAAGTTCATCAATAGAGGCCATTCTATGATCAAGGTATTCAAGCGCAATGTCATCCAGGCCATGGCCCATCCTGGAAGGGTTTAACAGGTACGAGGCTATCATCGTGTCGTAAGATATACCGCTAAGCTCTATGCCGTAATTTGACAAGACCAGATTGTCATATTTTATATTCTGCCCAATTTTTTTTATGTTTTCGTTTTCCAGTATCGGCTTCAATTCCTTTAAAGCATAGTCTATTTCTACGCCTTCCCTTGAACCACATGGAATTAAACTAATGTAATAAGCCTTGCCCTCTTTCCAGCAAAACGATATACCGACAAGATTTGCTTCCATGGGCCGTTCGCTCGTAGTCTCTATGTCCAGGACAAACTCTTTCTTTGTTTTTAATTCTCCGATAAAATCCTTAAAATCCCCGGCGCAGGCGATTGTCTTATAATCCGCCTCTTTATGAACATTCGAATTGCATGATGCAATCTCTCTCACAAAGCTCTTGAACTCCATCTCCTTAAAAATACTTAATAGTTTTTCTGAATCAGGGCCTCTGACGGCCATGGCGCCGGCGTCTATTTCTATGGGGACATCCGAATCCACAGTCGCAAGTTCTTTGGACATCCGGGCGATAGTTTCCTGTTCGGAGAGCATTTTTTTTCTTGGAGCGCTTGTTATATTATCAAGATTTTTATAAAGATTGTCCAGGTTCCCGAATTCCTTTATAAGCTCAATTGCCGTCTTTTCTCCTATGCCGGCTACGCCAGGGATGTTATCGGCCGTATCCCCGGCGAGAGCGATAAAATCGGTTATGTTCTCAGGCCCTAACCCTGAGTATTTTTCCTTTACAGTTTCAGAATCGTATATAAGGACGTCCTTATGCGCGCTGTAAACTTTTACATTCTTATCTACTATCTGAAGCATGTCTTTATCGCCTGTAACTACATACACATCTATGTCCAGCCGGGACATTTTTTTAGCAATAGTGGCAAGTACGTCATCCGCCTCAAAACCCTGTTTTTCAAAAATAGGTATGTTATACGCCGCTATGACCTCTTTTATCAAACTCATCTGGCTTACAAGGTCATCCGGCATGGGTTTTCTGTGAGCCTTATAATCTTCAAACTGCTCGTGCCTGAACGTGGGGCCTTTAAGATCAAATGCCACGCCGATATAAGCCGGCCTTTCCTTTTCCAGTAACTTTTTAAGCATCAGGATAAAGCCATAGACCGCATTCGTAGGCCTGCCTTTTGAATTCCTGAGCTCTTTTATGGCATAAAAAGCTCTATAACAATAAGAGTTTCCATCAATCAAAAAAAGTTTTTCTTTTTTACTCATTTATTATTTATACGGGATTTCCTAAAATAGGAAGGGTTCTGCTTCGCCCTGGGGTATAATAAAAGGGATTAACGACGGGCTTCTCAGAATCACTCAGGTAAAATGTTCAACATCGCTTCAAATTCTTTTCTGGCGCCTGCGAAATCTTTCTGGTGGTAATGTATCATGCCTTCTTTGTAATAATCTTCTATCCTCTCCTCCTTCATTTTAAATTTTATCTCATCTTCTAATTCTAAAAGGGGCTTGCTGCTTTGCCCGGAATCCTGCTTGACAAGCCTTATCACATCCAGCGCTTTTGCGTATTCGCCTTTATTGTAATAATCTTTTGCCTTGCTATAAGCCGCATTTGCTTCGCTGTTAACTGCCGCATCAATCTTTTTCTTGCCCCCTTTTTCTCTTCTCAGCCTTTCTTCCGCCAGCCTCAGAGATTCCTGAAGCTCTTTATCTATATTCTTGCTCGATTCAGAGGCCTTGGCAGGTTCCTTCTTTTTCTCAGGTCCTATCATGGCCCAGCCATGCCCCTTTTTTGCTTTCGGTTTAGGTTCCGGTTTTTTTTTAGTAGGCCTCTCGGCCGGCCTTTTAACAACCTTTTCTTTTTTGACCTTCACCGGCGCTTCTTTTTTTTGAGGCTCTTCGACAGCGGTTGTCTTTTGTTCTACATTAGCGGGAGAAACAGCCTTTACAGCCTTTTCTGTTTTCTCAAGCAGGCCGAGTTTTTCCAGCCTCTCCCTGGCTTCCTGATTCCATGGATCGTTCGGATTGCCTAATTTATACCTTCTCATCCAGTGAAAAGCGGCCTTTTCCAACTCCCCTTTTCTTTCATAGAGAAGCGCCATGTTAGTATGAACTTCTTTATAATCAGGGTCCAGGGCCAGGGCTTTTTCGTATTCTGCCTCAGCCCTGTCCAGCCATCCTTTTGTCTCAAATAGAATGCCGAGATCATTGTGCGGAGAAGCGTAATCGGGTTTAACACTAGCTGCCTTCTGATACCATTCTATAGCGGTATCTATGTCTCCGCGCTGCTGCGCTTCGTATCCCTTTGTCCGGTAATTTTCCCCCTCGCTGGATATCCCTATTGCATCCCCGGCATATATATAAGAAGTATTTAATAACGGCAGGAAAAATAAAATTGCAAAATAGATTAACCCGCACTTTAGGAACCTGGCGCTGTTTATTCTGTCCATTGTACCTAAGTGTATCACATGCCTCTTATTGCGTCAAGAAAAATCTGCCCGCTGTGCTCTTAGCGGGCAGATTTTGCGCGATATACTTACGTAAATTTGAACTTAAATTCCGGGGAAACTCCTCTAAAATTAAACAAGTTGACACTTTGACAATGTCAAAGTGTCAACTTAGTAAGGCTGTTTTTTGAGTTTGCGGAAGAAATAGCCGCCTGTGAGGGCATCTATGTCTGCGGTAAGCTCCTGAATCCTGAGTTCTTTTTCAAGAGAAAGTTTTAAATCCTGAGGGGGCGAGGCGAGCAGTTCTATCTGAAGCCGCCTTCTTTCAAAATATGTCCTTGTGACCTCGTTCATTATATCGTCCCGCAATTCAACCATCAGCTTTGACCTTGTATCTATACTTGTCTGGTCATTGTTCCAGATAAGCTCTCCCATATCCCATGTCATTGTAACATCCCAGCTGACAGCATCTTTTCCTTTTTGCAATGTATCAGGGTTTGTGCCTGAGTCCCAGTGCCAGTAACCAGTGACATACCTGTCTAATCCTACCGAGACATTGGGAAGCAGGGCTTTTTTCCTGGCGGCATCTCTCCATTCCTTTATCTTATCGGGATGGACCTCCGCATATTTAATAGCTGCTTCCTGCACATCGCTGATACTAGGCTCGCCTTCAAATCTTTTTAAAATATCCTGTGCTTGGGTTTCAAGAGGAGCGGAATTTTCGTCAGCAAAAACAAAACTTACCAAACAAATAAACATGCACAATATTGCTACAGTGTTAATGTATTTCACGAAATACCCCTATCTTTTGCAGGGCGGGTTTTAAACCCGCCCCTACGTTTAAATATAGATTCAGTATATGCCGTGTTAATTTAGACAGGCAAGTATAAAGAAGTCACAAAATTATGACTGGGAAACTAGGGACAGCGGCCAGTTTTTTACTTCTTGGTTATTTTTTTGAAAGAATTTGTTAATTTAATGTGTCTATATTGTAAGGGTCAAATTAAAAAATTTATTTAATATCATCGATATGGATAAAAATACCTGGAAAACTTTTATAGCTAATGAAGGCGATGAAAAAGATATGGAGAAGCTAAGAAAGCAGACTCTCACAGGCCGGCCATTATGCAATGATCAAATTATTGAAAATTTGGAAAATACCCTAGGAAGAAAATTAGCAGCTTTACCAGAAGGTAGGCCTAGGAAAATTGAAAAATAACAAAAAAACCGGCCGCTGTCCCTAGTTTCCTAAACTTTCTTTAGACATCTCACAGCTTCTTGCATTTTCAATAGAATATTTATTTTTTCTTCAAATGACAAGTTAGCCGAATATTTGCGTAACGACTTCTTGGATTCGTACAAATCTTTTTCAAAAATTATCTTGCCATTCTCAATTTCTATTTTTCTTCCACGATTCATATTTGTCATAAAGGTTATGCCTCTTAAGAATAGATTCTAAAACTTTAAAATCTACGGTATACTGATCTATAATTCTATCGATTCTTTCGTAATCTTTGGATCTTCCGACTGCAAAAGACATAGCAATCAAATGCTCAGCAGAGATTATCCTTACCTTCATCTCGTCATAATCAATCTCTTTGGCATTCAAAACGGCATCTTTATACAACCCGTTATTTGCTGGCAAAAACTGCATTGGTGTGTTACTTACGAACAAATGCTCTCCTTTCCATGCGCCACCCCTCTTTTTTACATAATCGTAAATTTCTGAAAATCTAAGGATGCCTGGCCATCATCCCAGATGACTGTGTCTTTTCCTTTTTGCAATGTATCAGGGCCCTGTCAATTTATACAGCCCCTTATCAGTAGCTGCCCATAGAAATCCATCCGCATCTATGGCAATATC
>Ga0210049_1006223_pt1 | contig 10019 bp, 7 predicted proteins | sample CryGeyCG2014_300_2_FD_183964 | JGI IMG/M metagenome (GOLD analysis project Ga0210049, IMG submission 183964) | Groundwater microbial communities from aquifer - Crystal Geyser CG06_land_8/20/14_3.00 (SPAdes) (version 2) | ecosystem: Environmental > Aquatic > Deep subsurface > Groundwater | place...
GGAAGGGACGATTGGACCCGCCGACCGGAAATACCTGCTTCGCCTCGCGCGGGAGACGATCTCCCGATATCTTACGATAAAAATGGTCCCCCTGCCCCGGCTTTCCAGCCCCATCCTGCGCGAACCGCGCGGGGTCTTCGTCACCCTCAAGAAGCGGGGAAACCTGCGCGGCTGCATCGGCCGGATGGTCCCGGACCGGCCCCTCGCCGAGCTCGTCGGTGCGATGGCCCTCCAATCCGCCTTCGAGGATCCTCGCTTCAGCCCCGTGACGCCCCCTGATCTGCCCGATCTGGAAATTGAGATTTCCGTGCTGACGCCGATGAAACCGGTCTCCGGCCCGAACGACATTGTCGTCGGCCGGGATGGCGTCCTCCTCCAGAAGGGGGGAAAATCCGCCGTGTTTCTCCCCCAAGTCGCCCCGGAACAGGGATGGGGAAGGGATGAGATGCTGAACCACCTGAGCCAGAAGGCGGGACTTCCGTCCGGCGCCTGGAGAGACGGAGCGAGCTTCCTGACCTTCCAGGCGATCGTTTTCGGCGAAGCGGAACACCGATGATCGCCGACAAGGAAAATGTGTTTATCCTCCCTTAGCGGGTGGCGGACATTTTTTAGGACAAATTCTACTTGATAAAATAGAATTATACTGTATTTGTATAGTGTTATTAAATAATTTGGCTGGACATTCTGATGGACATTACGGGAGACAAAATATTATCCGGTGATATCGAGAAACGTGTGGAAACCTCATGTTTCGGTCCATTTACCTTTCGGGTCGACCTATATCAACGTGAGGCGACAATGCTTCTACAGCGTGTTGCCGATGAATGCCTTGTGCAGCAGCCAGTATGGTGAGATCGAGAAGTTTCTCTGTAATGGCTTCCGGAAAGGGCTCAGGTTTACATGCAAAAGTTTGAAACCCAGCCCGATTCCCCGGCATTTTCGGCAATGTTCAAAAGGTGTGAAATGACAGGAGCGTTGGAGGCATTTCCATTGCACGGCAGGGCGAGTGTATGAGCCAGCTCGAATGGATCAAGGCTATCGAGGAAGGCGCCGTCGAATGGTCGGCGCACGCCCTGAAGACCATGTTCGAGCGTGATATTTCCCGCGAGGCAGTCACGCACGTCATTCGCACCGGTGAAGTCATAGAGGAATATCCGGAAGACAGACCGTTCCCCAGCACCCTGATTCTGGGTTTCTGGCAGAACAAGCCGCTGCATGCCGTAACGGCTTATGATACCGCAGGCGGCAGGTTATACATCATAACCGCTTATGCGCCCGACGAAAGACACTTTCAGCCGGACTGGAAAGTAAGGAGGATAAAATGATCAGCCGAAACGAAAACTTGTGCCCCCTTTGCGGAGGAGAAAAGAGAGAGGGCAAGACAACTTTCACGGTGGATTATCAGGATACGGTCATTGTGATCCGGGATGTTCCCGCAACGGTATGCGCCATGTGCGGCCATGAATGGATCGCCGATGAGGTTGCGGGAGGTCTGGAAGCCATCGTCAATGACGCCAAGAAAAAGAAACCCTCCGTGGAAATCACAAGGTACAGGAAGGTTGCCTGACCGCGTCCGGTTCGCCCGTCCCATTCGACATTCGGCCCTACGCCTTCCAGCAAGAGATCCTCGACAAGCTGGAAGCGGAACGGACTCTCCACGGCAAAAGCCGCAAAGTCGTCTCCAACGATATCGGCTCACGGCAAACGGAAAGGAATGGTTGAAAAGGTCATGGCCTGAGTCCGGGCCGCTTTCGTTAATATATCAGATTGGTTTAAATGGCGCGGATTTGAGGATGTCCCTCCGAATTATTTACAAACGGGATAAGCAATAGAGGCCTTATGAAAGTATCCATTCCCCTGAAAGACATCATGATCGCGCCCGGCAAGCGATTCGATCCCGCTGAATATACCGAACAGGACGTAATTATCCGCATCAAGAAGCTTTATGGCGTGATTGTAGAAGTAATGGATATCGTGGTTGACGGCGGAATGGCTCACATTGAATTCCGGGATGCAACACCGGAAAAGCACAAAGAAGCTATGGAAAAATTCCGCAAAGGAATTGAAGAGGCGCAAAAAGATCAGCCTGCAAAAGCCCTGAACCTCTTCAAGGAAGTCCTTGCCGTGATACCAGAAAACTTTGATACCCGCCGGAATATGGCAAAGGCATACCTGGAATTGAACAACATCGGGAAGGCCAAGAAGATATTCCAGGAAGTCCTCCAATTGAACCCGGCCGATCATGGTGCAGCAGTCTCCCTCGGAAACATTTACGCCCGAAATGAAAACAACCTGGATGTGGCTGCATTCTATTATGATCTCTGTCTTCAACACCATCCCGATGATGCAATGCTGACCTGCAACTACGCCGCTCTGATGCTTGTAGAAAGGCGAATTTCAGAAGGCGGAAGTACTATTCAAGCAGCTATCAAAGGTGGTAATATGCCCAACTCCTATTATGGTCTGGCACTTCTTTACCGAATGGCGGGTGAGGATGATGCCAGTAAAAGCGTTCTGGAAACGATGTTTGTCCGGATACCGCAACAGACATTACCAAGAGAATATGCGGGGATATACGCGGAAGCCAAAAACCTCTACAGTAAGTTGAGCAAAGAGAAGAAACATTGAGCTATGTGTTACAATGCCAAAGGGTGAATGAATCGCTACGGAATAGGGTACCTGTTTTGAATATACACACCTCCATACCTGACAAGTTGATGAATAAGATCACCACAAGGGCACGAAATATTCTCATTCACAAGAAGATTTTGTCTTGTGAACAGCTGCTGGAATACGATGAAAATGGTATCAGCAATATTAATGGGGTGGGAATAAAAACTGTACGTGAAATTGTAAACTTAAAGGCGAGGATTGCCGAAATTTCCATTAATATTGCAGAGCACCATAAGGGTGCTCAGGGCGCAGATACCGCGGGTAATGACAGCCTGACTCCCACCCACTTGAAGCCGTCCTATCCCATTTTGAAAAATTCATGCCTTCCTGACTCTTTGTATTCGAGTCTTTTATCCCGCACGCTCCCGGAAATATTACAAACAGTATCTAAGCAGTATGCTTATTCAAACAATGAACCTCAAAGTAGTATAAGCAGTCTTGAAATTCCCCAACAAGACATTAATCGACTCCGTGTGATTGCACTTTTCCCAGATGATCAGGCCGACGTTCTGTTCCATGTTACTGTTGGTTATCTCCTTCAATCGGATATAAGCGAGGAAGCATTTTCATGCATCCTTAACCATCTATCGTCTATATCGGGTTTTACTAACCGGCCTGAAATGACAATATTAGTTGGTGCTTTATCAGATGAGCCTATTTTTACTGGCATACCACCCATTGTAATCGCCGAGCTGCGGCTATCGCAGCACTCTATGGGCACCGCTATAAATGGTGAAGTCAAAACGATGATATGGGAGAATATTAACTTATTGTCCGAGAAAAATATTGTCGCTCGCTTAGGGTTTTCAATGCAGGGATTAAAAACCATCTGGCAAGTTTGGCTTCTCAAAGAGCAAGGGTTAGAAGTAATGGAGACCCTATCAAAGGGTATACCAATAGAAGCATATGGAAACTTTGAACAGCTCATAGATGAATTCCTGCGGGACCTGGTTAAACGCGAGCGTGAAGGTAGAATTTTGAAAGGGCGCTTGGGATTGTTAGATGGACGGAAATGGACACTTGAAGAGTTGGGGTATCGTGAAAAAATTACCCGCGAACGTGTTCGGCAGATTGAAAAAAAATATATCTCAAAACTTAAAAAACCAAAAGCGCTTAGTCGATTGGATAGGTTTTGGCATGCGGTAGATGACGTTCTTCTTTCTGGTGGTGGTGTGTGCTGTGCGAATGAAATAGCTAATGCCTTGGGAAAACGCTGGGGATGGCAAAATCTACCTTCTGACGGAGAGTTGGCCTCTCTGGTCGGTTTGTCGCCACAATACGAAGTTGCTTGGAGTCCGCCGATTCGCATAATCATGCCCAAACATCAATGTGTGAGATGCCAATCAATCCGGCCAGAGTTAAAAAGAACTGTCGAAAATCAGCCTGATGGGGTTCTGCCATTTGACGTCGCTACTGTCAAGATGATGGAATTTTGTAGAGGTAAAGCGTGTTGCAACAGAGTTTATTTAATCGCCCAGTTCTCGAATGGTTATCTGCATTTTCTCGATGATGCTATAGAAGATATCTTGGCAGATGAAATTGCGCTCTATACCCAATACGCATGGACACTTAAGTATGGGAAGAATGGAGAGAAACGAACTCTACTTGTCGAAACAATCCTTTACAATACCGGCCGACCGATGCATTTCACAGAAGTGTTTGCTGAAGTAAATAAAGACCGTCCTGAACATGAGAAAATATCTGAGCGGAATATATATGCTTATATCGAGCGTTCGCCAGATCTCCTGCTCTGGGATCGGGGTACATATATTCATCGCGATCATGTTTCAATTCCATTTAGCGAAATAACCGAGATAGAACACGACATAATATCCCGACTTGGGGGAGACATTCCATACCTCTCAGTTAGTGGGATATTTGAGCTATACAAAAACAAATTACTGAAGGAAAATATTCCTAGTGAGAGCGCGCTATATTCCTGTCTTCGGGAATCCAACAATCCTGCATTAAGGTATCCTGACTATCCTAATGTCATGCGAAGCGGTAATGTCGGGCAGCGCCTGCCATTACCGCTTGTATTGGAAAAATTTGTGTTGGAGCAGGAAGGTGTTGTGAAATTGGAGCAAATCAGAAAATATGCCGTAGAACAGCTTTGCACTAACGAAGCCGTATTTATGGCCAATCATTTACCAAATACTCCGAATATTCTACGCGTGAGTCGTGGCGAGTACATACATATACAACAGATAGGGTTACAGAAAGACAAGCTAAATTCGATTATTGAACATCTTACAACACTCCTCAGTTCATCAAGTCACATTTCAGTGATAAGGCTATTTAGCGACAAGAAGATTACCTGCAAACTGTTGGGGATTGTATCCCCCATGCTTTTGTACTCAATAATTCAGTTTTTCTACTCTGAAGAATACGATCTATCAGGATACCCTCGTATCCGCCTCTCTGGCGTTACTGCAGAAAGTGGCCGTGCAACGGGTGTAGCTACGGAAGTCATCAAATACATCCTCGACAAAGTAGAACCTTGTAGCTTTTTCGAGCTGTATCATCATTTTGTCGATGATCTAGGATATAAGCAAAATAGCGTCCATAATGTGTTGTACGCTTACAAAGAGATCCTGCGTTACAGTGATGATGTTATTGTCCATATCGAGACTCTCGGGTGGACAGGGAACAATCAGGCAGCATTGGAATTATTGGCAGCCCAATATCTTCGTGATCGAGAAAGTACAGGCAAACCTTTCGGCCTCATTTCTCATTTCTATGATTCTCTGTATGATCAATTACCAGCACTTTCCGATCATTTTCTTTGGACGCCAACTCTTATTGGAGAACTGCTATCACGCGAAGGAAAATATCGTATCATAGGTTCACAGCGCAATGCTTTCGTTTCGATTCCAAATTCATGCGGTATCGAAACTCTTGATGATCTTCTATACTATGTTCTTAGCAACAACTACGATGGTGCTGCAAATATCAATGTTTTGGTTGCTGACATGCGGGACGCGGGTATCTTGAAAAAGGACCTGACACCCATGATGTTGGGGGCAGAGAGTCGCGTTGTCATTGATGGAAATGTTGTCCAATTAGCGGGGTTACGCGATCGTGCTAAAAGAACTTGAATTGTTGCCGGTCTATGACAGCGAATACTATGACTTAATTCGTGACCTGCAAGTACCATTGCTCTCTCATGCGAAAGATTACCTACGTGGCGTAGGTTTTTTTACCTCTGGCTGGTTGCGTCTTGCCGGGCAGGGGATGTCCGTGTTTGTGAAGAGAGGCGGTTTTGCAAGGATTGTTATTTCTCCAATCCTTGATGGGGCAGACTGGGAGGCTCTCAAGTTTGGCGAAGCTGCAAGATTTGATGCCGCACTCCTTGAAATCCTTACTCGAAATATTGATGATATTGCCAGGACACTGGAGCATGATACGCGTAACGCGCTTGCATGGATGGTTGCCGATGGGACTCTTGAGTTTCGTTTTGCACTGCCGCGTGACCGGATGTCCGCCGGAGATTATCACGACAAAGTTGGCATTTTTTCGGATAGCACTGGTGCCAGAGTAGCGATTCATGGATCTCTGAATGATTCTATTAAAGCATCTTTGAATGGCGAAGCCTTTTCAGTTTTTAAATCATGGGACCCCGGCCAAGCTCCATATGTTGAGATGCACCAGAAGCGACTTGAAGCATTATGGAATAATCAAAACAAACAATTCCGCGTGTGTCGTATTCCTGATGCCATCCGAGAGAAATTCATAAAGTTGCGAATTTCATCAAAGGCACCGTATAGCAGTCCTTCTGCGTTATATGGTGGCGCATCCTTTCCAAGTTGTCCTGTGAAACTCCACGATTACCAAGAAACTGCTATTAAAAAATGGCGCGAAGCGGATTGTCGTGGAGTTTTTGAAATGGCAACCGGTACAGGTAAAACAATCACCTCATTGGCGGCTGCAAGCTCTATCTATAGGGAAAATGGTCGTCTGGCTTTGCTCATTCTGGTTCCTTACTTGCACCTGCTCCAGCAATGGGAACGAAACTGCCAGCAGTTCGGGTTTGACCCAATTCTTTGCAGTGGTGAACACGGGAGATGGCAGATTGCCGCGAAATCGGCTATTCAGGATTTCAACATTGGTGTTAAAAACCACCTTTGCATTCTTGCAGTTCATAAAACCGCCGCGACAGACAGATTTGCTGCAGCGATTCGTCGCCTTCCAGTGAGCGATACATTGCTAATAGGTGATGAAGCGCATGGACTTGGCGCAGCGCATTTACGTAAAGCTATGACAGAAAAAGCTGGTCTGCGACTCGGACTGTCTGCTACGCCACGCCGCTGGTTTGATGATGAGGGGACCGATACTCTTTTCAGTTATTTCGGATTAACCTGTTTTGAATTTACGATAGATCAAGCAATTGGGAAATTCCTTACGCCCTATGAATATTATCCTCAACTGGTTAATCTAACGGATGCAGAGACCGACCAGTATGATGAGTTAACACAAAAAATCATTGCGATTTCTACCTTGGCAGAACATAATCCCGAATTACGTGATCGCCTGCAAAGGCTACTATTACAGCGCGCGCGGATTATTTCGTCGGCGCAGCAAAAACTGCCGGCATTGCTTTATTTGCTAAGTCGTATGCAGGAGGATTGTCGACAACGCGATGAAGAGCCAGCCGGCATTCTGGTGTATTGTGCACCCGGGGAACATAGTAAAGTATTGCAGTCCGTTGCGGCCCTTGGGTTACGTTGCCATGAGTTTGTGCATGATGTAAATTTATCGGATCGAGAAAAACTCCTGGCCCTGTTTGATACTGGCAACATTCAAGTGCTTGTTGCTATAAAGTGTCTTGATGAAGGAATCGATGTACCTTCCACAAGGACCGCATTCATTCTCGCCAGCAGTACAAACCCACGCGAGTTTGTCCAGCGTCGCGGGAGAATCCTCCGCCGGGCGCCGGGAAAGTCCTTGGCAGTTATCTATGATTTTCTCGTTGTGCCACCGGCCAACCGCTTGGCGTTGAAGCTTGGCTCCGACGTAGGCATACTCCAACGAGAAATGCCAAGATTTGTTGAGTTTGCGTCCTCTGCGATGAACCAATTCAGCGCACGGGCCGTGATACGAGATATTCTTGACCGATTGGAAATGTTGAATTTACTCGATGAGAAACCCTGGGATGTTTATCATACTCTCAAGCGCTGGGATTGGAGTGCATATGAATGATTTGGGAAAAACCCTGTTACCTGACGTAAATGCGTTGATAATTGAAAAGCTCAACACATATCCCGCCGATGTGCGCGAATTGGCAATACAGGCAATCAGATTATCAGAATCTTACCCGGAAACCGCGGTTGCTGAGCAACTCCAGACCATCGTGCGGAAGCTCGCCAAGCAACAGGGGGGTAATGGCTTATGATATTGCATAAGATGATAGTGGAGAACTTCCGTCAATTTCGTGGAAGGCAAGAGATCGAATTTTGGGCCCCCTCACTACCTCACCACAATGTGACAGTCGTCTTTGGCGAGAACGGTCGTGGCAAGACAGGCTTGTTTAGAGCCATCATGTTTTGCCTTTTCGGCGAACGTCGTCTCAGCCAGGACGGGGATGTCCCACGGGAAGAATTGCTGCTCGTAAATGTATCAGCACTTGAGGCGAATACAAGGCAGCCGGTGCGAACATCTGTCGAGTTGGAATTCACCCACATGGGGCAGTCCTATCGTCTCCGCAGGGCCATATTGGGGATGCCGGATGGAAAACGAATAATTGAAGAAGAAGATGAAAAACGCCTTTTTGTGATCACGAGCGATGGAAACACCCAGACTGTTCCGTCCATTGAAATTGATGCGGTTATTGACAGCATCCTTGATCGGCGTGTAAAAGATTATTTTTTGTTCGATGGTGAGAAGATAGAACGTTTAACGCGCGCTAGCATTGAACAGCGCCGGGAAATCAGTGCAGGTATTCGGAACCTGCTCAATGTTGATGCCCTTGAGACGGCGATAAGGGCGGTAGGGCGCGTTTCCAAGGCTCTTGAAAAAGAATTATCCAATTCATCGCATGAAGAACTGTCGCGACTCCTCAAACACCTTAGTGATAACGAGGAGGAGCAGACTCAATTGCGTAAGCAGTTGGATGGATTAGCCGATGAAATGGGTCTTGCGCGGCAGGAGGTTGATAAGACGGACAATGAACTTAAGAAATTTAACGAGATACGTCATTTGCTTGATAAACGTAAATTATTAGAACAGGATTTAAAGGGCCAAGAGCAGCAAGCTGACGAGGTACTTAAAGAGATGCACAATCTTGTGTGTAAAGCTTCAGCACTCATTGTGTCGTCTACTGTTATTACCGTTTTCGAGCATATCGAACGGCAAAAGCAAAAGGGAGAGATTCCGTCTGAAATTCGCCGTGATTTGATTGAGCGAATCCTCGCTGATGATAAATGCATCTGCGGTAGAGTTGTTCTTAAAGATCCGGCAGCCCACTCACACATCCTTGATTGGCAGAAACGCACAAGTGACGTTGCTACCCAGGATGCGGCGCTCAATCTTTGGCGATACCTGAGCGAAGTGCGTAATCACTTCGGTGACAATGCGGATCTGGTCGAAAAACGCTTACAGCAATACGGTAATATCCGAAGTGCAATAGCAAATATCAATCGTAGCCTTGAGAATGTGAGAAATCAGATCGGCACGTCAGAACGGCAAGATGCCACGAAATTGGACGAACATCGTAAGAAACTTCAGGACAGCATTATTACGCTGGAGGCAGACGCTCGCAATGCACAGACTCTGTTGGAACAGCTCAAGCAGGAGGAGGAACGGCTGCGGGCACTGCTCAAAGAAGAGAGGCTGAAAGTTGGCAGGAATGATGAATTATCACGGCGCTCTATCTTAGCTCGTGACACGCAAGACGCACTTAAGGGCGTCCATGATCAATTTACGCGTGAGATAAAACAGTTAATAGGGCAGTCAGCAACTCAATTCTTTCGCAAGCTGCTGGATAAAGAAGGACGGGAAAATCTGCGGACTATAGTCGTTAACGATGATTATTCATTGCAGGTGTTGGATCGGTATAAGAAGCCCTTTCTCGCAAACATCTCCGCTGGGCAACGACAGATCATGTCGATTTCATTCATTGCCGCCTTGGCGCGGACTGCTTCGAGAGGAGGCCAAATCGAAATCCCATTGTTTATGGATACACCATTCGGTAGATTATCTTTTGAGCACCGTCAAAACCTTATAAATCATATACCCACGTTTGCATCCCAATGGATTCTTCTTGCAACGGATACCGAATTCCGTCGTCAAGAGGCGAATTTATTGAAGACGAGCGGCAAATGGGGAAAGTTCTTTATTTTGCGCCCAAC
>Ga0210049_1006226_pt1 | contig 10014 bp, 8 predicted proteins | sample CryGeyCG2014_300_2_FD_183964 | JGI IMG/M metagenome (GOLD analysis project Ga0210049, IMG submission 183964) | Groundwater microbial communities from aquifer - Crystal Geyser CG06_land_8/20/14_3.00 (SPAdes) (version 2) | ecosystem: Environmental > Aquatic > Deep subsurface > Groundwater | place...
CGTTAAGAGAAGTTTCTATTTGCACCTAAAGGAGTGCGAGTGGAGATGGAAACGAAATGAGCAGGAATTACAAACTGATTTATTGAAAATTTTACACAAATATTAATTAATTTGATGGTCTAGAGCCTTTATTTTTTAAGCAATTTGATTTTATTTTAAATTTTCAGATTCTAAAATTTAAAAAGAACAAAAAAGATAAAAAAAATGGAAAGAATAAAAAAATTTTTAAAAAGTGTTTCTTTTGCTTATCGCGGTTTGAAATATGTTTTCAGACATGAAAAAAATTTTCAAAATGAAGCGTTTGTCGGAACGTTGGTAATTTTTGCGATGATATATTTTCAAGTAACTCGTATGGAAACAGTGGCTCTTTTTTTAGTCATATTCGGCGTTCTTATTTTGGAAATTCTAAATACCATAATGGAAAGAGTGGTGGATATTTTGAAGCCTCATGTTCATCCTTATGCTAGACTGATCAAGGATTTGATGGCGACCACAGTGCTTCTAGCTTCAATTTTGGCGGTTGTTGCAGGAGTCATCATATTTATTCCTTATATGAAATCTTTGTTTTGATTTTAAAAGTGAAAAGATAGTGATAGGTTGTTTTAAAAGATTTTTTGTATTATAATCTAAAAGAGTTAGGATAAATTTTGGAAAGCAAATTTTTTATAAGAGCTGAAAATAAAAATTTTCAAATTTTTGTGTTTTTCAGACGAAATAAAAATATCAATCGCAATGTCTAAAAATGATATAATTTGTGGCATAGATGTTGGTTCTTCCAAGATCAAAACAATTATTGCAAGGATTATCTCTTCAGAAGAAAATCCTAGAATTTTAGGTGTGGGGGTTGCAGAATCTTTTGGTGTTCGGAAAGGAATGATAGTGGATTTAGAAGAAACACTCAATTCTATAAATGAGTCTGTGGAAAAAGCGGAAAGGATTGCCGGTTTTTTAGTGAAAAGAGCGGTTGTTAGTATTGGCGGAAATCATATTTCTTCTCAGCTTTCCAAGGGGACTATCGCAGTTGGAAGAGCGGACGGAGAAGTCTCTTCCGATGATATTGAAAGAGTCATCTCGGCTGCTCAAACTGTTTCTATTCCGGCTAACAAAGAAATTTTGCATATTATTCCAAGAAATTTTTCTTTAGATGAACAGAAAGATATCAAAGATCCTTTAGGAATGAGTGGGGTGCGTTTGGAGGTGGATGCTCTTATCATTGAAGGATCCACACCTTATATAAAAAATTTATCCAAATGTTTTGAACAAGCTAAGATTGAAGTGGAAAGTTTTGTCTTGTCTCCTTTGGCGGCGGCTAAATCAATTTTGACTAAAAGACAAAAGGAATTGGGAGTAGTTTTGGTGGATATCGGAGGAGGAACAACTTCTTTGACTGTTTTTGAGGAAGATGATTTATTATTGAGCGTTATTCTTCCCATCGGTGGATCGCACATTACCAATGATATCGCGATCGGTCTTCGCACTTCCATTGATGTGGCGGAAAAAGTAAAGTTGGAATTTGGCAATGCTTTGCCGAAAGAAATTGGGAAAAAAGAGGATATAAATTTGTCCGAAATTGATTCTTCCGAAGAAGGAATTGTTTCCCGTTATCATGTAGCGGAGATCATAGAGGCAAGATTGGAAGAAATTTTCAATTTAGTAAACAAGGAACTTAGAAAAATAGAAAAAGATCGACTTTTGCCGGCTGGTGCGGTGCTTGTAGGAGGAACAGCTAAAATACCTGGAGCGGTTGATTTGGCAAAAAGTGCATTGGGTCTTCCGGCACAAACAGGTTTTCCAATATCTTTGGGCGGGCTGGTGGATAAAGTGGATGATCCTTCTTTTGCGACAGCGGTTGGTCTTTTGATGTGGGAAGCGGAAAGTTTTCAACAGGAATATTGGAAAAATAAAATTACCGGGAAAATTTTAGGAAATATTTCCGGCAATGTTTCCGGAATGGCAGGGAATATGAAAAAATGGATAGGAAAGTTTCTTCCTTAAAATAATTGATTTTTTTGTTTGTTTAGAAAGTGTGTTTTTGACAGGAAGATTATCTTGACGCTTATTTGACATTTTGTCATTTGGCGTGCTAAATTTAAATACTGATGAGATTTTCTTTTTCTATTTTTTTAAAAATAATTTGCATTTATAATTGATTTATAAAATATATGGCTGAGATAAAACCACCGGTAGAAACTTTTGCTAGAATTAAGGTTGTTGGTGTTGGCGGATCGGGAGGGCATGCGATTAGTCGCATGATTGACGCAAAGCTTAAAGGAGTGGAATTTGTGGCAATCAATACCGACGCGCAAGATCTTCATCATAATAAAGCGGCTGAAAAAGTGCATATAGGAAAAAATCTAACCAAAGGATTAGGAGCGGGGATGAATCCAGATGTGGGTCGCCAAGCGGCGGAAGAAAATCGGGATGAAATTCAGGAAGTTCTAAAGGGAGCGGATATGGTTTTTGTTACTTGCGGGTTGGGGGGAGGAACCGGATCTGGAGCATCTTCAATTGTAGTGGAAACTTCCAAAGAATTAGGAGCGTTAACTGTGGCGGTAGTCACCAAACCATTTAGCTTTGAGGGTGCTCAAAGACGAGCAATCGCGGAGGAAGCGTTGGAAAATCTTCGTGAAAGAGTAGATACTCTTATCACTATTCCTAATGACAAATTGCTTCAAATTATTGATAAGAAAACCACACTCATAAATTCTTTCAAAATTGTGGATGATGTTTTGCGTCAAGGAGTGCAGGGAATTTCTGATCTAATTATAAAACCGGGAATTGTCAATGTAGATTTTGCCGATGTAAAAGCGATTATGTCAGATAGCGGCTCCGCGCTTATGGGAATTGGAATTGGATCCGGAGAAAATCGATCATTGGAAGCCGCTAAAGCAGCGATCAATAGCCCGCTTTTGGAACTTTCCATTGATGGCGCCAAAGGAGTTTTGTTTAATGTTAGTGGTTCCTCCGATCTTACAATGTTGGAAATAAATGAAGCGGCGAATATTATCACTGAATCCATTGATCCTAACGCCAAAGTTATTTTTGGGGCGGTGGTGGATGAAACAATGAGAAAAGGCGAAGTGCAAATAACGGTAGTGGCTACCGGTTTTGACACGGATAGAAATAGCATTTCTCCTATGCAAAAAATGTCTAGAATTAGCGTGGCAAAAGAAAATCAATCACGAGAAGAAAAAAATGTTAAGACGGATGAAATTGAAAGAACAGACAGAATGACTTTTTCGGAAGATTTTGAATCCAAGATGATTATTGAAGAAAAAGTTCCTCCGAAAATTAAAAGAAATTTTTCTAAAAGTTTTAAGGAAGCTGAAGAAAATAATGAAGATGATGATTTGGAAATTCCAGCCTTTATAAGAAGAAAAATGAAAAAATAATTTTGTTATTTTTTCAATTTTTTGGAAGGAAATGTATATTTGAAAATTTGTTTTAATCAAATTTTTTTCCATTTTTTACGAAGTATTATTGACATATTTTTAAAAATGTCGTATCATTGCTTCGCTGACCCGTTGTGGCAGTGTTTTTGTTTCGTTAAAGTTATTTATTTGATTGTGAAACTCAATTAAGATTTAATCAAAAAAGAAGATTATGCCTACTATAAATCAGTTGAAAAAGAAACCGCGAAAAACAGGAGAGAGGAAATCAAAAACTCCCGCTCTTAAGTATGTTTTTAACACTTTAAAAAATAAACCGATAACGACAGGCAGTCCTTTTAAAAGAGGAGTATGCGTGAAGGTTTCTACTACTACGCCTAAAAAACCTAACTCGGCTCTGAGAAAAATTGCTAGAGTTAAGCTTACCAACGGGATGGAAGTTACCGCCTATATTCCCGGAGTGGGACATAATTTGCAAGAGCATTCTATTGTTATGATTAGAGGCGGAAGAGTAAAAGATTTGCCGGGAGTGAGATACCACATAGTGCGAGGAGTTTTGGATAGCGCCGGAGTTTCCAACCGAAAAAGAGGAAGAAGCAAATATGGTTCAAAAGTTGAAAAAGCGAAAGGATAATTTCTTTTTGAAATTTAATGAAAGGGTATAATTCAGATAATAATAAATGAGAAACTGATTGAAAGTTTTGCAAACAAATAACGAATAAAGAATTTTTGCTTCCAATTTGTCTAAATAAAAATAAGATAACAATAATAAAGGTATGCCAAGAAGAAAAAGAGTTTATCAAAAAAATGTCAAACCGGATTCCAAATACGGCAATGTTTTGGTGGGAAAATTTACCGCCAAAATTTTGAAAGAAGGGAAGAAAACATTGGCGGAAAAAATAATTTATGAATCTTTTGATATTATTCATGAAAAAACTAAAAAAGGCGGTCTTAATATTTTTGAACAAGCGATAAAAAATGTTTCGCCTTTAGTTGAGCTGAAATCCAGAAGAGTGGGTGGTTCCAATTATCAAGTGCCTATTCCGGTTGCGGGAGAAAGAAGGGTTATTTTGGCAATTAGATGGATAAAAAAAGCGGCTGATTCCAAAAAGGGTCGTAAAATGGCGGAGAAATTGGCGGATGAATTGATTGATGCGTCCAATAAAGTCGGAGTTGCTATGAAAAAAAGAGAAGAGGTGCATAGAATGGCGGAAGCCAATAAAGCTTTTGCTCACTTTGCCTAAAAAATAAGGATAAAATTGAAAGACCTTTTAATTTCAAAAGGCGTTTTGCATTTTTAGCAAATAGAATAATTTTTTTTTAGATTCAATTATTTTTTTAAAGAATTTATAAATTTATGGCTAGAAATTATCCTATAGATAAATATAGGAATATTGGAATTATCGCTCATATTGACGCCGGAAAAACAACTACAACCGAGCGAGTTTTGTTTTATACCGGAATCACTCATAAAATTGGAGAAGTTCATGAAGGTCAGGCAACGATGGACTGGATGGAACAGGAAAAAGAAAGAGGCATAACAATTACCAGCGCGGCAACCACTTGCTATTGGAAAAATCATCGCATTAATATTATTGATACTCCCGGTCATGTTGATTTTACTGTGGAAGTGGAAAGATCGCTTCGTGTTTTGGACGGAGGCGTAGTTGTTTTTGATGGAAAAGAAGGGGTGGAACCTCAATCGGAAACTGTTTGGCGTCAAGCGGATAAATACAATGTCCCAAGAATTTGTTTTATAAATAAAATAGACAAAGAAGGGGCTGATTTCTATTATGCTCTTGACACTATTTGGAAAAGATTAACTCCCAACGCTTTGGCGCTTCAGATTCCGATAGGGGAAAGAGGCGATTTCAGAGGGGTGGTGGATCTTATAAAAATGAAAGCATACACTTTTTCCGGCGAGATGGGTGAAATTGTCAACGAAGAAGATATCCCGGAAGATCTGTTAGAAAAATCCAAAGAGTGGAGAGAAAAAATGGTAGAAAAAATTTCCGAAACAGATGACACATTGACAGAAAAATATTTAAATGGGGAAGAAATAAGCCAAAATGAGTTAAAACAAGCGCTCAGAAAATCAGTTATTGGAACAAAATTAGTGCCTGTTTTTACCGGAACAGCGCTTAGAAATAAGGGAGTGCAATTGATTCTTGACGCGGTAGTGGATTATTTGCCGGCACCCACTGATGTTCCCAATATAAAAGGAATGGATATTGATGATATTGAGAAAGAAATAGAGATAAAATTTGACGATAACGCTCCTTTTTCTGCTTTAGCGTTCAAAGTGGCGACTGATCCTTTTGTGGGGCAACTTACTTTTTTTAGAGTTTATTCCGGAACATTGAAAGCGGGGTCGTATATTTTGAATTCTTCCAAAGGAAAAAAAGAACGCGCTAGCCGAATTCTTCGTATGCATGCCAATCATAGAGAAGAAATTGCCGAGATTTATACTGGAGATATTGGCGCTCTTGTGGGGATGAAAGATACTACTACTGGAGACACTCTTTGCGATGAAAATAAACCTGTTCTTTTGGAATCAATCACTTTTCCGGAACCGGTTATTTCTATTGCCGTAGAACCAAAAACAAAAGCGGATCAAGAAAAAATGGGGTTGGCGCTGAGAAAATTAGCGGAGGAAGATCCTACTTTCAAAGTGAGAACTGATGAAGAAACCGGTCAGACAATTATTTCAGGAATGGGCGAACTTCATTTGGACATTATTGTGGATAGAATGAAACGAGAATTTAAAGTGGAGGCGAATATCGGTCAACCGCAAGTGGCTTACCGAGAAACCATAAAAGTAGAAGCGCAAGCGGAAGGCAAATATATTCGTCAGTCTGGCGGTCGGGGGCAATACGGGCATTGTTGGATTAAAGTAAATCCTCAAGAACCGGGCGAAGGATTTGAATTTGTGGATGAAATTAAAGGCGGAGTTATTCCTCAAGAATATATCCCTGCCATCCAAAAAGGAGTGAAAGAAGCGATGAATAGCGGAGTTTTGGCGGGATATCCTATTGTTGATATAAAAGCGACAGTGTATGATGGATCTTTTCATGAAGTTGATTCTTCAGAGGCCGCCTTTAAAATTGCCGGATCTATGGCTTTCAAGGAAGCCATTCGTCGTGCCAATCCTATAATTTTGGAACCGGTTATGAAAGTGACAGCAATAACGCCGGAACAATTTATGGGTGATGTAGTGGGGGATATCAATTCTAAGCGAGGGATTATAAAAGAAATGAATGATCGTGGAGAAGGATCTGCCAGAGTAAAAGAAATAAGTTCGGAAATTCCAATGGTAGCTATGTTTGGTTATGCGACTCAACTTCGTTCTATGACTCAAGGCAGAGCTAATTATGTTATGGAATTTTCTCATTATGCTGAAGTCCCAAAAAGCGTGGCGGAAGCGGTAATCAGCGGAGGAAAAAAATAAATTTTTAATAAAAAAAGATTTTGTTTTTCAAAAAAAGCAGTCATCTTTATGGCTGTTTTTTGTTTGAAATGTTTTTCAAAAGTTAGTTTGCGGAAGATAACAGTAAGGTTAATTGAGATAAATTTGTTTTTTGTTTGTAATATTATTTATAGATAGAGAAACACAACTGATCCTGTCGCGTTTTTGGAAAAATTTTATTTTTCCAAAAACGCAAAAATAAAAATCTCTTTTTCTTGAAAGGTAAGCGATTGGAAAGAAAAAGAGTTGAAGAGCGCCAGGTGTTAATTTTTTAGCAAGAGGCGTTTTTTTTTGAGGGATTTTTTTATTTTGACGTTTTTTATAAAATAAGTTACTATTGAGATGTAATAAAATTAAACAGGTTTATCTGCGTCGAGTTTGACTCGGAACTAAAAACCTCAAATAAAAAAATGATTGTTTTCTATGTTATTTTGGCAATTTTAGTCGTGTCAGCGCTTTGGCTAGTGAGAATGTATAACGGACTTATCAAACTTAAAAACCGAGTGGATGAAGCTTGGAGCGATATTGATGTTCAACTTAAAAGACGTTATGATTTGATTCCGAATTTAGTCAATACGGTCAAAGGTTATGCAACGCATGAAAGAGAATTGTTTGAAAAAGTGACAGAAGCGCGAACGCGAGCGATGAACGCCGGTTCAACCCATGAGAAAGCAGAAGCGGAAAATATGCTCAGCGGAACATTGAAATCTTTGTTTGCTGTCAGTGAAAATTATCCAGAATTAAAAGCCAATCAAAACTTTTTAGAATTGCAACGGGAGTTGACTGATACGGAAGATAAAATTATGGCTTCGCGCCGATTTTACAATGGCAATGTGCGAGACTTTAATACTAAAATTCAAGTTTTTCCAACCAATATCATCGCCGGAATGCTGAGCTTTGTGGCACGAGAATTTTTTGAAGCGGATGAAAAAGAAAAAGAACCGGTGAAAGTGGAATTCTAATTTTTCCAAAAATCAGAAATATATAATGATGCTAATTCAGGAAAGTTATCAATTTTTGTTGGTATAATTTTTTTGTGATATAATCCAATCATAATTTCTTATTAAAATAAAAGTGAAAATAAACAAAAAATTTAATTTATTTTTATCGAGCTTGTTTCTTCTAAGTTTGGCAATTTTAGCATATAATTTTAATTCATTTTTTCATTCTAAATATCCAAAAAATTCAAATAAATCTCAGGATATTGGTAAGGGCTCTGTTACTTCTCGAACAATAAAAAATGCTACTATTAAATCTCAGGATTTGTCTTCCAATCTTACTATAAAATATTTAAAAATTAAGCACAGGCTTGATCTTAATGATTCACTTACTATTGGAAATGGTTCTCCTTCTCACTTTACTCTTGGTTCCGGAGATGTTTATTCTTCAGGAAATTTTGAATCTGAAGGGGATGTTTATTTGGACGGCACTTTTTCAATTTCCGAGAGTGGAGTTGATTCTCAATACAGCACTATTTTTCAAGGAGGAGATCAAGCTACCAATATCACTTATACATTGCCAACGACGCAGGCGGTTGCGGCAGATTATTATTTACGAAATGATGGTAACGGAAATCTAAGTTGGCAAGGGATTTCTGGCGTAACAAGTTTTTGGACAGATATGGGAACTTATATTTATCCAAACAATTATTCCAATTTTATAATAACAGATTCTGGCAATGTCGGCATCGGGACGACGGCGCCCAACTCCAAGCTAGAAGTCACTGGAGACATTAGAATCTCTTCTAGTTCTGGAGGACAAATCATTTTTGCTGATGGCTCCACTATGTCTTCTTCTGGACTTAGTTCTGCCTCCTCACTTTCCAGCACTACTGATGCCATTATCACTGGAGACTCAGATTCTAACTCTTTTGGAGATATCATTCTAAAAATTGGCTCTAATGATCGCTTGCATATTCTCAATAATGGCAATGTCGGCATCGGGACAACGAGTCCGGTGCAGAAATTACATGTAGCGACGGGAGATATTGACATTGATAATGGTTACGGAATTATGATCAACAATACCGCTACCGATGGCAACGTCTTAAGAGGGGACGGTACTCGGTTTGTTTCTGCTACCTTGGTCGGAGGAGATATTATCGGTTACGCGATGACTGACGTGGATGACACCAATGTTACTTTGACTTTAGGTGGTACTCCAGCGACCTCATTATTAAGAGCCACTTCTTTAACTTTAGGTTGGACTGGACAACTATCAGTAGCTCGAGGTGGCACTGGCACTTCTACCCTCACTTCCGGAGGTATTCTCTATGGCAATGGCACTTCGGCTGTTGGAGCCACTACGGTTTTAACCAATGGTCAACTTTTGATTGGAGATGGTTCGGGAGTGCCGACTTTAGCCACCTTAACTCAAGGCACGGGGATTATCGTTAGCAATGATGCTGGTAGTATTTCTATTGCCGCTGTAGATACCAGCACGAGCAATGAGTTGCAGAATCTTTGGGCGAATATTTCTTCCCAATCTGGTTTTACTACCGCCAACACCACCACTGACACATTGACTATCAATGGAGCCGGCATTGCCACTACGGCTATTTCAGGAGACATTTTGACCATTACCGCCACTGAAGCTGACACTTTAGCCACTGTCACTGGTAGAGGAGCAACCACCGCCACAGCCAGTTCTTTCACTGGCGGTGCCACCATTCGCGGATTAACCGTGGACCATGCCACTACTACTTACGATCGAATTATTCTTAACATGGCGGCCGTCGGTTCCACCAGATATGATGGAACTATTACCAACGCCGATTTAACGGCTGCCAGAACTTGGACATTGCCGGATGCGACTGGAACTTTCGCTTTGGGCACTGGCACAGCTAACTATGTTGCTTACTGGAGTGGAACCAACACTCTGAGTGCGGAACAATATCTTTCCGTCTCTCGAGGTGGCACTGGAGCGGGGACTTTGGCTGGAGTACTTAAGGGCAACGGCACTTCCGCTTTTACTGCTATGACTGGCACGACCAACTATGTAACTCGTTGGACAGATGCCAATACCTTGGGAACGGGAGTGCTTTATGACAATGGGACGAACGTCGGCATTGGGACCGTTTCTCCTACCGCACAATTGACTCAGAAATCTACTGCTGCCTTGGAGTCTGCTCCACTGGGTTCAGAATTGCTTTCATCGTCC
>Ga0210049_1006235_pt1 | contig 10001 bp, 10 predicted proteins | sample CryGeyCG2014_300_2_FD_183964 | JGI IMG/M metagenome (GOLD analysis project Ga0210049, IMG submission 183964) | Groundwater microbial communities from aquifer - Crystal Geyser CG06_land_8/20/14_3.00 (SPAdes) (version 2) | ecosystem: Environmental > Aquatic > Deep subsurface > Groundwater | place...
TCTCTTTTCAAACTTTTGATTTCACTTTCCCGGCTTAAAGCTGACTGTTTCTTATTATATTGTTCCTGATAAACTAAGTTAACCGGCAATTTTCCCTTAACTGCCTTGGCCCCCTTTTTATTATTATGCGTCTTGATTCTTTTTTCAAGATTATTAGTGATGCCGGTGTATAAAGAATTATCTTGGCATTGAACAATATAAACAAACCATTTCATTTTTTATTAATTAGCGCGCCTGGAGGGAATCGAACCCCCAACCCCTTGTTCCGAAGACAAGTGCTCTAATCCGTTGAGCTACAGGCGCAGAAGGTAGAATTATTATAACATTTGAGAGAGATTTTGTTAATTAATCCTATAACTTGACTTCTCTATTCTCTTTGACTATAATCCAGGCTAAGTTCTTTTAAAAAGAGACTGAAAAGAGTTTTATATATAAATATATTTTTAATAATTTTTAAGAGAGAAAGGGAAGAGAATAATGGATTTTTTAGGAATATGTATTTTAATTTTCATGGGCGGAGTAGTAGTTGGGTTAACTGTTTGTCTTTGTGGCAAGTTTTCTGAAGACAAACTGATATTGTTAATTTTAGGCTTACTCCTGGGTATTTTAGCTGCAGGGTTTATTTTATCAGCCTGTGAATATCATAATTTTGGTTTCTTATTCATCGGTGAAGCTTTTGCAATTGGCGCGATTGTCCTAGCCGGTTGTTTGCCAAAAAGACCAAAATTAAAATTAAGAAAAGGAAGAGGTGAGAATAGTGATTGATTTTTATATAGTAATAAAGATCGTTGGCTGTACGCTAATTGGTGGTGCTATACTGGTTTTCGCTTTTTTAGGAGCAAGGAGCCTGCTTCTTAATAAAAGCAAGAAGAGTAAGGATAGCCAATCTAGTTGAAGGAGGAGTTTTAATGCAGCTTTTCTTTCAAAAATTCACTTATACTTATTTTGAAACCTCTTGTGGATTTTTAACAAGAAATTGTTGAGATGAAGCAAGAGGTTTAATATTGCCTATTTTTTCTTTTGGTAGTCTTCAATGGCTTTTTTAATAATTTCGTAAGCTTTTTCTTTGCCGCTCCAACCTTCAATTTTGATTTTCTTTTCTGTTTGCAGTTCGGCGTAGTTTTCAAAAAAGTTTTTAATTTCTTTTTTGGCATGAGTTGATAAGTCATCCAATTCTTTTATTTCATCAAAGCGCGGGTCATTGGCCGAAACGGCGATAATCTTGTTGTCTTCCTCACCGGAATCAATCAGGCGCAAGACCCCGATGGGCCGGCAAGCAACCAGGCAGCCGGGGAAAGTCGGAAAGGTCGATAAAACCATTACGTCCAAAGGATCGCCATCTTGTTTATTTAAAGTTTGAGGGATAAAACCGTATTCCGCCGGATAAAAGACAGCTTCGTACAAAGCCCGGTCCAACTTAAAGACATTGATTGCCTCATCATATTCATATTTATTGGTGGCACCCTTGGGGATTTCGACCACACAGTTGACTTCAAAAGGAGGATTTTTACCCACCGGGACGGTAAAAACTAAATCGTTCTTGGGCATTATCTTTATTATCAACAATCAGCCGGCCCTTTTCAAGAGCCTTTTTGTTACTACAAGCTTGCTCCTCAAAGTGCCCCTCTTTAATTAAAGGACCTTCTTCTGGAGACCAACAACCTAAATAAAATTCTTCACCTTTACCATTATAAATGGGGATATCAATTCTAAACTCTTCCTTATACGAATAGACTGGTTTAACTCCTAATTCATGAAAATTAAGATAAATCGCGAAAGGATCGGGTTTGATTTGAAAAATTTCTTCCTTTGGATGAAGTCTGCCTATATAATTGAACCAGAAGGAATGGATAGCCGGAGTTGCCCCAAAGTTTTCTGGGTAGAGGGCGTCTAAGAGACGTTTGCCGTCATTGAAAATTGTCCGTTGATCTTCATTTAATTTGGTTTCTTTAAAATCATTGATGGATTCAATTAAAAATTTAAAATTTTCCTGTGCGTCCAACATTGGAGATTCAGCAAAATTCACAAATTGATAAAGAGCATTTTCATAAGCATTATTAATTATCTTTAATTGAGGGAGAATAAAGTTAGCTTCAGCATAAGTTCGAGGTTTAAAACCAGTGATATTTTGCCTTCTTCTAGCGAGAGGAAGAATTGCTTGATAAGCCTCGGAAGAATTTTCTATTAATAATACCTCATCGAGGAATTCAACGTAATATTTTTTACTGATAGGTAACTTAAATTTTTTTGGTTCATCTTCCTTACCCATATCCTCTAATAATTTTCCTCAAATTCTTCAAATTGTCAAGCGGCTTTCTTGCTTTTAGCCTCAAGATGGGTTTTAATAAGCATAGCTTGTTTTTCAAATAAGCATATAAAATGAGTTTTAAGAAAGTTAGAGGTTTTGAATGTATTCACTGTCATCAGTGGGTTCCTTTTGATAAGTTTATTGGGACTCATTTTCGCAACCATTGTCCCCATTGCCTTTGGTCGAAACACGTTGATGAGAAAAAATCCGGTGATCGCCAGGCTTTTTGCCGTGGTGATATGGAGCCAATTGGTTTAACTTTTAAAAAAGAAGGTTTTGACAAATATGGGAAACCAAAACAAGGAGAATTAATGGTTATCCATCAATGTCAAGATTGTGGGCAGATTTCCATTAACCGTCTGGCTGCTGATGATGACCCCCAGATAATTTTAAAAATTTTTGAAGAATCTAAAAAATTAGGGGAAGAAACTTTGGAGAAAATCAAAGCCGAAAATATCAGGTTGCTAATTGATAAGGATAAAAAGGAAATACAGACACAACTCTTCGGTAAAAAGGTTTGACAAACCCTATAACTTTTAATATAATCACGCCATTAGTATTTTCAGTTCTTTGAAAATTGTAAGATAAGTAAGATAAGATAGGTAAAAACAAGCTTTATTTTAAAATTCTTAAATCTTCCGACCGAAGTCTCTTTTCCCGTTTTATCGGCCTATAATTTGACTTTTTCCCCACTTCAAGTATAAAATACGCCCATGAAAGAAACTCAACCCACTTATCATGAACTTAATTTTCTTAGAACTGATTTAGTCGGCGGCTTTCTTAATAAAGATACTCTTCGTTTTATCAAAAACATTCGCTCCTCTTTTAAAAAGGACGAGAAGAGAAATTTTGCCCAGGATGTCGAAAAAATCATTGAGCGACTAAAATATGAAATCCGAGGATTAGATAATATTCCTCAATCTAACGATTCGTCATTGATTATAGAGATGAACCATCCTCCTATAAGAGATTTTCTTGAAGGTGCTTTTTTCATCTCCTATTTTTCTCCAGATAGTATTCATTGGTTTATCGGCGAAAATATTCCGCGAAGAAACCTGCGCCATAAAAAAATAATTGGCCCAATTTTCGAGAAAACCTTATTTAAAGGCATTGATTCAATTTTAAAATCGATTATTGAGACTTATGATTTTATCGGTGTTCCGACAAAAGATATGGAAAATGCCAATAGCAAAAGACCAGCCGCTTTAAGAAAGGGAATTAAACTTCTTCAAGATAACCAGTGGGTAGGAATATTGCCTGAGGCCGAGTTTGAAAAAAATAATCAACTGGAACCTTTCCACGACGGCATCGGTTTGATGATTAAAAGTGTAAAAGACAAAAATCTAAGAGTCTTACCGGTGAGAGTTTGGCGGAATAAAGAAAAAATGCTTCATATTATTATTGGTCAAAGCTATAAACCCGATTACCATCAAAAGGTTGAAGTTCTGACTCAACAGGCCAAAGAAGCACTCGAGAATTTATCGCTATAGAAAATACCTTCTAACGTATAATTTGTATGGGTGGTGTACGAGAATCGAACTCGCAACCTTCTCCTCCACAGGGAGACGCTCTGCCGTTGAGCTAACACCACCATAACAAGTTTGATTTTATCAAAAAATAGCGATGAAGACAATTAAAACGAGGATTGAGAAGAAGCCAAAATATTCAAGCAGTTGAGGTAGAAAAAAGAAAACAATCTGACCTTTTGTCTCTTCTTTTAACAGCCAGCCGTTTTCCCAGCCATTAATTATCACCGGCTCTCCTAATGATTTTATCTTTAATCCCCCCAGATATTCAAAAGCCCGCCAGTTTTTCTCATAAGATTGATTGTTAGTTAGATATTCCCCTTCTGGATTTTTATTATCTTTAATAAATTCATAATCCAAAGGAATGATTTTAATCGACTTTAATGAATTAATTGATTGGAGTGGGCCAACAGCGTAATTACTTAAATTAACATCATAACCTTGACCTTGCGGATCTGTCGGAGGAATAAAAAAGATATTTTGACCGTCCTTAAGATTGGTATATAAATCACAGCGTTTTGAGGTGTAATTAGTGAGGCAAACACGTAAAGGCAGACCGCTTTCGTTTTTTGCTTCCATTAACAAAACATAACTTTGATTATGAGGCAGTTCCGGGAAAGATAAGCTACCACGTTTTTCCTCTTTAAAGGAAACATATTGGGTTTTTTTAGTTTCCAAGTCAACATTATCAACGATTTCTTCGGAAAGTGTTTTTTTAGCCAAATAAGTTGTTAATTTAATGTCTTTGACTAAAGATTGTTTTTCTTCAAATTGATTTTCCGTATCCAACAAAAACCTTAATTCATAATTTTTTAATTCACGGTTTTTAGGGAATTGGAAAAATAAATTGTTATCCTTTGTTTCTCCTTTTAAACAATCACCTGTCCCCCATTTAGCCAAACAAACTTTGGCTTTTTCTCCCTCATTTTCATAATTTATTTCCAAAAGAAAGTTTGAAGATGGTCTGCTTTTAATAATTTTATTTAGGTCGATTTTAATGCAGGCTAAAGAATTTTTGCCATAGATGCCAAACTCTTCTTGAGTGACTAAATTTAAGCCAAAAACTTGATTTTCCCCTGGCTCGCCGCAAAGTTCCGGTTTTAAATCTAATTTTTTCAAATCAATTTGATAATTAAATGGTTGGTTTAACCAGAAATTATCAAAGTTAATCACCCCGTAATGATTGGCTTTTTCTTCAGCCATTTTTTTTAATTCTTGCGGGGGATTTTCAAAATCAATTATTTCAGGATATTCACTATAATGATTCATTTCATTAAAGTGGTAAATTTTAAGAAAATTGAATTTTTTAACAAGCTCAATTTTTGAGGAAGAGGATAAAAGTTTTTCTGTTTCATCAAAAAATAAAACTTTATTGTCTTGTTCCGGGGTAATAATACTTTTATCAAGTAAAAGGTATTTGATTTGATATTTATCCAAAAGGTTTTCAAGAAGCATCAAATCTTGGCTGTATAAGGTATAAGACAATTCTTGATAAGCTTTTTCATTTTTTAAATTCCATCTGTCAAAATCTCTAGTTAATAGCGGTGATTTTAACCCAAACCAATTAAAACCAGCCCCCTGGAATCCGAAATTGTAATATTCCCAACCCCAAAGAGTGTGAAGCGGTAGTTGAAGAACCCGTCCGTTTTCCTGTTGGTTGAACCAGTCAAAAGCCTCGAAATATTCAGTGGGAATTTTGACTCTCATTTTCTGATCGATTAACTGGCTTTGAAAAAACGGTTTGGTGAAGAAAAACAAAGCCAAGGTGAACAAAAAGAAAATCGTGGTTAAAATAATCTTTTTTCGGCGGAAAAATTTAGCCAGAATCTCTTTTAAAGCCCAAAGCCCGTAGGCAAAAAAGACGGCGTAGGTAAACATCAAAATTAGGGAAAATTTGGTGAAGGGGAAACGTAAAGCTTCCTTAAACAAAGAAAAATGATTCCTTAAAAAAGAGAAAATCAGCGTAAAGGGCGGAGTGGCGCTGATTAAGAAAAACAAAGCCAAGAAGAAAACCGGAATTAAAGGATAAAGGACTTTTTTTCTTTTAACCAGAACCATTATCAGGCCGGAAAAAATTAAAAAAGAAAAAAGATAACCTAAAGCTATAACAAAAGGAGTGTTAAGATGGTAAAGCCATGTTTTAAACAACGGCTCAAATTTACCAATGGTAAAATTAAACTGGGTCCAGGAGAAAAGATGGTTTTTCAAAACAGCGACGTTTTGCAGATTACCGTATTCGTAGTTGTGTAAAAAAGCTTCTTCGGAAAAAAGCTGATTAATTTTTGCCTGAACGACTTCCCCACTGTGCTGAAAAACAAAATACAAATTAGGCAACAACCAAAAAGAATTGATAATTAAAGTGATGCCAATTAAAATTAGAGCCTGCTTTAACTGTTTAAATCGATTAATGATTAACCAAGTTAGCAAATAAGCAATGAAAGAGACAAAGAATATATACCACAGGGTGGCGGCGTAGGCCTGTGGTGTAGCCAAGAAAGTAACTAAACCAAAGTAGATTAAAGTCTTTTTATCTGGCCTTTGCAAATATTTTGTTGCAAAAAGAAATAACCAGCCCAAAGCGGCATATTGGGTGGCAAACATTTCAAAAGGAACAAAGAAATGTTGAAGAGTGCCTAAATTGAAAAGATAAAACAATCCTCCTAAAAAAGCAAAAAGATTTTTCTCTTTTGATTTTTGAAAGATGATTTTTTGTAAGAAAAAATAAACACCCAGGGGGCCGAAAATGAGGCATAAAAAGATGTAGAAATAACGGAGAAAAGACAATGGCAGAATAAAATGGAAAAGCCAAAGAAGGACAACTCTGGGCAAATCAGCCATATGAGAATGACCGGCCACAGCCCCTAAACCCTGTTCGGGTCGCCAGACACCATTAAAGAGCCTTTGAAAATTCAAAGAGAAATTAAATTCCGGATGAAGCGTATCCCAGCCTGAAAGCCATGTATCAGGAGTAAAATTCAAAAAGGCAATGATTAAAGGAACAAGAATTAAAAGAATAACAAAAAGATTTTTTTTAAAAAAGGAAAGCATACTTATATTTTAACAAAAAAAATTATTTAAGCAGAAAAGGGAGAATTTTTTGTGGGCAAGAGGCAGAGAGTTTTTTATTGATTTGAAGATCAAATCAGACTCTCTACCCCTTGCCTCAGGCATCCTGTAACCAGGAATTTTATATTTATTATTTGTGATAGGTTGTTTGAAAAACTACGCTGCCATCTGAAATAACTGCAACATCAACAATTTGACAACCTTTTCCCGATGTCCCATTTGGAGCTTCCATCATCGCTTTAACTCTATCATCAAGCAACAACTTCCAATCATTTTCTTTCGGAACACGATTATAATCATAAGCTCCGTGCCAGTTAGATCCTTCAATAAGCTTTGATGCTTGATATCTGATTACTTGTTCTCCGGGGAGAAAAATAAAGATACCCCCTCGATCGGGATTCGCTCCACCTTTAAATTCAACACCAGCAGATTCTCCTGGACCCACACTAAGACATTCTATTTCATCAGGTGCAACATCGCATGTCCATTCAGATCCGCTATAAGGAATTCCCCCCTCACTTTCGTATGGTTCAGGAATAATTCCTTCAGGAACAACTTCGGTGAATGTTTCTGCGGTTGCTTTTTCTTCAACAATCGTTGTTTCAGTTGGCCCTTCTTCTTCAGCTACTGTTTCTTCTGCTTCTACTTTCGGCTGACCATATTTAATATAAAATTGAAATCCATATCTTGACCCAAAACCTAATATCAGAAGAAAAATTATAATAATTGTTCCTCCAATAATTAATGGTTTTAGCCAGTTATTATTCGTTTTCTGTGCCATAAAAATCACCCCTTAAATCTTCCCTGGTTTATTAAGATGCCTATTTAAAAGAGCTGTTCAGGAAATCGTAAATTAAGCTCTGATTATTTAGATTTCAAGAACTGCTTTCGGAAAATGATCCCGAAGCTAAAAAACGAAATTAATAAAAGTATAATCAAATATAAATTGGCGCCGGTTGGAGGCATAATTGCCATCCCCAAGACTTTTTTGGTAATACAAAGCTGTGAAGTATCACTGGCACTTTTGTTGTCTTTTTTGGCTTCGCCGTAGTTGGTGACACAATAAGTACCTGAATCGGTCGGTAAACTACCTTCGCTTACAATTTGACCTTTAATCTCGTAATCCTTGCTTTCCCCGGGCGAAAGATGATCAATAGTCCAGGCTAAAGTCTTGTCGCTATCATTCCAGTTGCCAGGGCCGGAAACAAAAAGAACATAGCTAGGAAATTTATCCTTAACTTCAACGTTATCTAAATCATCTGAACCGGTATTTTTAATATTTAACTTGAACCAAACTTCTTGGTCAGCCGAAAAATTAGGGTCAGAAGAAAAAAGATTGTCCACGTAAGTTCCAGTTGAAGGATTTTTAACGACTTTATCTAGTCTTAATTCGCCTTCATAACAAGTCTCTCCCCCGCCGTATTGCTGTTCGCAACGAGCCAAGACAGCTTTATTGCTTAAAGTCAAAATCAGACCAGCTAACAGAATAATAAGTAAAATTTTATTTTTCATTAAAAATGCCTGTTGTAACAGGCAGTGCGCCTAATATACACAATAATCAGTTTTTTGTCAAGTTATGGGATTGGCAATTAGCAAAAGTCTTTTCCAGCTTGTTCCTGGGGGCCAACAGGTCTGTAAAATCAGCTTCTCTTCGTCTTTTCCGGCTCGAAGGTCGGTTAAATCGTCTGCCTCAACAATTTTCTTTTCGTTGATTTGATAATTAAAAAGCTTACCCTGATATAGAAGGGTAATCAAATCACCCTTCTCCAGATTTTTGACCGCATAAAAAACTGGATTGAAGAAGTTAAGATTAAAAACCGAGTTAGTTGAATGGCCGAAAAGATAAATCAAACCTTCCTGTCCAGGTAAGCTTGAGCCTAAGGCGTGAGCCGCTTTATTGTTTAAAATTTGGTTATATTCTTCTTCTTTGGCGGGGTCGATATTGACCAAAACTTTGGTGCGGACAGCTATTTTAGGGATAATTAGCTCCATTTCATTGTCATTGGGCGATAAAATATAGCTGAATTTACTCCGAACCACCTCTGGTTGTTTCTCTACGACCAGATGATAGCGAATTTCACCGATAATTAAAGGTGAAATAACATAAAGAATGATAATTATCGGCAGAGCGATTAAGAAAGAAAAAAACCTTTTGGGAAAATGGAATTTTTTCGGTTCAGCCACTAAAACATAGCCTTTTGGTTGAGAAACACCTGATTGAAAGACAATAATTTCGTTGGCCATATTAGGAAGGGCAGTTAGCGCGCCTGGAGGGAATCGAACCCCCAACCTTGAGTTTAGAACACTCCTGCTCTATCCGTTGAGCTACAGGCGCTCGGAGCGGGATAAGCAAAGCTTGTCCCTTGCCTTCGGAGCGGGATATGGGAATTGAACCCATCTCTTCAGCTTGGAAAGCTGACGTTGAGCCGCTCAACTAATCCCGCAATAGTGTCATTTTAACAAAAATTCATGATAAAATAAACCTATGTGTCCTGTTTGTACGGTAGCTGTTGGCGCTGGTATCGGTTTATCCCGCTGGCTGGGGGTTGATGATTTGGTTTCCGGTCTTTGGATTGGCGGTTTACTTGTTTCTTTAATTGGGATGACCTTTCTTTGGCTGAACAAGAAAAATCTCAAAAATAATCTTTTAAGATTATTAATTATCTCCCTTTACTATTTTTTTACCATTGGTCCTTTGTATTGGACCAAGGTTATCGGTAATCCTTGTAACCATATCTGGGGTTTGGATAGAATCATTTGGGGTATCATCATTGGTTCGGCTGTTTTCTTGGTATCATATGGATTCCATCTTTGGTTAAAGAAGAAAAATAATCATAAAGTCTTTTTCCTCTTTCAAAAAGTGGTGATTCCTGTTATCTTTTTATTAATTGCTAGTCTGATTATCTATTTTGGCGTTTGTTAAAAATAAAATAATAATATAAGAACCTGCCTTTGGCAGAACCTTGTTTTTCAAATAAGAACCTGCCTTTGGCAGAACCTTGTTTTTCAAATAAGAACCTGCCTTTGGCAGAACCTTGTTTCTCGTAAACTCGAAATGTCTACAAAAGAAGAAATAGAAAAACTCATTAAAAAAGCTTCTG
>Ga0210049_1006238_pt1 | contig 9998 bp, 10 predicted proteins | sample CryGeyCG2014_300_2_FD_183964 | JGI IMG/M metagenome (GOLD analysis project Ga0210049, IMG submission 183964) | Groundwater microbial communities from aquifer - Crystal Geyser CG06_land_8/20/14_3.00 (SPAdes) (version 2) | ecosystem: Environmental > Aquatic > Deep subsurface > Groundwater | place...
TAAATAATTTTATGTCTGCCAGCAAATTCAAACTCTTTTCTTTCGCCTGAACGAATACCGAATTGAAAAAGCGATTCAGGACTGACAAAATCCAGCAGTCTTTTCGCTACCGTAGCGTGTGATAATTTATTTCCAAGGTATTCTTCTCTCAAATCACAGTGGGCATCCAGATATAATATCTTAATATTTTTGTATTTTTTATTGATAACCTGTAATACAGGCAGCGTTATAAGATGGTTTCCTCCGAGGGCAAACGGTATTTTGTCTTCCTCTAAAATTTTTTCAGTTGTCTCTTTTATTAAATTCAGCGCATCACCTGTATTTTTATTTGCAAGACCCAGGTCCCCTGCATCAGAAAAGTGGACATCCCTTAAATCTCCTTCTAAATATGGAGAGTAATCCTCTATTTCATTTAAGGAGTGACGTATTGCAGCAGGACCAAGGCGAGAGCCCACACGATATGAAGAACTAATGTCATGTGGACAGCCAAAAAGCACAATTTCTTGCCGACTTTTCGGCACACTCATCTTACCAACCTCTTCATAAATTCGGGGAGCATAAAAGCACCCCTGTGAACATCCTCGTTATAATATTTCGTTGGAAATTTTTTATCCATTGCCCGCTCAATATCAAAATTCACAAGAGGATCATATTTCTTACTGGCAAATGCAAAACTCCACATTCCTGAGGGATAAGTGGGTATTGGCGCAAAATAGAGTTTAACCAATGGAAATATTTTCTTCAGTATCTTATATGTCTTTTTGATTACTTCTTTATCCATAAAAGGTGTTTCAGTTTGTGCCACAAGAATTCCGTCTGGTTTGAGGCAGCGATAGACGTTCTTGAAAAAATCTCTGGAAAAAAGTTCCTTTGCCGGACCCACAGGGTCAGAGGAATCTAAAATAATAACATCAAATTTTCCTGTTGAGCTTTTTACATATTTTATTCCATCCCCTATTATCAATTTGAAACGGGGATTATTCAGCTGTCCACTTAACCCTGGCAAAAACTTCTTTGATGCATCAATAACATCTTTATCAATTTCTACCATTGTAATTTTTTTAATATCCCTGTGTTCAACCAGTTCCCGAACTGTCCCCCCATCGCCTCCTCCGATTACCAGAATATTTTCAGGATTGGGATGAGTAAAAATCGGCACATGCACCAGCATTTCATGATAGATGAATTCATCTCTTTCTGTAGTCATTACCATACCATCAATGACAAGCATCCTCCCGAATTCTTCAGTTTCCAGAATTTGCACTTCCTGGTACTTACTCTTTTTTGAATAAAGAGTCTTTTTGATTTTCAAACAAATTCCTGCTCCCGGAATATGTTTCTCATAAAACCACATCTCCATCTAACCTCCCTTTAATCCCCCCTACCTCCACAGCACCACAGCTGCGCAGGATGCTCCTGTCCTTTTTACTCTGCACTCTGCAGATACAATTTTAATCTCTTTCAATTTTTCCTCTCTATTGCTAAACCCCTCTTCTATCATCTCACCTACAATTCTCTGGGCTTCTTTCTTACTACCTCTACAGGAATATTCCATAATCAACCCTGGTTTGTTTTTATTTGCTGGAATGCCCACCCCTACAGTAGCAGAAATCAATTCATCTCGTGTTGAACTTATTTTGAGAGCGTAAACTACAGGAACAAGAGCGCCAAATGGCAACTTAATCGGCTTAATTTCTCTGCAGTGAGGAGGAAGAATACTTGTCACCTTTAATAAATTTGTATTCGCTATACCCGCATTTAATAGTGCATCATCAAAAGCAGTCAAGGAAGTATTCCCCTCCCCGGTTCCTGAAACCAGAAAAAATTTTGTTGGTGTTTTTATCAACATTTTATTCTACGACACCTCCTTTTATTATTTCAGTCCTTCCACCTTCCTGCCTTTCCTTGCGTTTCACTGTCAATTCCTTTTCTACCTTCATGATTGAATCCATACTAACTGTCGGCAGACTTTCATTGACATTCAAATCAGTTGGTCCCCTGAGAGTAAAAATTAATTTGCCCATCTCCTGTGCAAAAGCCAATATCTCTGCTTCCTCTGGTGTAACAGCCACAGTAATTGATGAGTATGCACCCTGCAAAAGAGACTTTGCCAGATTTATCTCTAATTCTTCCTTGTTTTCATTACGGGTCAAATTAGAACCAACCATCAGAATGGTGACATTCTGCATTAATATTTTTGTTATGTTCTTACCGCCAATATCAAATATTCCAAGTATGTCCACCCTGTCATTTGGTTTAAGCGCACCTGCTATCCCGCTTATTTCATCCACAGAAAGCGTTAAAGCCCTCTCACCCGGGTTAAGCATAGAGGAAAGCCCTCCTTCTCCTTTACCTATATCTAACCATAATAAAGGCTGTCCTTTCTGAAGGTTATACCGGGTTGGCTGGCCAAGTATTACTTCCTTGTTTTGTGGAAAAATAGTATTGGGATGCACAAATGCAACCGGAAATTTTTTAATTGATAAAAATTCCTCGGCAATTGGCGTATCCCGGGAAATATCCCGAGACACCACTAACACTTCCACAAATGAACCACCAAAGATTTCCTTTTCCTTATTCTTAAGATAAACTAATAAAAGCCCTGCTGCTACCAACCCCATCACAACTGCTAACAAAACCCTTGGTCGCCAATTTTTTAGTGGTGACCTGCGTCTACTATCTGCGTCTATAACCATATCGTCTCCTTTATCATTTAGCGGTTACCGTCTTCCTTGATTCCAAAAATCTCCTTTATTGTATCACCTATTCCTGCCCAGGAATTACGGGTCATCACACAATTTTCTTCAATATTCATTGAATATGGAAGAATACCCCTCAGGGGAGCAAATGTCTTTAATTTATAATTCATTGAAACATCATAAACTCCTGTCAATCTATTCAAAATTCCGTCAAAAGATGAAGAAATATTAAGAAAACCTCCTGAAGGTTTCCTCCCTAATTCTACATATATCCTTTCTCCTTTCTCCTTTAATAAAAATTTCTTCATTTCGTTCTCAATGTTCTTATGGCTCATATTCGTATGTGCCTTTAACCAGGCACCATAACGGACAGCCATCACTTCCCTCTGCTTTATAATAGAAATGCGCCCGAATTGCCAGATGCCCATAAAAATCAGGACGAGAAGCGGAAGTACTAAAGCCAATTCCAAAATAAACTGCCCTTCTTCTTTCTTTTTCATTGTAGTGGCAGAGTTTACTCTGCATTCTTTGTAGTGGCAGAGTTTACTCGACATTGGTAGTGGCAGAGTTTACTCTGCATTGTAGTGGTCGAGTTTACTCTGCATTGTGGCAGAGTTTACTCGACATTGGTAGTGGCAGAGTTTACTCGACATTGGTAGTGGCAGAGTTTACTCTGCATTCTCAACGTTTTTCACCTTGTAACCCAGCCTCCGTAAAGGAGGTTGATAGCTCGTCGGTAAATGAAGTTTGGAAATGGCATTATTAAACTACATTCAATTTTTCACTATTGATTCTTGAAATTTCTTCTTATCAATGAGCTCTCCAAAACCCAATTGCTGAATAATTCGTTCTTCTTCTGGACTTGGAGGAATAAACTTGGTGGCCATGTGGCCAAATTTCTCATCTTTAAACTTAATAAGTTTACATGCTCTAAATGGTTCGTATAGGTTTTTGGAATTAAGAAAATTCTTCTGTTCATGTTCTTTTCTCATCTTGGACAGATGCCTGTTGATAAAATATGCCAGTACACAAATAGTGTATACGGCTTTAACATGTTCATCAAGATTGACCCTGAAGGGGCGAATTTTCAAGAAAGACTTGATATGTTTAAATGCATCTTCAATCTGGGCTTTATTTCGATATCCACAGATAATTTTCTCCGGTGGATAGAGAAATTTCCCGCTTTCTGGATCGGTTTCAATCTGATTGGTAATAAAGCAGCATACTCCATCAAGAAGGGAAGTGTCATCTATTTCTTTTTGCTTTTTCTCTATACTTGCTTGATAACTGGTTATCTTTTTGCTGGATTTCCGGGTTTCTTTTGAAGGAGATTGCTTTACCATAATCTCTGTTAACACAGGTTCTCCAAAGAGACGCCTTATCTTTAACCGTCCAAGTTCTTTTGTTATCTTATTCTTAACTACTATAGGCTTTCTGCTGTGTTTTGCTTCTCGAAGCTCTTTGTTTAATTGATTAAGAAAGGAGTTAAAATATTTGAGTTTCTCCTGGCGTGCCTCTCTTTCATCAACAAATAATTGAGGATTAATACCCAGCACATAACGCTTATTATTAATGTTTCCTAAATCCTGATAGTAAAGAAGCTCATCATGCCTGGTAAAGTTAGGAAGAGAAGTTACCTCTTGTTTTATGTTTTCAATACTCAGGTCCTTGAAAACAGTAAGGTCAATACCTTTGATGCTGGGTATCTGATTTTTATCTAAGCCGGTAATATATTTAAGCTCTTTCTCATCTACAAGTTCTAAATTTTCATTAGAGACAATGCCGCGGTCAAAAACTATGGAGATGTTTTTCAAGTGGAATCTATCCTGGCATGCCTGCACATTATCTTGTAGGGTTTTTACTTCTGCGGTATTGCCAGCAAGAACATCCCACTTAAAGGGATAACCTTCATCATTAACCATAATGGCAAGGATGACCTGGCGGCGATGAAATTGTCCATCTTTGCTGTGACCAAAGTTAGAAAGATTGCATTTCACTCCTACAAAGTATGAGGTAGTTAAATCATAATCAACATACTCATAACTTTTGGGATTAGATTCATAAGTTCTTTCAAATAAATATGATTCTAAATAGGATTTGTTCCTTTCTATTTTATCCAGCTCGTAGTAGATTTTATCGTCATCAAGAAATTCAGGGTCAACCTTAAGTATCTGAGGCAGGGCAGTCCCTTTTACCCACTGCTTGATAGAATAACAGGATGCCGGTTCAATACAGCGGTTCATTGTCAATGCCCTTGCCACCATGGGAGTAGAAACAATACTGTCAGTTATCTCGGTTTTATTAAAGGCTTTATCCATATTCCAATTTTCCCATATCTGGTTAGCCACCGCTACATCCAGATAAGAACGAGATTCCAAAGGAATAATATTCTCAATAGAAGAAAGCATATGTTCTTTTCCATTAACTACTTTCAGGATAAGTTTAATTTGCTCTACCTGGGTTTCTGATAATTTACCCAGGGGAAAGAGAGTGCGCTTCCTAACTTTCTTTCCTTCTCGATATGATTCAGCAATGCTGTAGGAAATGTATTTTCTTTCCTTATAATAACAAACGCCATAATCTAAATGCATAATATGTAGCCTTTCTTATTCAACTACATATTATACACTAAAAATTTTATTTGTCAAGGAAAAAAGTTAATTTTTTGAAATTTTATTATTAAACTACAAAAGAGAAAGAGCAATCTTTTAAATCTCGCTTTTAGCGAGGAGCGAAGTCGATTTTTTGCGATATTTGCTTACGGAATACGGGTTGTAACCTCACCGGCATCAGGATGGCACGCCATCCTGCCTTAACTTTTCCTTGTGGTGCCACCATTTCATATTTATATTTTGGTTTTGCTGATGCTATTGTCCACATTCCAGAATTTTTCATTTGAAATAACTCAATCCCTATTAACCCCTTAGTTTTTTTGTAAGCCAGAAAAGTTACATATGGTCCCTTTTTCTCCTGCGGTGCCCAGTATTTAGGAACATCCAGAGCATAAATGGTAAAAGCATTTTTGATAAGTGGAATTTTATTTGTCTTTTTGATACCTAATGTGCAGGCAATTTTTGGATTTAGCTTATTTACCGGATAAGCAAAATCTGCACCGTTTTTTCGTGCTATACTGAAAGCCGAAGCCATAGCATAATAAGGAAATTGTTGAACTATTTTCTCCTGAATTTTTGTAATTTTGGATGAGGTTTGCCAAACCTTTGCAGCTATTTCCGGTTGAAGTATAGCAAGTGCTCCTACGTAAGACCAATACAGAGCCTCCTGCGCAGCATTGAGATGCCCTTCTAAATTTAAACCCCTTGCCTGCCACAGTGCAGCAGTCTGGGCTGCGGCATCCACGGCATTTTGCATTTTCATCTTTTGAGTAACCAATTGGCCAATATTGAATACGCCGAGGAAACATACAACAAAAATCACTAAAAAGATTGCCGTAAAGAGCAGCGCCTGTCCGTTTTCATCTTTTATTTTTGTCTTATTTATTCTACCAATTATCTCACCCACTCCGTGGGTACCCGCCAATCGTCCAATCATCTAATTACCTCTCCATCCTCATTACACATGTTGCTTTAACAGGTATATGCACTGCCCCACTCAAGGAATAGAGCCCTGATTGCATATCTCCTCTACTTAACCACATCAAACTAAATATCCTGTCAACAATCGGGAAAATCAGTCTATATCGGTGAGTAACAGTCACTTTCAAAACAGTTGTTGGAATAGTGCCCCTGCTCTCAATAAGCTCTTTCTTTACCGAAGTTTTAAGATAGGATAAAGCAGGACCACCCGCAATGGGCGAGCAGGAGATTGAAGCCGCAAGTTTCATCTGCTGGTCATTTGCATTGTGGACAATCCCGCAACGACACGCACTAAATGCAGCATAATTCACAATTGAATATGCATTGATAATAAAGCTGATTTGCAATATTCCCAAAATAAATAACAGCAAAAGAGGAAAGGCAATGGCAAACTCCACCAGCGCCTGCCCCTCTTCTTTTTTTCTTCCTTTCATATAGTGGGAGGTCACTTTCCGAATGCGCCCTTTGTGCCGGATTCAATAGTCTCTGCTGATTTCTGAAACAAACCCTTTATCTTATCACCAAACGTCCTGACAACAACTATCGCTGCAACTGCTATGAGCACGACTATCAGGATGTACTCTGTCATCCCCTGCCCTGATTGGCTCCTAAACAGGGCACGCCTTTTTTGATTCCCTGCTGCATCTCTTAACTTCGTCATCTGCTACCTCCTCGTAGATCCCCACGTTTAGGTTTCGTAGAAACCTGTGGGGATGTCTATTTTTTATGACCTGCTGCTTCTCTAACTGTATCGGTAGATACCCCACTGTCAGTTTTCAAAGAAAACTAGGGGGGCGTAAAGACCTTATTTTTTCCATTAGAATTTTAAGCCTTTTTTCTTTGATTTCTTGTGGAATCTTTCCATCTTTTTTGTTAGCTTTTGTCCCGGGACGGTCAGAATATTTAAACATAAATGCATCATCAAATTTAATTTTTCTAACCAGCTCCAGAGTATCCTGAAAATCCTCTTCGGTTTCGCCGGGAAATCCTACAATAATGTCAGTGGTAATTCTGATACCCGGCACCTTCGCACGAATTGAATTTATTAAATCCAAATAATATTCTTTTGTATATCCCCTGTTCATCGCCTTAAGAATTTTATTTGAACCTGACTGCACTGGAAGATGAAATTCCTTGCAAACTCTATCCAGATTTGCAACTGCGTCAATCATCTCTTCACCGACATCTCTGGGATGTGATGTCATAAATCTTATTCTCTCTATCCCTTCAATCTCATTAATTTCTCTCAAGAGATTTGCAAAATCATTATAAGCGCACACATTCTGTCCCAGCAACATAACTTCTTTATATCCATCTCTTGCAATTTGCTTCACCTCTTCAATAATTTCATCCATAGGTCTGGACTGCTCTCTACCCCTCAAATAAGGCACAACGCAGTAAGAACAGAAATTATCGCACCCCCTTATGATTGCAACCAGAGCCGAATCTTTGTTTTTTCTGGCGATGGTTACTCCCCCGCCTGTCCCCCTGTCCAGTTTCCCAACAGGGAAACTAGGGGGATCAAAATTCCCCGTCAATATAATTCGTGAATTATTCTCAATTATCTTTTTAACTGCATTTCCGATTTCAGAAATATTGCCAGGCCCTGCAATCAATTTAACCCATGGATACCTGTTAAGAAGTTTTGTCCCTTCCTGTTCTGCAACGCACCCGCATACCCCGACAATTAATTCTGGATTTTTTTCCTTTAAATTGTATGTTGCACCCAGATTTGTATAAAATCTCTGTTCTGCATGCTCCCGCACAGAGCAGGTATTAAAAAGTATTATATCCGCCTCTGCCATGGTGGTATGCTTCATTGCGCAACGTAGTGAACGAGCTTGCTCGTTTTTTGTATTTGTAATGGTGCGATTTATGGCACATTTAGAATTGTCAATCTGCTCAAATCCCTCAGCCAGCATCTGTCCCGCAATGCACTGTGAATCGTACGAATTCATTTGACATCCGAAAGTTTTTATGTAAAACTTTCGGATGTCAAACCCCCGTTTAGATTTCGAAGAAATCTGGGGGTTAATTATATTGTTATCTGTTTTTTTCATATGTCCCTATCAACTCTTCCTTCTCTTTTCTTGTATAACTTTTTATTTCTTTTTCCGCATTCAGCGCATTTTTATAATACCTGTATTCTTTCGCATACACCAGTTTCACAGGTCCCCTTCCCTTCACATACTTCGCCCCATCTCCCTTATTGTGCAGCTTAATCCGTTCCTCTAAATTATTTGTATACCCGGTATAATAGGTTCCATCTTTACATTGAAGTATGTAAACGTAGTATTTACTTTTACGTTTAATCATTTTTTGAAGAAAAAATTGTCAGCGACCAAAAAATTTCAAATGAGCCTATATCTCAAAATTACTAAAGTGTAATATATTATATGATAAAACTGAAAAAAGTCAATTTTAACCATAAAATGAATTAGACGCCAATACCACCGTGAGCCAATTGAGCCATTTATGAGCCGATCTACCCTTACTCCTTATGTCCCAGATATTTCATAAATGTCCTGTTTGATGCTTCTGTATCTCCTTTGTCCCCTTAGGATAATCACGCAAATCGCGCAAGATTAAATATCTCTTTTACCCCATTGCTGACCATTGCCCGAATCGCCAACTAATCACCACAATCACCAATATTGAAGTGTTTATTTCCTTCTTCTTGACCCAATCGGCTAATCACGCACCTTTAGAATAATCTTCTGAGATGTCCGATAAATGTCCGAAACATGTCCCAAATGTCCCATAAATGTCCCAAATCTTAGAGTCTGTATCTACGGCCCTTTCTTTCTCCCTGAGCCTTAAGGATACCTTTGTCAACCAGGGCTTGTAGATCCCGATATAAAGTCCTACGATTAACAGCAGGAAAAACAGCTTGTAGATCCGAAAGACTAATATTACCTTTTTCTTTAATCAGTTTCACCGCTCGCTTTTGTCGATCGTTGAATCCAAATCGTTCAAAAAATGCTTCCGTGAAAATATCTCTTGCCAGTATCGTCTTAAATTCAAGATTTCGCACCGAAATAAACTCCGGCTCCGGAAGGCCATGTGCTTTACACTGACGCACCATTTCTGTAGTGCCGGAACCTACTTGCTGTATATAATTGCTGTAATACAGAACATTCGCTAATGTCGGATTAGAGGGGTGAGAAGAATGAGGCTTTTTTAAGTCCTCTACCTTTAAATTATCAGGAAGCGTTCCAGAATTCCAAACTTCAACCCGATCGAGAAATACCATTACCTGAACAGAAGATGTTTTATTATAATCGCGGTGCGCTACAGCATTAACAATGGCTTCATAGATAGCGAATTCAGGAATTTCGCGAGGTCGAGCTACCTGCACCGTATGAACCTGCTGGATAACAGGAAATTTGATAGCATCCAGAACAAAAGCCACCGCCTTATCAACCTGCTCAAAAAGATTTTCCTCTTCGTAAGTGTGGTACGAAGAAAATGGCTTCACAACCTCAGTGTTAGGTAATTGAACACATTTAATTTTTGCCTGATCAAAGAACTTTCCTGGATTCTTGCCAAACAATAAAACTGCGGCATTTGTGAGATTGCCATCCCTCAGTAGTTTTAAATGCGTGAATACATCTTTTACCGGTGAATCCAACCCGAGTGGGAAATTGCGTTTCGTTCGAGCAACTCTCAGAAACCATTTAACCTTTGCATCCTCAATATCGGACAG
>Ga0210049_1006248_pt1 | contig 9989 bp, 6 predicted proteins | sample CryGeyCG2014_300_2_FD_183964 | JGI IMG/M metagenome (GOLD analysis project Ga0210049, IMG submission 183964) | Groundwater microbial communities from aquifer - Crystal Geyser CG06_land_8/20/14_3.00 (SPAdes) (version 2) | ecosystem: Environmental > Aquatic > Deep subsurface > Groundwater | place...
GTTGGAGGTAACCTTCCAGGAAGTGCGTGCCCATCTGGGAGTCGAAACCCAACGGCAATGGAACGACCTCGCCATCCTGCGCACAACGCCAGCGTTGATGGGTTTGTTTTCATTGGTGACCCTCTTTGCCAACGCATGGAGTGAGCAGGACTCATTGCCCATTCGTCGAACGGCTTGGTATGAAAAGGAGCGAGCGACCTTCTCGGATGCCCTGGCCCTGGTCCGCCGCCACCTATGGCAGTCCATGACTTTTTGCACGTCCACCTCAAAACGCGACGTGCATAAATCTTTGCGCCTTATGGTAGACCGCCTTACAGAAGGGATGTGCTATGCTTACTGATTGGATAAAGTCCAGGTAAGTAGGTCGTCAAAAATACTGTCCCTGCTGAAACGAAGACGGACATACCCAATTGATTCGGTAATCCCCCTGAACTTGTTTCAGGGGATATTTCGGACAAACCTACTGAGGCGCAATCGGCGAACTCTGCGAGTTCGATTTGACCCAATCCCCCCGAACTAACTTCGGGGGATTATTAGGCCCATCTTCCGCTTGAAGCGTTTTTTCACCGCCGAAGGAGCAAGGGCGACCGACAGAATATTTCGTCCGTCCAGTCCGAAGGACTGCAACACCATAGCCTGGGGCAACGCCCCAGGAACTCTTTGGTGTGGAACCACGTGAATTCCGTGCCGACACGGTCGGACAGCATGTACGGGAGACTGAACTTCGTACTCTTGATATTGGTTCCTTTACCGGTGCCGAAGGACTCCCAATCGGGTGCATCCCGGAATTACGGAAAAGCGGATACATCGACTTTGTCGCCGTAGGATAAAGCTCCAGCTTTGTCAGTGGCAGACCTCTTTCCCGCAATTCCAATGTGCATTTGACAAAGCTGGAGCTTTATCCTACGGCAATCTCCGTAATTCCGGGATGCACCCCTCCCAATCTCGCGAACTCCACAGGAAGAAATCATCTGACACCCGTGACAGAATACCTCCAGCAGCGTATAAGCTGTCAGACGGAGGGGAGTTGGTTGCACGACTCGGACGAAAATATAATCGAGCGGGTGCAGCGCGGAAACCGCGAGCTGTTCCACGTCCTCTTCGAGCGTCACTACGATCGTATCGCAGCATACATACGGCGGAGCCTGGGTGATGCGGAGGAGGCGCGGGATGCGGTGGCGGAGGTGTTTGTCCGCGCCTATCAGGGAGTCGACGGCTTTGAACTGTCGGCAGGCACTCGCTACCTCACTTACCTCTACACCATCGCGCACAACCTGCTCACTGACCGGTGGCGACGACAGGGAGACACAAGAGATACCGAGGATTCGGCGCAAACGGAGGAAATTGCGGATGGCGCGCGACTTCCGCTGGAGCAGATGCTGCGACGTGAGATGATTGAGCGCGTGCGACAGAGCGTCGCGAAACTCCCGCCCGACCACCAGCAAATCATCCACCTCGCCTTTGACCGTGACCTCTCGTCCGGCGACATCATGCAGATAATGAATAAGTCGTCCATCACGGCAGTCACGTCGCACCTCCATCGCACGATGAAGCGACTCAAGACCGTTCTCGAACAGGACGGCTATTTCATCGACGCCACCTCGAAAGGAGGTGACTCCGAATGGCAAACCAGGAAGCAGAACGCCTCTGGGAATTCGTAGCGCAGATCAAGCAAGGGACAGCCACCGAACCTGCTGACGACCCGCTGCTGCGCCTCGCGCAGTTTACAGGAGAAGTGGTTGGAGAGAAGCTGCCTGCCTACGAGAACGACCGAACCTTCGCCCGGGAGCGGTTAGCCGTGGTCATTGAGGCGGAGAAGACGACAGCCCGCGAAAGGGAGAACGGAAGAAAGGGAGAAACGGAGACCAGAACCGTTCGACGCCTCGCCCCCTCTCCCATCATTTTCTGCTGGCTGAGACGCCCCGTGTTGGTTGCCGCCACCGTGTTGCTCTTGCTCTGCGTAGCAGTGTTCCACTGGCGCCTCAATCAAGCTCCTGCCATCGGGGCAAGCATGCTGGTCAAAGACCACATCGAGCTATTGGCCAAGAAACCGTTCGCCACTTACGAGAGCGCCGACCCGACGCGAGTCGCCCTCTGGCTTTCGCACGAGGTTGAATTTCCAGTGGTTGCGGTTGACTTGTCCAAGACCGGGGCGAAACTGCTGGGTGGGCGCCGTTGCCAGCTCGCGGGGCAGCCTATCGGGCTTTCCTTCTATCAACAGAAAACGACACGCATATCACTCTTTCAAATGAAGACCGGTCGCTGTCGCCTGCGGGGATTAAGCGAGGTGCGCATCAACGGAAGGAGCTTCCTCGTGGGCGCGGACAAAGGATTCAACGTCGTCGCATGGGAGGGGGCTGACACCCTTTGTGTCATGGTCTCCTCAATCGACACGGCAACTCTCCTGACGATGGCAACAGCCGCGCGGGACACGAAGGAGGTGATATCACGATGAAACAAACGACATTGACCATTGCCCTCGGTTTATTCGCAATGGCAGCGATGAGCGCCGGCGTGATGGCTCGGGAGGACAAAGCAGCGAAAGAAACCACGCTCAGTGGGACGCTCGTCTGTATCGGCTGCACGCTGAATAAGGAACACGGCGCGAAAGCGCAGTGCAGCGTCTACGGACACCAGCATGGGCTGAAGACCGCCGATGGGAAGATTTATACCTTCCTGGAAAACGACCAGTCCAAAGACCTTCGCGCAGGCAAGTCGAAGGATGAAGACAACCTGCATGGGAAGAAGGTGGAAGTCACGGGAACCGTCTTTTCTAAGACGCAGATTATTGACGTGACGTCCTACAAGTTAATCAAGTAACACACGGGGAACTGGGAGAATGGATTCTGACGGTATCCATTCTTCCTTCCCCCTTTGCTGCACGCAGAGGAGAGTAATCGCATGGGCTTGGTTCGAGCCTCGTTGAGGAATCCTTACGCCGTGATTGTCGCGGCTCTGGCAGTCATGGTCATTGGCGTCGTCTGCTACAGGCAGATGCCGCTGGACATCCTGCCGCAGTTCAAAACGCCGGCGGTGCAGATCCTCACGCTCTACCCGGGGATGCCGACGGAGATCGTCGAGCGGGACATGACGAGCCGCCTCGAGCGCTGGACTTCACAAAGCATGGGAGTCGCCTGGCAGGAGTCGCGGAGCATGGTCGGTGTCAGTGTGGTGCGCGATTACTTCCGCGATGACATTGACCCGAACGCCGCCTATTCGCAGGTCTCAGCACTCGCTCTCTCCGACCTCTACTACCTGCCGCCCGGCACGATCCCGCCCATGACCATGTTGTTCGACCCGACGGCTTCCGTCCCCCTCGGGCTGGTCGCGTGCAGTAGCGACACCCTCGATGAAACAGCGGTCTACGACTTCGCCTACTTCGAGATGCGCAACATGCTCAGCGGCACTCCGGGCGTCATCGCTCCGGCGGTGTTTGGGGGCAAGCTGCGTCGCGTGTATGTCTACCTCGATCCGCAGAAAGTGCAGGCGCAGGGATTGTCGCCTTTGGACGTCGTCAATACCCTCACGAAGTTCAACCTGATGATTCCGACGGGCAACACGAAGATCGGTGACATTGACTACTCCATCAACGCAGAGAGCATGGTGGAGAAAGTCTCCGACCTGAACGACCTGCCGGTGAAGATGAAGATGAGCGACCGCGACGGCAGCATGAGACCGGTGCTCATCAAAGACATCGGACGCGCCGAAGACACCAACGCCATACAAACCAACGTCGTGAGGATTGCCCGGCCCTCCGAGAAGTCGGCAAACGCTCCGACAGTTGGAAACGCAGCACACACGAAGAAGAGCGGCGCAGGAACCTGGGGGGCAAAGCGTCAGGTCTACATTCCCATCTACCGCCAGCCCGGTTCCAACTCGCTCCAGGTTATCGAGGGCACGAAGCAAACACTGGAAACCGCTGTCAAGCCGCGCGCCCCGCAGGGATTCCAGGCGCGAGTCGTCGGCGACCAAACGGTTTTCATCCGCCAGGCGATTGCCTCGCTGCAAAAGGAAGGTGTTCTCGGCGCTCTGCTTGCGTCCTTCATGATTCTTATCTTCCTGGGCTCCTTCCGCTCGACGCTCGTCGTCTTCCTCTCCATTCCGCTCTCTATCCTCGCTGCATTCATCGGCCTGCGCTATACGGGCAACACCATCAACACCATGACCCTGGGAGGTCTGGCCCTGGCGCTGGGGCGTCTGGTGGATGACGCGATCGTGGTCCTCGAAAACACTGACCGGCATCTGCAGATGGGCAAGCCGCCACGCGAGGCGGCAATGGAAGGCGCAACCGAAGTGGCGATGCCGGTGCTGGTCGCGACCATCACCACCATCGTCGTGTTCTTCCCGGTGACGTTTCTCTACGGCATGGGCAAGTATCTGTTCACTCCGTTGGCACTCGCCGTCGCGTTCTCTATGGCGGCGTCGTATCTCGTGGCGATGACCCTCGTGCCGGCGTATGCGGCAAGATTCTTAAGGGGCCATGGAGCAATGGAACAATCCAATACTCCATCACTCCATCGCTCCAACGAGAGGGGCTGGTTTGCGGTGCTTTCTCGGAACTACAGTCGCGGTTTGAACCGCTCCATGCGCGCAAAGCCGGTCGTTCTGCTGGTTGTGTGTGGACTGTTCGTTGCTTCGCTGGCGCTTTTCCCACGCATCGGTCGCGAGCTTTTCCCACCGCTGGACGCAGGGCAAATCACGGTGCAGGTGCGGCTGCCGTCGGGCACGCGCATTGAAAAGACGGAGGAAACTCTTGCCCGGGTCGAGCTGAAAATCCAGGCGGTCATCCCTCCGCATGACCGGGAAATGCTCATCACCAACATCGGCGTGCTCTACGACTGGCCGGCCGCTTACACACCGAACGCCGGACCACACGATGGTTTCGTCCTGGTGCAACTCACGATGCAACACCGCAAGGTGACTTCCTACGAATACGCCGACCTGCTACGTGCGAAACTGGCGGCGGAGTTCCCCGGTGTGCAGTTCTCCTTCAACACGGGAGGCATCGTGACCGCCGCTCTGAATTTCGGATTGCCCTCGCCGATTGACATTCAGGTCGAGGGCAAGAGCCTCGAACAGCTCTACGCCATCTCCCGCGACATCAAGGAGGTCGTGCAGAAGACGCCCGGCGCGGTAGATGCTCGGATCCAGCAGGAACTGGATTACCCGCAGGTCAACATCAAGGTGGACCGCATCAAAGCCGCGGCGTTGGGGCTGACACAGGAAGAGGTCGTGAAGAACATCGTCACCGCGCTGAACTCGTCGGTAAACTTCAAACCCGCCTTCTGGCTGGACTATCAGAGCGGCAATCACTACTTCGTGGGCGCCTCCTATCGCGAGGAGGACATCAAGTCGTTTGAGTCGCTGCTGGACCTCCCCATCACTTCCCCCGCCACAAAGCAACCGGTGGTGCTGAGGAACATCGCAACTCTCGAACGGTCAACCGTGCCGACGGAAATCGCACACAACCGCATCCGACGCGTGATGGACATCTATGCCAACGTCAGCGGGAGAGACGTTGGCTCGGTCGCCGCGGAGATTCAGCGCAAAGTTGCCAAGCTGAACATCGAGCAGAAGAACCAGGGTTACTTCGTTCACTTCCGCGGTGAGGTCAACAGCATGGAAGAATCGTTCCGCAGCCTGGGCTTCGCGTTCATCCTTGCAGCGCTGCTCATCTATCTCGTCATGGTCGCGCAGTTCCAGAGCTTCGTTGACCCGTTCATCATCATGTTTGCCGTGCCGCTCGGCTTGATTGGTGTGCTCGTCACCCTCTTCGTGACGCGAACGACACTCAACGTCGAGTCGTTCATGGGCGTCATCTTCATGGTGGGCATCGCAGTCAGCAACTCAATTCTGCTGGTCGAGTTTGCCAACCGAATGCGAGCGGAAGGTCGCTCCGCCAACGAGGCGGCAGTGGAAGCCGCGCGGGTTCGTCTGCGTCCGATTCTGATGACGTCACTCGCGGCGGTCATTGCGCTGTTCCCGATGGCCTTGGCAAAAGGCGAAGCCACCGCGCCTCTCGCTCGCGCCGTCATCGGCGGTCTGAGCATGTCGACGCTGCTTACACTGTTTGTCGTGCCGATGCTGTATGAAATCATTAAACGTGGTCCTGCGACCAGGATTGAGGAAGGATAGGTCTGATGGCTCAAAACTCTGTAAGTCAAGCTGTGGGGCAATGTCTCCGTCCCGGCCGAGTCCCGTTTTCCAAACCGTTACGACGCTCGGCGTCCATGATGGCTGTCGCTGCATGTCTCTTGGTCGGAATCCTGTCTGGTTGTGGCCGCAACACAACAACGGCCACCAGCGCGCTCCCACCGGTTTCTGTCGAGGTCGTCAAAGCCGTGCGACAGGACCTCACGCGGCGTGTTGTGCTGGTGGGAAGTGTCGAGCCGTGGGCGAAGGCGACGTTGTATGCCAAGACCGCGGGCTATGTAAAAGCGATGCTTGTGGACAAGGGCGATGCCGTCAATCGGGGACAGGTGCTGGCGATTCTGGGCGTCCCCGAAGCGCAGAGGGAAGTGGAGCAAGCGCGGGCTATCAGCGACTCCGCGGCGGCGGACATTCAACAGTCGGTAGCGGAGTATCAGGCCTCCTTGCGAGACTACGAGGCTGCCCGCGCCGCAGTCGCGCAGCCAGAGGCGGAGTTGACCACGGCCTACGCAGAGTTGGAAAAAACGAAGCGCGAGCTGGAGACGACTCAACGCTCCTACGAGGCGGCGCAGGAGGAATCGAGAGAGCCGGACGTCGGTCTGCAGGCAGCGGAGGCGGACTTGCGCGCGTCCAAGGCACAGGCGCTGGAGCCCGAGGCGGACCTTGCTACCGCCAAAGCCGAGCTGGAGGCGGCTCAGTCTGAACTGCAGACAGCGCAGGCTGAGTCCGACCGCGCTGCCACCGACGTGAAGCTCTACGAGAAGAACCACGCCCGGTTCAAGAACCTGGCGGATCGCGAAATCGTCACTCAGGAAGCTCTTGACGAATCGAGGTCGAAGCTGGACATCGCCTCAGCTACAGCGAAGGCGGCGGGGTCGCAGGTCGCCGTTGCTCGCAGCAAGGTGAAGGCGGCAGAGAGCAGAGTCTCCGCTGCCGAAGCGCGACGCGACACGGCACGCGAAAGGGTCAGCAGCGTCGAGGCAAGGCTGCGGATGGCGCAACAGCAAATCACGACTGCTCGGGCAAAAGTGAAATCCCCGGCTGCCCGAGTGGACGTCGACAGGGGAAATGTCGCGTTGGTTCAGAGCAGGTTGAAGACCATCCGGGCGAAGGTCACCGCAGCGCGAGCGCAGGTCGCATCGGTGCAGGCGCGCATGGAAATCCCGCGAGCCAAACAGCGCTCCGCACGGTCGCGGCTCCAGTACGCACAAGCCAACATGGCGCGCCAGACCACGCTGATGAACTACTCCCGCATCGAAGCGCCCTTCGACGGTGTCGTAACCGAGCGCTTTGTAGATGTGGGCGCAATGGTGCAGACCGCAGCCTCGTCCTCAAGCGCCCAACCGGTCGTGACGGTGATGAACCTCCGCAAAGTCCGCGTCTATGCCGATGTTACCGAACCCGATGTTCCTTCTGTCCGAATCGGTAACCCGGTGACGGTCGTAATTCGCGAGTTGCCCGATCGGGAATTCAAGGGAACGGTCACCCGCACAGAACTTGCTCTCGACGCCGCAACCCGCAGCATGAAGATTGAGGTGGACTTTCCCAATACGGACGGCTCGTTGAAGGCTGGCATGTTTGCGGAGGTCCGCTTGGGCATGGAGACCCACCGCGACGCGCTGACCCTCCCCGTACGCTGCCTCGTTGTCGAGAAGCAGAAGAAGTCCGTCTTCGTCGTCAAGGACGGCAAGGCGAAGAAGGTCGAGGTGCAGGTCGGCGCTGATGATGGCATTAACGTGGAAATCAAAGAAGGTATCGCGGCGGAAGACGATGTGATAATCTCCGGGATGACGCAGGTCAAGGACGGGGCGGCAGTGAATGCGAAGCCTGCTGCAACAGAGACCGACAAGCCTGTGGGAAGAGGTGAAAAACAGTGAATACAGGATGGGGGGCGGGGTGTGCGTGCCTCGCTTGTCTACTTAGTTTGTTCTCTGACCTCGCGCGGGCAGCGGACGATGGGATGGAAGGAACAGTTGCGGCTGTCGCTGTTCCGCTGCCGCCAGTGCAGTTTCGCGGTATCACCGACAAGCGACAGGAGATTGACCTGCCGACAGTTCTGAAACGCGCCCGAGAGCAGAGCCTGACAGTCCTGCAAGCGAAAGAGCGGACGAAAGAGAACAAGGCCAACCTCTCCGAAACAAAGTCTGAGATGCTTCCAAACGTCAAGTTCGATGCGGGCGTCGGTCGAACGCTCGGAAACATCTCCAACATCGGCGAAATCCCCAGTTCGCGCGCGACGCTGTTTCTCAACCCCGCGCGGTCCTACTATAACGCCAAAGCCGCAGGCTATATGGAGCGGGCTGGCGAGGCAGAACTGGATAGCGTGACCCGAGAATCTTTGCTCACCGCGGCGCTGCAATACTACGACCTGCTCCGCACACAGGCACTGGTGCAGATAGCGGAGCAAGCTGTGCAGATGGCGCAACGACTGGTCGCCACCACGGACGCGCTGCACCAGCAGGGCCTGGCGATTCGAGCGGATGTCTTGCGTGCGAACACCGAGCTCGCCGACAGGCAGCAGCGACTGCTTGAGCACCAACGCGACTACCGCGTCGCCTCCATCGGGCTTGCGACCACCCTGCACTCTGACCCAACGGTCATGTTTGTTCCGACGGACAACGAGCTTCGCCGGACCAACCTCGTCGCCGTCAGCGAAGTGACCGAGGATCTCACAAATCGCGCCCTCGCCAGTCGGCCCGAAGTTTCGGCAGCGTCTCAGAAGGTCGCCGCCTCAAAGCAACAGAAGAAGTCCGCCGAATGGGGGCAACTAATTCCGAGCTTCGGCGTCGAGCATTGGTTCGGGGGATTCACGGGCAATCGAGACACTTTCTACTTTGTGGAGTGGAACGTGCTCGATCAGATGGGAGGTCTGCTGAGCTCACGGAGCCGCGCAGCGAAGGCTCGTGTCAAACAGGCCCAATTGCATCGCGAGCAAGTCGGCGACCGCGTCGCCGCAGAAGTGCTGACCGCCCGCGAGCGAGTGCTGACTGCCGGGGAACAGATCACGACCTCCCAGCAGGCCGTCACTCAAGCAGAGGAAGCGTTGCGAGTGAGCGAAGAACGACTGCGGGAAGTCGTCGGTGTGCTTCGAGACTCGGGCATAACCGTTCTCGAAGTGCTGCAAGCGCAAGAGGCGTTGACTCGCGCGCGGCGCAACTTCATCAACGCTGTCGTAGACTACAACCAGGCCCAGGTGGGACTGGCGCATTCATTGGGCAATCCATCCGATGCTATGAGCACCCAGGCCATCCCACGATAGGGCGCTACCCTCGGCCTACCACGCCGTCTGCGCGTTGACGAGAATCTGGTCCCTGTCCTCCGCTCCATCGAAGCGCTTGTGCAGCCAGTTGAGTTGAAGCTTCACCCGTAACGGGTATCCCACCAAAAGTTTCCCAAAGCTCCGTACCGAGCACTTTGGGGGGAGGGCGCAAATCTAAATGTTCAATATTTTCCGAAGAACTTGTTCCTTATTGGGTTCGCGCTCATGCCAATCTCGTCGATCAGGGACCATCTCTCGAGCTTTGGGAAACTTTTGTTACCACCTATCCCCTTTTTGAGGCACCCGCGGCTTTGGAGCGCGCCTCGCAGCCAGGTAGAGTAAGTAGGTGGTCAAAAATACTGTCCCATAGTTCCCGAAAAGGTAGTGGGGGGTTATGCTATTTGACAGTTTGATTCGGTAATGGCAATCCCCCCGGACTTGTTCCGGGGGAATGTTAGGTTCGCGCTACAACCCGAACGCCGCGCAACCTCTTCTTCAATCCCCCCGGACTTGTTCCGGGGGAAGGTTAGGTTCGCGCTACAACCCGGACGCCGCGCAACCTCTTCTTCAATCCCCCCGG
>Ga0210049_1006250_pt1 | contig 9988 bp, 6 predicted proteins | sample CryGeyCG2014_300_2_FD_183964 | JGI IMG/M metagenome (GOLD analysis project Ga0210049, IMG submission 183964) | Groundwater microbial communities from aquifer - Crystal Geyser CG06_land_8/20/14_3.00 (SPAdes) (version 2) | ecosystem: Environmental > Aquatic > Deep subsurface > Groundwater | place...
CAGGAGCACGTGCTCAATCGGCTCGCCCCGGCCTTGGGCCGCGGCCATGGTAATTTTTAAGCTTTCCTTAATTTTGTCCTGGCCCACATATTCACCTAATCTTTTCGGCCGCAAAGTTAAATCCAGGGCCTTATCATTGCCCAATTCTTCCGGATTTATTATTCTTTCTTTTAAATTTTGGGGTTGTTTGCTTGCCATATTTGATCTTATCTAAGCGCCCGCGGAACTAAAAATTAATTTTCGGTAACTTATTTCCCTTAAAAATTTTTTTCACAATTGCGCCAACAAATAATCTATAGGCTGGCCGATTTTCTTTTTGATATACTGTCCAAATGCCAAGCACCTTTTTACATTTTTTACAGGTTAAATTTCTGTCTGCAAGAATTTTAGAAACAACGATTCTATCAATATAGAGACGTTTGAGAATTCCCGGACCATCCTTTTGATAAAGCAAAACGGGATTTTTACATTTTTCGCAGCTTAACAACAACCAACGGGAATATCCGCCTCTGTTTTTTTTAAATCTATCGCTCTTGAATGCAATCTTCTTGCTCATATTTTAGTTCCTACGCTCCGCGACACTCTTTATATTTCAATCTTACCACTTTCTTCAGAATTCACAAACCCGATTTATAAATTTGTAAGAGATTTGTAATTTGTAATCTAGAAATAAAACACTAAATACAAAAACAGCAAAACCGCGTAATTAAAAAGCATGAACCATTTATTTGACCAGTTTATGCCGGAAAAATGAAAACGGGAAAACGGCCAAAGAATCGGGGTAGGAAAAAATTCTTCCGTGTGGGTAAAAATATCTAAAAATATATGAAGCCCCCAGGCGTAAAAAATAACTACCGCCAGCTCTAAACCTAAGATTTTTAAAATTAAAAATATCGCCAGCCAAATAACTAAACTGTGGGTAACGTTATAAAGTTTAAAAACATACCCGGGTATGGTTGCCAGAGGCGGAGCTTCAAAATGAAGAGTCTTTTTGATAAAATGCCTAACAGTCAAGGAAGAGAAACTAATGAAATCCGGTAAAACGCCAAATAAAACCGCCAGGCCTCTCTGCTCCAGCGGCAGTTCTTTAAAAATCAGATTTGTCCACAAAGCGTGGGAAATTATATCCATATGTTCAAGACGTTAATTTATTTTTAAACATTTTAGTGAACCATTAATGCCACCGCCCGCTGGCGGGGTCCCGCTTCAATATAAATTAATAGTGGCGGTGACAAATATTTCGGTAATTTTTAAACGTTTTGAAGGGTAATGCGAATGCCGCAAATTACGAATACGATATTCGTGGCATTCGCATTATTAGCGTCATTAGCATTCATTCGCGATATTAGCATTATATCTTTCTGAATTCGCAAATTTCAAAAAAATCGCAGAATCTACAAAGTGCTGACGGCCTGGGCGGAAATTCGCCTTTCTTTATTTCGGCGATAGTGGCGACAATTTTTTCTTTTGTTTTTTCCAGCTCATCCTCACTGCCTAAAAATTTAACCTCGGTATTGTTATCCAAATAATAAAAGGCTAGACAGTCTATTTCCTGCCGGAAAATTTCTTTGGCCGCTAACTGGTAAATCAAAAGCTGATATTTTTCTTCAAAAATTAATTTATCCTTTGGATTTCCGGTTTTATAATCAATAATTTTTATTTTCCCTGTCCCGCTTGCCCCGTTGCCGCGGTGGCCTGCCTCGCCTTGGCGGTGGCCGTCTACCTCATCAATCCTGTCTATTACTCCGCGCACGGTGTACAGTTCATCGCCGACTTTAACTTTAGTGTTAAAACCCTTTTCCAGAAAGATAGCGTTTGGCCAGTTACCCTGATACTTTTCATAAAACTGCTTCAAAATTTCCTTGCCCTTTTTTCTATGTCTCTCTTTTTCTGTTTTATCTTTATACCAGTCATCAATCCAGCTCTGCTCATATAATTTTAAAATTTCTTCCAAACTGATTTTAACATTTTTTTTGGTTGCTTGCGTTGAGCCTGCCGAAGAACCAAACAGATCCGTCTGCTCCCGCTTCTTTCTTTCTTCAACCAAACTAAATAATTTCTGTAAAGTAATATGCAGAGTTTTACCAAAAGAAAAGACGTGCTTACCCCGGACCGGGATTCTTAAAATATGGGCAAAACGGTATTGGTAAGGGCAATTAGAAAATGCCGCCAATTGCGTATAGGAAAAATAAGACGGAATTACCAGCCCTGCGGTTTCGCTTTTTTTAGGAACAAAGGTTTTCGTTTCTAAAATATTTGCCTCAAAATCCTTGTTTTCTTGCTTTCTTGCTTTCTTGCTTTTTTGAACCAGCCCGCACTCTTTTAAAAACCGCGAAGGCTTTTTCTCTCTTACACCCCCGTAATCAGGCGCCCAGGAAAAATATAAATCACTTTTTGCCCGCGTCATAGCTACGTAAAAAAGCCGCCTTTCTTCTTCTAAATGAATATCGCCTTCGGGTAAAATTTCCTTAACTAAAGCATCCGGAATGGCAATCTGCTCGCTTCTTTCAATCGTCGGGAAACGCTTATCCACAAGGCCGGCAATAAAAACGTACTTAAACTCTAATCCTTTCGCTCCGTGAGCCGTCATCACTTTTATGGTTTCCGGTCCGGCTTCAAGGTCAACCGGCATGGTTCCTTCTTCGCCCGCGTCAATTTCCATCTGCAATTGGTTCAAAAACGCCTTAACGCTTTTATCATCACTGCCTTTTTCAAATTCTCCCGCCCTTTTCATAAACTGGTTAAGGTAGCTAGCTGTCTCCCGGCTTTTTTGCTCATCTTGGCTAGTTAAATATTTTAAATAACCGCTGTCGTTAAGGAAAGATAAAATTACTTCGCCAACATTTTTCTCCCTCGTTAAAACGGTATGTTTAGCAATCAAAGACAGAACCGTGTCTGCTTTTTTCTGCACTTCTATCCCCAAATTTAAGGTAGAAACATTGCGCAAAATTTCATAAAGCGACCAGGCTTTTTTGTTTGCCCAATAATTAAAATTAACCAATTCATTGTAGGTAAAGTTAAAAACCGGCAGATTCAAAACCCGATAAGCGGCAATGCTTTCATGATAATCGTCCAATAATTTTAAATAAGCGATTATATCCATTATCACCGGCTTAGTATATAAACCCCGAGAAGATAAAAATTGGTAAGGCAGCTCGGCCGCGGCTAAAAAGGAGCAAATTTCCTTAGCGCTTTCATTCGCCCGGACTAAAATCGCAAAATCGTCCCAGGTAGAATTTTTGTCCTTAATCTTTAAATCCGCGATTTTCTCAATTATTAATCTTATTTCTTCATTCAAATCTTTCCCTTCTATAATCTCAATCACCCCTTCTCCTTTATTATCAGCCACCAGCTTTTTACTTAATTCTGTTTTTTTGCTTTCTTGTTTTCCCTGTCCCGCCTTGGCGGTGATTGCTTTCTTGTTAAGCTGATATTCCAGCCGGTTCGGGTCATTTTGTTTTATGAATTTATAGGACAAATCCAGAATATTTTGCTTATTGCGGTAATTATTTACTAAAAAAATCTGCTCGGCCTGCGGATAATCTTTTTTAAACTGCAAAATATTAGATACCGAAGCCCCGCGGAACTTATAGATAGAATTATGAACAACAACATCATCCGCTATGAAATTATGAGTCTTGTCTATTTCTAAGTCATAAATCGCCAACTCCTTAATTTTTTCATCTCTTTTTTCCACTTGCTCATAAATTATTCCTTTCTTGGCAACCACCGGCAAAAACATCCCCGGCAATATGTTGCTGGCCGGAATAATCAAAGCTTTTTTATGAGCCATATTGGTCCGACCGATTTTGGCGCTGTTTTCAATAATCCCGCCTGTTTCTCTCTCTATTTTCTTGGCAATTTCTCCTAAATAAAATAAATTCGTGCTGGCCAGCCTAAGTCTTTTCCCTTTTTTTGCTTTAGATAAGCGAAAGCCCAGCCTCTCTAATTTTTTAAGGGTTGGCTGGTGGCTGGTTTCAACTGACAAAAGATGTTCTACTTTGGGATTTTTTAAAAATATTCCCTGGGCAAACTTTGAGCGATAATTTCTATAACACATCTCTAAATTAATTTTTATTCTTACTTTCTTGCCTCTATTAACTCCATCTAAACAAACCTGATGGGCCTCCAAATTTATACCCAAATCATCGGCCAGCCGAATAACATTTTTTTCTACATCTAAATCTTTATACAACTTTTCACTCCATTTATTTTTTGTCATCATGCCTTCTCTTTCCTGAAAACAAACCGTGGGAATACCATATCTTAAAGACAGTAATGCTTCATTATAACGGGCTTCTTCCTCGCTCCCAAAAGCTTGAATGGCTACGATCCGGTCAGCGGATCTTTCTAACCTTAATCTAACCGCTAAATCTCTGGTAATCCCTAAACGCCAGCCTAATTCTTTTTTATGCATTAAATAAACATAATAATAAATCCTCCTCTTGCCGCCTGACGGCCGCCGCTGGCTCGAAGGAATAAAGCAAAACATCTTGTGGTTATCTGTCACGGTAATTTTATTGCCATTTTTCGTCCTAAAAGTTAATAGTCTAACTTTTTTATTATTTCTATTTACTTGATTAACTTTAGAATAACTTAAATAACCTTTGCCAACCGCGGTCGCGACTTCTTCGCCAACCCTTATTCTGTCTATCCTTTTTTTGCCTAATTTAGTCAGCACAATCCTATCGCCCGGCAGACATTGGTCATCGTCGCCAACCACCACCAAATTATTCTTCGGGCCGGCGATCATTTTTATAAGTTCATATTGCGCCCAATTAGTATCCTGAAATTCGTCCAATAAAATATACTTAAATTGCTTCCGATATTTTTCTAAAATTGCCGGCCGCTGCCTGAATAATTTTAGGCCATAATTTATTAAATCCCCAAAATCTAGAGCATTGCTGTCCAGGAGTAATTGCTGATAAACATGATAAGCATTCGCCACTTCGTTTATCCTTTTCACCTCTTGAATTTCAATTTCAGAATTTATCTCGTCGCCTTTGGATTTTGGATTTTGGATTTTATTTGACATTTGGATTTTGGATTTTGAAATTTTTCTTCCTCCCCCCAACATCCCATCTAAATTCTCCTTCAATTCTCCGGCATACTCTAAATACTGAGCCGGGCTAATGTCTTCATCTTTTAATCTGGAGAAATGTTTTATTAAAGCATTAATAAATTTTGTCGGATTACCCATGGGCCTATAATAATCCAGGTCAAATTTATCTAAATTATTTTTTATTAAAGCGTACTGCTCAAATTCATTAAGTAATTTAAAATCATTAGGCAACCCGATATCCAGCCCATGCTCTTTTAAAATTCTTTCGCCAAAACTGTGAAAAGTGGAAATCCATAAATCCAGGTAGCCCATCGGCAATAACCGGTCAACCCGCTCTTCCATTTCTCCAGCCGCTTTTTCCGTAAAAGTTAAAGCTAAAATCTCGTCTGATTTTGTCCAGCCCTGCTCTATCATATAGGCGATTCTCTGGGTAATAACCGTGGTTTTTCCTGTACCGGCTCCGGCCACGATTAACAAAGGCCCGTCTTTATGAATAACCGCTTTTAACTGCTCTTTATTTAAATTTTCCATTAGGTTTTCCATATTATAATCATAGCTAATAATCATTAAATCGGCAAATAAAGAAGGCGGGATTTGCGAATCTCGCCTTCTTTATTTTCTATATCTACTTAATCTAAAACTTTAAAATCCTCTCAAACCTTCTTTCATCCTTAAACGGCCCGATAATGGCTAAATTCAAGCCTTTATTTACAAAAATTTTATTAGCCACTTTTTTTATATCCTGACTTTTGACCTGATCAATCTTTTTAAAAAAATTCTCCGGCGGTAAAATTTTACCTTCCAAGATTGCTCTTTCCGCGTACCAGCCAGCCATATCATCAGACGCTTCCAATTTTATAACCGAGCGGCCGCGGATTAAATCTTTGGTCCTTCTTAATTCTTTGCCGCTCACTAAGGTATTCTTCAATTTTTTATATTCAGATAAAATTATTTTTATGGCTTCGGTAATTTTTTCAACCGGCACGCCAGCCTGCGTGGTTAAATAGCCGCTGTCCGTATAGAATTCGGCTTGGGTCCGGACATAGTAGGCCAAACCCTTCCTTTCCCTTAATTCCGTAAAAAGCCGAGAACTCATTGACCCGCCTAAAATAATAGACAGGACTTTTAAAATAAATTCATCTTTGTGGCCAATTGGAATTCCCCTTACCCCTAAGGAAATATTGGCCTGACCGGTTTTTTTATAATGAATTTTAACTTGTGGCTTGGCCTGCTTTTCTTTTATTTTCACTTTATCCTTAAAATCTGTTTTTCCTAAACGGGAAAAATAACGGCTGATTAACTTCTCGCTGTCGCCTTTGATATTGCCGGCTAAGCAAATAATTACGCTGCCTGTCCCGTATTGGGATTTTAGATAATTAAGTAAATCCGGCCGAGCCAATTTTGAAACGGTTTTTTTCTCGCCAATCACTTCCCACCCAGCCGGGCTGTCTCCGTAAAGGCACTCCTCAAAAACGTCTTCAATATGAATCATGGGATTGTCGTGGCGCATATTTATTTCCTCAATAATCACTCCTTTTTCCCGCTCAATTTCTTTTTGTTCAAACTTAGAATTAAGAAGCATATCGCTTACAATATCAACGGCCAAATTTATTTTTGAGCTGTCAACTTTTACCCAATAACCCGTATATTCCTTTGAAGTAAAAGCATTAAATTCCGCTCCGACCTTATCCAGTTCGCCGGCAATGGCTAAAGTCGTCGGCCGCTTCTTAGTCCCTTTAAAAAACATATGCTCTAAAAAATGGGAAATGCCATTATTTTTTCTGTCTTCATACTTAGACCCGGTTTTAACCATTACCAAAATCGTTATGGTTTTCGTCCCGGTCATGGGCACCGTTATCAATTTCAGCCCGTTTTTTAAAGTTGTTTGTTTATATTTATACATATAGATAAAGTTATATCTTTAGTCTATCATTTCTCCCGCGCTTGGCAAGATATTAAAAAGACGCTCCCGCATGAGAACGCCTTTCGCGCCAAATTTTTAATTATAATTCGTTCTATTCGTTTTATTTCGTTTCATTCGTGCTTCCACCCAACTCTCATTAATTTCGTTTTTATCATTAATTAGTATCAACCCGACTATCAAGAAGAAAAAAATCACCCCGAAATGCAGGCTCCAATACCAATGGTCAACCATCATCATTATAACTAAAGCAGCCAGAATAGACAAACCAAAATATTTTTTTCCTCTTATCAAACTCCACCCTAAAAATCCTAAGAATCCCAAGAATCCTAAGAATCCCAAGAATCCCACTTCCGCCCAAACTAATAAAAACACATTATGAACCGGCTGATAGCTCCAGCTTTCCTGCCCCGGTTTCATTTCTTGCAAGGCCAAAGTATAATTGCCTATTCCTGCCCCGAAAAGCCATTTTTCTTTTATCATCTTTTTTGCCTGCCCAAAAGATTCCATTCTTTCCGTATTTGATTTAATTTCCAGTCTTGTGTCTTTTGACAACCGCGTTAAAACTAAATCACCGTAAAAATTAAATAAAACAAAAATTAAAATGCCGGAAGCTAGAATTATTTTTAACAGTTCTCTTTGCTTTAAAAAATCTTTTTTCATTAAAAATATAAAGAGCATCAATAATATCCCGACTATGGCCCCAGCCCAGGCCCCGCGGGAAAAAGTGAAGAACAACGCTAACAAAAAAACAAGAAAACAAAAAAACAAAAAAACAAAAAAAGTATTTTGAATTTTGAATTTTGAATTTTGAATTTGTTTAGGATTTATCACCGCCTTGCCACGCCCCGTCGTCGCCTTTGGCGTGACCCCGCAAAATGCGGTGGCCAAAGGCGAGGCTCCGCTAAAGCGGGGCCGTGGGGCGGGATCCCGCCGTGGCGGGAGGATTTCGGATTTAGAATTTCTTAAGAACAACTCAATTACTACTAATACACCAATCACCAACACTCCCCCTAACATATTCGGATGATCAAGCCCCCCATAAGCCCGAAGCCATCTTTCGCCAAGGCCATCTGCCCCAATTGTTTCCACAACTGAAGTCCCGAGTTCAGCCGGATTGTGCCTCGCCAACCCCAGCCACTTGGAAGCAAAACTTGATTGAAACAAAAATTGCCAAGCGCCAAGACAAGCTTGCAAAAAAACTCCAGCCAGCAAAGCCCAAAGTAATTTCACCTTATTATAATTAGCGCTCGCTATTAACCAAAACAATCCCACTCCCAATAAAAACCAGCCGTATTTATAAAGGGCCAGCCATTTATCAGAAGCAAAAAATATAGAAATAAAAATGAACAGGTCAATTAACCCTACGAAGTACCAAAATTTTGGGATTTGAAAATTGGGATTTATTTGGAACTTGGGATTTTGGATTTGGGATTTTTTTTGGCATTTTAAAACCGCAAACAACAACAAAACCGCAAGTAAAATAATATCCGTCCCGTACAAACTATAAGTCGCGTATTCCATCTCTCCGGCCTTAATAATCCAACGCGTCTGCCAAGGTAGTAAAAAAACTAATAAATAAATCCCGTATTCAATTATCTTATCCAAATACCTCATAAAATAACTTTTAACTTACTTCTATATTCCTCTCTCCTGTCATTAACATGGAGTTTTATTATTTTGTCACTGGCCACCACCCGACTGTCTATGTTCATAATATCTTTTATTTGTCTCGGCATTATTTCCAATTGAATTTCTTTGATTCTTCTTTCCAGCCCGCCGAAAAACATATCAATTGTGTCGCGGTAAAACCAAGAAAAACCTCTGCCGGCATCTCTCCTGTAATTCACTTCCCCGGCCCCCCAATTAGGTAAATAATTTTTAATCCAGCCATTCGCTCCTATAAACTTGTTATAAATACCATCTTTGTCATAAACCGGCACTAACCCAGCTAACCAATAAATAAAATAAATATCTGACCCGTCGGGTAACATCAACTTTTCTAAATTCATCGCTTCCTCACTAATAAAAAAACTTAGACAAATTTTATCTTGCATATTTTCTGGCTTTGGCCGCAACCCTAATATCTTTGTTATTAAAATACAAAAAAATCTAGTTAGCCAAACCCGATTTTCCTCCGTAATAATAAATAAATCAATGTCGCTTTCCTTTTTTAAATTATGCGTCCCGATAATATTACCAACCGCGATCGTTTTTATCCAGGGAATAAACTTAAAAATTTTAGCTAGCCAGACTACCCGCTTAAATTTTTTATCCGTATAATTATATCTCGCCATTCTTTCTTTTATAATCTCTTCCCGACCAGCTAAAAAATAAAACCCATTCTTACTTTCAATCTGCCCCCTCTTCTCCACTTGCCCCCCTTGTAAAGGGGGGACTAAGGGGGGTTTCTTCGTGATATCTTCCAAAATCTCCAATACATCCGATAACTCGCACTTCGCACCAAGATATTTCCAAACCTCAAACCCGGTTAAGGGATAAGAAAATAAGTCAAAAAAAGCAATTGTCTCCACAATTGCCTCCGCTATACTTTTTTCTGTTTTAATCTCTCCGATTTCCATGCTTTTAAATTTACTTGCCCCGCCTTTTTAGAAAAAAGATGCGGGGTTATTCTTCCAATCTCGGCCTATCCAAAATCATCGGTTCAACTTTTGATTCGCCCTCGGTAATCTTTACTACATCTTTATCTAATTTTTTAAATTCTTTATAGGCATTATTATAATGATTAACCGTGGTGGACATGCTAATTCCTAATTTCTTCATAAAATCTTCGTAACTTAAAATATGCCGGCTTAATTTTTCTACGTTCGCTTTAATCTCCTTGGCGCTTTCTTCAATCTGCAGGGCTCGCAAACCTTGAAGCACGGTTTGAAGATAAGCCAGAAACGAAGTTGGAGAAACTATTATCACATGCTTATCGCGAAAAGCATATTCAATCAAATCTCGCGTGTTGACCTGCACCGCGCCCACTTTATTTATCAGCA
>Ga0210049_1006251_pt1 | contig 9985 bp, 6 predicted proteins | sample CryGeyCG2014_300_2_FD_183964 | JGI IMG/M metagenome (GOLD analysis project Ga0210049, IMG submission 183964) | Groundwater microbial communities from aquifer - Crystal Geyser CG06_land_8/20/14_3.00 (SPAdes) (version 2) | ecosystem: Environmental > Aquatic > Deep subsurface > Groundwater | place...
TGTTGAGGTATTGGTTGCTGGGGAGACGCGGTTTAACCCCTAAAGACCTTGATACTAAAATCCCAAAAGATCTTAAGCTATATATTAATCTTTGGGCAGAGATTGTTGCTTTCGGAATAAAAGCCTATAAGTTGGGAGAAATAAGAGCTTCCGGATATGGGCTTTCCTTTGCTTCTTTAATTGAAGAAACCATAACCGCAGAAGAATATGAATTGTCTAAAAAGAAGTACATCAAATTAAAAGCAATAGAAATTTACGATTTCTTTTCCAATTCTATTGAGAACATATTAAGATCTTCTTTTTCTAGTTTGAATTTAGAGTCAATCGAATCTAGATGTAACTTATTGGCGCTTGCACATTTACTTTACTATCCTCTTTTTCTGGAAGAAGCTACTTTCGGTATTTTTAATTGGGCCGCATGGCTTTCTGCCGAGGAAGCTGAGAAAATTAGAGATAAAATAGATGCATTAGAGGCAAAAAGAAAAGAGGTTAATTTTGATGTTGATAAACCCAATATAGCAGTAGTGAATTTTTTTGAAGAATATGGCTTTGGTCCTGATTATTGCGATAAAATCTGGAAGAAAATCTCTGATGATATAAAACATGTTGAGGAAAAGAAGTGAATTTTTTTATTTAAATAAGCGTTAGTAAGTAAAATCTCATTATTGGTTTCGCCTTTTGATTAAGAGATGACAAAATATGACAGTAGACGTATAATGAGGATATGGATAGGTTATTAACTCTCAAGGAAACAGCAAAAATTCTCCGTGTTAGTGAACGCACTGTAATGCGCTATCTTAAATCTGGGAAGCTTAAGGCTTCCAAAGTTGGCCGATGGAGAATAAAAGAGAATGATTTAGAGAAGTTTTTAAAAGAAAGCTCAAACGAGAAAAAGAGAAAATAAGTTTATGAAGAAGCGAAAAGTTCAAATCAATAAAAATAAACAAAAATGGATGCATCCCGGAGGGAAACTAAGAGAGAATGGCTCCGAATCTCTTACTGACGTAGAACTTCTGGCCATCTTCATATCTACCGGGATCAGGAATAAACCTGCCGAAGATATCGCTCAAGAAATCATCGATAAATTTGGGTCGTTTCGGGGGCTTACCAATCAACCCCTTCAATCTCTTCTCAATATTAAAGGACTTGGTGATGTAAAAGTTATTCGTATTGCGGCGGCGTTTGAACTCGCGCGTCGCATTGCAGCCGAAATTATAAAAGACTATGGCAAAGAATAAAAAAATAGGAAAAATCTCTCCTCAAACCAGAGTAAACATTCCTAACCCTTTTAGTATATCAACCCACAAAACAGAAAGAACTTCCGCAGCAATTCTTATGCACTGGATGCGAGACATTATTGAATCGAAAGGGATTGATTTGGGGCTCCCAGATGTTGAAACTGGCGGTGGAGATAGACGGTTTCCTGACACGGTGATTTACAAAACGCGAAGAAGCCAAGATGTGCTTTGTGTAATGGAATTTAAACCACCGCAATGGGATCCGTTTAATGAGGATGACCCCAAAGAACCGGCTCGTAAAAAAGCTACTGACCGACATGCAAAATATTTCACAACATCAAACTTCCGCGAGCTTATACTTTGGAATACCGAAAGGGTTAATGCCGCTAAACCAGAAGAAGAACAAATAGTAGAGCGCTATCATTTGTCAGATGTGTATGATCTCGATCGAATAGAAGACAGCCGTTACCAAACCGCAACAAAAACTGGTTTAGAGCGGTTTCTGAATGACTTATACGAACTTTCAACTGGCAAAAAAGCCGAACCGCGCCTCGCGATTGACGAATTGCTCATTTTTCGCTTACAGGAGAAGATAAAGAAACTTGCTTACTATTATCAAAGTATCATTTATGATGAGGCGCATAAAAATAGAGATTTCGCAAAAAATATTTCCAGATGGTTCACCGACCAGGGCTGGAGTTTCTTTATTGAAAACGAAGTTGATTATAAGCGAGTATCGCGACAGACCGCCTATCTTTTGGTAAATAAAATCCTTTTTTATAATGCGCTTCAATTGAAACGACCTGATAAGCTACCACCGCTTGAAATTCCTAAAGACATCACGCAGGGCGGTTTGCTCCGGGGTGTCCTTCAAAGCTATTTCAACCAGGTGCTCAAAATTGACTATGAAACAATTTATACTACCGATTTTATTGATGAGATTGCTTTTCCCGAAAGTCGCGAAGTAGTTGAGGAAATTAAAGAACTCATTAACGTTCTTAAGAGATATGATTTTGCCACGTTAGGGTTTGATGTTATTGGTAGGATTTTCGAACGTTTAATTCCTGAAGAAGAACGTCATAATCTCGGCCAATATTTTACTAATCCTGACGTTGTTGATCTTATTCTCCAATTTTGTATTCAGCGTGAAAATGATAAAGTATTTGATCCTTCCTGTGGTGCCGGTACTTTTCTTGTTCGTGCCTATCAGCAAAAGAAATTAATGAATCAGCGGCTTTCGCACGAAGAAATAATCGACACTCTTTGGGGTAATGATATTGCCAAATTCCCGGCGCATCTCGCTACTATCAACCTTGCCATAAATAATCTCAGTGTTGAAAAAAATTACCCGCGTATTATCCGGAAAGATTTTTTTGATCTTTTAAGCTTTGATGATAAGGGATTTCAATTACCGGAAGATGTGCGAAAAGTAATGTTAAAAACAATGAGCAAAGAGGGTTTAGAACTAGTGTATCCGCGCTGGTTTGAAGCGATTGTCGGAAATCCTCCCTATACTCGTCAAGAAGAAATTTCTGAAATCAGCGGAGAAGAAACTTATAAAGAAAAGCTAATAGAAAAAGCCTTATCTCATCCATCGGGCATAAGTAGAAAGAGTACACTGGAGGGACCCTATGCTTCTATCTCCAAACGCGCTGGTATTTATGCATATTTCTTTATTCACGGAACTAAGTTTTTACAAAACGGTGGTCGGTTTGGTTTTGTCGTGTCCAATGCTTGGCTTGATGTAGAATATGGTGCTGGCCTGCAAGAATTTTTCCTCAAAAATTATAAAATTATAGCCATTATCGAGTCAAAGGTTGAACGCTGGTTCGAAGATGCAGACATCAACACCGTAATTGTGATTTTAGAAAAGGCGGCTGGGAAAAACAGCAAGAAAGAGCGCGATGATAATATCGTTCGTTTTGTATATCTTTTAAAGCGTTTACGAGATTTCATTCCCCCCGCCCAAAATATATGGTCAAAACAGGTTGAACGAAAACAAGCCATTGACGATCTTATTAAAACAATCCTTGCCCACTCTGATTTTTATCAAAACAATGAACTTCGTATTTTTCCCAAAAAACAGTCAGAACTTTGGGAAGAAGGATTTGATACTGAGGAACAAAAATACGTTGGCACCAAATGGGGTAAATATATCCGTGCCCCAAAAATTTTCTTTAAGATTTTAGAAAAGGGCAAAGACAAATTAGTGCTGTTAAAACAAATTGCTAATGTACGATTTGGCATTAAAACCGGTGCTAACGAATTTTTCTACTTGACCGAAGAAGAAATAAAGAGAAAAAAAATTGAAAAGGAATTTTGGATGCACAAAAACGAAAAAGGCGACTGGGTGCCGAATTTCATTATCAAAAGCCCGAGAGAATGCAAATCAATTCTTGTTGACCCAAAAGATTTAAAATACCGAGTACTTATGGTTCATAAAGACAAAAATGGTCTGAAGGGTACCAATGTTTTGAAATATATTACAGAAGGTGAACGTAAAGGATTTCATCAAAGACCGACGTGTGCGAATAGGGAAAGATGGTATGATTTGGAAGAAATAAAGGGCGATATTTTATGTATGATGAGTATTAATGAACGACATATCTGGTGGGATAATAAAGATCAATATTTTATTGACGCGAGATTGTATGGAACGACGATTAAGGAGGATAAGTATAAAATTCTAGGTCGCAGTCTAAATTCTACGTTATTTTGGCTTTTTACTGAGTTGTGGGGGAGAGTGAATTTAGGCGAGGGCGCATTGGATGTTAAAGTTTATGAATACGCGTCAATACCGGTTCTAAAGTTTGATGACAGATTGAATAGATTATTACAGAATAGTATTGCTCAACGAAAAATAAATAATGTTTTTGAGGAACTTGGCGCAAAAAATCCCAATGAAGTTTCTTTGAGCCAAATCAAATCCGATCGTCGAAAGTTAGATCAATTAGTAATGGGGGAAGTTTTAGGCTTGACCGAAGATGAACAGCTCGATGTATACCGTGCTACGATTGATTTGGTAAAATCAAGAATTGAAAAAGCAAGAAGTGTTAGCGCGGGTCGAAAGACAAAATCTGGTATTGATACCGAAGCGGTAATCAATATTGTGGTTCAACAAATTGGCGATAAAAATCTTAAAAATTGGTACAAAGAAAAAGTTTTAAGCCAGCACAATCTTGGAACAAAACAGCTACCTGAATTAGAAGGTAAACCGAAAATAGAAAAAAGTCTTTTTGACTGGCAAGTCGAAGTTGATAAAAAAACAGTTCAGTGCCGTTCAGAAATTGAAGCACGTTATTGTAAGGTATGGGTTGAGGTCGGCATAAAATCGGTAAAGATCCCCAAAGATGAAAAATACTTAGCTAAAATTACTCCCGAATTGGAATTACGAAAGGTAGCAATAGATGAAATTATCGAATCCTACCTCGGCTCCATTTTAGATTATAAACTTAAATCCCAAATTCTCCATCAAGTTTGGCAAAAAATTATCTAATATTTTATTATCAGCTCTACGGTTTCACGCCTGAAGAGGTTAAGATTGTAGAAAAAATAATTGAGAAATAAAATAAAAATATGCCAGAAGAATCAAAAATTGAAGTAAAAGCTAAAAATCTTAATACGGTATTATCAGAAATGGAACGAGGTATACTTCGAGTGCCACGTTTTCAAAGAGATTATGTTTGGGAGAGAACAAGAATAGCAAAATTATTCGATAGTATTTATAAAGAAATGCCCATCGGTAGTTTTTTCTTATGGATTGCTCCTATGGAATTTAGAAATATTTATAAAGATATCCCAGAATTAAAATTACCGAAGCCTGATGAATACGAAACCATAAAAATGATTCTTGATGGCCAACAGAGATTAATATCTCTTTATGTTGTATCTAAAGGTCTTGAATTAGGATTTGATGGAGGCTCTAGAAAGGATTATAAAAAGATTTGTTTTGATCTTGATAAAGGAGAATTTTTAGTAGTGCACAGAAGAGAGGATAAAGAAAGAATCATATCTCTCTGGCGGTTTTTTAATGACGATGGTCAAGACGAAATTTATGATAATTTAACCAAGGAAAGAAGAGAATCTTTCAGAAAATGCCAGCGCAGAATTGCAAACTATCCCGTTTCAATCGTTGAGGTAACAGATAAAAACATTGAGGAGGCAGTTCTGATTTTTGAACGTATTAATCAGGGCGGAAAAAGATTAGGTTTATTCGATTTGGTTGTCGCTGGAACTTGGAGTGAAGATTTTGATTTAAAAGCTAAAGCAAATGATCTTATCAAAGAAATTAAAAATAGTGGTTTTGGTAAAATTAGCGAGGAAATTATTTCTCAAACATTATCACTTGTTGCCAAAGACCAATGCACCCAATCGGTCCAGTTACATTTAACAAATAAAGACATTAGATCATATTGGGATGTTGTTGAAGATGGCATACTTGAAGCAATAGATTTTCTAAAAGGGAATTTGGGAGTTAAAATTTACGATTTTATCCCATATCCATCAATGATAGCCATGGTGGCTTATTTATTCGCAAAAAGGGATCGTCGTGCTCTTTCGCCAGATCAGGCTGTTTTTGTAAAAGAATGGTTTTGGAAGACGGCTTTTTCTCAAAGATACAGAGCATCAACTCTTACCCTTATGGGCGATGATATAAAGAAATATTTTATGCCGATTTTAGTGAGAAAGTCTGCTGAATTAAAAATTCCAATCAATTTATCTCTTAACGATATCAGAGATATTAAAATTTATAACAGATCGGCTATTAAGAATGCAATATTCTGTCTACTTGCTATCCAACAACCCCTTCATTTCAGGAATGGGTCTACGATTAATTTGGATTATCAAATCTGTTCCGAGTACAACAGTCATGAAAAGCATCATATTTTCCCGAAAGCCTTTCTTAAACAAAATTCAACAAAGCATAAATGCCATAAGTATCTATTATTGAATTTTGCATTCATCCCAGCAGAGTTAAATAAAGAAATTTCGAAGGAAAAACCAAGTAAATATTTTAATTTATATAAAAAAGATAATCGAATTTTTGGAGAGACAATGAAATCCCATCTTATACCCTGCAAGGAAAATTCTGCTATATGGGATGACGATTATGATAAATTTATTGAGCAAAGAGGAGAACTTATTTATGAAAAGATTAAAAGATTAGTTGGAGAAATTTCGGAAATCGAAGTCAGTTTAGAGGAAGAGCCAATAGGGGTTATTAAAGATATTGAAAAGAAAATGAGAAGATTTATCAATAAGAAGATGATGCTAAATTTCAAAGGTGATTATTGGGAAAAAATACCCAGCGATATTCAAGAGAGAATTGAAGATAGAATTAAAGAAAGAGTAAGAAGACAACCCTATGAAAGAGATAATTTTCGGAAAGTAAAAGATAAAATTAATTTTTGTGACATTATGGATTACTTTCAAATCATTCAAAAGTATTGGAATATATTTCAAGATGATTTCGGGTCAAGGGCAGAACTTCAAAAGCATTCTTTGAATATCAAAGATTATCGAAATGGCCTAATGCACGTTCGTGAAATGAATAGAATCGAAAGAAAACAAGGGGAAGCATCGGTCGAATGGCTATTAAAAATTTTGGATAAAACTAAAATTTAGCCTTAAGTTAAGAAAAAATTAAAAATATGGATAAAGGTAAAATTAAAAAAATAGTTTCTATTGTTAAAGATGTCTATAAAAATCTTGGTTCTGGACATCAAGAATGTGTTTATGATAAAGCGACGCAGGTAGGGTTACGCTTGGCAAAAATAAAATACGAAGGCCAAAAAGTAGTAGAACTTAAATACAGAGATTATTATGTGGGCGAAGGATACCCGGATATAATTGTTCATTTTGGTCGAGAAAAAATAATTTTGGAGCTAAAAGCAGTCGGAGGAAATTTAGGCCCATCAGAAGAACAACAGATAAGAAACTATATGAAGATTTTGAAAATTAAAGCCGGCCTTTTGATAAATTTTCAGCAACCGAAAAAGGAAGGTAAAACCCAACTTGAAATAAAGGAAGTGTATTTATAATAAAATGCCGCTCTCAAAAGAAGCTAGACGAAATAAATAAAAAACTTTATACAGGATTTAAACCGAATTAACCCAGTCAATTTTAGGCAAAGTATTTAAATGAAAATTATGGGTAAAGAGAAAATTTTAGAAAGATTAATTACCTTAATACGAAAAATAAAACTTTACGTGTTCGGATTTCTAATTGTAATGGTAATCGGCCATCTATATTTTTATCCAGAAAGTTGGGTAGCTTTTAGCATCCGCGTTCTTTCGTTACTGAATAAAGCGAATATTTATACTATCACTTTCCATCAAAATCATGGTGAATTGCTAATAAACATCGCAGCATCCATTGTCGGAATTATCGCAATTACTTTCTCATTAGCAATCTTTAGTATTCAATATGCTGCCGAGAAAGGAACAACGCAAATTCTACGAGAGTATCGACAAGATAAAATATATAAAAGAACATTTATAACGTTTTGTATTTTTAGCCTCTTAATTTTCTTATTTGCTACAATCCCTTACCGCGAATATTTTACGTTCTTTAGTTACGCATTGACGTTCTTATTCCTCATAGCAACATTTTTTCTACTTTGGCGTATATTTATGCATACCATTAGTCTTGTTAACCCTATTGATCGCATTCAAAATATTTATAGTGGGATAGTGAAGTATTTTCGACGGCTTGCTGAAAATATAGGTAAGGCAATTAATAGCGGCGAGATAGATATTAAAAAAGAAGAAGTATTCGGTAAAAAACTAGATACTCAGGCGAAAAGAGACTTCTTAACGTCTGGCGTGTTCCAAAATGTTCCCCATATTCTTAATCCAGTTCGCGGATCTTTGAGCCAGATTTTCGACATTATTCGTGAATATATTCTCCGCCGAAAATATGATGTAACCTTTGAAGGATTGAAAGCGGTAGCTTTTACCGTTGGAGAATATTTTAAAGCTCGGAAAAAATCTGTAGAATCGGCCGGACTTTTTAATGCAAGAACAGATAGCTTTTTAACGGATGTCTACGAACAACTCTCCGCACTTAATCGCATCAGTATAGGATTAAAAGATTCACAAACGGCGCAGCAAAATGCGCGTTGTTTTCAAGCAATCGCAATTCAGGCTGCCGAATACCCTTCACTTATTGAACACGATAGTAATCCGACTATGAATATGGCTTTGGGATATCTCAAAATGAATATTCAGGAGGGCATAAAAGTTGGAATGGACGATCTCGGCCTTGATGGTATAAGAATTCTTCGAGATGTTGAAATAAAAGTTCCCGAGCGTCTTAAGTTTACTGTTATTTCTATTATTACTGATGTTTATGATTTAGCAGTGGAGGGTGTTGTTCGGATGAAGTTTTATCTTGTAGATGAAGGCGTATCTGCTCTCGTTCAAATTTATCATCATCAATTAAAACCTTACGAGAGAGATTGTTTTCATATAAGGAAGACAATTTTTGAAAAGATTAAGACGATTTCCAATTATTATCTTTTTACTAATCCTAATATCTCCGTAAATTGCGAAGGTTTAAGTGCTGCCTTTAATATTCTTAATCCAAAATCTATTCCAGCGGTTTTTATTAATAGTATCCCAGAGATAACGCCAGAGAACTTTAGCGACGATGCGGTTAACGAGCTATTCCATCTTTATAACGATGTTGGAGAGAAAGCAGGAGAAAAAGATTCTTTTTTAATTCATTTCATTATCCAAAGCATTGATAACATAGTCATTCAAACCTTAAATTATTTTGGTAAAAAACAAGATAAAGAGAAATCCGAGAAAATTCTTGAGGAATTTATATGGTTACTTTCCGTGTATTGGCGCATCTATGACAAACAATCTAAACATGACCCCAAAAATTATATAGAAGTTTCTGGGATGGATAATTTAGTGGCAATTGCTTTACGTGCTATAGAATTAGGATTTAATAAATTTAGCGAATCAGTGATTCAACAAATAGTGTCTGTAATTAGCGTTGGATTAAGGAAAGAAATTGATGAATATACAGTTCCTAGATTGATGAAGCATTTAATTAAGGTTGGCATTGTTGCACGGAAAAAAGAATTGAGCACTATAGCAGACAAAATTATAGAAGAGGTCGCGGAGTTAAATAAACAATTTTTAGATAATGCTCAACCAAACACCCCCAAAGATTATTTTGAGAAAAATTTTAAAGAAGCCCTACACAGAGAAATATGGGAAATCTATCTTGATTTCGATAAAAGGGAAAGAATTACCGCTTTTGATTCAGACATGCTCTTTCGAGAGATGATTGAAGAGAAAGATATAAAGTCTTATTTAAATGAGATTGAACGAAAGATTTACAATCGGGAAATTGAAGATATACAAAGAAGATCATATTTTTAAGCAATAAGAAGTGATTGGAAGATATTTCACAGAAATTTTAGACTAAAATTTTGGTTATTTAAGAACCGGCACCTCAAACCACTCATTTGTCGTCTGCCAGTAGGTTCGAACGTCGTCTGCTCCGCGGAGCAGTGTAGAACACTTGTTCGCTTGAAGCACCGTGTCAAACGGTGTTTTAAGTTCAAATAACAGCTTTTTACCTTCCAATTTAAGGTTCTGAAGTAAGAAATTGAGAAATTGCCATTTTTCCTCTGGTTCAGAACTTTGGAAGACTTCATAGGCTTTTTTAGCCAGATTTAGCGTTATATTTGCTGTTAAATAGTAGTTTTCGTCAGCGTCAGTGTAGCTTTG
>Ga0210049_1006257_pt1 | contig 9983 bp, 10 predicted proteins | sample CryGeyCG2014_300_2_FD_183964 | JGI IMG/M metagenome (GOLD analysis project Ga0210049, IMG submission 183964) | Groundwater microbial communities from aquifer - Crystal Geyser CG06_land_8/20/14_3.00 (SPAdes) (version 2) | ecosystem: Environmental > Aquatic > Deep subsurface > Groundwater | place...
GACACTTGAGGCCTTAAAAGCCAAGAAAACTTCAGTGTTTAGGTTGAGTCCCATCTCGTTGAAGGAACGCTTGGTTATCTGAACAGTAAAGGTTTTTCCAACATCAACTTTAAGCCTGACAACAGAATCCATATCCAGAAGTTCAACAATTTTGCCCTTGAACATGTTTCTTGCGCTGGATTCGAAGCGGCTTTTAGACAAGATTATGTCTTCTGGACTGACAAAGACTGAAACTTCACCGACATTCTTGGCGACTGCAACCATGTGGACGCTGCTGCCAACATCTATCAGTGTTGAGCCGTCCTCAGAGATTTTTGCGGTTCCGGCAAAAGTATTTTCGACAGCAGCGAAGCTTGCCAAAGTTTTTGAAAGCCTTCCGAAGATTTCCGTTGACGTTCCCACTTCAGTTATTCTTCCGTCTTCTATTAATGCAATGCGATGCGGCAGACTCTTGGCCTGAAACATGTTGTGCGTTGCCATCACTATTGTGGTTTCTAATTCACGGTTGGCAGTTGCTATCACTTCCTCAATGATTGAAGCGTTTTTTGGATCCAAATTTGCAGTGGGTTCGTCTAGGAGGAGAAGTTTCGTCTTCAGAACTAAGGCTCTTGCAAGTGCGACTCTCTGCTGTTCTCCGCCGGAGAGCTTCTTTGCTTGTCTCTTTTCGAAGCCTTCCAGCCTGACAAGTCTTAGTGCCCTGCTGACTTCTTCATCAATCTTGTTCTTGGGCATTTTTCTTATTCTCAAGCCATAGGCGACGCTGTTGTAGACTGAGGTGTTGAAGAGCATGGTTTTCTGGAAGACCATGGTGCTTTCAAGGCGCATCCGCTCCGAATTCTTTTCTGTAACTGTTTCGCCTAGGAAGGTGATTTCACCGGTGTCGGACTTTAACAGGAAAGCCAAGACTTTCAGCAACGTGGTTTTTCCTGATCCGTTGGGTCCTAGCAAACCCAGTATTTCGCCTTCTTGAATCTGCAAGGTTACGTCGTCCAATACTGTTCTCTCGCCGAAGCGCTTCGTCAAGTTCTTTAGTTCTGCAAGCACTGTCATCTTTTCTCTGACCTAGATGATTTCTTGTTTCATTCTGGCATTCTGCCCATCGTAAGGAGCACTCTTGGATTTCTAGCGATGACTATTATTAGGTTTACACCAAAAACTATCACGAGCAATACTATGGCAAGGGCAATGGCCGTAGGGAAGTCAGCGCGCGCGTTGAAAGTCGAAATGTTGGTCGTCAGGACATCAGTGAAGCCTGCCATGTTACCACCCACCATCAAGGCAACTCCCAACTCTGCAATCGCTCGATTGAAACCAGCGGCGTTAGAAAAGACGATCCCGTTGATCGCTTCCTTCAAAACGGCGATCGAAGCTTGGGAATCCGAAGCGCCCAAGGTCTTTGCTAGGTTCATCATTTCTGGATCAACTGCCTCAATCGTTTCTGTTGCAATGCTCACGATTAGGGGCGTCACGAGTAATGCCTCGCCTAAAATGATTGCTCCAGGTGTATAAAGCAATCCCAGAAATCCCAATGGTCCAGCCTTTGAGAGCATCAACCAAAGAAACAAGCCTAAAGCTACTGTAGGCATGCCGATCATAGCCGTGAAAAAGCCCTTAATTACTGACTTGCCAGGAAAATCCTTCAAGCCTAGAAGCATTGCAATTGGTAATGCCCAGAGTACAGCAAGAATCGTGGCAACTCCAGAAAAAAGGAGGGAGCGGAAGACGATACCATAGAAAGTTGGATCACCAGAAAAGATCAGTTGTAAAGCTTTCACTATTCCATCTAATATTTCGTTCAATTGCTTTTGCCTCTAAGGAGGATATAGTTGGTTTTGACCGGCTTGGTATTGCGTTGGGCATTCCGTGCCGTTGAAGAAGGCGTATTGCTTTATCCAAGAGACGTCGGGCTGTGGACTGTTGTTCTTGAGGGGTTGAGCTGCACCATAGAACAGGGGCTGCGAATAATTGCCGTAACTGTTTATCACATGCTGTCCTGAGTACGAGACTAGCCATTCTATGAATGCTATGGCTTGGCTGAAGCTGACGTTGCTGACTTTTTGTGGGTTTACAGCGTAAACGCTGTAGACGTTAAGCAACGAATAATCTGGGCCTTTTACCAGAGCCGCCAGAGAGATCGCACCGCTCTCATAAAACTTGAGATAAGTTCCTAAGTCTGAAAGCGTGTAGGCGCCTTTTCCGTTATTCACGCCGTCAGTTACCTGTAAGGTGGGACCCATAGTTTGTCCTGTCTTTGTAAACCACGACGTCTCTTTTGATATTGTTGTCCAATTGTAGCCTGCCGATTTCCAAAGACTTACCTCTTTTGTATACGTGCCAGAGCCATCATTTCGCGAAACCCACACTATCGTTCCTGTTTGGCTTCTTCCGTATGCTAGTATGCTTTTCAATGCTTCGGTGGCGTTTTTGCCTGTGATTTTCGCTGGGTCAGAGTCTGGTCCGACTATGGTGAAGTAGTTCCAAGCGATGATTTTTCTGCAGACTAGGATGCCATTTACAAGATAAGGGTATTCTGATGACGGTGCGTGAACGAGAACAAGATCAGCCTCTCCGGCTGCTGCATTTGCGAGAGCGACACCCGTTCCCTGTGGTGAGAAGTAGATGTCAACCTTGTGGGTTGCTGTGTAATTTGCTTTTATTGCGTCAAGCAATCCAGTGTCGTAAAGGCTCGAGGTCGTGGATATTATCAAGCGTGGTGTTGGAGAGAAATATAAGTAGGCTAAAGTTCCCGCAATTACCATGATAGTTGCTGCGACAGCTGCTATCAAGATTTTTTGCCATGCTTTCATTCCTTTTTCACCGTTTCTATGTTTGAGACCGTTATGTTTGTTTATGCATATCGAGTTGATTTATAAACATTGCGCAACATATACACAAAACAGAATGCTCACCCACAAAAAACACAAGCCCTCATGCAAAATATGGATAGAATATCAAGGAAAACCAGTTCTGGGCAAGGGTGGAGCCCAAATCCTAGAGCAAATAGAAAGGGATGAATCCATTTCAAAAACTGCTGAAAAACTTGGCATGTCTTACCGTTATGTTTGGAGCTATCTGCAAAAGATTGAGAAAGCACTTGGAGAGCCAGTCATAGAAACGTATAGGGGCGGCAAATCTGGCGGAGGCGGCGCAAAACTAACTGAACTTGGTAAAAGTTTGCTGGAGGAGTATAGGCGTGTTGAGGGCTATCTGGGTGAAGTTCTTTCTGATGCAGAATATTGGGAGGCTGTTGGATTGAAAATAAGTGCAAGAAACCGTTTAAAAGGTAAAGTGTTAACCGTTGAGAAAGAAGGTTTAATCGCAAAAATCAAGGTCGAAATAACTGTGCCAGCCTTTGTGACAGCGTTGATTTCGAGGGAAGCCGCTGAAGACCTAGGCATAAAGGTTGGAGATGAAGTGGAAGCAGTAATAAAGGCAACCGAAGTCATGATAGCCAAATAGGCTATTCTACAACGTATCGATAGGCTTTATGTATTCCAGCCGTGGGACTCTTTCTAATGACCCGCAGCACATCTCCAGGCTTAGCGTCTATAACTTTAACCGCTGGGTCTGAAGCCTTAATCTGTGGCAACTGGTAGGGCTGAACCCTATACTCAGCGAGTAGCTGTTCCACTTCTTTCTGGGTTAAGATTTCATGTTTTGGAACGAGCTTATGCTCAAAAAGGTCAAAAACCGGAAAGGTTCTGGGTAAAAGCTCTATCCCCTTCTTTTCGGCACTCTGTTTAACGGCGTGTGTGTATTTTCCACTTGTAACTATTATTCCCATTTCCAAATTTGCGTCTTTCATGACTTTCTGCAAACGGTTAATGGATGCTATGCCCACGGTGCTTTCATCTGGTATGCACCATATGAGGGCATTTTGTTTCTCTTTTGGGATTTCAACAACATAGCTGATGGCGTCTTTATGCTTCTCCTTCTTGAGAAGCTTGTACCTTCTCAGTTTGATCAAAACTTTGGCTTTCCGTTCTTCCAAATTTTCCTCTTCTTTAATCAAACCATAAACCTCTAATTCCGAGAACATTCGAAACCTAAACGAAGCATTAACCCTTTAAACTTTGCGCTTTGATTACTGAAAGAGTTTTAGTTTGCCCAGTAGTTCGTTAAGGTTCCTGATAGGCTTCGGCACTTCAACATACCCACTTTCAAAACATTCAAACTTTAAACCCTTCCAATAGGCGAACTCTAAACAATAGCAATAGAATTGCTTTCAGAATCTTCAAATGCGAAGTATTATTGTTTCAGCGTATTTTTTCATGATTTCAACGAATTGAGCAATGGTTTCCGGAGAGTATGGTTTAAGTGTTTTTAAGCTTTTGTCTAGTGTGTCTTCTGGAATGAATTGTTGGAAGGCGAAGGTTTTTGCACCTTTTACGAGTTCACCTATTCTAGTTATGTCTTCAGAGTCAACGAATCCTGGAACAACAGTTGCCCTAAACTCGTAATCCACCTTTCCAGTCTTTAGGATTTCAATTGTGTGCAGAAGCGGGGTTGTGTCTTTTGCTCCTAAACGTGCATACTTGTCCAAAGAAGTTTTCACGTCCAACGCCACATAATCCACGTATGGCAAGCATTCCTCTAAGATTTGTGGATAAAACCCGTTCGTGTCAAGCTTAACCTGAAAACCCTTCTCCTTCAGTTTCCTCAAAAACTTTGGAACTTCCTTGTGCATCGTTGGCTCTCCACCAGTCACGACAACAGCGTCAACGTATTTTTTGCGGTTTTCCAAAATCCTAAACGCAGCTTCTTCCTGCAGAAACGGCGGTTTAGGATCTAAGACTATTCTCCAGTTGTGGCAGAATGGACAACGCAGATTACAGCCAGGCGTAAAGAGCACTGAGGCTATTCTGTTCGGGAAATCTATTAGGCTTGTTTTTTGGATGCCGCTGAACTTCATTGGCTTTTCACTTAGGCTGGTATTGGCGTAGCGGTTGCCAGAACAACCGACTTGTCGAAGGTTCTGCGTATAGCGAACTCCGCCTGTTTCCCATCGTTCCATTGGTCCACTGGTCTCAAGTAGCCGACTACTCGCGAGTAAACTTCACATTTTGCTCCGCAAGTTGGGCATTGCTTTTGTTCCCCGTTTATGTAGCCGTGGGTTTGGCATATGCTGAATGTAGGCGTCAATGTGAAGTAGGGCAGATGGGAATTCCAAGTCACTTTCTTAATGATTTCGGCTGCAGATTCCCATGAATAAAGTCTTTCGCCGAGGTAAATGTGGAAGACTGTTCCACCCGTGTAGAGGGTTTGAAGGCTCTCTTGATGCTCTAATGCTTCAAACAAGTCTCCTTCATGGTCTACAGGCAACTGCGAAGAGTTTGTATAGAAAGGTTCAGCACCCTTTGCGACATTTTTCTCGTTAGCCACAATTATATCCGGATATCTTCTCTTGTCTATGCGGGCAAGCCTGTAAGATGTGCCTTCAGCTGGTGTCGCCTCCAGATTATAGATGTTTCCCGTTTCTTCTTGAAAGTCCGAAAGCTTCTCCCGCATAAAGCTAAGTACTTTTACGGCGAAATCTTTTCCATCGGGCGAGGCTATGTTACATCCTAACAGGTTTAATACTGCCTCGTTCATGCCTATCAAGCCTATTGTTGAAAAGTGATTCTTCCAATACCTTTCAAAACCCTCTTTAATATGGCGGAGATAACGCCTCGAGTATGGATATAATCCGTCCTCTGTAAAGTTTTCAAGGCCTTTCCGTTTTATTTCTAAACTGTCTTTAGCGATTTCCATAAGCGTTTGTAGACGTTCGAAAAATTCATCTTCATCCTTTGCCAAATAACCAATTCTAGGCATGTTTAATGTTACGACACCTATCGAGCCTGTTAACGGGTTTGCTCCAAAGAGGCCTCCGCCTCGCTTGTGTAGTTCTCTGTTGTCTATTCTTAGGCGGCAACACATGCTTCTAACGTCTTCAGGTTTCATGTCAGTGTTTATGAAATTGGAGAAGTAGGGAACGCCGTATTTTGCTGTCACTTCGAAGATTTTTTGAACTATTGGCGAGTCCCAGTCAAAATCTTTTGTTATGTTGTATGTTGGTATTGGAAAAGTGAAAACCCTGCTTTTAGAGTCGCCTTGGCTCATTACATCTGCAAAAGCCATGTTGAACATTTCCATTTCAGCTTGCATATCACCATAAGTCTTGTCCATCATTTTTCCGCCGAAAACAACCGGCTCATTTTTCATAAATTCTGGAACCGTCAAGTCCAAAGTCACATTTGTGAAAGGTGTCTGAAAGCCTACACGCGTAGGGACATTCATGTTGAAGAAGAATTCCTGAAGCGCCTGTTCCACCTCTTTCTGGTTTAACCCGTCATAACGTATGAATGGCACCAAATAGGTGTCAAAGTTACTGAAGGCTTGAGCTCCAGCAGCTTCGCCTTGAAGCGTGTAGAAAAAGTTGACTATCTGTCCTAGGGCGGTTCTGAAATGTTTTGCGGGTTTGCTTTCAATTTTTCCCGAGACACCGCCGAATCCTGAAAGTAATAAATCTCTTTCGTCCCAGCCGACGCAGTATGGTCCCAAAACGCCCAAGTTGTGGATGTGTATGTCTCCAGAAAAGTGCGCCTCGGCGATGTTAGACGGATAAATCCTTGTAATCCAATACTTTGCTATCACTGTGGATGAAAGGTAATTGTTTAAGCCCTGCAACGAATAGCTCATGTTCGAATTCTCGCGAACACGCCAGTCCTCAATTTCCAAGTATTGATCCACCAAGTCTGCCGAGCTTAGAAGTGCAGCTAACTCCCTTAGATCTTGATGCTGCTTCCTGTAAAGAATGTAAGCCTTTGCCGTTCTCGCATGCCCGTCTTCTATAAGCATTTTCTCAACAATGTCTTGAATTTCCTCAACTGTTGGCACGCCGTCTTCTCCGAAACGCTTCTTAAGCTCAGCCACAACTTGGTCGCTCAACCTTTTTGCCTGTTCACGGTCTTTTCCGCCCATAGCCTTAGCAGCTTTCCAAATGGCTTTTGTTATACGTTCTTGGTCAAATGGTTCTAATCTACCATCACGCTTTCTAACAAAATTCATTTTTTCACCTCTAGAAGCACTTTTTTGAAATCTTCAGGCTCCTCAAACTGTCTGTAAACAGAGGCGAACCTGACGTAAGCTACCCGATCAAGATTCTTCAAATACTTCATAACGAGGTCTCCAATCTCTTGGGATGAAACTTCCTCTTTGCCGCCAAGCATCAAGTCTTGTCTTACATGTTCCGCTAATCCGTGAATTTGCTCCAGAGCTACGGGTCTTTTTTCGCATGCTTTCTGAAGACCTCTTATAATCTTGTTCAGGTCGAAGCGTTCAAGTCTACCATCCTTTTTCCTAACCATAAGCTCTACAGTTTCAATGTACTCGTAAGTTGTGAAGCGTTTTCCACAGTCAACACATTCCTTACGCCTTCGAACAGTGTTATCTGGCGAATCCCTAGTTTCAAGGGTTTTAAGATTTTCAGACCCGCAATATAGACAATTCATGGAATCACTATCACGCTTCACAATCTTTAGTGTTTTATAACCAAAGTAGACGCTAAATGTAGAGTTTAGTTATTTAAATTCTTTCCACAACAATGATGAAATAGTTAGCTAAACATCTTAAGAAACTATGTGCAACATACACATAATCACGGAAAACAAAAAAGGCGAAATAAGCGTTTTTGGAGGAACGAGCTTCGTTTTCGAGCCACATGGAAAATGCTTAAGATTTTCCATGCGAAAACTTGCAGTAATAGCAGTCAAATCTTTTATATCTGTGTCCTTCAAGATTGAGGCATCGCTGTTCGGAGAGTATATGATTGGAAACTATACCGTTTGAAAATGTTAAGAATCAAATTGGCTTTTGTGGGATTTGGTGCGGCAGTTGCATGGCTGGTGACGGAGCAATGCAGGAGCTAGCAAGAAGATTTGAGACAATTGCCAAAAACTGCGAACTGGAAAAGTGGGTTCCTAAAGAATTTGATTTCAAAGAATTTATGAAAGGACTGGCCTGCACACAAGCGATGCCTCTGTGTTCAGGATGCAAAAAAGGCGGCGGACCCCCGATATGTAAAATTAGAATCTGTGCTCTAGAAAAAGGTATAGCGGACTGTAGCCAATGCGATCAGCTTATTGAATGTAGAAATTTTGAACAGTTAGAGAAAACGCATCCCAAGATAAAACAAGACTTGATGGAGATCAAAAATAGGAGTCAACTTGCGCTGATAGAGAAGTGGACAGGTGAATTAAAAAGTAAATGGCCTCATTGCATCTTGCTTTGCACATCCACTAAAAAATGATAAAGCACTATCAATGAGTTTCAACTTTTTCTTTAGGATGAAGGACAAGGTAAACTGTGCAAGCAATTAGTAGTACGAGTGTAAGTGAAGGAAAGACCCCATAGTATTGGAGATTTGTTGCGAGAATAAATCCGCTAATTATGGGTCCAAGTGTTTGTCCAACATCCATTACTGTGTCGAGAAAACCCATGGATGTGCCAACCAATTCTTTTGGCGTAAGATCGCTTATTAAGGCTGGAGTGGAAGCCGTTACTGTTGCAAAACCAAACCCGTAAACCATAACAAGAAGAAGGATAATCCAAAAATCAGCAACAAATGGGATCGCCAGCAACGGAAGACCAGAAACCATGCACCCCAAGACTATTGGAATTCGCCTTCCAATTTTGTCTGACACTCTGCCCATATAGGGTCTAGCGAAAATTGCAACGCCTATTATGCTTGTAACAATGATGCCGGTCAAGAACTTGTCTAAGTGAGCGACTTCTGGCAGATAACCTGCGAGAAAAAATTCCAGAGCACCATAGGCATAGTATTGACAGGCTTGGACAAAACTAACCACTAAAACTCCATGGCTCCAAGCGACCGTTCTCCACCCACGAAACACTCTTTTAACTGTTTCTTTCGTATCTACTTGTTGAGTAATTTTGGGCTGTTTTCTTTCCATCAAGAAGGGCAAAGCCATAATCAGCGCTGTTACACCTGCCACAGCCACGGCCAAGTAGAGCGTGTGAAAATTGTCAGTGGTAGCGAACAATATGTATCCGCCAAAAGTGGGCGCAATAACTCTTCCAACGTACGTTGCTGAAGAGAAAAGCGATATGCGTTCTCCCCGCTTGGATGGAAACAATTCTGCTACTGAGGCTTCGGCGACTGGGACAAAAATTGCCGTTGCAAACCCATGGTAAAACCTGACTAGGATTAGTTGCCACCAAACGGTTATTAGAAGATAAAGGAAAGGGGCAGAAGCAAATACAAATCCCGCTGCCAACAGGAATTTCTTTCTGCCGAAAATGTCTGAAAGCGAAGCAGCAGGCAAACTAATCAAAATTCCTGGAATGGTTGAGGCTGCAGCGACAAAACCTGACCAATCTGTGGGAGTTCCAAGGCTCAACGAGAAGGGTTTCAGAACTGGGCTCTTAGACATTGTTGAGCTTAGAATTGCGAAAAATCCCATGATACAAAGTGTCCAAAAGACCGCGTTTCTGGCACTTTTTGCCTGTGAAGTCATCTGCAACCTCGCTTAAATTTTTTATTTTTGTCTTATTCCTTATTTTTGCATTTTTCTTCTCAAGAATTCGCTCTGTTGTTTTCTATCCATTTTCGCTAATTTATTCTTGTATTTTTCTCGGAGCAGTTTAAACTTGCAATAACTGTAAAGCGCATTGTAAACGTATTTTGCCTTCTCTATAGCTTCAAAATCGTCTTTTGCATTAAACCTTGCACCTGTCATTATCGCATCTAACCCTACTCCTTCAGGCGCTAACCCTCTGTCACTTGTATCCGCAGAATGCACTATTTTGGCGAGTTCAGTAAGCACAGGGTCTTTAAGGCGGTATTCTTCTATTATGGTTTCGAAGCTGCACTTTCCATCTCTGTGTCCGAACTTAACTCCTGGCGCGTCGAAAGGTTTTGCTCCTTGCGTTTTTACAACTTCTTCAATTTTCTCCGTGGGCACGAAGATGAATTCTGCTTG
>Ga0210049_1006263_pt1 | contig 9975 bp, 9 predicted proteins | sample CryGeyCG2014_300_2_FD_183964 | JGI IMG/M metagenome (GOLD analysis project Ga0210049, IMG submission 183964) | Groundwater microbial communities from aquifer - Crystal Geyser CG06_land_8/20/14_3.00 (SPAdes) (version 2) | ecosystem: Environmental > Aquatic > Deep subsurface > Groundwater | place...
ATTAGTGGGAAAGCTGTTCTAATCAATCGCTGCCGTAGAATCCAAACGAAATAAGCCCTTCACCGTTATGAACCGCTGCTATTGGGGGGACATCAACAACAGCCTCTATCGCTGCCCCATATGCCATGGTAAAACTTGAGGTCATAGAGATATGTAAGATAGCTTCTGCTCTTCGACTTAACTCTTGGTATGCTTCCAGGAATTCCCCCACGGAAGGGGCTGAGGTTGTAGGCAGGTTTTCCCTTTCCTTAAGCCGAGCATAGAGTTGATCCATGTCTAGCTTCGTTTCAAGATAACTTTGCCATCCATAATAATATAGAATGGGAATTACTAGGATATCATGTTTCTGCGCTAGTTCATGTGGAACTGAAGCGACGGAATCAGTCATAACAGCCACTTTGCTCATATTAGTCTCCTTAGTCTTGTTGCTCAATGTAGCGCAGTCCGATGTATATACCAAATAAAATATTCCTGTCAATTCCTAATTAGGCGATTGTTGAGCAACACTTGCCTGTCATTTCCGAGCAAAGCGAAGGGTCTAGGCTCCTCCCCCCTTCACTTCATTTGAGAGTTTAAAGACTCAGGGAGACAAAACAAACGGTGTCACTTTGTGGGAATTTTGGGCAGCAAATCCTGCTGAGGCATTATTTCAAGCTGTGGCTGGAATTTGGCAGCTTTGGCTTCTATCCTCTTTGGGATTAGTTTCTCTACCACTGAACAAACATGGGCATGATTACGTGAACATAATTGTCCACGCCCATGGGACGGATGACCCCGGGGCTTGATGGGGTGGTGACTTCCAGGGCAACTTGAGCTTGATGGAGAACACTTAGTACATCGGAGAGATATTTAACGTTGAAGGCGATTTTAGCCTCTTCTCCATCGGCAAGGGCGTCAATTTCGCTAACATTGCCGCCGATTTCCTCAGCCTGAGCAGAAACGGTTATTTTACCCGGGGTGAGCTCAGCACCTGGGGTGATGACCAAACGGACAATGCCGCTGGCATCGCGGGCAAATATGGAAGACATTTTGGTAACCCGTAGAAATTCGTTGATGTCTACTACTGCCCTCGTGCTATAGCTCTGAGGAATAACCTGAGAATAATTTGGGAAGGCACCTTGAATAAGCTGGGAGACTAATTCGGCATTTTTGAGGCGGAAGAGAATCTGGCTTTTTTGCTGATTTATAATGATTTCCACTGGTTCTTCTTGGTCACCAAGAAGGCGATTTAGTTCGTTGAGGCTTCTTGCTGGAATGATTACCGTGGTTTTCTGGTCGACTGGTGAGACAAGAGTCATTTTGTGGACAGCTAACCTGAAGCCATCAGCAGCTGCCAGATCAAGCTGTTCACCTTCAAATTCAACGTTAATCCCGGTTAACACTGGGCGAGATTCTTCGGTTGCAGCAGCAAAGACAACCTGTGTGATTCCTTCTCTCAGAGCGGCTGCTTCAATATTGGTGGTCATACCATCGCTTACCTTGGGGATAGGTGGGAAATCCTCGGCATCAATACCATTGATATGGGCTTGAAAGCGACCGCTTTTAAGCTCCAAGGTGTGGCTGTTAGTGGGCAGGGTGATTTCAATTAAATCGTTGGGTAAGGAATTAACGAAGTCAATGAGCAGTCGAGCCGGAATGGTTATGGCCCCATCCTGTTCTACTTTAGCGCCAATCCAGCATGTAGTAGCCATTTCCAGGTTGGTGGCTGCTAGCTTAAGACGTGATTGTTCAGTAGCTAAAAGGATATTTTGAGTGATAGGCAAAGTGGATCTGGTAGCTACAGCTCTGCCAACTATACCTAGCCCTCGATTTAGGTTTTCTTGAAGACAAGATAATTTCATAAAATACCTCCCCCCAAAATTATAGGTGACTCATAGTATACTATCAGTGGTTTTTATGGTCAAATAGTTTGGGCATAGATTATTTATTTTGTCACCCTGAGCGATAGCGAAGGGTCTAGATTCTTCGCGGAGCTTGTCCTGAGCGATATGAGATTCTTCGTTCGCGGAGTTTACACTGAGCGAAGCCGAAGTGCTCCCTCAGAATGACAAAAAGCGAAGGGCTCAGAATGACAGGTGAGGGCCGCTAAACGCTCAGTTGGGCATGAAGGTCCATTAATATTTGACTTGCTTTCTGGCTAGCCTGACCTCGGTGGCTGATTTGGTTTTTTGTCTCCGGGGGGAGCTCAGCCATGGTTTTGCCCATCTCTGGGAGATAAAAAATGGGGTCATAGCCGAAGCCATTTTCTCCTTTGGCTTCAAAGGCAATCATGCCATGACACTCACCATGCATTACCCATAGTTGCCCTTTTGGTGTAGCTATGACGATAACACATTTGAAGTGAGCAGTTCTTTTTTCCCAAGGAACGCCGTCAAGTCTAGCTAGGAGAGCTTTTACCTTATCTGTATCTGAGGCATGCTTGCCGACGAAGCGAGCTGAATGAATTCCTGGCTCGCCGCTCAAGGCATCTACCTCAAGCCCTGAGTCATCGGCAAGGGTAATAAGTTGGCTTAATTTAGCATAAGCGACGGCTTTCAATTGAGCATTTTGTTCATAACTATTTCCCGACTCAATGGCAATTTTGCTTATTCCTTGCTCAGCGAGTGTGGTTATTTGATAGCCAAGGTTACCAAGGAGAAAGCGATATTCCTTAATTTTCCCCGGGTTGGTGCTAGCTAGAAGGAGCTTAGGCATTTTATTTTTAGTGTTCGGCATAATATCTTATAAAATTCCTCTCCTGTAATGAATTTTTTCTTCCTTACAAGAGAGATTAGGTGAGGGTGTGGGGAATCTCCCTCCCTCTAACTCCCGCCCGCCAGGGGAGGGAGAACTATAAGAGGTTTTGTAGTTAACCATTGTTAAATGTTCTGGAATCTGGAAGCCAATTTTTTGCTTACCTCGGGCATGGTGGTGTATTCCATTTCCTCTAGTGGCAGGCGATGTGGCTCGAATGGACCTATACGACGCAGGAAATCAGCCATAGCAAGTGCTTGCTGGCGAGCTAGATCAAAGGAAAGGTCATCGAAGAGATCGCTGGGGCCAATAAGCTTGCCATTTGCCAGTTGGAAACCAGCAGCTATCACTCTTGGTGGACCGTCAAAACGAATAGCCCTAGCTTCACGGAAAGGAACTGGCATTAAGGGACCGTGGTGAGAGCCCCTCATCCACCCTTTCACTATATTAGGTGAGGCAAAAGGCTCAAGTACCTCGCCTACAGCGGGGAACTTGCCTTGCGATCTAACGATGCACACCGGGTCATCCTTGCCTACATACCTGCCGGCAATTAGAGCCAGCCTCTGAGTAGAGGAAGAAGCGGCAATTTCCCCACTTTCTTTGTGGTAGACGGCCTTAAGAGCATAGCGGCTTGGCGAACCCAAGAAAATGAGCAAGTCATAGATTTCTTCGGGGGCATTGAAGGTGATTTTTTTAGATTTCAGAACATCATGAATTTCAAAGGTAAAGCCAGAATGCATATTAGAGGCAATTACTAATCCAATGGTATTAAAGGGATCAGCGAAAATTTTGTATAGTGGCAGATTCCAGGCGCCGGAGGCTGTCTTGTCTGCCATGAATATGACAATGGTTTCAGCTGTGCGCTCGGTAAACTGCATCTCAGCTACACCGGGCCCCAGTCCTTTAATAGTGCCAGAAAAGGCATCAGATAAAAGGTCTTGTCCAGCGCCATGAAGCTTTAGCCTTTTAGCTACATCGGTGCATTCCACGAATGTATCCCAGGCTAATTTATGGATTTGCTCACTATCTTCACCTTGGTGGTGAGTCATTATTAATTGAAGGTCATCGCCACACGCAGTGACATAATAGTCAATGAGCAATCCTTGCTCTTTAGCATGTTCCAGGCTTTCCTTGGCTTTTTGTATTACATCTGGGTGGGAGCTGGAATGCCCTACGTAGCCACCAACATCTGCCTTAATAAGGCTTAAAGTTATATCCATCATGCCCTCCTTTGCTTAGTAGTCAATGCCCTTACGGGCTGATATTCCCTTGTCATAGGGATGCTTTACCTTGGTCATATCAGTAACTAAGTCAGCTAGGTCAATGAGCTTATCATCGGCGTAGCGTCCGGTGAGGATAAGTTCTACTTTTTTCGGTTTTTCTCGTATTAGCTTTATTACTTCATCAATGTCAATGAGCTTCCAGGCTGCAGCCACATTGATTTCATCGAGGATTACTATGTCATAATCATTGCTAAGAATCGCTTTCCTAGCTGCATTCAAAGCCTTTTTTGCTTCTTTTTTGTCTGCTTTGGTTACATTGTTGGGATCAACAAAGGTCTCCGGTCCAAATCTGACAAAAGTGACGTTTGGCAACTGAGATAAAGTTTTTTGCTCTCCGCAAGGGAAGCTGCCTTTCATGAAGAACACAATGAAGATTTTTAAGTCATGTCCTAAAGCCCTAAGCGCTACTCCTAAAGCAGCTGATGTCTTTCCTTTGCCATCACCGGTGAAAACTTCCACCAAACCCCTGTCAGGGGACACTTGAGAGCTGCCTGTTAGATTGCCTGATAACACCTACTCAGTTTAGCAAGGGAAGGATTGAAGGTCAAGGTAATTCTTCTAGCTTAGGTTCAGTGATGACTCAGTTGCTCGAGTGGGATAAAAATTAATCCTTCCTCCTCATTACCTAAAGCAGCCACCATATTTCGGCAATAGAGGAAAGCGGTGTAAGCTGCTATAGCGGCATCGCAGAGGTTATGGTTGAAAATGTCCAAATATGGTTTAAGAGCCGGTAAAAGGTTTGTTAGACGTTGCTTGAGGAAGGCTATCCCCAGGGGTGTATTTTTTCTTGGTATGGGTTTACCAAACAAACGAACTTTGCTGGCATAAGGATAAACTTCAATAACCTCAAATCCCATTTGATAGAGCTTATTTTTAAGCGCAATGCCGCGATAAATCAAAGGTTTAATAAAAGTCTTTTTTGTCGTGGGATAACAGGAAATACCCCCCTTCCTCAATTCTTGGTCGCACTGCCTGTTTTTCCTCTTTGACCATGGTTGGCAACTACAGCTCTCTTCAAGGCAACATAGCCCCAGTGGCAGACTCAAAGGAGCATCAATGGCTGTTATCTTCGGAGAATAGAGATTTATGATGTTAATAATATCGCTATCCCCGGCTAGTAAGCCGAGGTAAACGACTTGTAGCTTGTCATCTAAACCTAAACAGGCAGTAGGTTTGTTTTCAGTTGAAGTTAAATCGATGCCAAAAACTGTGAGCCCCTTCAACTTAAATCCTAAATACTAAGCACTAAATCCTAAACAAATCCAAATGTCTAAATTCAAATACTGAAACTCATTTTATTTTGAATCCTTCACTTCGTTCGAGGACAAGTTTTGGTCATTAGTGCTTTGATATTGTTTAGGATTTCGGATTTCGTGCTTGGGATTTGTCATTTTTTGCCCAGCCGCTTTAATATTTCTCTAGCTGCTACTACCCCTGAAGCTGAGGCTTGGACTAAGCCTCGGCTTATACCGGCACCATCGCCAGCAGCGAACATATTACTAATCTCAGTCTCCAAGCATGGGGTCAACTTCAGTTGACTGGAATAGAACTTAACCTCTGTTCCGTAAAGCAAAGTGTGAGGAGAAGCAACGCCCGGAGCTAATTTATCCATAGCTTGGAGCATCTCAACTATACTTTTGAGATAACGGTAGGGCAGAGCGAAGCTTAAATCTCCTGGGGTTGCCGCCTTTAAGCTTGGCTCTACAAGGCTGCGTTTGAGGCGAGCTTCTGTGGAACGGCGGCCATCCATTAAATCCCCCAGCCGTTGCACTAAGACACCGCCACTAATGAGATTGGTTAACCGCGCCAGATATTTACCATAGGCGATGGGTTCATGGAAGGGCTCGGTGAAAACTGTGCTTACCAAAATGGCGAAATTAGTATTCTTTGTTCTATGCTTGGCATAGCCAACCCCATTGACTGTAACTACTGGGTCAGAGCCTCCAGTGGATTCCATAATTACCTCACCACCTGGGCACATACAGAATGTCCTGACCCGGTCATCGAAAGTCTTGGAATAGAACTCGAGTTTTGATTCATATAATACTGAAGTTAGTTCTTCCATGATTGCTGATGGTACTTCGATTCTGCAACCAACATCGATGGGATTAGAGTTGAGGCTGAGTTTGTTTTTTTTGGCTTCGCTGGTTAGCCACTCTGCTCCTTCTCTTCCCGGAGCCAATATTAGGTAGGAGCAACTCAATCTTTCACCATTAGCTAGTTCGATAGCTTTGACTGTGCCATTTTCAACTACGATGCTCTTAACCTCTGTTCTTAGCTTTATATCTATTTTAGATGCTAGTTGCCTCTGCATAGCCTTTAATACTTGGCGGCAGCGCTCTGTCCCCAGGTGGCGTAATTTGACCGGGATTAGTCTGAGCCCGGCTAAGGTAGCTTGGTGCTCCAGCTCAGCTACCTTTTCTCCTATTCCATAAACTTTGTGCCGAGCGCCAAAATTGAGATAAGTAGTGTCAATGTAATCAACAAGCATTTTGGCTTGGTCAGGGCCAATTAGCTCTTTGAGTCGGCCGCCCACTTCGGTAGATAAAGTCAGCTTGCCATCGCTAAAAGCTCCAGCGCCTCCGAAACCACTTACTAGATGGCAAGGTGAACAGAGTACACAATGGTCGCTTCCTTTTTGAATTGGGCAACCACGAGCATCAATTTCTCTCCCTTTGTCTAGAAGCAAAACCTCAATGCCGGCATCAGACAGCTCTAAACTAGCAAAGATACCTGCTGGACCGCCACCGACTATAACAACAGCGTATTTCTTAGCCATTGAGCATCATTTGACAATCAAATCACATTGATTATAAGCCTTCGGATTTGATATGGCTAGTTTTTATCGCTAATATTTCCAATTAGGTCGTGGAAACATCTCCAGTTAAAGCCTTGCTTCAGCAGTTTGGCCTTAAGGCCAAAAAAAGATTGGGGCAGCATTTCCTTGTTGATGAAGATATATTGGAGTGTATTTTATCTGCTGCTGAACTTAGTCGCAAGGACATTGTAGTTGAGGTAGGGCCAGGCTTGGGCATACTGACTAAAAGGCTAGCTGAGGTAGCCGGTAAAGTTATCGCGGTGGAACTCGATTTCAAATTAGTTAGAATGTTAAGGGAAAGTTTAGCTTCTTTCTCCAATATCAAAATTATCCACGCTGATATACTCAAGATCGCTCCACAGCAGCTTCTGGGAGATTATTTGACTATTCCTGAGTTGGCACAAGGTTATAAAGTAGTAGCTAATCTTCCTTATTATATTACTTCACCAATTCTGCGTCATTTTTTAGAGGCTTGGGCTAAGCCTTCGTTAATGGTGGTAATGGTGCAGAAGGAAGTTGGTGAGGCTATAGCTGCTAATCCTGGTAAGATGAGCCTGCTTAGTGTTCGCACTCAATTTTATAGTAAACCGATTATCATAGCCTTTGTGCCAGCGGGAAGTTTCTATCCACCGCCGAAGGTGGATTCCCTTATTTTACGCCTTGATGTTTACTCCAAACCGCCTATCGAGGTCTGCGATGTTGACAGTTTTTTTGATATAGTTAGCTGTGGTTTTAGATCACCACGCAAACAGCTTCGCAATTCCTTGGCTCAGGCTCTGGGAATGTCGCCCAGCCAGGTCGCTTTGCTGCTGGGAAGGGCTGGAATAGAAGCTAAACGACGGGCTGAAACGCTTAATCTGGGAGAGTGGAAAGAGCTATGGGAGGTTTTTGCCCCCTTTAGGAAATAATCGCTATGCTAACTATTTATGCGCCAGCCAAAATAAACCTTGTTCTCGAAGTGCTAGGAAAGTATGACGGTTATCACCAAATCTCCAGTATTTTTCAGACAATAAATTTGTGTGACACCCTTAGATTTCAGCTAGCTGAGGGAATCTCTTTTAAGTGCAGTGAGCCAAGCTTGGAGCGCAATAATTTGGTAACGAAGGCTGCCACGCTTCTTAAGAAAGCTACAAAATATAATAAAGGGGGGCGAATTGAGCTTGGCAAGAATATACCCTGGGGAGTGGGATTAGGTGGGGGCAGCAGCGATGCCGCTAGCACCCTTTTGGCTCTCAATAAGCTTTGGGAGCTAAAGCTACCAGTTTCTGAGTTAGTTTATTTAGCCGCTAAGCTGGGTTCAGATGTTCCTTTTTTTATTTATGGCGGCACAGCATTAGTGGAAGGGAAAGGAGAAAAAGTAACCCCATTGCCATCCTTACCTTTGACTTGGTTTGTTTTACTAGTGCCACCATTAGCTAAAATTCAGGATAAAGCAAAGCAACTCTATAGTAGATTGGATGCTAGCCACTTCACTAAGGGGCAATTTGTTCAGGCTGCTTTGCCATCTTTAAGGCAGGGGAAAACGCTTGCCCCAATTCTTATGTTCAATGTTTTTGAAAAAGTGGCTTTTGATTTTCTGCCCAACTTAGCCAAATATAAGAAGAGCTTTGAGGAAGCTGGAGCGGCAAGCATTTATCTAGTTGGCTCTGGGCCGTGTCTTTTTACTTTTGTCTCTGAGGAGGGGAAAGCTAATGAACTATGTTTACGCCTGAGAAAGCAAGGGCTAGAATGCTATGTAGCATCTTCCTTCCCCGGATGAAAATTCTAAATCCGAAATTCTAAACCCTAAACAAGCTCAAAATTCAAATCCTAAATGTTCAAAACTGTTTTGAATTTTGAATTTTGGTCATTCGAATTTGTTTAGGATTTAGGGTTTAGGATTTTAAAGATTTATGCAGTTAATAGTATATTTTGTTTTGTTACTTTGGTTGGGGAGTCTTCCGCCTCTTGCCCTCATGGTTTCAGTAGCAGTGCTAGTTTTTCTTCCTCTGCCTTATTCTTGACCTCTCCATCCAATTTCGCCTTATGGAGTATTCGGAGGATTTTCCCTAAGTCTGGGCCGGCGGAAATACCTAGCCTTTTTAGCTCCTCTCCGTTGAGGGAAGTCTTTACATACCTCAATTTAGTTAAAAACAGCTTGAGATTGGAACACACAACTGAAGATTCTGAAGCTATGGCGTTGGTTTGGATAGCTAATAGGTCATGCTCATGAAGTAAGGAATAAATTTCACTATATTTCAGGAAAGATTTGTCCAGGAGGTGAAGTTGACTCTTTAAGCGAAGTGTATCACGCAATGCGCAGGCTAATTTTTTGGGTATATTAAGACGGTGGATGAACTGCTCATTTCCCCTTTCATCAAGAGGGTAAACAAGAAGACATAGATAAAGTGAGGGTAGTTGGCTAGGTTTATTAAGTGACCGTGCTTTATCAAATTTCTTGGCAATCCAGCCATCATAGTTGAGAGACGGATTTATCCTCTGCAGCACTCCTAGCTCGCCAAGTCGCTTAATGGCATATTCGGGATATCTCTCCCTGAGTATTAGCTCCAGTTCATGTCTTATGCGGTCACCGCTTATGGCATTTAGCATAGGAATATCCCGTTTAAGCAGCTGTGCAGTTTGTGGTTCGAGCTCAAATCCTAGTCGTTGCTCGTAGCGGATAGCGCGTAAAATTCTAGTGGCATCGTCGCTGAAACTCCTTGGATGCAGAATGCGGATAAGATGGTGCTCTAGATCGTTTTTACCCTGATAGGGGTCGATCAATTCTCCGTAATTGTTTTGGTTGAGGGATATAGCCATGGCATTGATGGAGAAATCCCGGCGAGAAAGATCACCGTTGAGGGAACCCGGGGTAACTGTTGGTAGTGCGCCTGGCCTGGCATAAGTTTCACCTCGCGCAGTAGCCATGTCTAAAGTGAAATTGCTGTAGCTAAGCTTAGCAGTGCCAAAGCGAGGATGTATAATCAACTTTGTGTCACTAATTTCAGCTATCCGCTGGGCTAACTTTACGGCATTACCTTCGATTACCAAATCTAGGTCGAAATTAGGATAACCTAGAAGCAGGTCTCGTACCACACCGCCAACGAGATACACCTTTTGCCCCAGTCGCTCAGCCTCCAAGCTAATATTTCTAACCAACTC
>Ga0210049_1006266_pt1 | contig 9973 bp, 9 predicted proteins | sample CryGeyCG2014_300_2_FD_183964 | JGI IMG/M metagenome (GOLD analysis project Ga0210049, IMG submission 183964) | Groundwater microbial communities from aquifer - Crystal Geyser CG06_land_8/20/14_3.00 (SPAdes) (version 2) | ecosystem: Environmental > Aquatic > Deep subsurface > Groundwater | place...
GCAATCATCGCCCAACCGGCTGGCATTACATCTGGTTTTCCATTTTCGTCAACGGTTGTGATTAGTACGATCCATTCGGGATATTTTCTCTCCGTAGCCTCTGAAAAAATTACTTCTTTCATCATTAGTTCATTTTCCTTTCATACATGTGTCACACTATCCTACATCCCTTCAAGCTGGCGGTCAAGGGAAGTTTCACACTTCCGCAATCTCAAAGTGCAAGAAAAAACAAGAAAAGCAAGACTTAAGACCGCATTTGGTCAGGTATTACTTGGCTTGTTGCCGAAGAGTAACAAAATGTGATGGAAAAGTCAACACTATGGGGTTAATTTAGTGAGCGTTTACGAAAAAATTCGAACTCATTTTTCAGCCAATTTTTAGACCCTCTCCGGCTCGTCGCTCGTCTTCGGCTTTGCTCAGCCTCGCTCCTCGCCTTAAACGGCGCTACCAGCGCCGGAGTTTATCCGCCCACTGGCGGAATATTTTTTGCGGCCGCGATTTTTTAATCCCGCCCTAGGCGGGATGGGCTAATATGACCGAGAAAACCAATAACGAGAATAGTTTACCATAATTCCTATCAACCCACCCAACCCAATTTAATTGTTGGCGGCGACCCCGCCTTTGGGCGAGAGGTCCGCCTAGGGGCGGACTCACCTGTGTAATTCTATTTTACTATCGCTTTACAATCTCTTCCCCGCTTCGGGAAAAAGCTTTGGGATTTTTCTGTAAGGCATCGTCCCTCCGCTCTCCTTTGGTTCTGTTTTTCGTATCGCCTGCCGTCGGCGGGGTGATCCGCTTTTCGCCCCCGCCTTTCTTTATTTTTACCCTTACCTGTTCCTAATGTTTTCGGATTCTCAGGGGCTCAGGCCGATAAATTCTGAATCCGAAAGAAATTTCATCGGCCTTCGCTTTAGGTCGGGCGCGCTCTTTATAAATCTTTCTTGCTCGTTTGGCTTTCTGTCGCGCGCCTTTATCCTGAGTGACGAAGGACTCCTTTTAAACTGGCCGGTCCTGGAGGGGCGGGAGCGGCGGAGCCGCCAACGTGGATCGGAAATCCCCGTTATAGGAATTTTTTGGAAAAGAAGGTAGTAAATTCCTCAGTTTTATCAATTTTAAATTTATACACCTCCATATTGAGAGATTTAGCTCCAAGCAGCGGTTCGTCGTTATCATCCACAAAAACACACTCATTTGGTTCCACCTCCAATGATAAACAAGCAACTAAATAAATTTGAGGGTCTGGTTTCTTATAACCTATCACAGCCGATACAATAATCGTATCAAAGTAGGTTTGGAGACCTAATCGTTTTATCCAATAATCCATATAATCTTTTCCATTATTAGTAACTATTCCTGTTTTATACTTCTCCTTGATTTTCAGAACAAAATCTAGCAACTTCAAATTCGGTTGTTTATCGATAGTATATTGCCTTTCAAGTTGATCTATTTTAATATCTTTATTACTTAACTCGAGGATCTTATTAAAGAAATCTTCTTTTGACTTAATAACCCCTAATGCATAATTATTCGCAATTTGCCAAAACAATGGTCTATTTTCGGGAGTTAAATGAGGCCTTATATTATCATAAAGTTCTCTGGTAGGATCATTAATAATTATTCCTCCAAAATCAAACAGTACCGCCTTGTATTGTTTATTCATGACTAAATATTAACAAAAAATGATATAATTGGCAAAAATGAATATATTGTTAGTCACTACTATATACGAAGAAGGGGGAGGAACCAAGAATCTGATTGATGATATGGGAAAAAAGTTTAAGGATTTAGGACACAAGGTAGACATAATTTCTGTTTATCCAAGATATGAAAAAGGTATCTTGTTCCAAGGACCATTAGAAAATATTACATACCTGAACAACACAGTCAATATCAATATTCTTAACACAATTGATTATTTTGTAAAATTAGTTGAACAGAAAAAACCTAATCGTCTTTATTTCTTTTTGGGCCACGGAATTCTTCTTCTTGTTGTTGCTGCCTTGAGAAATTTATATAAATCAAGATCCATTTTATTCTATTTGGATCCATGGTTCACTATCCCTGAATTAAAGGAAGAATTAGAAAAATTTTCTTCTAATTATAAAATGTTGAGAGACAAAGTCGCGAGAGAAAACGTCACTATCTTTTTTTGGGAGAAGGTAAGACCATTTGAACTATTGGCAGGGAGAGATTCCTCTAACGCAGGATTTTATAAATCTGTACATAATATTCTGCTTTGTACTCACGACATGATTAAATATTTTACTGAAAAGTTGAAGGTACCGAGAAAAAAGATAAAGTTCCTTCCTTTATATACACGGTCACTTACAATCAATGAAGAAAAGAGCATCCTTCAAACGGTTAACAATTGTGAGAAAAAAAATGGGTTTCAAAAGATCATATTTATAGGAAGAGTATCTAGTTCCTGGAAAGGGTTTTGGATCTTGTTGGAAGTGTTAAAAGAATTAAAAGACATAGAATTAAACATCTATACGGTTAGCCCTTCTGAGGTAGAACTTGCCCAAAAATTACTTGAGACATACAAAATAAATTATAAAGAAAGAGTAAAATTCTTCTTGGGCAAAAAAGATAAAGAGGTATTTGAAGCAATGCAAAGTTCCGATATCCTTATTTTACCCTCATTGGCAGAGGGTTTCTCTTTTGTAATGGTCGAGTGTATGGGAGTAGGAGGAATTGTAGTTGCAGGACCGAAGTATGGTGGACCACTTGAGGTGATTGATAATGGGAAAAATGGATTTCTGTTCAAGGTTGGTTCATCGAGAAGTTTGATTTCGACAATTAAACACATTCGCAAATTGAATAAGATAGAGTTAATGAAAATCAAGGCTAACGCAAAGGAAACAGCAATCAAATATAGTTTTGATCTTTTTTGGCAAAAGTTAAGCAAGGGCGAACATTTTTAGTTTAATTCCATGAAGAAAGCTTTAATCATCGGCATAACTGGTCAAGATGCTTATTACCTATCTAAACTTTTAATTTCAAAGAATTACAAAGTTTATGGGGTCATTAGGGGACAAAATAATCCCAAACTACCATTAATAGAAAAAGAGCTTCCTGAAGTAGAATTAATCGAAGGTGATTTACTTGACGAAACGTCTCTTACTAGAGCTCTTTCCAAAGCAGAACCCGAAGAAGTATATAACCTGGGGGCAATAACTTTCGTTAAGTATTCATTTGATAACCCAGTTTTAACTGGCAATGTCACTGGACTGGGAGTGGTAAGACTATTAGAATTAATAAGAACGATAAATCCTAAGATAAAATATTTTCAGCCATCAAGTGCTGAGATGTATGGAAATGCCATTGAAACTCCACAAAGCGAGACAACTCTGTTTAATCCACAAAGTCCTTATGCTATCGCTAAAGTTTTTGCTTATCAGACAACAAAATTTTACCGGGAAGCATTCGGAATTTTCGCCTGCAACGGGATACTCTTTAATCATGAATCTCCTAGGCGTGGTTTAGAATTCGTCACTAGAAAAATATCAAACGGTGTAGCTAGAATAGCTTTAGGAAAGCAGAAAGTTTTAATTCTTGGAAATATAGAAGCAAAAAGAGACTGGGGATTTGCGAAAGATTATGTTGAAGCGATGTTTCTAATGATGCAACATCCGAATCCCGACGATTATGTTATCGCTACAAATGAAGCACACAGTGTTAAGGAATTCTTAGACTTAGCTTTTAAATTTGTAGGAATAAAAAAATGGTCAAAATATGTCATTGCCAACGACCCGAGATATATCAGGCCTTTAGATGTGCCCTGTCTTATAGGAAATAATGTTAAGGCAAGAAAAAAATTGGGATGGACATCTAAAACAACTTTTAAACAGCTAGTCGAAATTATAGTTAAAAATGATTTGGAGATAGAAAAAGATTCAGTGGCTTTGTCGCAAGAGTGCAAAAACTCTTCCAAATTGATCTGAAAAATGAATAGCTTGATCAGAAAGTCTATGGTAGTGTGCAACACTAGCCTGAATAACGATTCTTAAGGAAAGAAAATTTAATAACGCTCTTGTGTCATAACCCTCTTCTTTCGAAATCGAAAGCATTTTTTTAAGAGGAAGATTACTTGAAGCAAAGATATACGAAGCAATTAAGTCTGCTTGGTCTTTCTCTGCAGGTCCAAAAAATGAGTATTCCCAATCTATAAAGGCAGCAATCTCCTTGGTTGAAGTAATAATATTAGTTGCTGACATATCTCCGTGGCGAAAGGTATTAGGTAGTTTCTCTACTAAACGAGCCGCATCAGCAAGTTCATCAAATATCTGTTGTCCCTCTTCGCTCCCAAAAAGAAAAATAATCCCTCTAAAAAATTTTTTATACCCTTTGATTAAAAAATCAGTTGTATCCTTTGTATCAGGTTTTAACCAACTATCCTTACAAAGTGCCGCTAATCGATCTGACGTTCCAACCTCAGATAATTCTCTGATATAGTTGCTAACTAATCTAAAATAATATTCATCAACAGCAGGATCGGATGATGATCGAAGAGTATCAATAAGTTTTGGTCCTTCTACATATTCTGTTATAAGGAATCGAGTGCCATCCAACATTCTTCCGTGAGAATAGATCTCTGGGTATTTAGTAAAAGTGTTACTATTCTGTAAAAGACGGTAGGCTTCAAATTCAGTATCTGGAAATCCATTAGCAGAATATTCTTTTAAAATAAATTTTTTTTGTTGTTTTAGTGACTCTAGATAATAAACATTGCTTTGAGAGATTGTTAGACCATCATAAGTAGTTCCAAGTATTCTTATGTTAGATACCCCACCAAATACTCCATCAACTATACCAGAAGGCAATTTGTCAAAAATATCTAGATTGGTTCCAGTTTCTTTCATTGAATTCTGTGATCAATTATTAAAGATTTTCTGAAGGTTAATTCTTTCTCTTTGAAAATTTTTATATAGATCCTATTAAAATAGAAGAAAAAGAGATAAATAATCATTATTAAGACATAAATTGTACTTTGGAGGGGGTATTTTAAACTAAACTTGCTTGAAACTATCTCCAACCATTCCATCAGAGATCTGTGAAAGAATTGCGGATAACGTTCATAAACTAAGGCATTACATTTTGCATGGAAAAGTTTTCTTTTCAAAATTACTTTAATTGAACTGGAATTATTATGAAAAATCTCAAGATTCTCTGCGTACATAATTTTATTTCCTGTAAGCATAATACGAGCAGCGAGATCTTTATCTTCCGCACAAACATTCCTTTCTTCCCAACCTCCTAGGTCAAAAAACATACATCTTTTTATCACAACAAAAGGCCCACTCAAGCTACTCGCTGTAATACCATCATTGTTTACTCTACCCCGATAGGATCTGATGTCCTCTCGGGAGTCGAGCTTTGCATAAATTGAAGATTTCACAACCTCTTTATAATTTGGAAGTATTGAACAGTATCCACTACTTGTCATTTTTTTAATAGTCGGTTTTATCTCTAAAATTGTTTTTTTAGGCAAAGTCACATCAGAATCTACAAACATCATGATGTTTCCCGAGCTTAAAGAAGCACCTATATTACGTGCCATGCCAATTATCAAAGGCTGGCTATAAAACTTATATTTATCTATTAAATTTAGTGATATTTCCGGCTTCTTGTTCTCATATCTATTAAAAACAACAATCACTTCAGTCTGGGTTTTTCTATAAAAACATTTTAACTCCCTACATTGTATAAGAAGCTTCCCAAGTTCCTTTTCGTTCTTTTTATGACAAGGAATTATTATTGATAAAAGCATAATTACGCAGTATTATACATAAAATAGCCGTGAATTAATAATAGTTATTATTAAAACCATGAAAGAGGTTTCCAAAGTAATCGGGATAGGATTAGCTCTTGTTGATGAACGAATATATGTTAGCCAGACTAAAGAAGCTGGAGAACCAATAGATAGTAATCCTGGAGGAGTAACCCCAAATGTACTTTATGCTTTTGCCCATACAATACCAGGCTACCCAACCCGATTAATTGCGCGTATAGGAAATGATAGTAGGGGTAAAGAGTATCTTAAGAAACACGGAGGAGGTTTTTCCCACCTACAAATTGATGAAGAAAAGAATACTGGTTATTGCATTTACACCATCGACCCTAGAAACAAAACTGTCTTAGAAGTAAAAACTTCTTATGGAGCAGCTAGAAATTTGAGAATCTCACAAGAAGAATTAAACGATTTGAGAGATTGCCTCTTTATTACAGATGTTTATACTCTATCTCTGCCTTCGCTACATCCCTCTTTGCAGGAAATCACTCAAAGGGTTACCAATGAAGGTGGAATCTTAGCTTTAAATTTGGCAGGAACAAATATGCTAGACGATGAAGACACCATCATAAACCTTTTAGGGTACAAACCCGATATTGTGTTTGGAAATAAACAAGAGGTTGCTCCTTTTATAAGAAAACGGGGTATATTTTGTACTTTCCCCCATGCAGAAGTTCTTGTAGAGACCCTTGGCTCTAAGGGCTCAGTAATTAGATATTCAGGGGAATTAATCTATTGTCCACCATATAAAGTAAATTGTGAAGATATAGTTAACGAAATTGGGGTTGGAGATTGCTTCATGGGTGTGATGCTTGCGAGTTTATTCGTAAAAAAGGGTATATGGGCAAAGGAACATATTTTAAAAGTTGCGGAGATTGCTTCCTATGCAGCGTCCGTCTTATTAACCCAGAAGAATCAGAGTCGTTTGGATAGAGACACTATGTTATTAATACAAGATATGGTGGCAAAACTTTAGATAAAATCTAAAAGTGTTGAGAGCGTAGAGACCAAATAATGAGCAAATCTGTTGAGTCATTATTAGCAAGGACTTTCCCTGAAGGAGCAACAATTTTGTACCGCAGTGGACTTCAGAAAAGGATACCAGACGAATACCCAATAAATGAGATTTGGGAACGTAGAGAATACACTCCTGTCGGTTTTGACGTGGAGGAGGATGACGTTGTGATCGACATCGGAGCACATATTGGTGCTTTTACAATTTACGCTGCCAGAAAAGCGAGAAGTGGCTCCGTTTATAGTTATGAACCAAGCTCTGATAATTTTTTAATTCTCCAAAGAAATGTTGCAATAAATAACTTAACAAACGTCTGTCTCTTCCAGATGGCTGTTGCTAATAATGTAAGCAGAAAGCAATTAATAATTGATGAAACTAATGATGCGGGCGCAAGTTTCTTCAAGACAGGAGGGACGACAGAGCTTGTTGATTGTACTACTTTAGAAGGTATTTTCAAATCTAATCTTATTGAGGAATGTGGATTTTTGAAGATAGATTGTGAAGGGTCAGAATATGAAATATTATTTTCCACCCCAATGGATATTTTTAGAAAAATTAATCGAATAGCCCTTGAATATCATGTCCGAGATAAAATACCTAATTGTAATCCGAATGCGTTGATAAATTTCCTAAGAAAGAGAGGTTACGTTATTGTCAAACATACCCCAAAGGACGGTTTGGGGATTCTTTGTTTTAAAAGAGAGCTTTAAAAAAAACCTTTGTTTATGTTGATTGGGTAATTGTCAAGTTTTGGCACCAATTAGGCGCGTCAATTTAATCCGTTAGTTTTTCAATTCTTCCTTTCGGTGATTATACCTCCAGACATATTCTCCTAAGAAAAGTGGTAAGTAAATTCTTCTGACTCCACCCTTGCTTGCCAGTTTTCTTTTGAGAAAACCCCAGAAACCTTCCAAGCCATTAATATGGTTTCTGCCTCTGACATATTCCTTTTGTTTGTGTTCGACTGTCCGGTGAACATAGCCGGCTGCTGCCAGACCAGTATATGAACGATAAGTATCAGAACAGATTCTTGATCCCAACTTTACTCTCTTGGTAATTATTGGGATTAAGTCTTTCGCCTCCGTATCGGAAACCAGCTCTGCAAAGACTCTGCCTGACCTGCACAAGATGCCAAATACAGGCTGTTTGGTGGTGCCAAAACCTCTTTTGCTTTCTTTTCCGAATATCTCTTTTTCTTTTCTTAATTGGGATTTATTTTTGTTTTTCTTTTGGCCGCCAAGATAGGTTTCATCAACCTCAACTATTCCTTCAAAAACATCTGGTACATCTTTAGTCATAACTATCCTTAAAAGCCGCGAAGCCTTTCCAATCATTGCTTGACTTCTTTTCAACTGTTGAGAAATCGCCGGACCATTGGCTCCGATGAGAAACAGATCGATAAACCTGACCCACTCTTTATTGGTAAAACGGATATCGGGAACAATATATCCCTTGCTGTCGCGACGACAGTTTCGACAGCGATAACTTCCATCGGCTAATTTCCAGTACTTTTTACTTCCGCAGTTCTTACATTGAAATCTCATTGGGATATTTTACCTTGCCAACGGTCTAAATTGCTATTTTAAGGTGCCGTATCTTTTATATTACCCTTGATTATAAAAAATTAGATTTGATTTAAGTATTATAGATCTATAGACTTTAAGCAATACAAGGTTCATTAAAATTTTTTGCGTTTTTTCTTTTTAATTCTTTATCGGCGTTTTCTTTCCGCCGACCTAAATTTTGCCTTTTCCGCGCTCGCTGAAAACGGGGGCGCGGCTCGCGCCGCTCCCAACCTTTCTTCAATTTCCCAAATTGTGACCCCACACGGATTCGGACCGTGGTACCGAGGCTGAAAACCTCGTGTCCTAGACCACTAGACGATGGGGCCAAATTTAGTTAAAAGTTCAAAATTAAAAGTTTATGGTTAGTTTTTGTTTTCAGTAACTTTGCACTTTGAACTTTGCACTTTGAACTATTTTGTGAGGCGTGATGGGATCGAACCATCGACCAATTGCTTAAAAGGCAACTGCTCTACCACTGAGCTAACGCCCCTCGTCGTAGCACTCCTCGGGGTAAACCCCAAATGTGCTAAAATTACTCTAAAATTTTACCATAATTTCATCTGTGCCACAATCGTTTTTAATCGGGCCACTAAGGATCAATATCTACGGAATATTGGTTGGTTTGGGTGTTTTCTTCTCTTATTGGTATTCTTCCAAAAAAAAGGGTTGCTTTAGTTTGACCCAAAAGCAGATCGATATAACCTACCTTTTCGGTTGTTTTTTTGCTTTAGTTGGCGCCAGATTTTACCATGTTTTAAGCAGTTTAGACTATTATTTAGCCAAACCTAGTGAAATATTTTCTATTCAGAACGGAGGCCTGGGAATTTTTGGAGTAATTTTGGGAGCAATATTTGGCATTTGGCTATCGGCCCGTATTCAAAAAATTTCGCTTAAAAACACCTTAAATCTAACTTTTCCTTCACTTTTAATTTCTCAGGCTATCGGCAGAATAGGAAACTTTTTTAATCAGGAAGGGTTAGGTCCAAATAGATTTCCTACTTTCTTTCTCGAATCCTTTTTTTGTTTTTTCGCCTTTATTGTTTTTTACTTCTTGTCAAAAAAACGCCAGATTCAAGGTTTTCCGTTTTATCTAATTTCTTATGGCCTTATACGTTTTTTAACGGAATTTTTAAGGTATGACACCTGGAAGATTAATAATATTCAGGTTGCTCATGTTATCTCACTCATAATGATTAGCGCCGGAGTTATCCTGATTAGAAAGAAATATTTTCAATATGATTGATCTTTTTGACCTCAAAATCATTTTTCAATACCACTCCCACAAAATCAATTCTTAGAAGTTCCGGAAGTTCGGGGTGCAGATTTTTGTAAAAAAGAGCAGTTCTTTTTAGGGTCTTAATTTTCCAAGGAGTAATTGATTCTTCGGGGCTAATCCTGTCAGACTCCATCCTAGTTTTGACCTCGACAAAAACTAAGGTATCTTTATCTTGGGCAACGATATCAATCTCACCCCACCTTTTATGAAAATTCATTTCAATTATCTGGAAGCCTTTGGAAGAAAGAAATTTGGCGGCGAGCCTTTCACCCAGTTTCCCAAGTGAAATATTTTCCATTGATTTTACTTTTTGCGGAGATAATAAA
>Ga0210049_1006267_pt1 | contig 9972 bp, 8 predicted proteins | sample CryGeyCG2014_300_2_FD_183964 | JGI IMG/M metagenome (GOLD analysis project Ga0210049, IMG submission 183964) | Groundwater microbial communities from aquifer - Crystal Geyser CG06_land_8/20/14_3.00 (SPAdes) (version 2) | ecosystem: Environmental > Aquatic > Deep subsurface > Groundwater | place...
TGAATTCCATCACAGCTTGGAATTCGCATCGTTTTGCCAGGAGACAATTTTCGAGACCAGTTGTTTAAAGACAGTATTGTTGAAGTTTTGAGTCTAAAACGTCGTGCTATCTTTTCGATTGAGTCGCCTTTTTTTATAGTATATGAAGTTAGATTCGATTCGTTTTTAACTTGAATTTGCGGTTCTGCTTTTTCCGGTTTTTCGATATTTATTTCTTCCTCAGGATCTTTCTCCTCTATGTTTTCTGAAAAGTTTTCTGAAAATTTAAGAGCTTTCAGATTTTGAATTGATAGATCATCTTTAGCTAAAAAATTTTCTTCAAAAAATGATAGCGATAATGAAGGATCGAGCGAAGTATCTTCTTCAAGATTAGTCGATGAGAAGGCTGATTTAAGACCGCTAAATAATATGAGAAAAGACGTTAGAAGAAAAAGTATTGTATTTCTGAGTCTGTTTCTTTTTTTTATGCGGTTATTCAAATTTGCTCCGTCCAGATCGCGTCAATAATTCTGCAAATATTAGCTCATTGACAATTTTGTATAGCTATGAAAGGTATCGGAATAATTCTGGCGATTCTGAAGAAAAAATTATTTCAACACGGAGCAGAATAATCAGGAGACAATTTCCTAAGCCTTCTTACTTCCTCGATAATTCTTTTTACCGCATCTTCTATTTCGGCTTTTGTGTTTGTCCTGCCGATTCCAATTCGGATAGATGACTTGATTCGGCCGGAATCAAGTCCTATAGCTTTTAGAACATGAGAATTACTTTTTTTGGATGAAGCGCATGCCGCACCGGTTGACATTGCAAGATCGGGCATGGATATCAATAGCGCTTCAGCTTCGATAAAGTCGAAAGATATGTTCAGGTTTCCCGGGATTCTCAGTTCGGGATGTCCGTTTAAATGCATGCCTCCCAGTGATTTTAATGATTCAAAAAGATGCTTAGATAATTTTTTCAAACGTGTTGTTTCAGCCGGCATTTCTTCGACTGAAATTTTCAGAGCGGTTGACATTCCAACTATTGATGGAACATTCAAAGTTCCGGGCCGAATTCCTTTTTCTTGACCGCCTCCGTGCATGAGCGGACAAATACTATCTTTCTTGTATAGAATTCCAATGCCTTTGGGACCGTAAAATTTGTGAGCGGAAGCTGAAAGAAAATCGACATGAGTTTTTTCTAAGTCTATAGATATTTTTCCGACTGCTTGCGCCGCATCGGTATGAAACAAAATTTTTATCTCTCTGCATATTTCACTAATCTCATGAATAGGGTTGATAGAACCGATTTCGTTATTTGCCCAGATAACCGAGACAAGCGCGGTATCTTGTCTAAGAGCTTTTATAAGACGTTCGGGATCAAGTCTTCCGAATTGATCCACCTCTAATAATTCGATATCGAAACCTTCAGACTGAAGAAATTTTAATGTATCTAGAACTGCTGAATGTTCAGCTGTAGTGGAAACGATATGCTTTTTTCCTTTTTTTATTGCCGTTCGCGCGACGCCGATCAAGATCGTATTTATCGATTCAGTAGAACCCGATGTAAATATTAAATTGTCTGCATTGCAATTCAAGAGGTCTGCGCAGGTTTTTCTGGCGGTTTCAACAGCCTCTTTGGCTTCCCAACCGTATCGATGATGAGCTGATGACGGATTTCCGATTTTATCAAAAAAATAAGGCTTCATAGCTTCGAAGACCCGGGAATCGAGCGGAGTTGTCGCGTTGTTATCGAGATAAATAATTTTACTCATCGAAAGAAAACATCATGCTATTTGAGAATAAAGAACGTTTTATTGCAGAGTCAGAATTCAATGTCATCTGATTCATTGGCTATCTGCTTTAAAGTGATTTTTGATATAAGATCAACGATCGAACTATGAAGCTTTCTAATAGGAGCTACCACAGGGCAACAATTTTTTAAGAGACACCGTTTAGAATGTTTTGAAGAAGAGAATGAAACGCAGTCAGCGAGCCTTATTGGGCCGTCGATTGCAAGAATGATTTTATCCATAGTCAGTTCCGACGGCTTGATCGAAATAATGTATCCGCCTTTAATTCCGCGAATAGACCGAACAATTTCATGTTTAGTCAGAATTTTAAGCAAGGCCGAAGTTATAGGCAGAGGAAGTTTAAAAGATGAAGCGATTTCTTTTGCACTGGATATTTTACTCTCTCCTTTTTTTACAAGATAAACGAGTATTGCAACTGCATAATCGAGCTTTTTAGAAAGTTTTAACACAGGATTTATATTAGATTATTTTAGTCCAGATTGCAAAGTTTTTTAAATTATTATCCTTCAAGAAAACGTTCGGTTTCTATTGCCGCCATACAACCCATTCCTGCCGCAGTTATTGCCTGACGAAAGTAATGATCTCTAACGTCGCCAGCCGCAAAGACTCCAGCTATTGAAGTGGCAGTTCTGCCTGAATCCGTAACCTTGATGTAGCCTTTTTCATCCAGTTCAAGTTCATCTTTGAAAAGTTCTGTATTTGGAAAATGTCCGATAGCAACAAAAAGTCCTGATGTTGGAAGATTGGAAATTTCATTTGTCTTAACATTATTCAATTTTAGTTCTGTGACTTTTGAACCGTCACCTATAATTTCTTCAATGACTGAATTCCATACGAATTTAATCTTTTCGTTTTTCTTGGTTCTGTCTTGCATGATTTTTGAAGCTCTAAGCTGCTCTCTTCGATGGATTATTGTGACTGATTTTGCAAAGTTCGTCAAAAAGAGTGCTTCTTCCAATGCAGTATCTCCACCGCCGACAACGCATACGTCTTCGCCTCGAAAGAAAAAACCGTCGCAAGTAGCGCAAGCTGAAACACCTTTACCTCTGTATGTTTTTTCAGATTCGAGCCCTAGCCATTTTGCCGTAGCACCTGTTGCAATGATTACAGATCTTGCTTTATAAGTTTTACCGCCGGCTGTGACTAGTTTTGGAGCTACATGGAGTTCAACTTTTTCTACAGCTTCTTCGATAATTTCAGTTTTGAATCTGAGTGCTTGTTTTCGAAAATTGTCCATAAGCTCAGGTCCCTGTATGCCCACAGGAAACCCCGGATAGTTTTCAACTTCTGTTGTGATTGTTAATTGACCGCCAGGCTCGGCTCCGGCAAATAGAAGTGGTGAGAGATTTGCTCGAGCGCAATAAATTGCCGCTGTAAGTCCGGCCGGCCCTGAACCGATGATGATTACATTTCTTATTTCGGACATAATTTTCTCCTTCTATAAATGCTAGAAGAATCGGAGAAATAAATCTATTTTTATTTCTGTTTGAAGAAGAAGCTCGCCGATATAATCTATTCAGAATCATATTCAATAAGGAGAGGCGACAATGACGGCAGAATTGGATTTTTCCAAGAGCCCTGATAAAATTATTCCTGCGATTGCTCAGGACGTGAATACAAACGAAATTTTGATGCTTGCGTATATGAATAAAGAATCATGGGAAGAGACTGTAAGAACCGGCAAAGCATGCTACTGGTCAAGGTCGCGAAAAAGATTATGGCGCAAAGGTGAAGAATCAGGGAATGTTCAGATTGTTAAAGAAATTTTTGTCGACTGCGATTTGGATACTATCGTTCTGAAGGTTGAACAGATAGGCGGTGCGGCTTGCCATGAAGGCTACAATTCGTGTTTCTTCCGAAAGCTTGATGGAGAAGAATGGAAAGTTTTCAAGCAAGAGAAAATTTTCGATCCGGAGAAGGTATATGGAAAGAAAAAATGAAACTGCCAAATTGAAGCTTGGAATTCCAAAAGGAAGTCTTCAAGATTCAACGATCGAACTTTTCAAAAGAGCAGGATATAAAATTCAGGTTTCGTCCAGATCTTATTTTCCGTCCATTGATGATCCCGAAATTGAATGTATGTTGATAAGAGCTCAAGAGATGTCCCGCTATGTTGAAAAAGGAGTTCTCGACGCTGGATTAACAGGCGCAGATTGGATATCGGAGAATAGCTCTGATGTTGTAGAGATATGCGAATTGGTCTACTCAAAGCAGACATCGCGGCCGGTTAGATGGGTGCTGGCTGTTCCGGATGAATCGACTATTCAGTCAGTCAAGGATTTAGAGGGAAAGACTATTTCGACTGAGGCAATTAATATTACAAAACGATATTTAGAATTAAAAGGAGTTAACGCTAATGTGGAATTTTCATGGGGCGCTACTGAAATAAAACCGCCGTATCTTTGCGATGCAATTGTTGAGATCACGGAGACAGGTTCATCTCTCAGAGCAAATAAACTTCGAATAGTTGATACTATCATGGAATCCACAACCAGATTTATAATGAACAATAGTTCTTACAAAGAAGATTGGAAACGGCAAAAAGCCGAGCGACTTGGCTTGTTGTTGAGAGGAGCGATTGCGGCTGAAGAAAGAGTCGGATTGATGTGCAACGTTCCGAGAAAAAATATTGAAGCGATCATTTCGCTTTTACCGTCGATTCAGTCTCCTACGATAAGTCAGCTTGATGATCCTGATTGGGTCGCCGTGAACACTGTTATCGAAGAGCGTATTTCACGGGAGCTGATACCGTTATTGAAAGAAGGTGGCGCTTCCGGAATAGTTGAGTATCCTTTGAATAAATTGATTCCATAGTGGAGAAGAAAATATTAAGCTTCAAAAAAGAATTTGCTTCTGTAAGAATAGTAAAAGGATTAACATTTGTGAAAAACTATGAGTGAAAATAAATTGCCTATGATAATTCAGGGCGGCATGGGCGCCGGAGTTTCAAACTGGGTGCTGACGCGTGCTGTTGCTATGCTGGGGCAGCTTGGCGTTGTGTCAGGCACGGCGCTCGATGTGATTATGGCAAGACGCTTGCAGGATGGGGATCCAAACGGCGATGTTAGACGAGCATTGGATTATTTTCCTATTCATGATGTTGCTAAGCGAATTATTGAAACGTATTTTGTTTCCGGAGGAAAAAAGCCGGAAGAGTCTTACAAACCTGTTCCCGTACAAAATTTGAATCCGACGAAGTTTTTGACTGAGCTTTGTGTTGCCGCAAATTTTGTTGAGGTATTTCTGGCGCGAGAAGGACATGATGGTCCGGTTGGAATAAATTATCTCGAAAAGATTCAGTTCCCGCATTTATCATCGATATACGGAGCTATGCTTGCCGGAGCATCAGTCATAATAATGGGAGCAGGAATTCCTCGTGAAATTCCGTCTGTAATCGATCAACTCTGCAGTCATTCAAAAGCTGTCTATTCGGTTCATGTTGCTGATTCTATGGGCAAAAGATCAGTGCAAATGAATTTCGATCCGGAAGAACTAGGATTTAAAAACCTTCTGCCTTTAACTCGACCTAAATTTATTCCTATTATCTCATCGGAAATTTTGGCTGTTATATTGTCAAAGAAGACTGAAGGAAAGATTGACGGATTTATAATTGAAGGACCTACTGCCGGCGGCCATAATGCTCCGCCTCGCGGTATTCTGAAACTGGATTCAGAAGGACAGCCTGAGTATGGAAAAAGAGATGTTGTAAACCTTGATGTGATGAGAAAGCTGGGCATCCCGTTCTGGCTGGCAGGTTCGTACGGTTCAAACGCTAAATTGAAAGAGGCGTTGCAGTTAGGAGCAGAGGGGATACAAGTAGGAACCGCATTTGCTTTATGCAAGGAATCAGGTCTCAAAAAAGAATACAAGGATGAGTTGCTTCGATTAGCTTTTGAAGGATGCACTAAAGTAAAAACTGATCCTTTGGCATCTCCGACAGGCTTTCCGTTTAAAGTTGCTTCTGTAGCCGGAACTTTATCTGAAGAAGAAGTTTTTAAAGCGAGGACTCGAATATGTGATTTAGGATACCTTCGCGAGCCTTACATCAAGGAGGATGGAGGAATTGGGTATCGATGCTCTGCTGAGCCTGTGGATATTTATCTTCAGAAGGGCGGCAAAATAGAAGATACAATAGGAAGAAAATGTTTGTGCAATTCGCTAATGTCTAATATAGGAATGGCGCAAGTTAGAAGTGATGGAAGCATTGAATTGGCGCTCATTACCTGCGGCGACGATCTGTGCAACGTCACAAATTTCTGCAGTAAAGAGAATCCTGAATATTCTGCCGCAGATGTGATTCGAATTTTACTCGGCTGATTTTTCGTTTTTGAGCTTTACCGAAAATCTTGTCCAAAAAACCGGATAAGCGGAAAAAGATATAATCTTCAAATCTTCGCTTTTAATCCCGCCAAACGCTCTTTTTCTGATGTATTCATTAATTGCTTCAGTTTTTTTCCATGATTCGCATAACCATATATCGCCGCCTGTGAATGAACTCAGAATTGAGTCTGAGGAGTAAAAACGTTTTGGCACCTTCGGCAGACAAGGATAATCCGGATGAAGCATCATCGAAGTGGCTCCGAAATCAATCGAGGCGATAATCAATTTTTTCGAATTAGGATTAGTCACTTGATGATGGAAAAAAGTCAATCCGTCAACATGAAGAACCATATCTTGCGACGGATTGTAATGGTATGTCTCTAATGAATTTTCAATAGAGATTTTTTGCGGAAAAGTATTCATTAATTTTATTATGCCGAAGCACGATGAAAAAAATACAATAATTAAAAAAGAAAAAAGCATGAATTTCAAAATTCGGTTCTTGATAATAAAAGCGTGAGCTGAAAAGAAATATAGAATCGGAGGAATCCATAGAAAAAACCTTGGCGACGAATTATTTGCCATGAGGTGAAATATTGGAATCGAAGCAAGTGCCCATAAAATGAGTAGAACTCCAGTTCGCCCGAAACGCTTATACGCTCCGGTCAGTGATGTAGTCAGCACCGCAAAGACAGAAATCGATGATAAAATAGGAGGAGATAGTTCAAATCCAAGGAGACTTTTAGAAAAATCCCAGAAGTATTCAAATGAAAATTCAGCAGAACCGTAGATGGTGTTTTGACCAACTGTAAGGCCATGCTGAAGAAAAAAGAGCCTTCCAGCCTCTTCAAATTCATGCTTGCCGAGTAATCGGAAAAACGCAATTGCTGAGCAAATAAATATTATCGGTAAAAAAAACGGAAGATCTTTTTTTATGCTTCTGATGTGAAATATCCACGAGTAAATTAGAATTCCTGAGAAGCAAATAAGCATTGGCGCCGCGAGCGATGACAGAAGATTAGCTGATAAAATAATTATTGCATCGAGCAACCCGAAACTTTCATTCTTTTCAAATAAGAGAATTAAACGGTAAAAGCTGAATAGGATTAGAACAGTTAAAATTGCATGTTCTTTTATTGAGACAAAATAATATGTCATACAACCGTTAAGTATTAGAAAAAGCAATGACGACAATTTTCCCTCTGCACATACACTGTATCTTTTTGAATCAAGAGATTTCAAAAGTATAAAAGAGGAGATTAGAGCTGAAAGAATACTGATACCTCTGAGAAAATATTCTGCGATAAGGTAATTCCCTGAAAAATTCATTATCGATTTGATCAGCAAAAGATAGATAGTAGAAGTTGGAGTTGGAAAACCGTTTATGAAAGAACTTTTTACTATTTCACGAAAAGAAAATTCGTTTGCAAAAAACAGGCGCCAAGCTTCGTCATACCATATCGTTATACCTGAGGCTATTTTAAAAAGTATTAGAAACTGAAGTAAAATGAGCAAAGATATAAAAAAAAATAAAAGAGATTTTCTTTCAAACTTCATCTTCTGCTCTTTAGAAAAAATGCAATGCTTCTGTTGTAAGTTGCCTCCTCGGATTTTGAAAAATAACATGCCGGCAATTCATTGTTTTGCCGGTGATAACTAATACATTCGCAACAAGTGCCTTTCCGAGAACAAGGCTCATAGGTGCAGTTGCAATTACTTATGTTCTTTTTAAAATTTTTGCATTCCATAATCCATTCTCCCTAATATTTTAATTGCCGAACTTATTTGTCATAGGCATTCTATGATCCTTGCCAAAGGCTCTTGGCGTAATCTTGGCTCCAGGCGGCGCCTGCCTTCTCTTGTATTCATTTCTATCGACTGTTTTTGAAATTTTACGGACAAATTCAACATCGTGATTCAATAAAAAAGCTATTCTTTCGATAGGACAATTATCTTCAATGTAAAGTTTTAGTATTGGGTCCAGAACAGGATACGGCGGCAGAGAATCTTCATCCTTTTGACCATCTCTTAATTCAGCAGAAGGCGCCCGCTGAATGATACTTTTTGGAATTATCTCCTTACCGAATTTTTCATTTACGAAATTTGATAATTTATAGACCATTTCTTTATAGAGATCCTTCAATACTCCAAACCCGCCGGCAGTGTCTCCGTATAATGTGCAGTATCCCATTGCAATTTCACTTTTGTTGCCTGTTGTCAGTACGATACTGTTAAACTTATTGGAAAGAGCCATAAGAATGTTGCCTCTTATTCTCGCCTGAAGATTCTCAACAGCCAATCCTGAATCGCCTTCACCAAACGGCTCTTTCAATTCACTTAGATAGGTCATAAATATTTGCTCAATGGGAATTTCTAAAAACTTTATTCCAAGATTTTCTGCGAGAATTTTTGCATCGCATTTTGTTTCGCTCGAATTGAATCTCGAAGGCATCGAGACGCCGGTGACATTTTCGTTTCCTATTGCTTCGACTGCGATGCAGGCAGTCAGAGCGGAATCGATTCCTCCGCTCAGTCCGATTAGTGCGGTCTCGAAACAGTTTTTTCGAATATAGTCGCCGGTGCAACAAGTGAGCGCTTTATAGATCGATTCAAGTCCGTCGTCATTTATGATTTTTTTTGTTACAACAGGTTTAGAAGACTCATCGCAATTAATATCAGCTTTTACGACAGTAATTTTTTCATTGATAGCAGGATTTGAGTTTTCAATAGCAAGTTCAATGCCAGCTACGAGAAGCTCTTCTTCAAACCTATTTGCCGAAGAAATAATTTCTCCTGTCGGAGCTACGACCATACTTCCGCCGTCAAACACAAGTTCGTCCTGACCTCCGGTAATGTTTACGTAGCATACCGTTGATTTTACGTTTCGAGCAAATCTTGAGATGCGTTCTGTTCTTTCAGATAATTTTCCCGAATAAAATGGAGATGCGGAGAGATTGAAAACTGCGCATGGCGAAGCAGAAGCAAGATCTTTTTCAACATCACCGAAAGGAATCCAGATATCCTCGCAGATAGTGACGGCGAACCTAGAACCATTGATATCTATAATCAGAGGCGACGTGCCTTGAGTGAAATATCTTTTTTCATCGAAGACACCGTAATTTGGCAGTTCACGTTTAAAATACATTTCTCTGATTTTATTTTCGGAAATAAATACGGCGGAATTATACAGCTTTCCGCCAGAAGAAATCGGTGCCCCGACAAGTAATGAAATATTGTCGGATTCATTTGCGAGCGATGATACGGCATTAGAACACGATGAAATAAAACTTGGTTTTAAAAGCAGGTCTTCAGGAGGATAGCCTGATATTGTGAGTTCTGGAAATACAAGAAGAGAAACTTTTTGCTCTTTTGCCGAATAAATCGAAGCTCGGATTTTTTTCAGATTTCCTTCTATATCGCCAACAGTTGTATTAATTTGAGCCAATCCGATTCGTAAATTCATATCTTACTATTTCCTTTCGTAATCATTTATATCCATAGAAATTTACAGTAGCATTTTTTTCATAAAAGTATAATGAGTTGTTTTGCGGTTTTAATCCAATTTTGCATTCTACGGCGTAATGGTCAGAACCGTATGCTCCGAGCACTTTGCGCTCAATTACGTTTACATCCGGAGTAACGAGAATGTGATCGATTGGAATGAAAAAGGGGAAGAAGATAGAAGGCCATGAAGGTTGAATTCCAACGCCGCGCCGAGAATCCCAGAGCCCGGCATTTTTCAGAAGAGTTTTGAAATAAGGGTCGTAAGGCGACATATTGAAGTCGCCGGCAACTATGACCGGTTTTCCGGTTAGCGATTCAATATTTGTTATTTTAGCCAATTTAGTTACTTGCTCATT
>Ga0210049_1006270_pt1 | contig 9969 bp, 10 predicted proteins | sample CryGeyCG2014_300_2_FD_183964 | JGI IMG/M metagenome (GOLD analysis project Ga0210049, IMG submission 183964) | Groundwater microbial communities from aquifer - Crystal Geyser CG06_land_8/20/14_3.00 (SPAdes) (version 2) | ecosystem: Environmental > Aquatic > Deep subsurface > Groundwater | place...
ATAAAGAAACTCAGTGTGAGGACGGTGAGCAGAAAAAGAGCGCCCTTTCCAGCGCCGCGGGGCTGTCTTATTTTTTCCATGAGCATGGCTTTAATTGTACCAAGAATAAATGTTTCGCGTCAAATCCGCGCGACGGATAACTAAAATCAGCTTTCTTTCTGCCCTTTGGAGATTAGAAGAAACAGGATGATGCCCGAGGCGGCGCAGACGGCATTGATGACAACATCCATGAAATCTCCCACTCTTTCGGGATGGTAATACTGGAAGAGTTCATCTAAAAAAGGCGTAAGCCATCGCGAATTCGGCTCCGCTTCTGGAAAAAAGCCGTACGGAAAGAAAGCCCAGTAAGCCAAAAAGAGGTATGCACCGTCAGCGTCCTGGAGCGGGCAAATAAGTATCGAAAGTTAACCCCTGTCACCATTCTGGGATTTTTATTTCTGCGCCGGGATATTTATTATGGGGGTTGAGCTCATTTCTTCCGGAATAAATATTATCGTGTTATTCGGAGAATCCACGAGCTGTTTCATCATCTCAATCCTGTACCACTTGATGTATCTTTCGGTGAGACCGGCGGAAATGATCTCGTTGGCTCTTCTGATACCCTCGGCCTCCACGATTTTCCTGTCTTTCTCTTTTTCCTCTTTCATCAGGACAAATTCCATCTGCTGGGCGGCCTGCTCGGCGGAAAGTTTAACATCAATGGCATCCATCAGGTGCTTGGGGAGTATGAGATTTCTGAGAAGTATTTTTTCGGGAATGATTCCCCTGCCCTTGAGCAGTTCGGACATTATCCTCTCTATATCGCTGACAAGCTGGGCTCTTTTTTCCGTGTAGATGGATGCGGCGGTGTATTTGACAACCGCGTCCCTGATGGCTGTCCTGAGGGCCGGGCGCACGATTTTTGATTCGTAATTACTGCCTATTGTTTCATAAACGCGGGCGGCTTCATTTTCGTCAAGACGGTACCATGCCGTCAGATCCAGCCTGATGTTCATGCCTTCGGATGTGAGCGCGTCTATGGCGTCGTCGCCGGGCCTGTGCCCCTCCGCGGAAGCTATGCTCATTGTGTACTCTTCCGTCCGCACACTCATCTTCACCACATTGACGAGAGGATTGATAAGGTGAAGGCCGCTTTTCAGCGTTTTAGGATTGACTTTGCCGAACAGCACCCTGACGCCCACATTGCCGGGCGGTATGACTACCAGGCTTTTCATCAGCACCACAAAAGCTATGAACAGCAACACAAAAAAACCTATTCCTTTCCCGAACTTTGCCTGCATTTCATACTGATCCATTCTGAGCCTCCCTGTCTCTTAAAAATATCGGGGTTACCTGCCTGCCGTCAGGCAGGGAAAACCCCTCCCGCAACTACATTTTTTGCATTTTAGCTAATGCGCCGGCATGATGCAATTCTCAATTAACAAAACCTTGATTTTATGCTACACTATCCCGTAGGCAATGGTGATGTATAAAAGGAGCGGCGCTATGAACAAAAAGAGCAAATACCTGACGCTAATGATTGCTTTTATAGCAGCCTGCTCAGCGCCTAAGAAAATCCCGTGGGAAGAAATACTCCTCCGCGACGGCACGGGCTACCTTTATCATTCAAGTTCCGAGCTGGAAAACCGCGGCCCCTATGTGCGCGGGCTCTATGGGGCGCACAATCTTTTTGACGGCAATCCCGCGACCTGCTGGTCCGAAGGCGCCAAAGGCGCCGGCATGGGCGAAAGCGTCAGCATAGCTATTGACGAGGGAACCAAAGTCATAATATTGCGGAACGGTTATGCCAAAAGCGACAGATTCTTCAGGGACAATAACAGAATCAGACAGGCCGAGCTCAGCATTCTCGCGGGCATACACATCCCCGGCGAAGTGACGGAGACGGGACTGCTCTTCAGCGCCCTGCCATTTACAAAAACAAAAACAATAACTCTCACTGACTCCATGAAGCCGCAGAAAATAGATTTCCCCTTCAACTGGAAAACGCTTGAGCGTTTTAAAAGAACAGCGGAAAGACGCTTTAAAAAGATCAACCGCGACAAACTCAGCGCCGCCGGGCAAGAGCCGAGGACGGTATTCATCCTCCGGCTGAAAATACTCAGCGTTTATTCCGGCGACAAATACGATGACACCTGCCTGAGCGGCATTTCTTTTGAGAATAAATCAGACAGCGCTGAAATGCGGAGAGAAACAGCGAAAAAAATATATGTGGATGAATCCCAGAATGCCATACTGATGACCGATGAAGACGGGCATACGGAAACACTGGTGCGGGACACGAAATCAATTTTCCAGATAGTGGATATCAGTGACGACGGTAAATGGCTCATAGCCATACACATGCCCGCCGATATTTCCCACACCAGGGTTGAAACCGACTACCGCCTTTACAACACGGAACTAAAGAAAATGGTGCCGTCAAAGCTAATCGCCGACGGAGCGGGAGAGCTTTATGGTTTTGACGGCAAGGGTGAAGACACAGTCCTGCTGTACGCCGATAACAAAGAAATGACGGACAAAAGAATAGCCATTTCCCGCATCTACGACAAAATCAAATAAGCGCCACTCATCATGAGCGGCATAAAAATTATTTTTTTTGATCTGGACGGTACACTCGCCGATTCGCGGCAGGACATCACCGACGCCGTCAACCGCACACGCGAAGCCCTCGGTATTGAGGGCGGAAAAACGCTCTCCGAGGTGCATTCATATGTCGGCGGCGGGCTTGAAGAAACCATACGCAGGGCCCTGGCCGATGACGGGATCAATGCTTGCGTGAAAAATACAAAATGCCTGAAAAAAGCGCTGGTTCTGTTCCGCGATTTCTACAGAGCCCATCCCGTCGCGGGAACAAAGCTCTATCCTTTCGTTGCGGAAACGCTTGAAAACCTCAACGGAATAACAAAGGCCGTTCTCACCAACAAAGACCATGATATCGCTGTTGATGTCCTGAAAGGGCTGGGGATACTGGATTGTTTTACAGACATAATCGGCGGAAACGACGAAAAATACAGAAAACCCAGCCCCAAAGGTATAAAACAAATCCTGCGTAAACACAAATTTTCCCCGGACTCCGCCATCATCGTCGGGGATATGGATATAGACATAATAACAGGAAGGGCCGCCGGCATAAAAACCTGCGGCGTCACTTACGGCATCGGGCTGGAAGAGGATATCGCGCGGGCGAAGCCCGACTACCTTATAGATTCCTTCGCGGAACTCAAAAATATAATCGCCTCATAAAAGCCGGCCTTCCGCTGATTTTGAGATTTATTTTGAATTTGTTAAACTTCAAAAGTTTTTGAGAAAAACCGGAGGAACAATATGGCAACACAAAGAGCGCGATGGTCTTCAAAAATTATTTTTATTTTCGCGGCGGTTGGTTCAGCCGTCGGGCTCGGCAATGTGTGGAGATTTCCCTATCTTGCCGGTAAATACGGCGGGGGCGCCTTCCTTGTCCCCTACATTATAATGCTCTTCGTTCTGGGTCTGCCTCTTCTGATAATGGAATTCGCCATTGGCCAGAAAATGCAGCTGGGCGCGGTCGGGGCTTTTCAAAAGATTGAGCAGAAGCTCGCCGGTATAGGGCTGGCATCGGTGCTCTGCGGCTTTGTGGTCGTCACCTATTACGCCGTTATCATGGCCTGGTCGCTGCTCTATATGTTCTTCTCCTTCAAAGTCTCATGGGGCGCGGACACCCGGAGTTTTTTCTTCAACCAGGTTCTTCATTTAAGCTCCGGCGCGGGGGAGCCGGGACACATTGCCCTGCCCATACTCTTTGCTCTGGTTGCTGTGTGGATACTGATTTATTTTTCCGTATGGAAAGGGGTCAAAAGCGTCGGTAAGGTCGTCATGATAACCATGCCGCTTCCCGTCATACTTCTTCTGCTCCTTCTTGTCCGGGGAGTCACACTGCCCGGAGCCGGCGGGGGGATAATTTTTTATCTGAAACCGGATTTCGGCGCACTGCTGGATTTGGCCGTCTGGCACGCGGCGGCTTCCCAGATATTTTTCACGCTGAGCCTGGCATTCGGCGTAATGATCGCCTACGCGAGTTTTCAGCACGAATCCAGCGACATAAGCAAAACAGCCGTCATCACCGCCCTGGTCAACTCCACAATTTCTATCGTCGCCGGATTCGCCGTTTTCTCAACGCTCGGATATATGGCGGTCAAAAGCGTTATTTCAATAGAAGAGCTCGCCGCCGCTTCCGGGCCTTCACTGGCTTTCATCGTGTTTCCAAAAGCTCTATCCCTGATGCCTATGGCTCCGCTCTTCGCCGTTTTGTTCTTTGTAATGCTGATAAGCCTCGCCATTGACAGCGCCTTTTCTCTGGTGGAAGCCGCGTCCACGGTTCTCTGCGATAATCATCCGCATCTCAGGAAAGAAGATATTTCCTTATATGTCTGCGTCGCGAATTTCGTCTGCGGCATCATATTCACGAGTTTCGCGGGTCTTTATTATATTGACATCACCGACCACTTCATCACAAATTACGGGCTGGTGGCGGCCGGGCTTCTGGAAATCTGGGCTGTGACGCATTTTTACGGGGCGGAAAAACTCCGGGCTTATATCAACGAGGTGTCTGATATAAAAATCGGCAGGTTATGGAGCGTGTCTGTCACATACATAATACCCGCGCTCCTTCTGGTGCTGTTGATAACAGGCCTCGTGCAGGATATAAAACATCCCTACGAGGGCTATCCTCAATGGGCTATCTTCTGTTTCGGCTGGCTCGTTCTGATACTGGTTTTCGCGTCAAGCTTTCTGTTCTCTCACTTCGCGGCGAAATCAAGGGAATAATAAGAAAAGTCCCTCTGACATAAATTGTCAGAGGGACTTCGCGCGCGCTTGTGCAAAGCGCCGTGATTGCCGCGCTCACTGCTGTTTCTTTTCTCTTTTCAGTTTTCTCTTTTCTTTAAGCGATAACTTTTTTTCTTTTTTCACTTCATGCTTCGCCCTGTCTTTACTTCCCATCTTTTCCTCCTTCTTGCCCGCGCACAATCCTGTTATAGCCCCAATGATACAAAAATTCGGGCAGTATTTTCAAAAGCTGAGCTATAAAATACCAGCGCCTCGGAACATAGGCGATCTTTTTCTTTTTCCTGATCGCCCCGTATATCTGAGCGGCGGCAACATCCGCCGTCACCGTCCAGAAAGCCCATTCGTGGCCTTCTATCAGAGGCGTGTCAATAAAACCCGGCCTGATATCGCTAACGCTGATAGATGTTTTGCTGAGCTTCTGCCTCATCCCCTCCATATAATTTGACACAAAGGCCTTTGACGCGTTGTAGGCGGGAGACGGCGCGGCGCCCCGGATGCCCGCTATTGACGATATGCCGGTGATGTGGCCATTCCCTTTTTCCAGAAAATAATTCACAGCAACATTCATCATTGCCGCAAATCCGCTCACATTAACGGCTATGGTCTCAAGCTCGGGCTCCGCGCGGAAATCCCTGTTTGTGACGCTGATACCGGAATTTATAACGATGAGATCAGCCCCGCCCATTTCATCGAGCAATTCCCTCAGCAGTTTTTGCGCGGGAACGGGGTCGCTGATGTCTATATTTTTCACATAAGTTTTTGAGCCTATTTCCCGGCCGAGCTCTTTTAGAAGCGCTGTCCGGCGCGCGGCAAGGCCGACTTCGTAACCTTCCGCGGCAAGTTTTTTTGCCAGCGCCCGGCCTATGCCGGAACTCGCTCCTATGACAATGGCTTTCTTCATTTGCCCCGGACCTTGACATTTTGACATTCTGTCTTTTTTTGCAGTTTTCGGTTTTTCATCATTTTTCTTTTCCGTAGCGGTCAGCGTAAGCTGACATCATTTCAGCGAGCTTACGCTCGCCGCTACATTGGCAGACCAAGCAGCCGCGCGCCCTCGGCGCGCCTCTTTGGCTGCAAGGCACAATGCCCGCTACACCCCTCGCGGCCATTTCTCCGTCGGCGATTACATTCTTCATCCTTCGAATTCGCTCAGGGCAGGCAAAATAATTTCTGATTTTTTCATCCCGTAAGTCCGGCTCCGAGTTACGAGATTGACAATATTTTTCGAACAATCTAAAATACCGTCATAGGAGGTTTTATGAATAATGTAATGATTGAGGTGCCCGTAAGCATCAATACTTTTGTTAAACGACTCACACTTCAGGACAAAATTAAACTTGCAGAGAAACTCGCACGGGAAACGAGACGCCAAAGATGGGAAAAATTGTTCTCCTCTATTGACAAAAAAGCAGCTAAAAATCCCATCTCGCAAAAAGAAATTAACCAAGCGGTTAAAGAAACTCGAAAAGAACTTTATGGTTAGAGTGGTTCTTGATACCAATGTATTTATTAGCATGCTGTTGAAAAGCAGAAATTGTCTGAAAATACGGGAAACATTTTTAAATAACCTTTTTGAAGTTATCATTTCACCGAATTTAATGCGGGAATTTCTGCTGACTGTCCGTAAAGAAAAGTTTAAAGATATCTTCAGCCGCCGGGAAATTGAAAACCTTATTGAATTAATAAATACTGACATGGCGCTAATTATTCCGGAAGAAAAAATATCAATTTGCCGCGACAGCGCGGATAATATTATTCTTGAATGCGCCGCAGCCGGAAAAGCCGACTTTATCGTCACAGGAGATAATGACTTGCTTGCGCTAAAATCATTTCGCAAAATCCGCATCATAACACCAATTAATTTCCTGAAAATTCTATAGAAAGAAGGTGACATCCTACATTTTTTATTCATTGATTCCCCTCATTTTTCTAAAATAATTCATCCGATCTTCTCACTTACCCGCTTTTTTTCGCGATTCCGCCATCCCTACTTCCTCTTGTCGCGGTCATACATTTGCCCCGGACCTTGACATTTTGACATTCTATCTTTTTTTGCAGTTTTCGGTTTTTCATCATTTTTCTTTTCCGTAGCGGTCGCATTGCCATGCGACTTTGTAGCTACATTTATGCAACACGCTCTCAAATAGCAAAAAAAACTTTCGCGTTTGATGACAGCAACGATATGAGCGCGTCTTTATCCATGGCCATGAGCCGCGCGAACTCGTCGTAATTGTAACTCACATAAGCGGGCTCGTTCCTCTTTCCCCGCACAGGCTGGGGCGCCAGATAAGGGGCGTCCGTCTCCAGAAGAAGACGCTCAGGGGGCATCTTCAAAGCGGTCTCCCTGAGAGCGCCGGCGTTTTTAAATGTGATTTGCCCGGCGAAAGATACGAAATAACCCTGCCCAAGCCAGTATTCCAGTTGAGCGCTGTCACCCGAAAAACAGTGCAGGAGCGTTTTAATTCCGGTGAAATTTTTTAGGACAGCCGCGCAGTCATCAAAGGCCTCGCGGCAGTGCACGACAACCGGAAGATTTTTTTCTTTGGCCGTCCGGAGCTGCCTCTCAAAAACATCTATCTGGATTTGGCGGGGGGAATGCTCATAGAAATAATCCAGGCCTATCTCGCCCAGCGCGACGATCTTTTTATTTTCCAGAATGGCGGGAAGAAGGCCGCTGATGTCTCCGTATCCTGAGGCATCGTGAGGGTGGCATCCCGCGGCGCCCCAGATACCGTCTCTTGATATCAGCTCATTGAACAGCGATATATCGGCGGGAGAAAATTCCGTGAGGACGCATATCATCCCCCTCACACCGCCCGCGCGGGCGCGGGAAATCACATCCTCCCTGTCAGAGGCGAATCTCTTGTCAGTCAAATGGCAGTGCGTGTCAATCATAGCCCGGATTATTCATATTCGTAATGTAGTGCGACCTTTTAAGGTCGCTTTACCGTCGGCAAGGTTAAAACCTCGCACTACATATCCATTACACATTTTATATTGTAAATGCTCACAGTATGAATAATCCAAGATAGCTATGCCTGAGCAAATGTCCCGCTGCCGGTTCTACATAAGTATGCCGACAATCGTGCCGGTCATGCAGGCGGCTATGGCTCCGGCGAACATCGCCCTGAGGCCTATTTTGGCGAGCGCCGCCCTTTTGTTCGGGGCGATACCGCCTATGCCTCCTATCTGTATTCCTATGGAAGCGAAATTCGCGAAACCGCAGAGCGCGTAGGAAGCTATCACCGCCGAGCGCTGGGAGAGCATTATCACCTCGCCCGAAAGAGTCTGGTAACCGTTCCGCAGGATACCCGCGAGATTGAGATAAGCGATAAATTCGGTGAGAATGAGTTTCTCGCCAAGGAGCCTTCCCACCACTGTGGCCTCTCTCCAGGGCACGCCCATTGACCATGCTATGGGGGAGAATATCACTCCGAAGAGTATGGACAGATTCACAAAAAACAGAGGCTTGAAACCCCTCGCGTCCGTCCCGCGAAACAGGAGTTTCCCGCCGCTGTGCACGCTGTAGGCGGCTCCCTTGTAAGTGGACGAGAGCCTTTCGCTGATTATGACGCTTTTTTTCCGCGTTTCCTTCACATTGTATTCAAAGGTCATCACGCCGTTGTTGATGCTTATCTTATCGCCGGGCTTTATGTTCCTTACAGCATCCTCGCCCATCACCAGCTTATACGGGTTTCTGCCGACGAGAGAGCTTGTCAAATCGCAGAATTTTTCCAGGCCGAAATTGACCATGGCTATCATGCCCACAAAAGCCATCAGCATGGCCGCGACATTGAGCATAAGTGTCATGCCCTCGGAAGCGCCGCGCGCGGCGGCCTCTATGACATTGGCGTCGGGTTTTTCCACCTCTATTTTAGTGTCGCCCGTTGTTTCCGGCTGTTCAAGCTCGGGATAGACTATCTTTGAAATGGCAAGCGCCGCCGGCGCGCTCATTATGCTGGCCGTGACAAGATGGCCGGCAATGTTGGGAATGAAATCTTTCAGAAAAAGCACATAGGCCGCCATAACGCCTCCGGCGACCGTGGCGAAACCGCCGGTCATGACGGCGTGAAGTTCGCTGTATGTCATGTGCTTGATGAAGGGCTTGATGACAAGAGGCGCTTCCGTCTGGCCGACGAATATGTTGGCCGCCGCCGAAAGTGTCTCGGAGCCGGAAGTCTTCATCGTCTTCTGCATCACCCTGGCTATCTGCGTCACGATCAGTTGCATGACGCCGAGATGATAGAGGATGGTCATGAGAGATGAGAAGAAAACAATTGTCGGCAGAACCGAGAAAAAGAAAAACATCCCCTCGTTAAGGCCCCTCGGGTCGCCCGGGCCGAAAGCGAGTTTTCCGAAAACGAAGGCCGCTCCCTCCGTGCTGAAAGAAAGAAGGATATTGACGCTGTAATCAACGACATTAAAGAAAAAAGCGCCAACGGTATCGGACAGGACTATGAGGCCGAATATCAACTGAAGGCCTATGCCCCAGATTACCGGCCGCCAGTTTATGTGTTTTCTGTCAACGGACATCGCGTAGCTTATAAGAACCAGCACGAATATCCCGAAGAAACTTAAAAGTCTCGCGCTCAGGGGCGTGTCCAGTTTCCGGCTCGTCCCTACAACCGAGGATGCCATAGCCGGGACGGCCTCCTGGGCATGGGCCTGAACGACAAAAGTTGTTGACAGGTCATTGCCCCTGACATGATTCGCGGCGAATCTCAGAGCGAAAAACGCCACCACGGCAACGCTCGCATAAAACCAGAAACGCGATTTTTTGTTGTTCATTTTAATCTCCCCGTCTTTTTTTCTTCAGCTAAAACGCGAGCGGTCCACTTTGTGTTTTTGACATACCAGGCGACTGTCGCCCGCAGACCCGGGCTCAATTCCGTGGCCGCCTTCCAACCGAGTTTCCTGTTTATTTTGGACACATCCAGCGCGTATCTTATATCGTGGCCGGGACGGTCTTTCACGAACTCTATGAGTTTATCGGGTTTCCCGAGCGCGGACAGAATAGCCCTGACCACATCAATATTTTTTTTCTCCATGCCGCTTCCGACATTATAGGCCTCTCCGTCGGCGCCCTTTTCAAGAATAGCCCGCGCCGCCTTCGCGCAATCGCCCACGAACAGCCACTCCCGCACA
>Ga0210049_1006275_pt1 | contig 9967 bp, 8 predicted proteins | sample CryGeyCG2014_300_2_FD_183964 | JGI IMG/M metagenome (GOLD analysis project Ga0210049, IMG submission 183964) | Groundwater microbial communities from aquifer - Crystal Geyser CG06_land_8/20/14_3.00 (SPAdes) (version 2) | ecosystem: Environmental > Aquatic > Deep subsurface > Groundwater | place...
TGATGGATCATTACTTTATAAATTAAATTCATTGTTAAAACCGAAAAAAATTTTTGGATGCGATATCCATAAAAATGCAATTATTAAATGTCAAAATATATTTCGTAACACACCTAATGAATTTAAAATAATTGACATAAATGAAAATTTAAAATATCCTTCAAATTATTTTGATTTAATAACAATAATTGCCGTATTAGAACACACATTTGATCCCGTCTCTATAATCAAAATGATCTATAAGATGTTGAAAAAAAACGGAATATTAATAGTTGAAGTCCCTAATATCGCATTTTTGAAACATCGTATTAACTTATTTTTTGGATTAAGACCCCGCACATCGTGGGATTATGGTTGGGATGGAGGGCATATGCAATTATTTACTTTTAAAGATTTATCAAAATTACTTGAAGATAATGGATTTACTATTATCTCTAGTACTGGTTCTGGAATTTTTGCTAAATTGAGAAATATATGGAAAAGTTTACTGTTTTCAGACATTATTATTAAAGCAAAAAAATGAAAATCATTGTTTTACATAATATAATCAGTCCTATTCGAAATTATCTATTTGAAGAAATGCAATTATTTTTCAACAAAAATAATATTCAATTTAAGGTAATATTTCTAAGTGCTTCTGATAAAAATCGTGATTGGAAAAATAATAAATTAACATATTGTCATAAAATATTAAAAAACTTTGCTATACGGGTAGGAAAAAAAGATCTTTTTACTTTTTTTATCAATCCTACGATTGTTAAAGAATTAGAAAAAGAAAATCCTGATATTATTATCTGTTTTGGGTGGGATCATTTAAGCTCATATTTTGCTAATTATTGGTCTCGGAAGAATAATAAAGTATTTATACTATGGTCTGGTAGTACCGAATATGAAAAAAGCTGGCGGCGAATGTTGTTTACTCCACTTGTCAAATATCTTGTTAAACATACTGACTATTTTATTTCATATGGAACACGTTCGAAACACTATTTAATACGACTCGGGGCTGATCATAGACTTATTCATATATTTTATAATGCAATTGATAATGTTTTTTTCACTACTGCCTCAAGAAAATTAAGTCACGAAAAAGACAATATAAAAAGGAAACTCGGAATTTCTACAAAACACATAATTCTATTTAGTGGTCAATTAATTGAGCGTAAGGGAATATATGATCTGATAGAAGGATTCAGATTGTACTCCGAAACAGATTCCAATGTTAGTTTATTAATTATTGGATCGGGCAAAGAAAGAAAAAAAATTGAAAATATTATCAGTAAAAATAGTATCTCTAATGTTAAAATCATAGGATTTGTCCAATATGACAATTTACCCCAATATTATTCAATAGCAGACATGTTAGTACTTCCTTCTCACGAAGAAGTATGGGGATTGACGATAAATGAAGCAATGGCGAGTGGTTTACCTGTAATTACCACTTATGCAACTGGGGCTGCTCCAGACCTAATAATAAGTGGAAAGAACGGCTATATAATAAAAACCCAAAGACCACGTTCTATTGTTTCAGCTATTAGAAAAATCTATAATAATAAATTAGACATATCAAACAACTCATTGCAAATAATTCAAAAAACTAATATCCAGGAAGAAATTAAACGCCTTTGGGAATGGATCGTTTAGCAATTATTTTTTGATAATCAACACCCCAAACATATTCTCTACCCCATATTTCGAGAACAATCAATTTGTATATTTCAAACCAAAAGAATGGTTGAAGATACCATGTATGAATAATTAAATTGATCTTCCTATTAGTTAACAATTTATTTTCAGCTATAAAACCATTTTGTAATAAATATATATAACTTTGAATAGTTTTTTTTAACCAAAAATAAGCTGGAGGAGAAAAACCTTTTTTAGGTCTATTTAATGTATTGTCAGGAACAATTTTATTTAAAGCTTGTTTGAGGTAATATTTCGGGCTCATTTTATAAGACATAATGTTATTATAAGACCCTAAAACCATTTTCGATAAATTAATATCAAGAAACGGAGAACGAGTCTCGACCGAAAAAGCCATTCCCATCCTGTCGTTTAGCGTATTACAATTACTTATTAACCATTTTTCTCGGATATCTTCAACTGTCGCCATTACCAAACTTATTTCATCGTCAACAATTCTACCTTTTTTTTCTTTATCGTATTTTTTTTGTATGAAATATTTCTTTCTAAAACTCAGCGCCCTATTGAAACTGACCTGCCCATCAAATGTATTATAATGCATTATAGGCAATGACACTTTATTTTTAATTATATAATTGTTTACCCACGGATATCCCCAAAAAAGTTCATCACCACCAAGCCCCGAAAGCAATACTGGAACATTATATTCTCTAGCAACTTTTGAAACTGAATATATGCTAAAAGCTGCTAAATCGGCTATGGGATCATCTCCCCAGTAAATAACTTCTGGAAATGCGATTATTAAATCATCGCTTGAAATTTCCTTTCGAACATACTTTACATTTAATTTTTTACATAATCGCTGGGCTTGTACGCTTTCATCATTTTTCGATTTATTACTATAACCAATTGAAAAAGCAATTAGGTTAGACTTTGATTGTTTCGCTGAAAAAGCTAAAATAGCGCTTGAATCGATTCCTCCCGATAATGATATACCTACCGGTACATCAGATCGTAATGATATTCTGCAAGCTTCTTTTAATTTATTTTTTAAATCAGATGTGGTAAAAACTTTTTTATTAATTGGAATAGCATCAAAGTTCCAATATTTATTTAACTGATATGTTATTTTATTTTTTATATTAACTACCATTACATGAGAAGATGGTAGCTTATATATATTCTTAAAAGCAGTATCAGGCTCAGGAATATAATTATATATAAAATAATCATAGCAAGACCCGATATCTAATAATTTGTTAATTTTCGGCACCTTAAGCAAAGATTTCAATTCCGATGAAAAGCAAAGCGTGTTTTTCCCAATCTGTGAAAAGTATAATGGCTTTTCGCCATATCTATCTCGTATTATAAATAGTTTTTTTGCTTTGATGTCATATATTACGATGGCAAACATTCCGACTAAATCGTCAATGCATGATATCCCCTTTTCTTCATATAGGTGTACCACAATTTCAACGTCGCTCTTGCTTACAAATTGATGTTTTTTATTCAACTGTTTTTTTAATTCAATATAATTATATATTTCTCCATTTCCCAGAACAACAATATTCCTTTTTTCATTAAAAAACGGTTGTCTGCCATTTTCCAAATCTATTATCGACAATCTGCGCATTCCTATTGATACATTACTATTATGATACACCCCCTCGCCATCCGGCCCTCGGTGAAGCAGAGCATTAAGCATTGAATACAAAATTTTTGTATTGGATATTTGGTTATCTGCTGAAATTATTCCTGCTATTCCACACATATTATAAATATTTGATAATTAATATTATATTGATTATAATTACCAATATAATATTAATCAAGATATAAGTAAATGTCATTTCTTAATACAAGTAAATATAGCAATTGACTATGCATCATCATCAACTATTGTTTTCAATAATCACCTGTTCGCTTGATAGTGGAAAGTATATAGATGTATTGATTAGATCTGTTGAAGATCAGATTTATACTAATTACGAACATATTTTTATTGATGGTTTTTCGAAAGATAATACGCTACAAAAAATAAAAAAATATCAAAAAAGACATTTTAAATCGGTTAAGTTATTTCAAACTCCAGCCAAAGGTATTGGAAATGCTATGAACGTAGGAATCGAAAAATCTTCGGGAAAATATATCATACATTTACATTCAGATGATTGTTTTAACAACAGGTTTGTCTTAAAAAATATCGCTAATATTATTAATCAAAATAAAAATATTGATTTAGTTTACGGAAAAGCAGAATTTATCGACGAACATTCATGTAGATATAAAATCATTCCTCATCGGAACATATATCATAAATTACATTATTTATTACTTCTGCTTACTAATTATATTCCTCATCAAGCAGTTTTTATTGAAAAAAGTGTTTTCAATAAGTACGGTTTATTCCGTGAAGATCTAAAAAATTCGATGGATTATGAATTATGGCTAAGATTATCTCGAAAAAAAATAATGACTATTTTTACCGATAACATTATATGTAATTTTATAGTAAGAAATACATCACAGAGCGAAACTGGAAATGCGTTGGGCGAAAATATAAAAATAATTAACGATATGAAAATAAATTACTTTACAAAAAAAATTGTATTATTTATTCATCGATTAAATAGTACAAGAAAATTATTTTAACAGATCTTTTTGCATCCGACACAACATATAATTACCATCGTGCAAAATTATCTCGAAATACTTTGGGTCACAACTCGAATCAATTTTATAATCAGTATTTTTTGTTAGACTTACCGTTGACAGTTTAAAATAATTATTATAGGGGACTAAATCGTAAATATTGGTATTTATTAAACTATTTTCAGGAATTATTTTTTTTGAATTGAAATAGATTTTATAAACATCAGCACTAATCAACACGTTTTCGAGTTTATAATCATTTGATTTAGTAATATCAAGTATTGTTCTAACTAATGGGTATTTCCCTGGTTCAAATAAAAAAAATGGGATGATAAAAATGACCAGAATAATTAGGTTGTTAAAAATTACTTGTGAATATTTCTTTTTTATGATGAATATAAAAAATAATAAAATAATAAATAATAATAAAATGTTAAATGCTAAAGTTATTTTACCCTGATAAAAACTAATATCTTTATATAAAATTATCACGGATGATAGATTATGTACTAATAATTGAATAATTTTGGATTTTAGCGACAACAATAAAACCACAATCAGCAAAAACCAAAACAAAGTTTTATATCGATGACTATCTAGTAAGTTTAACAACCAAGACATTATAATTTTCCAATAATTTACAGCAATTACCAAACCTAACAGAACTACTAAAGAAGAATATTTTGTGCTACCATACAAAACTATTGCGCTAGATGACTTATTAAAGTTAAATGGATCAATAACTAGTAGATAATAAATAGAAATAAATAATAATATCGTTCTTTCGGGGTTATTTTTCCAAATACTTTTGAAAAAATTTATACACGCTAATAATACAAACCATCCGTTCAAACCATAATATCCAAGATTCGTAAATATTTGAAATTTACCTTTAAAATAGATATCCGCAAAACTCGTCATCGCATATAGCGCATTATGCGTATTATCTTTGATCACAACACCATGAGCCGTAGATTCGATTATTTGGTCTGGCAATGCAATGTCCCATTGATTTTGAACTATTGTGGAAAAATGTTGACTATACAGATGATTGAGCTTACTATAAATAACGCTGACCACTCCGTTGCTCAATAAACCAGCCAGAACAACTGATTTAAACATTGTGATAATATCAAATGCGCTGAATATTATTGCTAAAAATACACATACAATAATCTGCCGTATTTTGTTCGTCCAGTATCCTTTATAGCTAAACAGGCTTATAAATAAAATTATTGCAAAAATAATTATTCCATGAACATTTACAAAAATATTTAATCCTAATATTATCCCATGCATTATTATTAAAGATTTATTTTTGCTTTTATCACTTATCATCTTGGCTAAAAATGCCAATGATAATAAGGTAAAATAGAAAATTGTTGTTTCTTTAGCGTTAAACATTGCTGCCCTTGTTAAACCCCAAAAAAATATAAAAATTATTGAACAAATAAAAACATTTTCTATGGTTTTTTTTCTTGATACAGACAAAAATATAAAAAGAACAAATAACAACAAATAGTAGTAAAAAGAAAATAATTTAAATAAAAAATAATTGTTATTATTAATATTTGAGTTAAAAAGCAGTGTAGATGCGTAGTAAAAAGGAATACCCGGCCTAACAGCTGAATTATATAATGTTTCGTTTTTACCATCGGTAGTGATTATCGGGTCCTTTTGAATATCGGAACGATATTGGTAAATTGCCTTTCCTTGATTAATATAAACTGACTCGTCACCATAAGCGGGATAAAACAAAGCTTGAACGCCAATAAAACCAAAAGCAAAAGTGATAAATATTATCCAATACCATATTTTTTTTATCCTGAACAATAATCTTAATTATTTTTTTGGATAAATAAGAATAATAATTTATTAATTTGCTGAAACTACCTAGCGAAATTAGCAACAATACCAGTAAAAGTCCGAACAAATATGATAAGTAAAAAATGTTTTCTTTACCAGGGTAGAAATAAAGTAAATAAAAATAAAGCAACCCAACAAATAAAGGCCCTGCGCCATAAGAAAATAAAAATGTTAATACTTTACTTTCTTTCCATGTATTTTTAAAATATTTAATCGAAAAGAGAAAAATAACATTGCTAACAATAACAAAATAAAAAATTGCGATCAATAAATCAGTTAAACTCATAAAATATTTTTATTTATTAAGAATTGACTTGAAAATAAAATTAAAAAACTTATATAATCTGTAATAAACCTGTTTTTTAACTATTTTCTCTTTTCTTGCGTAATGTACTTTTTGGATAAAACCAATAATCTCACTTTTTTGCTGATTCCACTTTTTATACCCTCTTTTCGCTTTATTACGAGCATTTTTGCCAATATTGCTATAATCTCTAAGGTCAATCGTTTTCTTCCAATATTTAGTTAATAAACCATTTTTTCGATCGACAATATACTCGTTCATTGTAGCATTATTATGAGCTACGACACAATGTCCGCTTGCTAACGCTTCTAAAAAACTCATTCCGATGCCTTCTTGTCTGCGCGGGGCAATATATATATTTGTTTTTGAAAGCAATGATCGATACATCGCTTTACTACAATGCCCATTCATTACTTGAATATTATATTTTTTTATATCTTTGCCCGAAGGCATCATATTATTTCGGCTTGGGTCTCTATCAATTTTGATAATAGTTGATTCAATCTTTTGATCACAAATATTAGTTTTTACATCGTCAAAACTAATATCACCTCTATCCCAAAATAATATTTTTTTTCTTTCGTAAGTTACTTTTTGAAATTTATTTGGGTCAGGATAGTATTGGATGTAGATGCCATCAAATCCAAGCTTGATCATTCTAAGGTGCAGTTTTTTGGAAAATGAAATTACTTTTATTGGAAAAGTAGCTAATAACTTATAATACAAAGTTATATTAATAAGAAAAGGATTCGTTGTTTCTGAATCATACATCGGAACCCAAATAATCGGTTTATTGATTTTTAGCAAATCAGGATATTCTGGCAATACTTGGAAAAATATTAAATAATCAAAATTATTTAATATTGAAACATCTACTCCCCTTCCTCCCCGCCAAGAATAATCCCAAATCCTTGTAACATTAAAATCTTTTTTTAATATATCTACAAAAAAAACCGTTGATCTCGTTTTTTTATGATATGAATGGTCAATAAAAACTAATGTTTTTTTGCGTCTCATTATATAATTTAAATGTTTTTTTGCAGAGCTAATGTAAATTTTTTCCTAAAGTTATTAATTGAGAAATTCATCGTGGCATGTTTATAAGCTTCGTAAGATAATTCTTTTAGTTGTTTTTCGGAAATTTGTTTAGTTCTAATCAGTAATTTTTCGACCGACGAAAGTTTAAAATCTTCTATAATAAATCCATATCTATTTTTTATATTAATTCCCGTCTCTCTGGTAGTTACTGGAATTAATCCAGACATCATGTTGGTAGCTATTGAGCTACTCATTCCTTCGCTACATGAAGGTAATATGGTAAATGCACACTTCGTAACTATTGATAAGTATTTACTTGAATTTGGCACTATCCACCCAACATAATGAATATTGGGAGTATTAAATAGTTCATTTTTATATATTTTCAAAAACCGTGTTTCTATCTGAACTCTCCCACAAATATATAAATGAAGTTCTGGATGTTTTGGAAAAATATCTAATAATAAATCTAAACCCTTATGTACCGCACCACTACTCCCAAACCAAAGGAAATTTTTTGATGCTTTGCCCCATTTTTTTTGTCTTGTTATTTTTTGAAAAGAAAAATATTTTAGTGCTGAGACGGGAATACAAATGATTTTATTGCAATGACCTTTGTATGTTGATTTTGTCCAGTCATTTCCAATACATATTACACTATTTGCGATATTAGACGAATCGTGGGGTATAACTTTTCGAACCTGAGGCAAAGCAATATTCTTTCTTTTTCTTAACTTTTCTATCTGTCGGTTCTCTGCATTATTTTGGAATTCCCAATACGCTCCAGTTGCATAATAAATTGATTTTCTCGGCTTGAACACTTCAACTGCTCTTAAAAAATTTGGCTCAATTCCAAAAACGACATCGTAATTAACATTATTAAATAATTTTTTATTAAATGGTGAGTTATATTGGTATACATCAACTCCAAATCCTAACTTATCAAATACTTTTGCGATTTCAACTGCTTCTAAATAATTACTATGCGCAATAGGTATTTGTTTAATAAATGGGTCCGTAAGATAAGTTATTAATACTTTTTTTTCTCTTTCTTTATTAAACACATCCGATACAAATGGTTTTGGTTTGTTAAATTGAGATTTTATGATACGAAAATATTTAGTTATATTGATTACAGAAAAATTTTTTATGTTAGTTAACATATTATTTTCTCGCTACTGCAATTAACGCTTGAGTTAATATCTTCGGATTATTGTGGAATGTACTACCACGTAAAATTTTGATTAGCTCAAAATATATCGGCATAATTATATTTTTAGCTATTAACCCTTTAATGTTAAATCCATAGATTGGTTCTTCTTCTGCATAGAAATTATATTTTTTGAACCCACCATAATTGAAAAGCTGTGACAATGAATGCTCTGTAAAACCAAGAATATGAGTAGGGTCAGCATAGAAACCCACATTAAAAAATGGTGATTGGGCGTTTGGACTTTTTATTACAACTGTTCCATTATTCTTAAGAGATTTATACACTGATAGCAATAAAGAATAAAGATTATCTTGAGGTACATGTTCTAAAATGTCAGAAAGATTAATACAATCAAATGTATTACGATTATTATCTAAATACTCAATACAATTTTTGATTTGTTGGCAATGAAATCCTATTTTATTAATATGAGACACGACTTCCGATGAAATGTCAATTGATTTAATATTTTTAAATCCCATCTCCTTCCAAGCGATAAGCGTTTCGCCAAGTCCCGGTCCAATATCTAAAATATTCCCTTGTTTACTTATATTTTTATATATATGATCGAAATTATAATGTATCCATTTTATTTTCCAACCCATTGGTATCTTATCACGCATTTCTGGATGGATACTTAAATAGTTTTTATATGATATTTTACTCATATTATATTCTTTAATTTAATGATTTTATCGTATAGTTTTTTCTTTATTATTTCTTTTAATATGTTGTTTCTTTCAAACTTCCTGTCTGCTAATGAATTCTGAACTATTTCATCAGGATGAACAAATGGAAAAATTAATTCTTTGGTATCGATAAATGTGTTTGGCGTTTTTTTATTATTTCCATGAGTTGAGTCTGGTCCAACACCAATATTTTTTACTAAGTTAACATTTGGGATAATCGATAACAAATTCTCTTTCCATAATAATAAACTAAACTGGTAATCCCATGTATTCAGTAGTCCCATTTTTACATTTAACAATTGCTTAGAATAATATTCAGATACTATTTTATTTGAAAATGTTTTACATACAATCTCATTAATTTTTTCGTCTTTAATATTATCTATATCGGAATAATACCTCTCCCAAACTCTACGCCATGTTGCCCAACCCCAAATATGAGCATGGTTTGAAAAATAATAGCTTGTGTTCCCAATTTTTTTACTTTTTTGAAAATTATCTCCACTTATCATTCCGATACGATTATTATATCGATATTTTTCTAACAATTCTTCACAA
>Ga0210049_1006282_pt1 | contig 9964 bp, 6 predicted proteins | sample CryGeyCG2014_300_2_FD_183964 | JGI IMG/M metagenome (GOLD analysis project Ga0210049, IMG submission 183964) | Groundwater microbial communities from aquifer - Crystal Geyser CG06_land_8/20/14_3.00 (SPAdes) (version 2) | ecosystem: Environmental > Aquatic > Deep subsurface > Groundwater | place...
TTTCTATTTGTTTTGCCATACCAAATTTATTATTTATTATTTATTATTTATCGTTCAAAAATGTTCACTGTTCATTGTTCAAAAAAGTTTATTGTTCATCGTTTATTGTTCATCGTTTATTGTTCATTGTTTATTGTTCTATGTTTTTGGTTTAGAGTTTTTAGTTTATGGTTTTGAAAACCTAAAACCAGAAACCTAAAACTTCAAACTATCTGTTTCTATTTATTTCAATTTATTTCTATTTATTTCTGTTTTTATTGTTCTATGTTCATTATTCACTGCTAACTGCCTACTGCCGACTGTTTACTTTTTTTTACTCTTTTTCGACTTGCATAAAACTTAATTCAAGTGGAGTTTTTCTTCCGAAAATTTTAACCATTACTTTAAGTTTCTTTTTTTCTTCGTTAACTTCTTCAATAATTCCAGTAAATCCATTAAATGGTCCGTCAATTACTTTAACGGCTTCTGTAACTAAAAAAGGGCTGTTAATTTCCTCATCGCTTTCAGCTAATTCATCAACTTTACCAAGTATCCTGTTAACCTCTGTTAATTTTAAAGGTATAGGATTACCTTCTTTAGATCTAAGAAATCCTAACACACCCGTAACATTTTTTATTCTAATTGCAATTTCTTCTGTTAATGAAGCTTCAATTAAGATATATCCTGGGAAAAAACTACGTTCTTTACTAATTTTTTTTCCATTTCTTATTTGGTAAACTTTTTCGGTTGGCACAAGAATTTGGGAAACAAATTCCTGAAAATTAAGGCGGTTTACTTCAGCTTCAATGTATTCCTTAATTTTCTTTTCTTTGCCGCTAATAGCTTTAACTACGTACCAATGTCTCTCAATTTCTGCCATGCTTTTCTCTATAACTTAATATTATTAGAACATACTATAAATTAACTTCATTATGTTACTGAAACCGAAGTCCATTAATGAAACGATGAGTGCTATAATAAAGGAAGCAATCATTACAACTATTGCACTTGATTGAAGGTCTTTCCAGGTAGGCCATGTAACCTTTTGGGTAAGCTCCAAATAAGTATCTTGCAAATATAACTTTATTTTATTCATTTTAATATAATTGCACGGGTGGAGAGACTCGAACTCCCAGCCTATAGTTTTGGAGACTACCACTCTACCAATTGAGCTACACCCGTGTTTTGGGTTTCAGGTTTGAACCTCAAACCTCAAACCAATATTATTCAACAATATCAATTACCTGACCAGCGCCAACTGTTCTACCACCTTCACGGATAGCAAAACGCAAACCTTTATTAATTGCAACTGGATAAATTAAATCAACTTGAATGGTGATGTTATCACCAGGCATAATCATCTCAACACCTTCTGGAAGAATAACTTCACCTGTTACATCCATAGTACGGATATAAAATTGTGGGCGATAATGATTATGGAATGGGGTATGACGACCACCTTCTTCTTTTTTAAGAATATAAACTTCGGCCTTAAATTTAGTGTGAGGAGTAATAGAACCTGGTTTTGCAATAACCATTCCTCTTTTTATTTCGTTTTTATCAACTCCGCGTAATAATAGACCAACATTATCACCTGATTCACCTCTATCAAGAATTTTGCGGAACATTTCAACACCGGTAACTACAGTTTTTCTTTTTTCTAAAGTAATTCCAACAATTTCCATTTCGTCGCCAGTACTAACAACGCCAGTTTCTACTCTACCAGTTGCAACTGTACCACGACCAGTAATTGAGAATATATCTTCAATTGGTAATAAAAATGGTTTTTCGTTTTCACGTGGAGGAATTGGAATATAAGAATCCACAGCATCCATCAGTTCCATTATTTTTGCTACCCATTTTGGGTCGCCATTTAAGCCTCCAAGTGCAGAACCACGAATAACAGGACATTTATCGCCATCATATTTATAAAAGTTCAATAACTCGCGAACTTCCATTTCAACAAGGTCAAGCATTTCAGCATCTTCAACCAAATCAACTTTATTAATAAAAACTAATATTTTGGGAACATTAACCTGACGAGCTAAAAGCACGTGTTCTCTTGTTTGTGGCATAGGACCATCGGTAGCAGCAACTACTAATATTGCACCATCCATTTGAGCTGCACCGGTAACCATATTTTTAATATAGTCGGCATGTCCGGGACAATCAATATGTGCATAATGACGCGTAGCGGTTTGATATTCGATATGGGCGGTATTAATTGTTATACCTCTATTTTTTTCTTCAGGAGCATTATCAATTGATTCGAATGAACGAAACTCAGAAAGTCCTTTTTCGTGAAGAACTTTTGTAATTGCAGCAGTTAATGTAGTTTTTCCATGGTCGATATGACCAATTGTACCAACGTTAACGTGGGCTTTACTTCTATCAAATTTTTCTTTTGCCATAAATTGAAATTTTTATTGAATATACTATTTTTAATTAAACGATTTTTAAACTATATAGAGCCAATGATGGGAGTTGAACCCATGACCCCTTCCTTACCAAGGAAGTGCTCTACCACTGAGCTACATCGGCAAACCAGAGCGGGAAACGAGACTCGGACTCGCGACCCTCAGCGTGGAAGGCTGATGCTCTACCAACTGAGCTATTCCCGCTGGTTAGTGGAGAGAGCAGGATTCGAACCTACGAAGACGTACGTCAGCAGATTTACAGTCTGCCCCAGTTGGCCACTTTGGTATCTCTCCAGTAAACCACGATGTACAGAGCCGATGGAGGGATTCGAACCCCCGACCCGCTGATTACAAATCAGCTGCTCTGGCCAACTGAGCTACATCGGCAACTCAAAGAACGTTTTTTTCTTTTTTTTAAAATCAGACCGCAAATGTACAACTATTTTTTTATTACACAAATTTTTTTTTATTTTTTTGTATAGTTTTTGTAGTAAATATGAAAATTAAAAATGCTGACGAAAAATATTACTCGTCAGCATTTTAATTATAAGGTAGTTACAAGCTTACTTACTGCTTCTTTTGTCTTTATATTTTTTTAATTGACGTTGTAAAGCTTCTACTGCTGTATCGGCAGCTTCTTCAAAAGTTTTTGATTGTTTTTTTGCAAATAAATTATTTCCAGGCACTTCAAGTCTTATTTCAGCAATTTTATTCTCATTAGTCTGTGCTTTATCTAGCCTGAGTGTTACTTCTGCTAAAACAATGTTTTGATGACGTGTTACAAGTTTATCCATTCTTTCGTGAATAAATAATTCTAAATTTTTGTCAGCATTAAAATGTAAAGTTTGAATTTTTACTTTCATAATTTTCCTCCTTTTTTTAATTGTTTATTAATTATTATTTATTGTCTGAACTATGATTTTTAGGATTTGATGATTTTAGGATTTTATCAATCCTATCATCCTTTAATCTTATAAATCCTAGTTCAGACATTTTCACTTTTAATTTGTTTATGCTCTTGGATGTGCTTTTTTATAAATATTTCTAAGTTTTTCAAACGAATTATGTGTATATACCTGAGTAGCAGCTAAATTTGCATGACCAAGTAGTTCTTTTATTGCATTCAAATCGGCTCCATTATTTAACAGGTGTGTAGCAAAAGTGTGTCGTAAAATGTGTGGGCTCTTTTTTTCGATTGTTGCAACCATTCCAATATAATGGGTTACAATTCTATACACAAGTTTTGGATAAAAAGAAAGTCCTTTTTCGGTAACAAACACATTATTAGTTTTTGAATTTACTTTTGCTCTTTCAATAATATATTGTTTTAATTCAATTTTTAATTGATTACCGAATGGAATTATTCTTTCTTTATTTCTTTTTCCTAATACTTTAATAGAGTTTTCGTAAAAATCGATATCTTCAATTTTTAATGAAATTAATTCAGATAATCTAATTCCGGTACCATAAAGTAAAGTTATTACTAATTTATTTCGCAATCCTATAAAACCATTACCAAAGTCAATATTAGTTGTTAAATTTAACATTTGTTTTTCTTCAATAAAAATCGGTAATCTTTTTTTATTTTTTGGTGGAATTATCTTTTCGGTAGGATTAAACTTTACAATGTTTTCACGAATTAAAAATTTATAAAATATATTTAACGATGAAAGTTTACGGTTTACCGAACGGGCTTCTATTGAGTTTTCCATTAAACTAACTATCCAGCTTCTTACGTGTCGGAAGCTTGCGTTTTTTAATTCTATGCGAGCAAAATTTTTAATTAAAAACTCCGAAAATTGACTAATGTCATTAAAATAAGCCAAAACAGTATTTGATGAATACCGTTTTTCATTTTTTATGTAACCAACAAAGTGAGTGATTAAATCCATTTATAACGAAAGAGTTTATATACTTATTTAAACGAAAAATAAAATTAATTGTTTCGTAAAAATAATAAATCTCCGAAATAAATTTTATTTTTCTTCTGTTTGGTGAAGTTTCTGAACGTAAATAGCATTTAAAACTTCTTTTCTACGACGAATAGACGGTTTTTGAAAAGCTTTTCGTGCACGAAGTTCTTTCATAATACCTGTTTTTTCAAATTTGCGTTTGAATTTTTTTAAAGCCCTGTCAATGCGTTCGCCTTCTTTTACTGGAATAATAATCATGTTTCTTTTATTAATTGAGGTGCAAAGGTAAAAAAAATTAATTCAACAAACAAATTTTAAAATATTATTAAAAATATTTTTCAATTTAATAAATGCTCCTTTGCTGAGTTTTTTTAATTAATTATTTTTTTATTTACCTTATTATAGATACAACACCTGTAATCGGGTCTTTTTCGGGTCCAAGTTTAATAATATAAACATACGAACCCATTGGCAAATCTTTACCTTTATATATACCATTCCAGCGTCGTGTTGCATCGGTGTATTCCATACCGGTTCCTTTAAATACATATAAAATGTCACCCCAGCGGTTATATATTTCTATCGAAACATCATTATAGCCGGCTATGCCCAATATTTCGAAATCATCATTTGTACCATCTTTGTTAGGAGTAATAACCGATGGAATTTTTAATTGTATGTCAATTGTAAATGTATCGGTAATCTGGCAGGTATTTGCATCTGTAATAGTAATTACATATTCACCAGCTGGCAAATTAGTAACAACAAATGTGCTTGAAGTAGTTATGCTATCATTAAGCCAATGATATGTAAATGGGGACATTCCACCGCTTAAAACTGTAATATTTATATAACCCAAATTATTAGTAGCATCTATTCCGGCAGTATCTGAAATATTCATTGAAGGTGGATTATATAATGTTGCAATTGCAGTAGTATCACAATAAAGTGAGTCGGTAATTGTTACAACATAAATTCCTGATGATAAGCCAGTTGCAATCGAAGTAGTTTGACCTCCTGTCCATGAATAAGTATAAGGTGGAGTACCTCCGTTTACATTTGTTATTTCAGCAGTACCATCAGAACCATTTCCGCATAAAGGATTATTTGATGACAATGAGAACTGAATTGGTGTTGGCTGATTTATAGTTGTTTGATTTGTTGTAGTACAATTATTTACATCACTAACTGTAACAGAATAATTTCCTGATACTAAATTTGAAATAGTTGATGTTACTTGTCCTTCATTCCACAAATATGTGTATGGGCTTGTTCCATACGAAACGTTTACAACTGCAACCCCATCATTTGAACCAACACAGGAGATATTTTGTGAAGTTATGCTTGATGACAAAGCAGATGAAGGACCGATAATAGTAATAGTTGTATCGTCCCAACAATTATTATTGTCGTAGATTGTAACACTATAATTACCTGAAGATAAATTATTTACCGTTCCTGTAATTTGACCGCTACTCCAAACATAAGTGAAAGGAGCAGTTCCACCTTGCATAAATACTGTAATAGAGCCATTAGAATCACCATAACATAATACATTTGTTAATTGAGTTACCTGAATTGTACCGGCAACAAGGTTATTTACTACGGCAGAATAAACTGAACTACAAGAATTTGCATCTGTAACCGTAACTGTATATGTACCTGATGCTAAATTTATAATTGTGTCATTTGTTGAACTTGTTGACCAATTAATTGCATAAGGTTGTGTTCCACCATTAATATTTATACTAACTGAACCATTACTTGCATTGCAATTTGCGCTAGTAACGTTTCCAATAATTTGCAATTGAGTAGGAGCATTAATGTGAACTGTATCAACAGTAGAACATCCTTGGAAATCGGTAACTGTAACACTATATGTTCCAGCGCTAAGTCCAGTTGCAGTTTGAGTTATTTGTCCGCCAGGAAACCAAATATAACTATAAGGTGGAGTTCCACCATTAGGATTGGCAATTGCTTCACCGTTTGTACTATTATAACAACTTGCAGAAATTGATTCAACAGCATTTAAAACAAGTTGAGTAGGTTGTGTAAAAAATCCATTAAATGTGCTAACACAATTATTAACATCAGTAACAGTTAAAAATAATGCTCCCATTGATAAATTATTAAGAGTATTGGAGTTTCCTAATGAATTTCCTAACGAATCTTGCCACAAATATAAATAAGGTGATGTTCCACCTAAAACCTGAATTGTTAAACTTCCATCATTTCCACCATAACATGATATTTGAGTATTTGATGTCATTGATATTTGCATATTATCTGGTTCGGTTAGTGTAACAGACTGAATTGATTCACATCCGTTTGCATCAGTTACAGTAACATTATATACACCAGCAACTACATTATAAATTGAATCAGTTACACTTCCATTTGACCAAACAAAGCTAAATGGAGCAGTTCCACCTGTTGTTATAGCATGTGCAAAACCGGTTGAATCGCCGTTGCAAAGGTTATTATTTACAACATCAAAAGCAATTGTTGCTGCATTTGTATTTGATATATCACCGGAGAAAACAGACGTGCAACTATTTGAATCGGTAACAGTTACAAAGTAAGTGCCAGAAGGCAATGCGTTAACTGATGTTGTAGTATTATTTCCTGCTGCTGAATCCCACAAATAAGAGTAAGAAGGTGAACCACCACTTACACTAATTGAAATACTGCCATCGCTCATGCCACAGTTTGCAGGACTCGAGGTAAATGTTGAAGCAATAGGTGTTGGTTCATAAACAGTTACAGATTGAGTTGTAGTACAGGAATTATTATCGGTAACAGTAACAGAATAACTGCCTGCACCAACATTAGTTAAATCTTCAAAAGTGCTATTGTTAGTCCAAATATATGTAAATGGGAAAGTACCACCGTTTGTAATAAGATTTACATTACCTGTTGTACCGCCATTACAAAGTACAGAGTCAACAACAAAACTAGTAGATAACAATTGTGGTTCTGTAATGTCAACAGAAGCTACAGAAGTACAACCATTAACATCTGTTATTGTAACATAGTGAGTTCCTGCATTTAAACCAGATGCAGTAGGTTGAGAACCACCGGTTGACCAAGTATATTGATAAGGTGAAGTTCCTCCGATTGCAGAAACAGTTGCGGAACCATTACTTCCACCATTGCAACTAACATTCTGATTAACAGTCATTGTTGGATTTATAGCATCAATTTGTGTAATAGTTGCAGAATTTGTTGAAGTACATCCATTATTATCTGTAACAGTAATTGTATATGTTCCGGCTGATAATCCAGAATTTGTAGGAGTTAAAATTCCATTGGACCATAAGTATGTATAAGGTGAAGTTCCACCTGAAACTTGTGCAGTTGCCTGACCGGTAGAAGAACCAAAACAATATACATTTGTAATCGAAGGAATTGTTAACAAAATTGCAGATGGTTGAATTATTGTTGTATTTGTTACAGCAGTACAACCATTTGCATCTGTAACAGTAACATAGTATGTTCCTGATGGAATGTTTGTTATAGTAGGAGTAGAGCCACCTCCAGTCCATAAATAAGTATAATTTACAGTACCACCTGAAGCAGAAACCGTAATTGAACCGTCGCTTCCGCTATTACAACTAACATTTGTAGATGCTGTTATAACAGCAGATAAAGCAGATGGTTGACTTATTACTGTTGACACAGTTGTTGTACAATTATGAGTATCAGTAACTGTTACTGAATAAGAACCTGCAGTTAAGCCCGAAGCTGTGGGAGTGTTAGCACCATTAGTCCAATAATAAGTATAACCTGGCGAACCACCTGTAGTGGATACTGTTGCAGTTCCATTATTACCTCCGAAGCACGATGGGGTAGTAGTGTCAGTAATAGATGCAGTTAATATGGGAGGTTGAGTAATAATTATAGATGTTGTTGCCTGACAACCAATTGCATCTGTAACTGTTATGCTATATGTGTTTGCGGTTACATTTGTAATACTTGTTCCAGTATTACTATTTGACCACAAATAAGTATATCCAGGCGTTCCACCAGAAGCAGAAATTGTAGCACTACCATTAGAACCACCAAAACAATTTATATTTGTAGAAGATGTTACTGAAACTGAAGGAGCACCAGTATTATTTACAGAAACTGTTGCAATGCTTGAGCAGTTATTTACATCGCGAACTGTTACAGTATAAGAGCCAGCCGCAATATTTGTAATTGTACTTGTTGAACCGCCATTAGACCATGCATAAGTATAACCGGGTGTTCCACCGGAAGCCGAAACAGTTGCAGAACCATTTGCATTACCACAAGTTGCGTCAATTTTACTCGTTGTTAAAGCAATTGCAGCAGGTTGATTAACCGTTGCAGTTCGGACAATTGTACAACCTTTAGTATCTGTAATTGTAACACTGTAAGTTCCAGTACTTAATCCTGTAGCAGGATTTGAAGTTTGTCCGCTCGGGAACCAGTAATAAGTATAACCAGGCGTACCACCAGAAGGACTCGCAGTAGCGGTTCCATTACTACCTCCATTGCAGCTTGTGTTTGTGGCAGATGCAGTACCAGTTAAAGCAGTTGGTTGGGTAATAGTAGCAGTTTGAACGCTTGAACAGTTATTTGCATCACGAACTGTAACGGTATATGTTCCGGCAGATAAGTTAGTAGCTGTTGAGCCAGAGCCACCACTTGGTGCCCATATATAAGTATAACCAGGTGTTCCGCCAGAGGCAGTTACAGTAGCAGAACCAGTTGCTCCGCCGTAACAAGAAACATTTGTTTGGCTTGAAATTGATGCAGACAAAGCGGAAGGAGCAGTAATAGTAATTGAGCCGGTAGTACTACAACTATGCGAGTCGTAAACAGTTACATAATAAGTTATTGCTGCTAAATTAGTTGCAGTTTGAGTACTTTGCCCATTTGACCAGGAATAAGAATAACCAGGAGTGCCTCCCGAAGGATTAGCAGTAGCCGTTCCGTTATTAGAACCTGCACAAGTAATATTTGTTTTAGAAATACTTACAGCCGGATTTGGATAAGAATTTACACTAATAGAAGCCGAACCAGTTGTACAACCAGTTGTACTTGTAACAGATACAGTGTATGTTCCAGTTGAACTTGCAGTTATGGTTTGAGAAGTTGCACCTGTTGACCAATGATATGCAGAATAACCAGTACCAGCATTCAAATTTACACTTCCCCCCTGACAAAATGATGTTGGACCACTTGGGGTTATACTTGGAAAAATAACATCGGGATTAACATAAGTAAAAACTAATTCTACCCTATTTATACAAACACTTGTACCTGTACACAATTGTAAAGAATTTGTTCCTCCATAAACATAGCCAGGCATACCGCAAGGATAATTATTTGAAGATACAGCAGCCACAACACAAGGGTTATCACTACACAAACAACCAGTATTTGCGTCGTTTACAGTTGGTACAGCATAACCGTTTATCGAACCCGCCATATAACTTCCAGCACAACCACCAGAATAATACCTGGCTGTAACATTTGTTACTGTTTTACCTGCAGGTACAGGGTAAGCCGTTAAAAATTCGAGTTTTTCAAAAAAAAGTTCCCCCAGTTTTTATTACAGGCAAAATTAGAGAGTTATAAACATCAGATTGTTAAAGAATTGAATTATTGATATAAAAAATATATTTT
>Ga0210049_1006283_pt1 | contig 9962 bp, 8 predicted proteins | sample CryGeyCG2014_300_2_FD_183964 | JGI IMG/M metagenome (GOLD analysis project Ga0210049, IMG submission 183964) | Groundwater microbial communities from aquifer - Crystal Geyser CG06_land_8/20/14_3.00 (SPAdes) (version 2) | ecosystem: Environmental > Aquatic > Deep subsurface > Groundwater | place...
AATAGGTCTTTTTGACGAAGATTTTTTTGCTTTTTATGAAGATGTTGATTTAAATTTCAGAGCCCAGCTCGCAGGTTTTAAATGCATCTATATACCATCAGCAGTTGTTTATCATATTGGACATGGTTCGTCGCAGAATAATGAATGGGTGGCTTTTCTTTGCCGGCGAAACGAACTCTTTACTTTAATCAAAAATATGCCTTTTAGATTATGTTTAAAATATTTTAGAAAAATTATTTGGTTCCGCTGCTGGTGGTTTTTCAAGGACTTAATAAAAATGATTATTAAGTATAAATATGACAAAACAACGCAAATAAGAATGGAGGCAAGATTCGCGGCATTAAAAAATTTCTGGAAAATGTATAAAAAAAGGCGGCTTACCGCAAGCAGAGTAAGCGTGTCTTATTTGATTAATCTTCTAGATTGCAAAAATTAAAATTTTTATTGTGGCGACTTGATTCTATTTATAATATAGGTTTTAGCAATTCTTTTTGCGGCAGGAATTATTCTTGATGGATGGCGGATTAATCCCAAGAGCCGGTAGGGGATTGTTCTTTTTTCTATACCCATAACTTTCATTCTTAATTTATCAAGAAATTTATAATCCATACCTTTAATTCCGGGTTTATATACGCCGGTTCTCTCAATGTTAAATGGGTCAAAGCCTTCTGGAATAAGATTTTTTTCCACACAAAGGTCATAGATTTCCGTACCCTTGATAGGCAAAAAGTAAAAAGGGCTCGGGTGTTCGGGTTTTGTGTCCATTATCAATTTGGCAGTTGCTATTTGGTCTTCTTTAGTTTCGGTTGGAAGCCCAAACATAAAGCTGGCTAATATTTTTATGCCATATTTGCGGCAGATATCCGCTGATTTATAATTTTGTTCAACAGTGGTGCCCTTTTTAATGAGATCTAAAATCCTTTGACTGCCGCTTTCGAAGCCAATCATAAACCAATCAAGACCGATTTCACTTAGGCGTTTGACCATATCTTCGTTTCTGCAGATAATATCGGCCCTGCTACAGGCCGCGATTGTGGCGTTAAATTTTTCTTTTTCGTAAAGATCGCAAAATTCAAAAATCCATTTTGGATTTAAAGTAAAGGTATCATCCCAGAATGTGATGCTGTTAAAGTTATATGTATCTTTTAACATACGGAGTTCTGCGATTACATTTTGTGGACTTCTCATGCGATATGGTTTGCCGTAAGTTAAGCTTTCAGCTGGCTGGCAATAAGTGCATTGATATATACATCCGCGTCCAGCAATCATCGTTACGGTCGGCGGTTTCTGGTCTGGCACATAGTGGCAGTTTAGTTCGCGAGAATAATCAAAAAGCTCTCTATCCACCCATAATAACTCATCTAAATTCGGCTTTTCGCCTTTATTGAATTTTTCAATCGGCGCGCCTGTTTCTATGGCTTGAACTATTTTGGGGAAAGTGATTTCGCCTTCACCTACTACTACATGATCAACATCATTAAAGTTTTTATATTCATTATAGAAAATGGTCGGGTTTAATCCGCCAACGATTATCTTGGTTGACGGCTTTATTTTTTTTATGATTTTTATAGATTCTTTTGCTATTTTGAAATCGGGATTTGAAATAGAGATGCCTATTATATCTGTTTTTAGATTTTCTATAACCTTATTGAAATCACCCCATGAATTCAATGTTCTCATATCAATAAGATGGACATTGTAGCCTTTGTTTTTAAGCTGAGCGCCAATGGACGCTAAACCATGATGAATCCAGTTAACTTCGCCGCTCTGGCTTTTCCCGACTTGGCCAAAACCGCAGGTGGCAATTCCGGGGTAAATAAGGGTAATATCGGGTTTTATATTTTGTTTTCCCATATTTAATTATTAAATTTAAAATGTATTAATCAACGATATTATTTTTGCCATAGGTAAATCTTAAGTAATTTTTTCCAAAAGATAAAGCCAATAATAAAAGTTGAAATTAAAAAAATGTACTTAGCCACGATAACGCCGGGAATTCCATATAGTTTCGTTAATAAAAAAAGCGAACCAACCAAGATTAACTGGGGAAGGACGTTTGTCCAGTAAAGCATTTTTTTAGGGATTTGAGTCAATTTCGCCTGGCCTGCTGTTGAGAACAGCGCAAAAGGCATTCGTATAGCGATAGTAAACGCAAATATCTGCGAGAAGAATATTGAATCTAAATATTTTGGGAAAAATATTTTAAAAATATAAGGAGCAACTAAAATATAAATACCCGCTATTAATCCACCTATGATAAATAGTTTTAGAAGTCGTTGACAGAGAACAGAATTGATTTCCTTAAAAGAGCGTTGAGCAAGTTTGGGAAGAGCTAGAGCGGGAATGTTTTTAAAAGAACCTTTAAGCTGTTCTGGTATAGCAATAGCAAACGAGTAAATAGCCACTTCTGTTGCGCCAAGATAATGGAAGATTAAAATGCGGTCTAGATAGGCGGCTATTGTGCCAAGGATTCCAATCAAACTTAAATGTTTGCCGTAAGAAAGTGTTTGCGGGTCCTGGTTTAGATTGGGCGGAAAATTTTTAAGGGTGATTTTTAGAAAAATAAAACGTAGGATGGTCCAAGAGGCGAAGTAGGCAAGGATGATTAAAAAAAGGTTTTTGGTGAAAAACAGAGTGGCGATGAGAATGGCAATAGCAATGATTTGGCTGATAATGCCGTATTTAGTAGAAATGCCAAAAAGTTTTCTTCCTTGAAGCAAGGCGTTATAAGTTCCAAAAGAATCCATAAAAGGCAAGAAAACGGCGGTAATCAAAAAAGAGATTGTTAAAGTTGTGTTGTCGTTAAAATAATAGTAACCAGCTAATGCCAAGCTGGCCAATCCGCCGAGTAAACCCCATCGGATTTTTGTTTTTAGAGCTGGTAAGAAAGAACCTTCATAACCGCGCGCTACTGCTTGGGTAATGGCTGTGCCCATTCCGGAAAGCGTGGGGATAGCTAAAATGCCGGCAATAGATAGGATATATTTATAAATTCCATAAGTTTCTTTAGGCAAAAGATTGGCAAAAGCAATGGCTAATAAAAAAGAACTGGCTGATGAAACAATATTTCCTAAAGTCAACCAAGAGCCGCCTTTAGTCAAATACACCATATCGGTTTTGGTGTATTTTTCACTCCAGCGCAAAAGATTGTAGATTTTTTGTTTTAATTCTTTAATCATTAGTGAATCATTAATGGCTTTGTTTCAATTTTAACAAGGACTATTTTTGCGGCAATTGAAATTTTAGTGGAATTATTCTATCTTCCGCCGCCGCTCAAAATAATCTTGATGGTTTTGAGAATAATGGCTAGTTCAAAAATAAAGGAGCGGTTCTTGATATAGTAGAGGCCTTATATAATTAAATTTAAACGCCTTTTCTGGACAGGACAGTGGCGATAGTTTTTAAAATTATTGAAATATCTAAATAGAGCGAGCGATTTTTTATATAAAAAAGGTCATATTGCAGTTTTTTCAAGCTGTCTTCTCTGATAGGCGAGTGATATTCGCCGGAAATTTGGTCAGAACCGGTTAAGCCTGGCTTGACAAGCAAACGCTCGCGATAAAAAGGAATTTGTTTTTCCAGCTCCAGAGCTAATTCAGGCCGCTCTGGCCTAGGTCCGACAAAGCTCATCTCGCCGCGGATAACATTAATCATCTGCGGCACTTCATCAAGCCTGGTCTTACGTAAAAAGGAGCCAAATTTAGTGATTCTCGGATCATTAGCTATTGTTGGCGAGCGGTTATTGCCTTCTTCTCTCATGGTTCTAAATTTAATTAAATTAAAAATTTTATTGTTCTGGCCTAAGCGCGGCATAATGATAAAAACTGGCCCACAGCTTTCCAATTTTATTATTAAGGCGATTAGCAGCCAAAAGGGCAAACTAATTAGCAAAATTAGCACTGCCAAAATAAAATCATAAAACCGTTTTATTTTATTAAACCAGCTCTTTGAACCCTCGTTAAGGTTTTCCAAAAACCACATTTGATTGATGGCGTCTAAGGGGATCTTGCCGGTTATGGCTTCATAAAAATTTGGTAAGCTGATATAATTTATTTTTAAAGGCAGGCAGTCAAACAAAGCCGAGCGCAGATTATCCGAGTAATGAGGATCAGCAGTTAGAATAATATTAGATATTTTATTTTTATTGATTAGCTGCTTCATTTGGCCAATATCTTTGATTAGCGGAATATTATTAAGCGATTGATCAGTAGCATTATTGTCAACGATAAAAGAAACAATAAAGCCCAGATGAGGTTTTTTTTGCAGTTCGTTTATTAATTCTTGTACCTGTTCGTTAAAACCGATAATGGCCAAATGACTTTTGGGCAAATAAGATTTAAGCGACCAGTTATAAAATTGGCGCCATAAAACGAAAAGTACGGCGAAGATAACAATAAAAATAAACAAATTTCTTTTTGGCGCGATGTTGATTTGCGGGATTAAATAGAAAAAAGCCAGCGAGATTAAGCCGGTTATGGCCAGGGCTTTGCCGCTTAGCTGAAAGAATTTTAAATTATTAATTGCTAGGTTTAGATTATATAAATTAGAAATATAGAAAATAATCAGCCATAAAAGAAAAATTATAGTAAAAGGCCAAAGGTGGATAGCCCAAGAGGTTGCTAATTGTTTGCTGGAGTAGCGGATTAATAAAGTTAAATACAGCGAAAGATAGAGAATTATTATATCTCCGCCCAGCAAAGCGATTTTTTTAAATTTATTATTCATGCGGCTAATATAACAGAAATAGAGAGAAAATGCAAATTGATTTTAATTTTTAAATTTTTGTAATTTTTAATTTTTAAATAATATATTAATGCTTAAATTTTTTAAAATTAGAATATTAAAAATTATTTATAAAATTATAAAATTAAAAATTAGAAATTAAATCTTTTGACTCGAGAACAATATTGGGTTATAATTTATTTATGGAAAAAAGCAATATAAAATTAAATTGGCCTTTAATAGGCAATAGCCATATTATTGAATATTTAGCTAAAAGCATTGCTAATAATAAAGTAGCTGGCAGTTATATTTTTACCGGACCAGATAATTTAGGCAAAACTACGGTAGCTAATTTTTTTGCTAGCAGTTTGATTTGCACAGCTAAAGATAAAAAAGACGCGCCCTGCGGTCAGTGCCTGCCCTGTCAGCAAGCCGCTAAAGGCATCCATGGGGATATTCATTTAATTAAAAAAGACAAAGAAAAAAAGAATATTTCCATTGAGCAGGTAAGGGATTTTATCAGAACTTTGGGTTTAAGCTCGTTTTTAAATTCCTATAAAATCGGCATTATCAAGCACGCCGAAGATTTAAGCTTAGAAGCGGTTAATGCTTTACTTAAAACTTTAGAAGAGCCAAAGCTAAAAGTGGTAATAATTTTAATAACTACGGCTGCCGAGTCTTTGCCGGCAACCATTGTTTCGCGCAGTCAAATTCTTAAATTTTATCCCTTGCCAGTGGATATTATTTATGACTATTTAATCAAGCACCATCAAGCTTCAAGAAGCCTAGCAAAAAATATATCACGGCTTTGCCTAGGCCGTCCGGCTTTAGCAGTTAAATTTTTAGAAGACAAAGAATTTTACGAAAGATATAAAGAAAGAGTTGGAGTATTTTTGAATTTTTTTACTGATGATATAAATAATCGTTTGCTAGCTCTTGAAGAATTAGTCGGCCGAGAAACGCGGGGGCAGGAGTCAATTAGACTGGGACTCAAGCTAATAGAAATTTGGCAAGGCTTAGTTAGGGATTTAGTACTGCAGTTTTTCAGCCAGGACGACCTGATCCAGCATCATGCTTTTAAAAAAGATTTAGCCAAGGCAAAAAGCAAAGTTGACATTATGACCTTGCTTAAGTTAGCTAACTCATTAAGACAGGCTCGTGAATTCATCAAAGCCAATGTTAATCCCAAGCTAGCGCTAGAACAGGTGGCGATTAATATATAAAGATTATTTTTTAAAAACCGTTTATTTACTGTTTTAGATAGACTATTTAAAAACGAGTTATAAGTTATAGGTTATGGGTTATTATCGACATTTTTATAACTTATAACCTATAACTTATAACTTAATGCGAGACAATTAAAACGAGTTATAAGTTATGGGTTATAAGTTATTTGCTCGCTGCGTATATTTATAACTTATAACTTCAATTTATGCTTAAAAGAAATTTTAAATTAATTGCAACTGGTCTGGCTATTGCGCTGCTAACCGGCGGCTGTTCCATTAGTTTTAATACCGGCGGTGATAGTGGCACGGCTGCGGATGGCGGAGTTTACCGCAGTCTTAATAAGGGCAATACCTGGCAGCAGCGGGTTTTAATCCCAACAGTTAGCGGGCGGCCAAGAAGTTTTGGTTCGGTTGATGCCAGTTCACTGGCTCTAGATCCAAGCGATAATAAAGCGATTTATTTAGGCAGTGTAGAGAACGGCTTGTTTTATAGTTATGATGGCGCTGATAATTGGCAGATTGCTAATAGCTTAGGCAAAGTAACAGTGAATAATGTTGCCATAGATCCCAGCTCAAAATGTATCATTTACACTACGGTAGGCAATAAACTCTTTAAATCAACTGATTGCAATCGCAGTTGGGTGCAAACTTATTTTGATAATGATTTAAATGTGGCTATTAGCGCTTTGGCAATTGATAATTTTAACGCTGCTATTGTTTACATTGGCACCAGCCGTGGCGAGATAATCAAGAGCGGTGATCGCGGCAGCAGTTGGCAAACATTAAATAGATTTAACAATCAAGTTAGTAAAATAGTTATTAGTCCGGCTGACAGCAGAGTGATTTTTGTCGGCACCAAAAGCAAGGGAATATTTCGCTCTAGCGATGGCGGCAATAACTGGGCTGATTTATCCGACAAGCTTAAAGATTTTGATGAAGGTAGTAAATTTCAAGACCTGGTGATTTCAGCCGCAGACAAGCCCGTTATATTTTTAGCTACCCGTTATGGCTTATTAAAGTCAATTGATAACGGCGATAGCTGGAAAAAGATAGAGTTGATAACTCCGGAAGAAAAAGCTACTATTAACAGCTTGGCTGTTAGCCCTAAAAGTTCAGAAGAAATTTATTATGCAACTAATACTACTTTTTACCGTTCGGTGGACGGCGGGCAGAATTGGACAGCTAAAAAGCTGCCTAGCAGCCGCGCTGGCTGGTGCTTGCAAATTGACCCTAAAAACGAGAATTTGCTTTACTTAGCTGTTAGAAAAGTAAAATAGTATATTATGCTAATAATGCGAATAATGCTAATGCCGCGAATAAAATTAATAAGCATATTATGATATATGAAGCAAGAGCTTATTTATAAAGATTTGTCATATAATCTAAATAGACTGCTGTTCGATACTCATAATGAACTTGGACGATATTGTAATGAAAAACAATACGGCGATCTATTTGAGAAAAAATTAGTTGAAAATAAAATAAATTATAATAGAGAGAAAATTATTCCAATTTCATTTGTCGGAGAGAGAGACAACAGGAATAGAGCAGATTTTATAATTGATAAAAAAATTATTATTGAATTTAAATGCAAGAGATTATTTGGACGTGATGATTATTACCAGTTGAGAAGGTATTTAAAAGCTCACAGAATGAAACTTGGATTATTAGTAAATTTTAGAGAGAGGTATTTAAAGCCAAAGAGAGTTTTAAATTCAGAAATTAATATAATTAATTAGCAGTATTCGCATTATTTGCGGATTAGCATAATTTTTATGAATCAATATCTTGTGGCAAAACAAGCGGACTTTGTTAAGATAATAGATTTTTTTAAAAAAGACATTGCCAGCTTGCGGACCGGCCGCGCCAATCCGGCAATTTTAGACGGCGTGCAAGTAGAGGCCTACGGCGCTAAAACATTGCTTAACGGATTAGCCAGTATTAATGTCCCGGAAGCCAGAAGTATAGTAATTACACCCTGGGACAAAAATATTACTAAAGATATAGAAAAAGCTATTGTGGCAGCTAATTTGGGGCTGGCAATAACCAATGAAGGCGATAAGATAAGGGCAATTATTTCGCCGTTGACCGAAGAAAACAGAAGAGAGCTAGTTAAAAAACTTAATGAGAAAATGGAAGCGGTTAGAATTTCTCTGCGTCAAGCAAGAGATGAAATTAAAGAAGCGATTGAAAAGGCGTTTAAAAATAAAGATATTAGCGAAGACAACAAATTTAGATTTATTAAAGAATTAGATGAAGAAATCAGTAAGCAAAACGACAAGATAAAAGAAATAAGAGATAAAAAAGAAGAGGAAATAATGACAATATAATAAATACCTCACCTTAGCCCCTCTCCTAGTCAGGAGAGGGGAGTAGTGAGAGTTTTCCCTCTCCTGGATAGGAGAGGGTCAGACTGTCCAAAAACTCGGAAATTCGTCATCCCCGTGAAAACGGGGATCCAGAAATAATTTAATTTTAGCCAAATATTTTTTCTGGATTCCTTCCCCGCTTTCGCGAGGACTAAAGGCCGCAGGAATGACGGTACTTTTTGGACAGTCTGGGGTGAGGTGTATTAATTTTATTATATGCTGTTAACTATAATTGTGTTTTTTTTAGTTTTGTCGCTCCTGGTTTTTGCCCATGAACTAGGGCATTTTTTTGTGGCGCGAAAATTCGGTGTTAAGGCTGAAGAATTTGGTTTTGGTTTTCCACCAAGAATTTTCGGTCTGCAAATTCTCAAGCGGGCTAGGCTTATAGGGACTAGTCAGACAGAAGAAATTACAGCAGAAGTTATTGACCAGCCGCTGGCTGACGGTTCAGAAGTAATCCAAGAAAAAATAACAGATAAAATTAAAGAAATTGATTTAGTTGCGCCGACCAAAAAATGGCATTTTATCAGAGGAGGTAGGGATTTAACGCCCGAGGAAAAAAATTTTGGCACGGTTTATTCTATTAACTGGCTGCCGCTGGGCGGTTTTGTCAAAATCAAAGGTGAAAACGGGGAGCATGAGGAAGATAAGGACAGTTTTGCGGCACAGCCGATTTGGCAGAGATCAGCTATTTTATCAGCCGGCGTTTCCCTAAATATTATTTTAGCCATGATTTTAATAACCATTGGTTTTATGATAGGCCTGCCTCAAGTTTTAGATAACTTAGGCCACAATGCCGAAGTTTCTCATCGCCAAGTGCAGATTGTGCAAATTTTTGACGCTTCTCCGGCTGCTGGAGCCGGTTTAGCAGTCGGCGACGCGATAGTGGGCATTAATAATCAAAACTTTGTTAATTATAATGAGCTGCAAAAGTATGTGGCTGACCGCGCTGGCGAGAAATTAAATTATAGAATTAAGCGCGGCCAAGAAGAGTTTGTCAGCCAAATTACTCCGGAAATCAGGCCAGAATCAGGCAAGGGCGGCATTGGCATTGGCATTGCTGAAACCGGCATTGTCAAATATCCCTGGTACATCGCGATTTGGCAGGGCATAAAAACGACTTTTGTTTTACTTTGGGTAATTATTGTTGCTTTTTATCAGCTGTTTAAAGGATTAATAATTGGGCAGGGCTTAAGCGTTGAATTAGCCGGACCAGTCGGTATTGCTGCTCTGACTGGCGAAGTAACGCGGATGGGCTTTATTTATCTCTTGCAGTTTACGGCATTGCTTTCAATTAATTTAGCAATAATAAATTTTTTGCCTTTTCCGGCTCTAGATGGCGGCCGGGTGCTATTTTTAATTATTGAAAAATTTAAGGGCTCGCCGGTTAAGCGGGAGTTGGAAAATATAATTCACAATATCGGCTTTGCTTTATTAATGCTATTAGTTTTAGTAGTGACTTTTAGGGATATTTCCCGTTTTAGCGGAGTTTTTAAAGGGATATGGGAAAAGATATTTTGAAAATGTAAAATTAAAATCTCCCCGGCCCGCCTCGCGTAAACTAAACTGCTAATAATTATTCGCCTATAGCTGTTAAACAACTTAAATTTATAGACAAGTAAATGCGAGCGGGGCAGGCAAAATG